>JAABUV010000132.1_pt1 | contig 105766 bp, 132 predicted proteins | sample 5559971 | NCBI WGS metagenome assembly JAABUV01 (sample SAMN10711881, study PRJNA513362) | rock metagenome | isolation source: Antarctica rocks | place: Antarctica: Victoria Land, Knobhead nord | collected 2015-12-19 | reverse complement strand
TACGCGGGCTCGCGCGACGGCGCGCGCCCGGCCGCGCCCGCTTGCACCCGACAATATGATGCGAGGACATGAACCTGCAGAGTGGGGGGACGGGGGAGGGGCCGTACAGCAGGGCCCTGCGCGCACTTAATGGTGGGCCAGTTACCAGCTCTATTGAGCGGTGTATGAGCGCCGAGACTCTGGGCGGGTCCGAGGGTTTTGGGCTGGGCTTCGAAGCGCAAGATTGTCTGCGCGCAGGGCCCTGCGATGAGCGGCTGCGGCGGCGGCGCGCGGGCGAGGCCTGGTCGCCGCAGCGGGAAGACCCAAGCAGCAGCGGCGCGATGGACGACACCGCCAGCTCGCCCCCGCTGCCCTGTGCGCCCCGGCGCCTGCCTGCGCTCGATGTGGGGTGGGAGATGCGGCGCGCGCTCACCATGAGCGTTCACCCAAGAATGAAGGGCTGGCAGCGCGAGCGGGCTGGGTGCCGCCACCGCACGGCGTCCTAGTTTTGCATGACGTGTCGGCGTTGCTTGTGACCGCTCTGGGTTCCATCGCTGTTGCAGCCGGCAGCATAGTGTCAGCGGCTTTGTCTGTCTGCGTCCAGGCTGCCCCTGCACTGCGAGTGCTCACTGCTTGATGCGCTTACTTGTCAGGAAGAAAAGCGTGTAGTGTCCAGTGGCAAACGAGGTGTGATGCGCGGCTGGCAACGGCAGAGCCTGCGAGCAGCGGCGCGCGCAGGCAGCACGGCGCCCGGCGGCGCAACGCGCCCGCCGCTCGGCCGCAGCCCGGCGCCCGCCGGCGATGCCTGGCGCCCGCCGCGCAGCTACGATGGCGGCACCAACGGCGCGCCCGCCGCTGCGGCCGCTGGGCGCCGCGGCAGCGGCGGCGGCAGCGGCAGCGGCGGCGGAGGCGGCGGCGGCGGCGGCAAGGGCGGCAGCGGCGGCGGCGCGCGACGGCGCGACACCCTCATGGAAAAATTGAAGCGCGTGGCGAGCCAGCCGTCGCTGGCGATTGCGGCCGTGCCGCGCATGGTCAAGGCGGCCGGCGGCGCGCTCGCGCCGGCGCTCGGCGCGGGGTCGGGGCCGGCGCCGGCGCCCGCCGGCGGCGCGCCCGCCGGCCGCGCGGGCAGCGCCGACGGCGACCGCCTGGCGGCGGGCGCCGCGCTGCTCACCAGGCGCGCCCTCGCGCTCGACGCCCGGGTCCGGGCGGGGCGGCCTGCCCGGCCATGCACGGTGTGTGCTTTGTGCCGGGCCCTGCCGTCAGGCCGCTGCATGCCGCCGCCCTGCTCAGGGTGTTGCTCGGCTCTATCTTGCTTGTGCACGCGCGCCAGACCTTCTGTCGTGCCTCGGCAAATGCAAATGCACAACCCTGCCGTCATCCTTCTCGCAGGGCGCTCGGGCTGAGCAGGTCACGGGCACGGCACCGTCGTCGGGCGGGCACTGCTTGTAACACCAGATGACCGCTCTGCGCAAGGCTCATGCTGACCCTGACCGCCTTGTCGACGGGGCCCTGTGGGGAGCTCAGCGGTGCATGCTGGCTGCACCCCGGAACGCGAGCGCCGGCTGTGCGCGCGCGCAGCGCACTCGCAAAGGAGACCGTGAAGAAGGATTAGAGCGGGGCGGCGCGCACCGGGGAGCGCGGCCCCTCGCGCGCACCGGGGAGTGCGGCCCCTCGCGCGCTCCCGTGGGGCGCCGCAGAGGGCTTCCTGGGTTTGTACCTGTACCCTAGTCACAGCTCGGCGCTGCTGCCTGCGGCGCGGCGGCGGCGCGCCGGCGCACCCCCGCAGGCGCAGGCACTCGGGGCACGTAGGTTTGTTGTAGGACTTTTCAGGCTCTGGAGGCACATAGCCGCAGCGAGAGCCTGGTTGGAGAGGAACTGAGTGCAGCCAGGCATGGCACCCGCTGCCTCTTCCCCTGCCTAGCCTGCATGGTAGGCTAGCATGGTCTCGCTCAAGTCCCTGCATAGTCAAGAGGCAGGAGCTACCATGGAAAGTGTTTAATGGCGAGCAATTGATGATCGATGATGACGGCACAGCCAGTGGAAACGCTAGGGGTTCCCCACAGAACTCGCCTCGCACTGGCACCCAAGCTTCAAAGAGGCCATGGTGCTCCCTCCATGCGGGCACGCCGCGGCGCTGCACTGCCCGTAGCGCCATCGCTCCGCAGGCTGCCACGCCCCCGCCGATCGCCGCGGGCGGGGCAACATGGGTGAGGGCATTTTCCCGGCATGGGCCCGAACGGTCGCGGAGACCGCCGCGCACCACGGCGTGGACCTGGCGGTCGGCCTGACGGAGGAGCAGGTGGAGCGGCAGCGCGTGAAGCATGGCTGGAACGAGCTTGCCAAGCAGCCCGGCAAGCCGCTGTGGCGCCTGGTGCTGGAGCAGTTTGACGACATGCTCGTCAAGGCGCGGCCGCACATCACGCCGCAGGCCTGCACGCGCGCGCCGGACCTGTTGAGCGCGTGTTCCCTCGGCGCTGAGCCGGGCGCTTGGGAGTCAGGCGCCGGCGTCACGGTCGGGGCTGCGCTCTTGCCCGTGAGGCCGCAGCTTTCCTGTGGCTGTGTGCATATGACGACAGGGAGGGAGCGCAGCGGCTGCCATGTAGGCAGCGCCGGCGATGAGGCGCCGGGCACCCGGTGGCGCGTGCCAGTGCTGCGCGGCGCGCAGGTGCTGCTCATGGCGGCGATGGTGTCCTTCCTGCTGGCCTACTTTGAGGAGGGCAGCCGCGAGGAGGGCATCCGCGCCTACATCGAGCCGGCCGTGATCCTGCTGATCCTGGCCCTAAACGCGATCGTCGGCGTGTGGCAAGAGTCCAACGCGGAGGCTGCTTTGGATGCGCTGAAGGAGATGCAGGCCGACTCGTCGACGGTACTGCGCGGCGGGCGGCTGGTGCGCGGCCACCGCCCGGCGCCTGTCCCGCCGCGGGTGCCGCTGCAGGTCCGCTGGTGCCCTCCAGTCAGCAGACTTCGCCTGCGCGCCGTCGCGACGCACGCTGCTCCCCGCCCGCGCACGAGAGCGCAGTGCAGTGCAACCTCGGTGCCGGCGCAGCTCAGCAGGCCGGCTCGCTCAACCAGGGACCACCGGTCCTCACAGCCGTGTCAGGCTCCGTTGCTTATACAGGAGTGTGGGCCTAGAGCGCCACTGCTTCGTTTGGGCAGCCCCATGCGCGAGGGCTCTGCCACGTCTGCGGTGCTGCGCTGCGCATGCTGGCGGCCAGGCGACGCCGCGGCGCCGCGCGCGCGCGCGCCCCCGCCGCGCGCGCCAGGCGCGGCCGCGCCGCGTGCGGGGCCATCCGCCCGCTTGACGAGCGCCGCGGCGCGCCGGGGCCAGGTGTCGCAGCTGCCGTCGCGCGAGCTGGTGCCGGGCGACGTGGTGGAGCTGCACGCGGGCGACCGCGTGCCGGCCGATCTGCGCGTCGCGGCGATGAAGACGGCCACGCTGCGCGCGGAGCAGTCGTCGCTGACGGGCGAGTCGGTTGCGGTCAACAAGGGCGCGTCGCCCGTCAAGGACGCCGGCTGCGAGCTGCAGGCGCGCCCCGCCCGAGGTCCCCTGGTGCCGCAGTCACGGCATCTGACCCGCGCGGACCCCTGGTGCCGGGGTCACTGCATCTGACCCTCCAAGCTCAGGTATGTCACAGCGCATCGTGAGGAGTTTAGGGATGTGCACGAAGGCATTATAGCCAAACTCCTGCCAGCCTTGAAGGCTGGCGGGGGCGCGGAGTGCGCGCTCTCGCCGCTCGGGCGCTGCACATCGGGCGCCGTTTTGCCGCTGACACTTTCATGAGGCTGGCGAGTTGCTGCGCTTCGCGCGCAATCGGCGCGTGCTCGGCCCTGGCTGCATCCCGGGCTCTAGGGCCTGCCGCGAGCTTGCTCACTGGCGGGCCGGTGTCCGTGCCCGGCGCGCATGCAAGCAAGCCGCTCCGCATGCGACCGGGGCGGAGGGCAGCACAGCGCGCGCCTGCCGCCCAGCGCACCTGGCGGCGTGCATCCCTGGCGCTGTCGGCCGCCTGCGCTGCGGGCGCCCGCCACGCTGCAGCAGGCCGCGCGCGCGAGCCCGCAAGCCATGCGCTGCAATAGGCAGGCCATGTACTGCCCGCTGCTCGGGCGCCGCACACGCAGGCCCTCAAATCTGCGCTGCGGCGTGCAGGCCAAGGACTGCATGCTGTTTGCAGCGACCGCGGTGGCCAACGGCAGCTGCCGCGCGGTCGTCAACAGCGTCGGCATGGCGACCGAGGTGGGCGCGATCCAGGCGCAGATTGCGGCCGCGGCGGCTGAGGAGGAGGACACGCCGCTGAAGAAGAAGCTGGACAAGTTCGGCGAGACGCTGGCAGAGGTGCGCGGGCGCCCGATGTAGGGTTAGGGTAGGGTATGGCGCCGCGTGCGACGCCCGTCGGGTGCGTGCGGGCGGCAGCGGTGCAGCTCGGCCAGCGCCCGCGACAGTGCACGCAGGCCCGGCTGGGCCCTGTCGGATGTGGCATGGCATGCGCGTGTGGCTGCCAGACTCCTGGGCGGAGAGCCGGCGCCCGCCGGCGCCTGCTTCTGCTGTACCATCTCAGGGTGTCGACTGGGGAGCATGCGCCAGCCGCGCATGTGGTATGCAAGGTCCGGGGCAGGTCTCTAGTATGTGCTGCAGCTGCCACCAACGTGCACCCTGCTGACAGCGCGCGTGATGTCCTCGGCAGCCCTGCCTCATCGCCCCGGAGCGCGCCTCCGACTGCCGCATGCGCCAATCGGCGCGGCGCGCGACCCGCAGGTCATCTTCTACATCTGCGTCCTGGTCTGGCTCATCAACTACCACCACTTCCTGAGCTGGCAGCGGCTGCCGGGCAGCCGGCTGCCCGACCTGGCCACGCTGCGCTTCTCGCTGGGCGCGTGCATCTACTACTTCAAGATCGCGGTCGCGCTCGCGGTGGCCGCCATCCCGGAGGGCCTGCCGGCCGTCATCACCACGTGCCTGGCGCTCGGCACGCGCAAGATGGCCAAGCGCAATGCGATCGTGCGGTGCGCCGCCCGCGGCCCTCCGCGCCGCGCGCCCGCCGCGCGGGGCCCCCAGCGGCCTGGCCTGTGCGACGCGCGTGCGCGCCGGGCGCGCCCTGGCGCGGTCTCACGGTGCTCTCGGCGGAACTCACGCACGCCTGGCGCTTGAAGCCGTAGGGTTAGGGCATGTGCGCGCGCGCCCAGGAAGCTGCCGTCGGTGGAGACGCTGGGCTGCACGACGGTGATCTGCTCCGACAAGACGGGCACGCTGACGACCAACCAGATGTCGGCGCTGCGCGTCTGCGCGCTCGGTGCGCGCCCGCACCGCCCCAGCATTAGGGCCTGCAGCCCTGTCAGCGGCCCGCGCTTCCGGCGGCCGGCGCACCCTCTGAGACACGGCATGGCGCAGCATGACCGTGTGAGTACGCTCAGGCACCCACCACTCCTCGACAAGGAAAGTAAAAGAGCAGTGCAGCTGGCACGCCTCGCCTTGCGCGCCCGGCACATGCCCGCAGCGCCGCTGAGCCAGAGGCTATGCTGCGGCGCGCGGTGCGCGCATCCAGCGGCGCCGCGACGACCAGCGCAGCTGCTGGGCACGGCGGAGGGCGAGCGGGGGGGGGTAGGGCGTGAAGCTGCAGATGGCACAGGGTTTGGCGAAGGGCACAGGATATGGCGGAAGCGGTGTGCGCGCAGCGCCTGCCGTGCTGCTCCAGGCCACGGTCTCGTACGGCAGCGTACGGGGGGTGAGGTTGGGCGCCCCTGGGTAAGTCCCACGTGGAGATCACTGCGTCACGCGCGCCGGCGCGCCCGCAGGTGGCAGCGCGGAGGAGCTGCGGGAGCTGGAGGTGCAGGGGACGTCGTTCAACCCGGGCCAAGGCGGCATCGCGGGCCTGACCTCGCTGCCGGCCAACCTGGAGGCGCGCGCCCGGGCCTCCGCCTGTGCCCGCGCCGCACCGGCCCTGCTGTGAGCTCGGCAGAGGAGTGATGCGCAAGCCCCTGCCTGCCTGGCCGGCCAACGGCCGCGCCCGGGCGCCCCGCGCGCTGCGGCCGCCGCCGCGCGCGCCCCGCTCCCAGCGACGACCCGAGTGCGCGCTGGCCGCCTGTCGCAGGGCGGATTCAGGATTTCAGGGGTTCCAGGCGCCCGGCGTGGCTGACGCGGGCGCGGCGCGCGCGGCCGCAGGCGCTGGCGGAGGTGTGCGCAGTGTGCAACGACTCGCAGATTGAGGCCGTCTTAGGGTATAACAGGGTTTCAATCCTGGCTGACGCGGGTATTACTGTGGCGCGCGCAGGTGGTGGCGGAGGTGTGCGCAGTGTGCAACGACGCGCGGGTAGAGGCCGCCTTAGGGTTCAATAGGGTTCCAAACGCCCAGTGTGGCTGACGCGGGTATTACTGCGGCGCGTGCAGGCGCTCGCGGAGGTGTGCGCGGTGTGCAACGACGCGCGGATCGAGGCCAAGGACGGCGTGTTCCGCGCGGCCGGCGCGGCCACCGAGGCCGCGCTGGTCGTGCTGGCGGAGAAGCTGGGCGTGCCGGACGCGGGCGACCAGGCACGCATCGGCGCCGCGCGCGCCGCGGACCCGGACGCGCACGCCGACGGCGCCTCGCGCTGGTACCACGCCAGGCGCGCGCTGCGCCGCCGGCCCCGCGCCCCGCGCGCGCCCCCGCCGCGCGCCCCGCCGGGGGAGGCGCGCCGTGCGGCCCCGCGCGCGCCCCCGCAAACATGCCCCTGCGAGCGCAGCTGCGAGGCGGCGGCCGGCGCGTGGCGCGCCGGCCGGGCGCTCACCTGCCGCTTGGCGCTGCGCGCGCGGCAGGCTGCACAAGGTGGCGACGCTCGAGTTTGACCGCGACCGCAAGTCCATGGGCGTCATCTGCGCGCCCACGGCCGCCGCGGATGGCGCCGCAAACGGCGCCGCGTCGGCGCCCGCGCTCGCCGCCGCGCGCGTCACGCGGCGCGCGGCGCGCGAGGCCAGCAGCGGCGCAAGCGGCAACAGCGGGGGTAACGGCGCCGGCGGCGGCAACGTGCTGCTGGTGAAGGGCGCGGCGGAGACGCTGCTGGCACGCTGCGACGCCGCGATGCTCGCCGGTGGCAAAGTGGTGCCGCTGGACGCGGCGGCGCGCGCCGCGATCACGCGGTCGGTGGACGCGATGGCGGCCGGCGCGCTGCGCTGCCTGGCGTTCGCGCGCCGCGGCGACCTGGGCGAGCTGGCCGGCTACGACGGCGAGGGCCACGCGGGCCACGCGCGGCTGGCCGACCCGGGCTGCTACGCGGAGATCGAGTCGGGGTTGACGTGGCTCGGCGTGGCCGGCCTGCAGGACCCGCCGCGCGCGGAGGTCCGCGGCGCGATCGGGCAGTGCGCGCGCGCGGGCATCCGCGTGGTCGTGATCACCGGCGACAACAAGCTGACGGCGGAGGCGATTTGCCGCCAGATCGGCGTGTTCGAACCGGGCGAGGACCTGGCCGGCCGCTCGCTGACTGGGCGCGAGTTCGCGGAGCTGCCGCTCGACGAGCGGCGCGATATGCTGAAGGTGCGACGAGCCTAACCCTAACCCTAGACCTTTTGCCCCTGCGACGCAGGAGCGAGCAGAAGGGTGCCAGCGGGGCTCGCGCGGCGCGGCTGCCGAAGCCCTGACCCTGCTCGCGCGGCCGCCGCAGGGCCCGGGCGGCCTCTGCTTCTCGCGCGCGGAGCCGCGGCACAAGCAGGACGTGGTGCGGCTGCTGCGCGAGATGGGCGAGGTGGCCGCAATGACGGGCGACGGCGTGAACGACGCGCCCGCGCTCAAGCTGGCCGACATTGGCATCGCGATGGGCATCACCGGCACCGAGGTCGCCAAGGAGGCGGCCGACATGGTGCTCGCCGACGACAACTTCTCCACCATCGTGCGCGCGCCCGGCCGCCTCGCGCTCGCTCGCGGGCGCTGCCTGCCGTCGGCGTGGAGGCCACGCACACGGTGCTTGCGGGCGGCGCTCATGAGCATGTCAATGCCATGGCGTACACAGTTCCTGTCGTTGGTGGTGCTTTGGGGGCGGTCATAAACGTTTTTAAGACCGCTGACACCAACACCATTCTTTGCAAATAACATCTCGATGACCGCTCGCTCGAGACACTGGAAAGTGCACGAGCGTGTGGCCGCGGCTCGCCCCTGCCGGGCCGAGCCTGTGGCTGCCCTCATGCAGCTGTGACTCTGGAGCCAGCTCTATTGGCGTGAAGCACGGGCGGACCCGCATTACCAAGCCCTGGGGCTGCCCCAGGGGGGGCGGTGGAGGAGGGGCACGCGGTTCACAACAACATAAACCATGGGCGGCCCCTATCTGAAGCCCTGGGGCGCGGCAGGTGGCGGCGGTGGAGGAGGGCCGCGCGATCTACAACAACATGAAGGCCTTCATCCGCTACATGATCTCGTCCAACATCGGCGAGGTGGCCTGCATCTTCTTCACCGCCGCGCTCGGGCTGCCGGAGAACCTGATCCCGGTGCAGCTGCTGTGGGTCAACCTGGTGACCGACGGGCCGCCCGCGACCGCGCTCGGCTTCAACCCGCCCGACGTGGACATCATGCAGAAGCCGCCGCGGCGCGCCGACGAGGAGCTCGTGACGCCCTGGCTCTTCTTCAGGCGCGCGCAGGGCGCCCGGCGGCAGGTCTTTGTGGGGTCGGAAGCTCGTGACGCCCGGCGCGCAGGCCTATGTGGGCGGCACGCCTATGTGGGGTCAGGTGCTTAGGATCGTCATTGCTGCCCTGCACGCTGCCAGGAGCCAGCGCATGGCTGCGCGGCGCGCGCGCTGCGCGCCGCGCCCGCCCGCCCCGCCGCGCCTCCAGCCGTTGCGGGCGCCCTGCGGCAGACCCGCCGCTTCCCGGCCTGTCGGGCCCCGGCGGTCCGTACGCGCACGCGCCCATGCAACGAGGCGCCATGCACGGCTGCGCGCGGCGGACGAGCGGGCCGCTGTGCGCGGGGGTCGTTCATGATGCAGCGCTGCTGCGCGCGCGCCTCCCGATTAGTTTCCATGTGGCGGCGCAGGTGGGTGGTGGTCGGCGCGTATGTGGGCGTCGCGACGGTGGGCGTGTTTGTAGCGTGGTACCTGTGCCCGACCTTCATGGGCATCGACCTCAGCGCCGACGGCCACACGCCCGTCACGCTGTGGCAGCTGCGCCACTGGGAGACCTGCGCCGCCTGGGATGGCTTCAAGGCGCGCGCCCGTGCCGCAGGCCCTTGCCCGCCGGCAGCTCCTCAGCGTCTCTGCTCGGGATATGCTGGCTCCTCAAAGGGCGTCGCAAGCCGTGCGCTGGCGCTCGCTGTCCGTGCCGCAGCAGGCGCAGTCGCTTTCGGTGCCGCTGCAGGCAGTCGCGATCAGTGCCGCTGCAGGCGCGCGCTGCGTGCGCTGCCCGCGGTGCTGCTCGGCCCCGCGCGCGAGCAGGGCACTGTGTTGTGCGCTGCTGTGTGCGAACAGACACCTACGCTGTCAAATTTCTGATGGCGGTGGGGCATCGCTGCTTCCTGGCAACAACCCTTACAGGCATGGCAGCCTTGCACTTTGTCCTTCGTCCTTCGTCCTGTCTCCTAGGACGAAGTGCAAGGTTGCTACGGCTGCAGTACTGCCTCCTGACAGGCAGCGGCGTACACGTCTGTCTGCACATAGTAGCGGACAGAGACGGTGTCCTGCTGCTCGCGGGGCCAAGCAGCACCATGGGCAAACCAGCAATTTGGTGTCAGCACGACCTAGGAGACCCACGGGCTCCATCACACAGAGTCCCAAAGTTACGCTGCCATTTTGTTCTGGTCAGCCACCAAGCGGGATGTCAGGGCGCAGCGCGCGCCGCGCGAGCAAGGCCGCCTCCGGGGCGCTGGCGGCGCGCCTGCAGGCGCCAGCAGGAATATTTGCTGGGGCGGCCAAGCGCGGACCCGGGGCGGCAGGGGCGCCTCTGGCAGCCGCGCGGTCAGCGCAGCCGCCCTGCTTCATGACAGGGGGTTAGCCAGGATACGGGGTTAGCCATGAGGTGGGCTGGGGGCAGCAGGCGGCGCCGTACACGGCCAGCGCGCGCACGCAGCCGCGCGGTCAGCACAGCCGCCCTGCTTCGTGATAGGGGATTAGCCATGAAGTGGGCTGGGGGCCGCCGGGGCGGCAGGCGGCGCCGTACACGGCAGGCGCGCGCACGCTGGCCTTTGACGACCCGTGCGACTACTTTCGCGCGGGCAAGGCCAAGGCAAGCACGCTGTCACTGAGCGTGCTGGTGGCCATTGAGATGTTCAACGCGCTCAACGCGCTGTCGGAGGCGCGCCCCGCGCGGCGGATCAGCCGGGTTTGTGTCACGTCAGGAGAGACTGCGGGCGCTGCCGGCGCGCCGCAGGCGCGCGGCGCCGCGCGGCAGCCGACGCAGGAGCCTTGCAAGGCATTGTGATGTATATCTCACCTGAAGCGTGCATCATCCGGTGTTTTCTTCGTCAGTAGCTGCGAGGATGCACCCTGGTGCTGTCACACGCACGCCAGCAGCGCCGCGCTCCTTGTCGGCTGCGGGCCGCCGTGGGCCGGCGCGACGCCCATGCGCCGCGCGGCGCCGCGCGCAGGACAACTCGCTGCTGCAGATGCCGCCCTGGAGCAACCCCTGGCTGCTGGCCGCGATGGCGCTCTCGTTCGGGCTGCACTGCGTGATCCTGTACGTGCCCGCGCTGGCCGCCATCTTCTCGATCGTGCCGCTGTCGGCGAACGAGTGGGCGCTCGTGCTGCTCTTCGCCGCGCCCGTCTGCCTCATCGACGAGGTGCTGAAGCTCGTCGGCCGGCGCTACGTCAACAGGCGCGGCCTGGCCTATTCAGGGCCTATCCAGGGTTTCTAACCCTAATTCTGGCCCTCCCGCACCGGGCGGGCAGAGGTGGGGGCGAGCGCGAGGCGGGTCCTGGCAGGGAGACTGTGTGTGTCACGCAACATCGCCTAAGGCATGCGGCGCGCACGAGGCCCTCGATGGGCCGCCGCGGATCCCCGGCAGGGCGTCAAGCGCACTCGCGGGCTTGCGCAGCGTGCAGACCCCATGCAGCCACGCGTCAGAGCAGCTGCACCATAACGTCACGTGCTGGAGCCGTGAGGCATGCTGATATACTTCCATTGGAGTGCTTTCAAGCGTGCCATGCAGGCATGGCATGTGAGCATGCATGGGGTATGCAGGTTCATGTAGCATGTCATGTTGTTGCTGAGGCTGGGCCATGCTGAGGCTGGGCAGGGGCTGATGGCATATGTCGGTCTGCGGCGACGCAGGCGAACACACGTAGCCGAGCCCGTGGCTTTGGTGCGACCCAAAGCGGAGTGAGGCACGCACCAGGAGCCACGGCGCCCAGCGTGCTGGGCAAAGCGCTGCTTTGCAGGACAGCGGGCCGGGCGCGGGCGACTGCGGCGGCAGGGGTTGGCGCACGGCTGCCGGGCAGCCCTGCACCATCGCGGGCCGGGGCAGGTTGCGGGGCCTGTGCAAAGCGTGCGAACGAGTGCTTTCTGCTGTTCGGCTGAACTGCGGTGCGGGGTGCCTGCGCTGCGCTGGGCGGTGCAGCCCTGCAGGGGTGCCCTGACTCGTGCTTGGAACCGTGCCGGACCGCCGGCAGAACGGCAGTGCAGGTAGAGCGTCTGTGCTGCATCGCTCCTCTCCACATATGAGCAGTTGCTCGAGCTTGGGCCTCAAGTTGAGTATGCTGCTTTGCTGTTCCAAGCGCGAGAAAGCATTCTTGGATAAAGCTTGCGTCAGCACATCAAGCGCCTTTTTCCATGCAGCGCTTGTCGAGGCCGTCTGTGAGCCTTTCGTGATCCAACCGAGCAACACCGCACGGCGCAGCCTTGCTCGCTTGCTCGCAGAGCTGCTGCACCGACACACTGAGGTGCGCACCCTCCCTGGCCTGCACTGACGTGCCGGCACCGACCCACTGACGTGCCGGTACCGGCCCGAGCCTGTTCGGTGCAATTGTGAAAGCTGGGGGGGGGCCTGGCTCGGGTCAGAAGTGATCCATCACCAAGTCAGCAACGCGAGCGGTGTCGGTCGCCGTGCTGAGGCCGACGTGTGGGCGGCAGGGACGGCATGCAGGAGGGTTTGAGCGGGATGCAGGACTGGGACTGGCGGAAAAGGTGCTGCCCCGAGCTTGGCACACTGCATGCTTGTGATGCATGCACCTTCTGCCTGGCGCGGTCGCAGCCGTGCACCGCCTGCACTGCACCATCTGCTGCGCGAGCAGCAGGAGCAGTCCGCTCAGCGTGTGCTCGTGCCGGCCGCGCAGCTGCTGGGTGGACGACTGCGGCGACGGCGGCGGCGCGCTGCGGCACTGCGGCCTGGCCGGCGGCGAGTCGGAGGAGTCGTGCGGCCTGAGCGAGTCCGACGTCTTCTCGCTGGGGCTCACCGGCCTGCCCGGCCCGGCCGCGGCGGCGGCGGCGGCGGCAGTGGCGGCGGCGGCGGCGCAGCCCTGGTCGGCCTTTGCGCTCGGCGCGCAGGCGGAGGCCTGGCCGGCGGGCGGTCAGGTCCGCCTAGGGTCCAAGGCCCTAGGGGCGAAGGCGGAGGAGCCGTCGCTGCTGGAGGAGGCGCTGACCAGCTGCGGTCTGGCCAGCCTGTACCCGCAGCTGTCCGAGCGCTCGGCGTCGGCGTCAATCACTGCGACGGGCGCGCCGTGCGGCCTGGCCGGCGCCTGCGGCTCGCTCGGGCCGTTCGGCAGCCTGGCAACGGACGCACCGGGCCACCTTCCTATCCAGGTGGAGCTCCGCTTCTGCGCCTCTTGCAGCACGACTTGCCGGAGAGCCAGAGCGCGAGTACCTTTATCGGGGTTGTTGCTTTGCGGCTTCGAGTGGTTGGGCAGCTGTGGTCTCGCTGGCAGCCGACACGGCGGCAGCGTACGCCTGCTTCTTGCCTGGCTTGCCTGGTTTTTGTGAGCGCGACTCCGCAGGTGGCAGAGCAAGAAGGTGGGAGCCCAACGCCCAAGGCGGTCAGGTCCGAGGGTTTGCACCGAGCGTGCTTGTTGTTTGCTGACCGGCTGCCGCGCCGCGCAGGCCGAGCTGCCGTCGAGCGGCTTCCCGGACCTCGGTTGCGAGCTGGGCGGCGACTATGGCGCGAGCGCCCTGGGCTGCGCGCCGCCGGAGCACAGCGGCGCGGCCGAGGTGCCCGACATCGCCCGGCTCGGCGGCCGCGCGGGCAGCCTGCTGTCCGCGTGCGAGGCGCGCGTGCCGTCGGTCGTCATGGCGGCGCTCGTCACCGACGCGCGCCCGCTGCATGCGCTGCGGCGCACGAACCCGCATGCGCCCCTGGTCGTGTGTGATGATGACGGCTCCCGGACGCGGACGGGCTGCCGGTCGAGCGCGGCGCTGTGCGCACGGTCAAAGCGGAGGTGAAGGCAGAAGCGAGGGGCGACTGGGCTCGTGAGACGGGCGACTGCGTGCTGGGCGAGGCGCCTGCGCGCAAACAGGCGCAGAGGCCGGGACGGGCGCCGGCGCCCAGTCACGCACCCGCCCCGCGCCGCCGCCGCGCCGCGCTGGTCGCTCTCGCGCGCATGCGCAGCGGGGTCAGCGACGACGAGGCCGGCGCCGGCAGCGGCGGCGACAGCGGCGCCGACAGCGACGCCGGCGGCAAGGACGTCACTGACGGCGACGACAGCGACGGGGCGGACACGCGCTTGGCGCGGCGCGAGCGCCGCGCCCGCGCGGGCACGTGCGCGGGCGGCGGCACCGGGCAGCCGCGGCCGGCGGTGACCCGCGAGGAGCCCGCTGCTGGTGCGCGAACCCGTGCAGCAGGGCTTCTGTATATGGTAGAGGGTTGCCGGCGAGGTGGTACCGGCGCTGGAGGTACCTCACATGGCATCCCGCGTGGCTGGCAGTTTGGGCTTGGCTGGCAAGCATACCTGCAGGGCAGTGCGCTGCAAGTAGGTGTGTGTGCAGGCAGGCGTGCGAGCGATAGCACGTACGGTGTCCGCTGCGGCCTCATCGCGCGTGCGCAAATCGCAGGCGGCACGGGCGGCGTGGCGCGCCACGCGTGCCTGCAGCGCTACCGCGCGAAGAAGGCGCGCCGGCTGTTCACAAACACCGTGCGCTACGCCGCGCGCAAGGCCAACGCCGACCGCCGCCCGCGCGTCAAGGGCCGCTTCGTCAAGGCGTCGGAGCTGGCCGCGTACCTCGCCGCGCAGGCCTGACGCGGCCGGCTCCTGCCCGTGGCGCGCATGCGCGCGGCCGTGCCCTAGTGCATGGGCCGCACGTGTTGGGGAGGGCTTGATAGCTGGTTGCCGGCGTCCCCTGAGCACGGTCTTGGCACGCACGGCGCAGCGCGCCTGCTGGCTGAACCGAGCGGCTTAGGTGCAGGAAAATATTGATACGCGCGGCGCGCATGGCTGCTATGGCTGCTTGAGTGCTGCAGCTGCAGAGTTTATTGTGCCCTGCCAGCAGCAGGGGCGGCCTCCAGGATTGTTTGGGGGCGCCCACTATGCCGCTGTTCGGGGTGGCGCGCAGCGGCGCCTGGGATTATTTATGTGAACTGATGCGAATTCCTTGATGTGTGGCCGGCCGCGGCTGCGGCGCGCTGCCGCACCAGGCGCGCTTGCCACGCCGCGCGCGGGACGGCAGCATGACCGCAGCCGGCGCGTCGCTGGCAGAGAGTGTGTGAATGGTGAGAGCGCGTGAGAGTGTGAGTGGCGCCTGCACCCGCTGCAGCCGCCGCGTGTACCATGTGTGAGCGATAGTCTGCGAACGTGTGAACATATGGTCAACGCTGTGCTGCGATGTGCGCACCCGCATTTTGTGCTTTTCTGGAGAGCGCGAGTGGCTCGTGTTGCACGTCATGTGATGGGGCAGCCGATGGATGCCGAGCCATGCATGTGGCACCCGGCCTTGGCGGGTGTGCATGGCGTTGTGGCGCTGCAAGCGCACCCGGAATCGTGTTTTTGCAATCTCACGTGGCTGCGTCGTCCTGGCGGCGGGGGACACGACGAGAGGCCTGCCTGGCAGGAGCGGGCCTGTCGAGGCTGGCTGGCTTGGGTGTGTTTTGAAAGACGCTGCTGCTTCAAGGCGGCTGGCGCGCGCTCAAGCAGCAGCGTGGCCCGTTTGGCACAGAGAATTCATGTGGGCCCGCTTGGGCAGGAGCGGTACCAAGTGTTTATAGCTGGAGACCCTGGCATGCCTATCGGCCTGGTTGCAGGGACAACAACCGGCCTGACTGCAGGGACGGCGAAGAGGTTGGGGCCTGGCCAGGGAGCGCAGGCCGGCCATAGGCCATGGGCTAGGCCAAAGAGTTGTGGTGATGCTGTGGCGTATTATGAGATGAGCGAGAGTGTGCAATTTTGCTGCCTTTTGCTGCAGGTGGGGTGCGCGTGTTGGCTGCAGAGCGTGCGAGAGTGGTTTCGCATGGTTGTGCTGGCGAGCTGGTCCGTTGAGTGTGCGGTGTGCGGTGGTGCGAGCAATAATGTGGCGCTCAAGACGTGGGGAGGTGTGTGTCATAATGGCAGACTTGACGTGCCAGCAGTACTTGCAGAAGGTGCATGTTGCATTATGTGCTGCTTGCCTGATGTGTATTTGTAGCCAGTAAAGATGAAGGCAATAAGTGCGCTGCCTCTTCCTCATGGTCCTGCCTTGGGCTTAATGGCGTTTCCGGTGCCGTATGAGACAAGGTGCGTGTGCTGATTCAGAATGGCAAACGGGCACCACCCATTGTCTTTCCCATTCGTGTGTAGCACACATTGCATGTCTCCGGCAGCAGGCGGCAGTCCAAGATGGTCCAGACTAGCAGAGGCCCTCTATCGACTGATCAAATGAAAAAGCCTACTTAGTACCTGGCGCCCAAACAGCTCGCTCTGCCCGAATGACGCCAGCATGCACACAGCGCCTCTACCATACCATCAAGCGGTCAGCACCGTGAGGCCGTAGCACGCGCACCGCGCTACCCGCGCTGCACCTGGGAAAAGGTGCTGTTGCGCCAGAAAGCGCACGGACCTGACCACAGGCTTGAGCCTCAGGCAGGGAGCGGCTGCCTCGAGGCTGCGCCGCGTCTGCTGGCCGTTGCATGGTGAGCTTTGCCGGCCAAGTGCTGCCGCCGTCGCCGGTCCTGGCCCCGCGCGACGATGCAGCGCAGCGCCTCGCCGGCAAGGCCAGCACGTCGCAGCGCGCGCCGGAGCGGCGGGAGGTGGCCGCGGAGGCGGAGGAGGACGAGGACGCCGCGCCGCGCAACGACTCCGAGGCGGTGACCTCCGCAAAGCTGCTGCTGGCCGGCGGCGTCGCCGGCGCGGTCTCCAAGTCGGCGACCGCGCCGCTGGCGCGGCTGACCATTCTATACCAGGTGCGCCGCCAGGTGCCCCGGCGGCGGCGAATGGGCCCGGGAGCTCGGGCATGCGGAATATGCTGGGCAGCAGGCGCGGCGCTGCGTGTGGACCCCCATGCGCTCTCCCGGCGGGTGTGCTTTTCCCTCTTTTGTGCGCGGCCGCGCTCACTTAGTCATCCCCGCCGAGTGCTGCGCAAGTGCAGGTGCATGCCAGGCAGCCAAAGTCGGTGCTGCGCAGTAGGTGGGGAAGGCTGGTTGGCGAATGCAGACGGATGCAGGAAAGGCAGAAGAGGGAGCTGTCACAAGCGTCAGGCCTCCCTCCGCGCTTGCTGTGGCGCTGAGTCTTGGCCAGGGACAGCTAGACGCTGTACAGAGCACAGCAGTGAGAGCAGGCAGCAGAGTGCAGAGCCTGGCAAAGTGCTGGCATGCACCAGTCCCGCTGGCCGTGCAGGTGCAAGGCCTGGAGCGGCCGTCGGGGGCACTGGGGACGCGCCCCGTGCGCATGGGCCTGGGCGCCGCCTTCACGCAGGCGTGACCCCGCGTGCGACCAGGAGCGGAGTGTGAACAGGAGCGTAGGTCTGAGCAACGTGGCCTGTCCAAAGTGGCTTGCAGTCCTGCAATGCCAAAGTGGCTTGCAGTCCTGCAATGCCATATCCCCGTGTGGGACCTGGACTGCTGTGCTCAGCCGATGTGATGCTACTCCTGCAGTGTCTCCCACAATGCCTGTAACAGAGCTTGGACGGCAGAGTAGGGGGCAAATGGGGCGCGTGGGTAGCCTGGCGTGGCGTGGCGCCTTGCCGCAGTGCAGCGGCTGCTTGTGCAGCCGCTCGCGCCCTGCACGGCGGCGGCCGACGCGGCCCGCGCGCGCGCGCGCCAGGTGATCAAGCGCGAGGGCGTGCGCGCGCTCTGGCGCGGCAACGGGGTTACCATCGTGCACCGGCTGCCGTACAGCGCAGTCAACTTCTGGGCGTACGAGCGCTTCACGGAGATGTGGCTGCACCGCTACCCGGCGGGCGGCAGCGGCGGTGCCGGCGCGCCCGCGCGCGCCGGCAGCGGCCGCTCCGACATGCTGCGCCGCCTGGCCGCGGGCGGCGCGGCTGGCCTCTGCGCGTGCACGCTGGTGCGAGCCCGCCCTGCGCTGCTGGCGGCCCTGCTCCGGCCAAGGCCCTGCCGCTTCATGCCCCCGGCGGGCAGCGCTGCCAGCCTGTGCGCAGGGGGGAATTGTCCCCCAGGCTTCAGACCCCAACTTCAGGTTTCTAAGGAGGACCACAACAGGAGGACTACAACAGGTTTCAAAGCCCGGGGGTTGCGCCAGGCGTACCCGCTGGACCTGGTGCGCACGCGGCTGGCCGCGCAGACGGGCGCGCGCTACTACCACAGCATCGCGCACGCGCTGCGCACGATCGTGCGCGAGGAGGGCGCGCGCGGGCTGTACAGCGGCCTGGGCGCCACGCTGCTGCAGGCGCGCGCCCCGGGCGGTGCTCTGAAGCGGGTCCCGCCGGGCAGCGGGGCGCTGCCCGCTCAAGCGCGCTCGCACAGGAGCGGCGGGCGGCGTGTGCGGAGGGTGCGCTCGCAGCAGGCGCAGCGAGGGCTCTCCGAGGCCTGAGTGGGCTGGGCAGCGGCGTCGGCGGCGGCGCCCCTGGCGCCGGCGGCCCTGCGCGATGCCGGCAGAACCTTAAGTCTACCATATACCCTACCCTAGAGCGCGGCGCCGCAGGTGACGCCGAGCCTGGCGATCAACTACACGGCGTACGGCACGCTGCGCAGCACCTGGTGCCAACTGCGTGGCGAGCACGAGCCCACGGCGCGCCCCGCCGCCCTCACTGCCCGGCCGAGCTGCGGGGCGGCCCCGGCCGCACGCGCCCGGCACGCCGCGGCGCCGCCTGGACGCAGTCCGTGTCTCCGTGCAGGGGCAGGCACTGTTGTCGGGGGCGCGGCGCGGCGCGGCGCGGCGCGGCGCGGCATCCTCTGCAGTGAGCCCTGGCGTGTGCGGCGGCCGCAGCCTGCATTTCCGTGCACGTGCCTCCCTTGCCACGTGCGCTGAATCCTAGAGCGCACCGGGCCTGCTTGCTCGAATGGCGCTGCAGGTGACCCCAACCCTACCCCATGCTGCAGGTGACCATGAGCCTGGTGTGCGGCGGCGTGGCGGGCCTGGTGTCGTCCACGGCCACGTTCCCGCTGGACCTGGTGCGCCGGCGCATGCAGCTGGAGGGCCAGGGCGGCGCGCGGCGCTACGCCGGCTACACCGACGTCGTCGCCTCCGTGCTGCGCCGCGACGGCCTGCGCGGCTTCTACGCCGGCATCCTGCCCGAGTACTACAAGGCGCGCGCGGCGCGCGGGCGCAAGTGCTTGCGGGCTGCTCCGGCGTGCTCGGCCGCAGCGCGTTGTTGCTCAGCAAAGCTATCAGCTGACGTGGCTGAGCGCACTCCCATGCGGACTAGCTTGCTTCCTGGCGCAGTGCGGTGCACACATGAATGAGGCTGCTACTGTGTTCTTTTTAGGGAGAGACTTTGCCCTCTTTCTCGCGCTCTTCTCACTTTGCCACGTGGGGAAAATACAGGTTGTCCAGGTACCTGTGGCGATGCGCAGCTGCTGAGGCCGGGGCGCGGGGCCGCGTAGGTGGTGCCCGGCGTCGCCATCGGCTTCTGCACATACGAGTTCATGCGCAAGGCGCTGGACGTGCAGACCAATCTGGGGCTCGTGCGCTAGCGGCGCCCCGCGCCTGCGGCGACCCGAGGGCGCGCGGGCCGCTGTGCCGCCCCCGCGCCCCTCGCCCCGGCAGAGCACATCCTGCGGCACAGAAGGCTTTGATCTGTCTGCTCTGAGGCCCCCGCCGCCCCGCGCGCTTACGGATCCCCCGCGAGCGGCGCCACACAGGCCCGCACAGTGGCGTTGATGCACTGCCGAGGACTGTCTGCTGACCCGCACTCCCCGCGTTCAGTTTGTGCACCTGGGCCGCTCGCCCGCTCTGCCGCAAGGTAGTGCGATGTCATGTCATATGCTGTTAAGGCTAGGCCAGGGTGTGCGCTCGAGGGGCCATATGCCACCCCGGGCAGGTGTGGGCTCTGTGTCTCGCTTTCGAGTTCTGCTCTCTTACACGGACGCAGCGTATGAGGCAAGCCCTGCAATGAACGCATGTCTGCTGAGCAGTATGTACACCTACTATATCTGCCATCCCCCTTCAGCAAAGGCGGTCCTGCCCTCAGTGCCTGGATAAAAAAGGGCAGAGCGTGGCCTCAAGGCCTCTGTCAGCGGTAGCGGCTCCACTCATAACGGCCACACAGGGCCGCCATCCAACGGCGGTGAAGTCAACATCCATCAGAGCCGCAACGCAGCGCCTGCCTCTCCGGGCGCGCGATGTTGGAAGAAAAGCTTGTCTGGCAGACCGGGAAAGCCTCAATGGTGACACTCAGAGCAGCTGCATCTCTATACTTCCACAAGCTCTGGCTGCCATGAAGGAGCCCGCCAATGCGCTGCTTCCCAGCCCCTGCTGCAAACTCATCCTAGAGACTTTGACATTGCGCCCGGTGTGCGTCCTGCCCCTCACCAACCCCTGGCCCGCATCCGGCGCCACTGCGTGGCAGCAACATGCACCCAGTGTGTACCATGCAATGGCCCCTGTCGAGTGCCTTGTGCATTCTCTGCCAGCAAAATGTATACAAGCCTCCTCCAGGCCTCCTGCAGAAGGCAATGCTGCCGCGCATGTGCTCACCTGCGGCCAGCTCAAGCAACGGCGCAGCAGCGGCCGGCAGCGTCACATGCCTGGGGGGGCAGCAGGCATGGCCCCTGTGCGAGGGCCCGAGGTCGCCCCCACCACAGAGCCCGCTGTAGCGCGGCCGTCGATCACAAGGCAGCACAGGCGGGGCAGCCGAGCCTCAGCTCTGCACATCGCGCCGCGGCGAGCGCCTCTCGGCCGTGGGCGCGCCCGGCGCAGGGCGGTATGCGCCACCGAGGGCAGCCTCCGGCGCCCGCAGCGCGGCAATGGCGTCCGCCGGCCGCTCCTGCACACGGAGAGCGGGATTGAGCTTGCCCAGGCCCCAGCGCGGGTGCTGCGTGTTACGCGGGCAGTGGCATGCCTGTTTTGGGGCAGCTGTCATGCCACAGCTGTATTCGATCGACACTCAGGCAGATGGTTGTGCATTCGTGTGTGATCCACACGCTCGAGCAGACACGGCGGAACAGCGACGCATGTGAAGCTCCGGCGCGCATGCCAGTCAGCGCGCGTGAGCGCAGGAGGCAGCGCGCACCGGCGCCTCGGCGTCAAAGGCCTGCGCGTCGCCGGGCTTGGGCGCGGCGGCGCTGTCGGGCACGTCGGAGAGGCTGCGCTTGGGCGCGCCGTGCCGCGCGGCCGCCGGCCGCGCAAGCGATTTGCAATACAGCGCGCCGAACACGACCACAGTGCCCGCCCTGCTCGGCGCCAGCAGTGGCACTGTATCATGCGCATGCAAGGTTCAGGATCTGGCTGGTGTGTGTAGGGTGTACAGAACTGGTGCTGTCTGACAGCAGCGGACTCGCTGCGCCATGGACGCGCCGCAGTGGGCAGGGCTTCCGCGGCAGTGTGGTGCAGATCGCAGGCCAGCGCGCCAATCACCAGTGCTGTGGCGCGCCCTTGTGGGATGCCATCAATACAGCAACCGTCGGCCGACTGCTACAGTGCAGCTTCCGGCCATCAGGGCTGAGCGACATTGCGTGCAGCAGATGCAGGGGACATCCTGCACGGTGCTAGCACCAGGCGCCCTGGCCTTGCCGAGCGCGCAGGGACCTGCATGCCGCTCTGCCGAGCGCCCCCAGCGCCTCCTGCTGCGCGGCTCCGCGGCTGCACAGACGGGCGCCCGCGCTGCACAGGACAGGCGGCCGGGCATGGCCGGGCAGGCCGGGCTCGCGCCACTGGCCGTGCGACAGCGGGTGCCCGAAGAGCGCGCAGGAGAGCAGGATAGACAGGAACTGGCGCGTGTTCATGACGGTCGCGAACAGCAGCGCGCCGTACGCGCGGATCGTGTGCATGATGAACAGCTGGCCTGCGCGCCCGGTCCGAGTGCGCCAAATGCAACGTGCATCGCAACGAGTTCGCTCACATGCACCGGCTGACCAGCAAAGGCCTGGGTACAAAGGGGCCGACTTGAGCTGCGAGAACACGGACTTGCTTTGGGTTTGGAAGTAGCTCATGTCAGAGCAACGCGAGCGTGAGTGTGCTTGGCCCGCCGTGCGGACGCAGGGTGTGGCGCTGCGGTGAGCCCGGCGCAGCTGCGCCAGGGCGCACCGATGGTGGCGGACAGCGACAGCGACAGCAGCGAGATGAGCGCCTCGGGGTGCCGCACGACAAAGTCCACCGCCGGCGCGAGCTGCCCGGAGGTGAGCAGCCCTGCGGCCGCATGCGCGCAGCGGCTTAGCGCGCTGCGTGGGCCGCCAGACAGCTCATACCCACCATGCTGCGCAATGAGGCTGTGGGATGCTGAGCGGCTCGGTACATGCACATGCTTCTGGTCAACTGCCGGGCATCTTGCAGGCAACCCACTGGGCGTGCCAGGGATTGGGGCGACAACCATCCCCGAGAGTAAACTTAGAGGCGAGGGTGACATGAGGCTCGTCAGCCAGAGCAAGGCGCTTCGGGGTTATCCGACTCTGTGGCGCCGGCGCGCGCGGGGCGGGCACCGGCGGCGCTGATGAGCGAGGAGAACGCGTTGACATACAGCATCTGGTTGAACGCGCTCATCTGGTAGCCGCGGAACAGCTTGTCCTGGAACGTGCTGGTGAAGCCGTCGGCGCCCAGGTAGCCCAGCATGAGCAGCAGGCCCTGCGCGCCCGCCCTTCCCGTTGCCTCTGAGGGCGCGGCTGCGCTGGCCAGTGCATGATGTTGCACAGTGCATGACGCAGCTGGTCGGCACCACACGCGCTGTGCCGCTGCTCCTTCCATGACAAGGCGGAAGGTTTCATGGGCCTGTGATCAATTAAACCTGCTTCTGCCCACTTTACTTTGTGCACAAGCGCCCCCAGCCGCCTGCCTCCAGGGTGCCGCGAGAAGGCGACCGACCCTGCCGGCTCCTGGCTGGGGTGATTGGCCGGGGCGCACCAGCAGGCCGCCGCCGCCGGGCGCGCCGCCGCCGTGCGCGCGGCCGCTGCTGGAGGGGCCGGTCATGAGGAAGATTGCTGCAGCCGGCCGTCACGGCCAGCGCCAGTGCATACTCCAGCGGCTTGTACCTGGCGGCAGGGTTTGTCAGGGTTCCTGGGGCTGTGGCTGCGTGTGCTCCTGCGGCTTGTGTATCTGGCGGCATATTAGGGTGATTAGGTTTTGACTGCGCGTACTCCGGCGGCTTGTACCTGGCGACATGTCAGGGTTTGTGGGGCCCTGGCTGCGGCAGCGGTCGGGGCCAGGCAGACTCGGCAGGTGCGCGTGCGAAATGCATGCGCTTCATTGACGATCAGCGCCGGCACATAAGCACTGGGGCTTGCGCCTGGCTGTGTGCCAGGGTGTCAGGGCGCGAGCCGCGGCGGGCGGCCAGTACCGGACAAGCTTGGCTGGGGCGCGAAGGTCACTATATTTTCACCCCATTTCCACTGCGTGGCAGCACTGCATGTTGGGCTCCTTACGACAGCGCAATAATGTGACATGTGCGTGTCGGGCGAGCGGTCTGGACGGGCGCACCGCTTGTGCATGATCAGGGTGCCCCAGGCCATCACCGGCAGCATCTTGGCGCACTTGCCCAGCGTTTGTACGGGGAAGGACACATACCTGCACATGCATGGTGCACTTGTGATGCGGACCGCGCTCGCACTCTGTGCAGCTGTGCGGCCACATCCAGGACGACAGGTCGACCAGCACTCAGTATTGTACATGTGTGCGTGCAACGTTAAGCAAATAGCGGCAGTGCAAACTCGGGTTCACCCACTAAGCAGACGCCTCCAAGCAGCGTGAAACACAGTGTCAGGCCAGCGCAATGCTACATTGCAGGAGTGCATAGAGGTGGAGCGTGAAATTCAGAGTGCGCTATCCGAGGGCGCGGCGCGCACTTCAAGGCCTCGTACTGGCATGTGGTCGCAGCCACGTTGGAAAGCGACACCAGCGCATATGCTGAGGGTGGCGCCACTGGACTGAGGCTCTGGCCAAAGGCCTGCGCACGCCGTGGTCACATTTTTTTAAATTCATGGGTAGAATGGCAGGAGACTGGCGGTCACCAGGTTTCACGGCACAGACACAGTGGAGGCAGGACTGCTTGCCCAAGCAGGGGAGGGTACCAGGAGCAGGCCGAAGGCCAACACAACCGTGAGCAAGCGGTTGCACAGCACCAGGAAGAGCGAGATTGTGAAAAACTCTCCAGACTCGCCGTACGGCTGTGTCATGATGCGCTCCTGCAGGCGCACCGCAGCGCTGCTGCACTACGAACGTACATGGCGGAGCAAAGCTTTGTGAAGCCCAGGCACGCAGCAAACACTTTGCCAAAGTTAGACAGCAAGATGCGCGTCCCGTGTGGGATGCACTCCAGGTTAGCACCTGCAATACGCTGTAGAGCATAAGCGATGCAATAATACCAGCTGCGCACACTACGAGGTGCAGTCTGCCGGCCAGAGTGCCGCCTGGATTTGCCATGCTGCTGCTGCCGGTCTCCGCTGGAGGCGCGCTGCTCTCACTCTGCACCCCTGTGCCCTTCAGCTGCCCCATATCTGCCCCAACGCTGGACCTGCGCACGCGTGCGCCCTGCCCGGCGCTGCCGCTGTGATCACGCACCCGAGATCGCGCCTCGACCATCACCCCCTGCTACGGCAGCGCCAATTGGCGTTCATTTGCCTGAGATGCCTGCCACGCATGGGCATTCAGCCTGAGTGTCTCGTCGTGCCTGCAGCTCTGCTTCTGCAGAGTGTTGCTCTATCGATAGAAAATATAAAAATAATCAATAAAAAAAAAGTGCTGGTGTTGAAATGCACGCAAGTCTTCTGTGCTGGGCACGGCAGCGAGGACGCTCTTTTCTGTGCCCACCGCCAGCTGGGTCATGCACAGCCATGCGCACCTGCGGCAGCTCCTGTGCTGCTTGTGGAAAGCGCATGGCCATGTCCCGTCCGCTTCGCCGCTGCAAGTGCGTTGGCAGAACGGCAAGCATCAGGCCCTCTTGGACTGCAGACACCAGCGCAGGCGTGTGTGCACAGCCAGTGCGGGCGCCCCGGAGGTGCGGTGTGCGCAGCCTATACGCTCTGCTGAAGCTCCAGCACGGGAGTGCACCAGCTCGTCAAGTGAGCGCTGGATGCACTGCCTGGCGCAGGTGTCGGAGCGCGTGCAGGCCACTGACGCGCCAGTCATAGTGAAGACCAAGCAGCTGATGGCCGGCGCCAGCGACGTCCTCTCCCTGGCGCAGGGCGCGCACACTGCCTTGCAGCACTGCCAGCTGCCTGACACCTGGTTGTTCTGCCTGACCCTCCCTGGCTGCACCGTGAACGTTGCTCTTCCCCTGAGCCTTGAACTGACATGCTTGACGCACTTGCAGGGGTGGTGCACTGGGCGCCGCCTGCGGCTGCGCTGGAGGCGGCAGCGGCGCTCGTACGCGACTCAAGCGTGTCTGCGTATGGGCCGTGCCACGGCCTGCCGGAGCTGGCGCGCCTGCCTGCATCAAGCGCCTGCCCGCTTGTCAGCCTGCTGGCACCATGATGAAGCCATTCCATGCTATATTACCCTCTGTTGAATTCTGCTACATGCGGGAGAGTACCCGGCTGCCACGCACCGTGAATGCCGTACAGCCGTGCGCAGCTGCGCCTCACCCGCCCCGCGATGCGCGCGCAGGTGGCCGCGCTGCAGGCCAAGCTGGCGGCGGAGAACGGGCTGCCGGGGCACGAGGTCATGGTGACGGCAGGCGCGGCTGCCTGCGCTGCGCTCCCGCGTGATGCGGCATACTGGCCATGAGCAGCCGCGCTCGTGCTGGCTCGTCCTGTAGCTGCTGGGTGCTGGTCCCCGGACGTGGCTCGCGGCCCGACCCGGGTGCTTGCCAGGGTATAGTGTAAGGTTGGCGTATGACGACCAAGCGCTGCTCGCCCCATGACGGCTGTCTGCGCGCCGCTCTGCTTAGTCAGTCTGCCTGCATGCGACCCGGGGTGCTGCATGCCGGCTACGAGCGGTGAGCGCGGGCGCTCGGGCATGGCCTGACGCCTGTGCGTGCCCGTGCAGGTGCCAACCAGGCGTTTGTGAACATCGTGCTGACGCTGCTGGATGCGGGGGACCGCGCCGTGCTCTTCAAGCCCCACTACTTCAACCACCTCATGGCACTGCAGGTGGCCCGCATGCGCTGTTGGCGCCCGGGTTCAGGCAGGTGCACTGGGGGTGTAGCCCGCCAATGGTCTGTAGCTACGAGGGGGAACGGGTGTTCTCAATGTCTCGTGTCCACAGCAATGTCGTCGCAGAACGCGTTGTGGCGCATCTCTGCTTTAACCTGCTTTGATTGAAGTAGCCTCTCGCCAGCTGTTGCCCCCCGAGCACTGCGCAGCACTGGCAAGCACTGCGCAGTGCTCGCCATGTGCTGTGACCACACGCGCGCTCGTCTGGGCGCAGTGCTGCCATGAACGGGCGCCGAGGTTGGCGCGGCGCCAGGGCCGTGCTGGGTGCAGTGCCGCCATGAACGGACGCCGAGGTTGGCGCGGCGCCAGGGCCGTGCTGTGCGCAGACAGCATGCACCAGGATGTAGGTGGGTCGGAGCCACGCAGCGCCGCGCTCGCAGCGCCGCACCGCCGGCTGAGGGCGCAGCCGCGCGGCAGATGATGGGCGGCAGACGCGGCGTGCCCTAACCCTCACAGCGCCGCATCTCAGGCTGATGGGATGGGGCCGCGTGGCAGATGACCGGCGGTGGGCGCGGCGTCGCGCTGGGCCCGTGCCACGCGGACAGCATGCACCCCGACCTGGACTGGCTGGAGGCCGAGCTGGCGGGGCCGCGGCCGCCAAAGATGGTGGTCATCGTGAACCCTTGCAACCCTACCGGTGAACCCCTTGCAACCCCCAGGCAGTGAGCAGGGATGCGCGCGTCGAGGCAGGGGCGGCCCGCCACAAGGCGACTGCCCTGCTGTGCATCGCAGGGCGTGTGCGCCGAGTGCCGGCACCGCTTGCTGTCAGTGACAGGTAGCGCATACGGCAACGCCTTTGGTCTACTCAGCAACGGAGTTTTGCTAGATAGCGATCGCGATAGCAGTCGGTCACACGTTGTACGTAGTGGGGCAGGCACATTGCTTGCGAGCGGGTCGCAGGCGTGCTCCTGGGGCGTGAGGAGCTGCAGCGCGTCGCGGAGCTGACGCGGCGCGCCGGCGCCTGGCTGGTGCTGGACAACACCTACGGTGCGGTGCGCCGTCCTTGGCCCCGCTGCGGCGGGGGGCCGGGCGGCGTGTCATGCAGGGATGGCCACGAGCTGTGAACTGCGCTATCTTGCGCGCGGGCCGCTGTCCTGCCAGAGACAGCGCTGCAGCGCGGCGGCGGCGCTGCCACCGAGCAGGCAGCCGCCGGAGCGCGCCGGAGGGCGCTGGCTCCCAGTCGCATGCATGCGCCGGCGCGCCCGTGCGGCCAGCCTGCCTCCAGCAAGTCTGCTGAAGTCTGTTCATGCTGGCGGCGCGGCGGCCGGCAGAGCACTTTGTGTATGACGGCGCGGAGCACGTGTGCGTAGCCGCGCCGCACATCCTGCACGTGTTCTCCTTCTCCAAGGCGTTCGGCATGATGGGCTGGCGCGCCCCGCGCGGCCGCGCGCCGTCCCCATGCACCTCCCCCCTCCTCCGGCACTTGTGTGGACCCCCGGGCTGGCTCACCGGCGTGCCTGCTCTTGTAGGCCTGACGGCGGACATGGTGGCGGCCTGCTGAGTTGGCGGCCTGTTCGCTTTGCGGCTTCCGGCATGCCGGCAGCACGGCGTCGCGGAGCACGAGCCTGTCTGATGTCTCAGGCGGCCGCCCGCCCCACCCCGCTCAAATCCCGCGGCGCGCCGGACGGCGGGGCCGTGCCGCGCAGGCGCGTGGGGTACATCGGGTACCAGGGCGCCGCGCTGGGCGCGCAGCTGCTCAAGGTGCAGGACACCATCCCCATCTGCCCACCGCAGCTCAGCCAGCACCTGGCGCTGGGCGCGGTCGCGGCGGGCCGGCCCTGGGTCGCGGAGCGCGTGGCGGCCATTGCTGGCAACAGGCGCGCCGCCGCTGGGACCCTGTAAGGCGGCGAGGCTGTCGGGGTGCACTGGCCGTGCTCTCCACTCGCATAATGAGCAGCAATCAAGCGCTGTCTCCCTGCTAATTTTTATGAAAATGAATGAACATGTCATTTCTACCAAGTGCGCCCGCGCGTACCTGGCAGCCTTCCACGGCTCCGGCGTGCTAGCCGGCGCAGGTGCGCACCGTGCCGCGCCCGCAAGCGCGGCATGCTGTCTCATCTGCGGTGAGGCGCGCTCCGTGCGTGCTGCCGCGTGAGGCCCGATGCGCGGCGCGCGCGCGCCAGGGCGGCGCTGGTGCGCGCGCTGGCGCCGCTCGCGGAGCTGGGCCCGGAGTACCTGGCCGCGAGCGAGGGCGCCATCTACCTCTGGGCGAAGCTGCCGCCTGGTGCGCCGGAGGGGTGGGGTCAGGTTATATTAGGGTATAGCTGCCGCCCGGTGCGGCAGGGCGTGGATGCGGCTGCGGGGCGCAGCTCGCGCCTGGCTCCTTCCTTCCGCCCTGGAGGGACAGAGCCTGTGGCGCGTCTGACGCGCGCTTCCGGCAGTGTGTCGTGCAGGGAGCGCGCGCCAGTTGAGCGTTGCACCTCCGGCACCTGAGCGGTAGGGGTTGCGCGTGCGCGTGCTGCCCAGGCGCTGCGCCCGGGAGCCTGGCAGAAGCTGGTGCCCTCATGCAAGCTAGGGTTTTCTAGGGTTGTAGGCGCACGGACGCACAGCGCGCGCCGCCGGCGCCAGGCTGCGAGGACGACGAGGCGGTGGTCGCGTGGCTCGTGCGCGCGCACGGCGTGTGCCTCATCCCGGGCTCGGCCTGCGGCGCGCCCGGCTACGTGCGCGTCGCTTTCGCCAACCTGCTGCCGGAGCAGTGCGCCGCCGCCGCCGGCCGCCTGCGCGCCGGCCTGGCGCAGCTGGTCGGCGAGCCGGGCGTGCTGGACGACGCCGGGCCGCGCGTGGCGGGCGGCGGTGGGAGCGCGCGCGGCGCGCAGGTCGTGCCCGCCTAGGCCGGCTGCCCGCCTGCGGCCGGGCTGCCGCCGCGCTGTGGGCGCTCGCGCGGGGCGCGGCGACTGCTGCCTGTGCCGGCCGGCTCAGATTGAGCAGCTCGCGTCCCAAGGCGCGGGCGCGGGCGTCCTGATGGGCAGCAGGCGCGCTCGAGTCTGGGAGCGGGGCCTGTTGCGCGGCGCTTCAGGCCCCTCGCAGCCCGGCAGCCGGTGGCTGTCTGCGGCGCGGCGCTGTGCTTTTCCGTGGAGGGGGATGGGCGCAGGCGGCTGCCTGGTCCCGCGCTTGGTGAAGCCTGTAGTAGCCGTGCTCGGGCGCGGGCCTGCGCAGGCTGTCCGACGCTGTCTGCAGTGCAGGTACAGGCGCGGACGGTGCGGTACTTGGTTGCTACAGAGAGACAGTCTGGGAGTGCGTCCGGCTGCAGCGCCCCCTTGCCCTCCAGATCAAGGGCAGGGTGAGCGCAGGCCGCTTGTAAGGACAGGCAGGTGTCTCGCTGGTGTAAGATCATGAGCAGGAAGCGATGCAGGGAGAGGCCTGGTGCTGCAAGGCTGGACATGCTTCCTGGCCTGTTAACATCTAGGCATGCGCGTGTCCATCTCTGCTTGGACACATGCAGTGCCGGCAGATGCTGCTCCCTACGCGCAGGAGCCACAAAAGTGCTAGGCGTGCTCCCTGCGGTGGTTGCGACTTTGACAGACTCAGCGCGCTCGCTGTAGCTCAGCTTCATACCCAAAAAGAAGTTTGAGCTCACACATGCTGATCAGTTGCAAGATGAAAACTCTCGGTGCGATGTTCGGCCGCCCGCACTTATTCGGCGGCCTGCACGCACTTCCTAGGCGGCACGCGCGCCAGCACTGCCTGCGGCGCTGCACAAAGGGGCTGCGCGCTGCAGCGCCGCCCGCGCTGCAGCACGCCCAGCACAGCTACGACCGCTGGCGCGCAGGGCATGCTACGCCGAGCCTGGAGGCCGCGCGCCCCGCTGGGCTGCCCCGCAAGCGCTTGGGGGCAGGCGCGCCAGCATCGCCGCGACGCTGCAGCGCGAGTGCGTGCGCCGCAGCGCCGCGCAGCGCCGCAGCGCCCCCCTGGCGGCCGCGGCGGCCATCCGCTGGCCGCCGGCGCTGGCGGGCGGGTCGGCGCGCGCGCTGGGGTCCCACGCAGGGTTCAGCTCTGCGGCCGGCAGTTGCTGCCCCGCGCCGCCCGCACTGTGCACCTCTCCGCGCCCTGGATGCTCTCTCTTGAGCGCCCTGTGCGGACGCAGGCGCCCTCACAGAGTACGCACGTGCGACACACGCGACTAGGATCTCCTCAATGTGCCCCCACCTGGCAGCACATGCGGTGGTCAAGGACACCTGTCTCCTGCGAGTCCATCGTGTATGAGCACTTTCTGACGACTGCATGCCCATGACCATTTCAGGCAAGCTCGAAACACGTGCGGCAGCGCATGCGCGCGCCTGCATGGGCCACCGCCGGCGTCGCTGCCCGCTCCACCACCCGGCGGGCCTGCCGGACGGTCCGGCAGCGCTCCGCTCGTCCCGGCAGCTGGCTCTGCATGCAAGGGCCCCGCCTCGCTGCCTGCGGCCGCGTCGCCTGGCGCGGTGCTGGCGTCTGGCGCGTCTTGGCCCTGCGCCGCAGCGCCGATGGCCACCTTGCATGCACCGTGATGGACATGTGCCAGAGACATGCACAACTGGTGAGTGTTTGGTGGTGGGCTGTCGTCAAGCACACAGTCCTACTGCACAGACGTATACACGTGGCGTGGAGAATGACGATAAGCGCTGCTGGCGACGCCGTCCCTGTCAGCCGCTGCAAGCACAATGCCACATGTGTGACTCCTGCGAGATGGCCGGCCGCCGCTACGCGGCGCCGCCCCGAGCAGGCCCGGCCTGCCGGGGGTGCGCGCCTGCGCACCCCCCGCACCCAGGGCCGCCGCGAAGCGGTCGTAGTCCAATGCTTCCACGAAGGCAAGCAGGCTGTCCGCCTCGTCGGCGTCGCCCTCGTCCTCCTCCTCCCCCAGCTCGCCCAGGCTCCATGCGGCGGCCGAGGGGGGCCCCGCATGCGCTGGCTCGCACGCCGCCCGCCCGGCGCCGCGCCCGGCCTCCTCCGCACCGCCCCGCGGCGCCCGCTGCGCGGCGCCGCACGAGCTGTGCGCGGCGCCGCCTGCGCGCGCAGGGTCCTCGAGGCCGGTTGGGCATGCGGCCGGGCGCGCGGCGTCGAGAGCGGCATCAACCAGCGCAGCCATCTCTGCGCGCAGGCCCACCGCAGCGGGCGCGGCGCTGTGCGCAGCCAGGTCCCTGAGCGCCGGGCTCCCGACGCCGCTGGCGCCCGGCGCAGCCAGCGCGGCCCGCGGGGGTCCCCAGGAGGGAGGCGCTGGTGCGGCCGCCTGGTGTGGCAAAGGCCGCACGCGCTTGGCGCTGCTCACGCGTTGGTACTCACGGCGTTTGCAGGCTGCCGGCAGCGCAGCAGCCGCCCCCGCTGGCAGCCTCGCATCCGGCGGCCGCCCTGCAGCGCTGCGGCAAGCCCGCCGCTCGCTGCTGCGCACGCCCAAGGCGCGCCAGCCGCTGGGAGCGTCGCCGCCGCGCAGGATGCCCGCCCGCAGGCGCGCCGCAAAGCCACGCACGCGCTGCGCCCTGCCCGCCGCCTCCTCGCCCTCGGCCTGCCGAGCGGGCGGGGAGGCTGGTCGGCTGGCCAGGTTGAGTTCAGTGCCGGAGGCGGCTGCAGTCCGTGCTGCAAAGTGTACCGAGCTTGCTGCTCAGCGAGCAGCTCTACGGTGGCAGGCAGTGGCCAGCCGCGAGCCAGAGCCAGGATGTAAATTGAGGGGGAGTGCGCAGGCCTGACACCGTCATACCACCTGCTGGGCCTCAGCCGCTCACCTGCGCGCAGCGGCTGAGCTGCAGCGCGCGGCGGCTCAGATAGCCAAGGAAGCGGCTCTGCTGGCTGCGGACGGTCTCCCTGCGGCGCCTGTGCACGCCCTGCACCTGCAGCGCACAAAGTAAGCAGCATGTCAGCCTTGCTGGTTGTCCTCGGTCTCAGGTTGCAACCGCGAGCCATCAGCGCTGCTAGCTACAAGGATATCTTTGCAGTCCTCCAAGGGCACCTTTGCGCCTTGGCCAGTTGAGAGCGTGCGAAGCCCATCCCCCATGCCGCAGGAGCTGCGCATTGCCAGCAGTCTCTGTACTGCACGAGACAGGTGTTGCTGCCTATGTGTGTGGATGGCGGGAAAGCGCAGCAGCAGCAGCAGGCAAGGTGCTTATGAGTGCCGGCACACTTTGTGACGTCTTTATCTGTCACCTTGTCACACACGCAGCTGTTTGAGGAATAATGCCATCCGCCAATTCAAAAGTCGAGCTGTCTGGCAGCCCTACCGGCAGGCCCTGTCAGGGCGGCTGGATAGCCAAAGCACAAAACTTCAAGCAGCAGTTGAGGCTGTGAGGAGCGGGGCACAGGAGCAGCATGGCTGCTGGAGACCCGCATGACGAGGCGGAGGAGGAATATGAGGAAGTCGAGGGCGAGTTTGAGGACGAGGAGGAGTATGTAGAGGGCGAGGAGTACGAGGACGACGAGGAGGAGGAAGACGACGAAGAGGAGGACGACGGCGAGGTGGAGGAGGGTGCGGCGCCCCCGCGCATGCTGGCAAGACTGGCGCACGCGTCACCATGGCGCAGCGTGGCGTGAGCCGGAGCGGCTGGACGCTGTGCCCCTGCCGTGCAAAGCACTTGTAGTGTTGGCTGGAATGACAGTGTTGGCTAGGCTGACAAGGAAAGGGTGCGCCGCTGGTGCGCTGGGGTGCGGCCTGCAGCTGGAGGTGTTGCGGGCAGCACTGGTTTGAGACATCTGGTGGCCAACTGAGCCGCAGGCGCTGCCTGTAGAGCGTGAAAACATCCAAGCTGTTGCAGAGACTCGCACACTGCCGCGTGGGGGCAGCATAGAGTGGTGGAGTCAGGCGATGCACAAAAGGCCGGGCACTGGACAGTGTGTCCACCTCTGCGAGTGCCTTGCCCGAGCGCGGCCGCCCCTGGCGGCCCACTTTGTGAGCGGTGAGTGTGCGGGCCGCGCAGTGGAGGTCGACGAGGATGACGAGGGCGAGAAGCCGGTGCCGGGCGCCAGCTACATCCGCGGCCTCGAGCCGCTGGCCGCGCGCGGCGGGCCTGGTGCGGGCCCGCTTGCTGCGCCGCGTGTCCCCGGGCGTGCCCCACCGTGCTCAGTGCAGAGCCCTGGGCAGGTTCCGGCACTGCCTCTGTGGGTGGCACTGAGAAACGATTGATGCCCAGCCAGCGCAAGCGCTGAATGTGGCCGGGCGCCGGCGGGCGCTGGAGCGTCGCACCGTGCTGTGGCGGACCTCTTGCAGGCTGCTGTGGCGCCACCAACACCACAGCCTGCTCTCAACTCCTGCAGGAACACCGCACGCGTGCACCGCAGCAGCGCAGTGCGTTGCTGCCGCCTTGCTTGCATGCTGCTTGCGGCGGCCATGAGCGCGGCTGACGCGCAATTGTGCGCCCGCGCGGCAGCCGCGCCCGCGCGGCGGCCAGCGGAGGCCGTGAAGGAGTGGAGCGGGCTGCAGCAGATGCCGGTGCGGCGCCCGCCCGTGGCTGCGCACAGCCCATTGCAGCCTCTCACCCCCAGCCCAGTGCGCGCGGAGGTCGCTCTCGAAGAGGGTGCGGGGAGGCCTGCTGCGCAGCGCCGCTGCGCGGAGCCTGCACGATCCGCACTGCTACCTGCGAGCCTAGGTGCCAAACGTACAAAGAGCGTCGCGGGTCAAGGACTGCTGGTAAGCTTGCGGGGAAGCCCTGGCGCGATGGGCGCTGCTGCTCTGGCGCGCAGGCGCCGTCGCGCGAGGCGGTGTATGAGCTCATTCAGAAGCTGCGCGACCAGGGCAAGACCTCGCTGACCGTCCTCCTGCTGGGTGCGGCCCTGGCCTGTCCGAGGCGTCGCATCGGCCGGGCATGTCGCGTGCGGGCGCGGGCAGTTGCCAAGCGCAGTGTCGGGGCCCATGCACCTCTGTGCAACGCTGCGACAGATGCCTCCAGGCTGGCCGCGCACCGCCACCGTGCCAACGCGGGCCTGCCTGGGCATGCAAAGCATATAGAAAATGCTGCATGCGTTGCGGTGGAGCCAAGCACACGCTCCGACGCAGCGCGGCGCGCCGCACGCCACGCGGGCAGGAGAGCGCGGCCGGCGCCTGACCGCCGCATGCGCCCGCGCGCGCGCGCGCCAGGCAAGGGCGGCGTCGGCAAGTCCTCCACGGTCAACTCGCTGCTGAACGAGCGCGCGGCGAACGTGGCGGCGCTGCAGAGCGACATCACGCGGCCGCAGATTTTTGCGCGCTCCAGCGACGGCTTCACGGTCACGCTCATCGACACGCCGGGCCTGCTGGAGGCGGACGCCGTCAGCGACACGGCCCGCTCCCCCGCCTCAAGCGCCGGGGAGAGCAGGGCCAGGCTGAGCAAGGCTGGCTAGGCAGTGCAGGGGTGGCCACTCCGCGACATGGCATGCGCCCCTGCCTCGGACGCTGGCGAGAGCAGGGCTAGCTAGGCAGTGCAATGGGTGCCAGTCTGCGCTGGTTTCAAGTCACTACATCGGCGCGAGCCGGAGGCTGATGCCGTAAGCGGTCAGCCCGCGCGCGCAGTCGCCTGCCCGTCACAGCGGCCTGCAGCTTCCCGCTGTGTCTGGCGTGTGCCGCGCCCGATCAGCCTGGTCAGCACGCTGAGGGCCCGCCCCGGGCGCCGCCATGATCGTTCTCTATTCGCACACGTGCACCCCTCCACTGCGGGGAGCGTGCGCCTGAGCGGGGAACCAGCTTGATGCCTGAGAGGGAAATTGTGGCGCGCGCGCGCGCGCCTGGCAGCCAGAGCCTGGCTGCCTGCCAAGCTCTGGTGCAGCGGGGGTGCGCGGGGACTGCGCCCGGGGCTCACGCGTGCGCGTGTGCGCGCAGATGCTGTCCGCGATCGTGTACGCGCTGCGCGACAAGACCGTGGACGCGGTGCTTTTCCTCGACCGCCTGGACAGCTACCGCGTGGACGCCAGCGACGTGCAGGCGCGCGCCGGCCCGCATGCACAGAACCTCTGTCGACGCGCATCCGTGCAGAGGCGTGCGTGCATTTGCGGCTCGCGCTGGGGCTGGCGACCGCTCTGATGGATGGGCGGGATGGTTGAAGATCTGGGGCAGTGCTGCATGGTGGGCTTGGTAGTTACATTCTGCTCCTAGGGTTTGCTCCTAGGGCTTGTTAGACTGACGCCGCTCCGTACACAGGTCATCGAGGGCGTGACCCGCATGCTCGGCCGCGATATCTGGAACAGCACGATCATCGGCCTGACGCACGGCCGGCTGACGTCGCTGCCGGAGAGCATGGCGTATGGTGCGCGCGGTGCCGCGCCACGCTTCTCTGCCTGGCGCCGCCCCTGTCGGCCGTGCATGCCGTGCGCAGCGCCTGTCCAGCCCCGTGTGCGGCCTAGGGAGTGTGCGATGTCTGGAGGTCATACAAGCTGTGAGCACCCTCACCGCGTGCACACTGGCCCCTGTCAGTGTGTTCTGGGCAGCGTGGGAGGCGGGCAGCATGCCGTCGTCTCTTGCAGCTGTGGACTGCAGTGATGCATCGCACAGGAAGTTCCAGAGAGATTTCCTAGCATGGGCGGGCATTGAAGAGGCGCGCGCCGCGCGACGCAGACGCGTACGTGGAGCAGCGGCACGCGGCGCTGCGCGACGCGGTCCGGCGGCACGGCGATGCCAAGGCCGCGCCGCTGCCGCTCGCGCTCGTGGAGAACGGCTCGCGCGCGCCCTCCGATGGCGACGGCGAGAAGCTGCTCGGCAGCGACCGGCCCTGGCGCCCCGACACGTTCGCCCAGGCGCGCGCCCGCCCGTCTCTCATGAACTGCGCCGGCTCAGCGCATGGGGCGCCAGACGGGCAGAAGAGGGCGCGCACCAGCGGGCGCTGGTGGGCAGAGGCGGGCGTGCACGCAGGGGCCGGCGCGCCAGCCATCGCGGTCGAGCGCGGTCCTGTGGTCGGTCGGCGGCGAGCGATGTCGCATTCCCGGCTGCTCCCGGTCTGATGCAAGCAGGCTGCCGGACGCGCCGCTGAGGCTGTGCGGGCTGCCGGCGCCGCTGAGGCTGTCCGGGCTGCCGGGCGTTGCCGAGGCTGTGCGGGGCTGCCGGGCGTCGCCGAGGCTGTGCGGGGCTGCCGGGCGCCGCTGAGGCTGGCAGGGCTGCCGGGCGCCGCTGAGGCTGTGCAGGGCTGCTGGTCATCGCTGAGGCTGTGCGGGGCTGCCGGGCGCCGCTGAGGCTGTGCGGGGCTGCTGGGCGCCGCTGAAGCTGTGCGGGGCCGCTAACCCTAAACCCTTGGCGCCGCAGGTGGGCGCGGTGGCGCAGCGCGGCGGGTTCCGGTACGACGCCAAGGCCCTGCGGCGCGCGGACCCCAACAAGCGCCGCCGCTGGCTCATCCCGCTCGTGCTGGCGGCGCAGGTGCCCTTCTGTTTCCCCCCCTCCTGGCCGCCTAAGTGCTCGCCTGCATGCGATGCCATCTGGCTGCTGGTCTCGCGCACGCGGTGCCTGCCGGGCTGTTGGCCCCTCGAGTGCAAGTCCCGGGAGCGTGGCAGTACGGGTGCGGCCCGCCTGGCCCAGCTGTGCCAGAGTCGTGCGGATGAGCACGGACAAACCACCGGCCATTCGCGGATGCGCGCCCGTGAGCGAGTGCATCCAGGGCTCGCCGGGGAATTAGACCCTGTGCTCGGGCTGCCCAGCTGCGGGCGGGCGGGTGCAGCTCCCGCCCCTGGGCTGCGCCGCGCGCCGCTGGGCAGGCAGCCGCGGCGGCGCAGCGCGTGGCCACCAGGCAGGGGTAGGGAGCCTGATCCTATCCGGTGACCACGGCATATTGTCAGGGTAGGGAACCCTACAGGGAACCCTACCTCACCTAGCCCTACTCAGGCGCGCGGCGGCGGGCGCAGGTGGCCTTCAAGCTGCTGGTGCTGGACCGCATGCTGGAGGAGGACGGCGTCACCGGCGACGCGTACGGCCCGTTCGACGCGGAGACGGCCGAGCGGGAGCGCGCGCGCCTGAACGCGCAGAAGGCGCGCCCCCCTGACCGCGCGGCGGCGCGGCGCGCTGCGGGGGGCGGCAGTGCCCGCGGCGCGCGCGCGCGCCTGGCGCGCGATGAGCAGCGCGCCGAGTCGCGCGCCTGGCGTCCCGCGCGCGCGCGCGTGCAGTGAGTGCGGTGCTGGGCCGCTGTGCTGGCCGCGGCTGAGCAGGGCGAGGGGCCAGCGCCGCGCCGACGGGCGGGGGCGGGCGCAGGAGCGCGCGCGCAAGAAGCGCGAGGCGGAGGCGGCGCACAAGCGCACGGCCAAAAAGGCCGCGGAGGTGCGCCCGGCCGCCGCCGACGACGCTGAGGACGACGACGCCGACGAGGAGGACGACGAGGAGGCGGAGGAAGAGGAAGACGAGTAGGGTTGGGGCCGTGCGGGCCCTGGTGTCGTGTTGGAGCGGTTGGAACTGGGGCGCGCGGGGAGCGCGCTTGGATGACCTGCGGGGACTGGGCCGGTTCTGGTGAGCACCGTCGCTGGCGCGCGCGTGAGCAAGGCGTGACATGCGGCAAGGTGCAACATGTCAGGCTTCGTTGCAGCTTGGGTGTTAAGCGCTCTGAACTCGCTCGAGTGAATGGCTAACAGCTGCAGAGCTGGAGATACCTTGCAGTCTGAAAGCGCTCCACCATGCTACACTATGTAGCCGCTGGCATCGTTAGTCTGCTCGTTTTGCTGGCTGCACTCCATGTCAAACATTGGCAGCCTACGCTCTGATCGATGGTGGTACGCTATTCAAGTGCAGATGTTTACCTCAATTCTTCAGACGGGATCAGCCAGGCAATGGCTGGTTGAATGATAAATTTGCACATGTGGCCCACGCTCGTGCGTTACACAAATGAGCCGCTCTCAGCTCGTGGACGATCTAAACACCACATGCTCACAGCACTTACCAACATTTGTGCATTAATCGCCAGCGTAATGCCAGATTCCGCATATTATTGCCCTGCTGATGGCAACAACCCCAGCCCCTTGCGCTGCAGCGCATGGAAAGGCGCCGGGTGGTGTGCCGGCCACCTACATCATGCGGCATGCGGCGCGCCGCAGACCCTAAACTGTGACCTGAAAGCTGCAGCGCCGCAGCACTGACGACAGGCGCCGGCTGGGAGCCGGCCACGTGCGTACAGCAGCTGCGCGCCGGGATGAGCTGTACCCCCGCAAGTGCAGCCTAACCTAAAAGCCATGGCATGACCGAGCTTTCAAACTCCCGTCAGCAAACTGGAGAGCACCGTGCCAGGCATCAGCACGCTGGCTGACCGCCTACATCAGGCTGTAGTGACTTCACCGAACCCGATCAATGCAAACGCAAAGAACAAACCTGGCGCCCCGGGGCTTGGAAGGGTGTCGGCTGGAGCGCCGACTGCCCACATCAGGCGCCCGGCAGCGCCGCCGCGACACAGCGTAGACAGTTGTGCCAGACTGACTTAGTGTAACCTGTGCCAGACGCACGACGCGCTAGAGGGCCAAGGCAAGCAGGAAAGCATGCATTACCCAGGTTCGCCGGGAGCACTGACCCCGCCTCCGCACATCAGGGCGCAAGGGCCAGCCACCCCCGCATCGACGTGGGCATTCCAGACCAGTCCAGGGCTTGGCGCACCCTCCAGCCCTGGCCAATGCAGTGTGACTACACACTCCCCGCCATCTTCTGTAGCCGCCTACCAGGCGGCCTACCAGCAGCTGCCAGGCGGCCTACCAGGCGGCTACCACGCGGCGGGCTGCTGCTGGGTGATGCAGTGGATGTTGCCGGCGTTGAGCAGGATCTCGCGCGACTTCACGCCCACCACCTGCCCCAGCGCATGCGCACGCGCGGTCAGCAGGCCACCCTCACCCCTGCACGCTGCCGCATCAAGCAAGCATACTCCCCGCGCACTCCTCGCGCCAGTCATTCAGGTCCTACGCACCGCTGCGTCTGCACGCGCTCACAAGTGTATACGAATCACAACGCGCACAGACAGCAGGCGCTGCGGAAGTGCATGGGGCGCGGCGCGCGCGCGCCTTGCGCTCGGGGCCGTAGGCGGCCTGCAGGACCTCCAGCGCCTTGGCATCGGTCTCGGTCGCGCGCTCCAGGCCGGGGCCGCCGAACTGCGGGATGACGGCGCCGCCGTTGGCGATGTAGTGGTTGATGTACGACGCAGGCAGGCGCTCGCCCTCCACGCGCGGCACGTAGCCCAGCTTCACGTGGTCCGGCTGCGCATGTGGCGGGCCCACATCAGCACTTTGTGCGGCACGCCTTCCGTGACGGTGCGCGCATGCGCTCGCGGTAAATGATGCATGCTGCGCGGACGCATGCCGTTTCCCGAGTCGCGGGCACCGCATGCACAGCCAGCCGCAAAGCGCGCACGGCGCGTCACGGCAGGGCGGGCGCGCAGCGCGCGGCGCGGGCGGCGCGCGTGCACGCCAGAGGCCTCCTTGTCCCTAACCCTAACCAATAAGCAATGCTGGTCTTAAACCTAACCCTAGTGTTGAATTATAGGGGTGTGGGCCGCGCACGTGCACGCCGGAGGCCTCCTTGTACGTGCGGAACAGCGGCGGCGGGCAGGGGACCTTGAGAACCTCGATTTTGCGGCCGCGCGCGTCCGTCGCGCTGGTCAGGCGCTCGTACGCGTCCGTGGAGCGCTCGTACTGCCGCAGCCCCGCACACACGTCTCAGCCGCACTCTTGTGCAATTAAACGTAGCAAACGCAGCAGAGTGCATGGCCGGGGGGGGGGGCAGTGTGCATGACCACATGGCACTGCAAGAGCAGCGGCGGCAGGCTCACGCGCTGCAGGAACAGGAACTGGGACACCCGGGCATGCAGCACATGTGCTGATGGTAGATGATGCTGGCAAGGACCGCCGATTCATGACAACTACACGCGCTGTGACCGAGACCCCCCAGAGCGCTCTTGAGGGCCGCACCTGCGGGTCATTGACGTCGTCGCACCAGGACAGCGCAACCACGCCCGGCCGGATGAAGCATGCCAGGTTGTCCACGTGGCCGTTCACGACCTGCGCGGCCCACCACATCTCACAATCGGCTGGCACCCAGCCCTGTCTCTGGCTGTACATCCGAGCGGCAGCAGCACCCTGGCTGGTAAGGGCGCAGTGAGCTGCCGCTCAAGCTGACGCTTGTCACGAAGACCTGTCCAGCAAAGTTGTCATTCGTCTATGAAGAGAAGCAGGCGGGCCGCAGGCCTGCACTCAGCAGTCTCCTGAGGTGCGCAGGCGCAGGCACGCCACAGCGGGGCCGCACCGCGTCGTCGCCGGCCATGCCCTTGTGCAGCCAGATGACCTTGTCCAGGCCCAGCATCTCGCTCAGCTCGGCCTCGATCTGCTCGCGGGACAGGTGCGGGTTGCGCGACGGGTGCAGCAGCGTCTCCTCCGTCGCGATCAGCGTCCTGCACCGCGTGCGCCCAAGCCTTTAAGCGTGGCTGCCTGCATCCAGCGTGTGACAGCACGCGCGGCACACATGTGCGCAGGTCCTGTGCATACGAGTGCCGCGAAGGTCCCGAGTGCGAGCTGCGAGCGCGAGCTGCGAGAGGAGGGGCTGCCGAGGGTGCTATATGCAGACTGGCAACAGCCATGGCCACGACTGGCGTGCACATGCTGGACTGCACTGGGAGGCACTGCGCTCACGGACTGGGAGGCGCTGCGGTCAGGGAGGCGGGAGGGGCGGGGGCGCGCACCCCTCGCCGTCCACATGGATGGAGCCGCCCTCCAGGTGCAGCGTGCTCTCAAACACCTCCAGGCCCGCGTGCTGCAGCGCCAGCCGCCCGGCCGCGTTGTCCTTCTCCCAGTTGGGCACCTGCGGACGCGTCGCGCGTCAGGGCGGCGCGCGCGCGGGTTTCGCAGGCGCCGCGTGTCCAGGCCCGTGCCACCTCAGATGCAGGGGCCTGGCGCCGCTGCCTGGCAATTCCCCCAACTATCACCCAACATGCAATTGAGGGGCGTGACCGCACATGGCCGCACTGCACCAAGGCGCCTGCTGAGTCTTTTAAGACAGGCGCGCCGTCTGCGCGATGCTGGAGTAGGGTTAAGACATGGGCCTGACCTGCGGCGCGATGCCCATGGCCTTCTTCAGCTCGCCGCCATACGAGTTGAAGTCCCAGTGCACGCCCGCCACCTTGCGGCCGCCGGTCTTGGGGTCGGTGATCGCGATACACTGCACGCAGGCCGGACACACCTCAGCTCAGCAGCACTGGCCCAAGACGTCAGCCACCCGCTTGGTGCTGCGGTCTGGCATCGACCTGGGGGAGCGTGAGAAGCACATTCAAGATTAGTATGCGAGAAGGCAGTAAGAAATTTTTAGTAGAGCCACGTGTGCACACCTGAGGGTCTCAGCTAAAAAGAATTGAGCCAGGCAAGGTGAAGCCGCCCCGCGCAGGAGGGTGCAAGGGGCGCGCGCGCACCGACGGCCCCCAGTCGCGCGCCCAGCCGTCGTTGATGGGCACCTCCTGCACGGTCACGTTGGGCGCGTCCGCAAACGCCTTCCGCGCCTCGTCCGCCGACTGCACGCCCACAGGGCGCGGAATCAGGTATTGAGCATGGTGTTGAAAGCTGTGCAGTCTACTCTGCTTTGAACACAGTGAGGCCCGCTTCAGTCGAGAAAGAAAAAGAGGAAAGAAAATAACCGTCAGGTGTTGTCTGACACACCTGACTCCAGGAATGCACAGTGTGACCAATAGAAGAGGCCAGCACAGCGGCAAACCTGCCAGGGGGTAATGGAAACGTGCAGCAAACTCAAGCAGGACAGGCAGGGCGCGGGCGCGCCTCGGGGTCGGCGAGCATGGTGAGCGGCTCGAACTGCGAGATGGCCTTGGCCACGGCCGTGTACTGCTCCTGCGCGGGCCGGGCGCCCTCGCGCCACAGGTACGGGCTGTGCGGCCAGCCCATCCAGCAGCCGGCGTGCTTCTCAAACTCCCCTGCGCGAACGACAGCACTCGCTTCACTCACGCACCCCAGTCCAGGCAGTGGACAGGATCGGAATCAACACATGCACATAAAAGCACGGCAGTGCCACCGGCTGGCGAGTCTCAGAGGCGACGCATGTTGCAGGTTGCATTTGATGCAGGCTGCAGCAACTTTTGCAGCGCAGGGTCGGCAGGCTGGACATTAGGAAGGGCACAGCAGGTCTTGCAGGCCACCGCCTGACGTGAGGGCGCCAGGCTGCCGCAGGAGGCCGCGCACCCGGCATGCAGTAGCCGAGCGCCTTGGGCGTCTGCAGCTGCTGCGCCTGCGGCGGCGGCGCCGTGGCGACCGCCTGCGCCTTCACCTCCCGCTTCTGCTGGCACATGACCGCGCCTGCGCTCACAAAGCAGCCGGTCAGGCATACCGTTGTCGACAGCACAGCAGGCTCATCAGCAGGCTGAGCAGGCTCAAGTCGTGTATGACAAAACCAGAATGACCGCTGTCAACAGCACAGCAGGCTCATCAGCAGGCTCAGCAGGCTCACCACATACCACATATGACGCAAGCTGTCTGTAATTGTCACTCATACACCAGGAAACAAGCTCCTACGTGAGCGCAGGGTGTGCAAACGCAGCTACGAGTACTAAGAGAGGAGCCAAACAGCAGACGCAACAGCCAAGAGATGGACAGGCGAGCCAGGGGGCGCACCGCGGCACGGCAGGGCGGGCGCTGTAGTGGCAGAGCAGCTGCGAAGTGCGTGGGCAGCACGACTCGTACGCAGCACGGGCCGCCCTGCGCAGGCAGCAGCGCTCTACCTCAAAACAGGCTTCCCGCTGCGCACTTTCACACAAAGTACGCAGGAGGCTGCTGCAGGGGGAACAAAGCCGCCGCTGTTATTACTATGTCACAGGCGTCGCCCCCAAGCAATTAATGTAAGTAATGAGCACGCTGCAAGCACAAAGAGTGGCCTCTACAGCAAGCACACCACGCGACAGCCACGGTGTCAAGAACTGTGCGCAACAGAGGCTTTGGCTTGACGGCTCAACTGCAGCAGCAAGGCACACCTTGCAGGCTCATCTTGGCCACAGCAGGGGTGGACGCCGTCTTTGTCATACCAGCCATCTGCACAAGGCAGAGTTTGTTGGCAAAGGTGTGACGTACAAGGGAAGACAGCCTGTAACTGAGCAGCACTGCCTTCAGCAGGTGCCCACCTTGCTCTGCGCCTGTGGTCTGCGGTGGGTGCGTGTCTGTTCCTTAGCTCTGTTGAGAGATGGGTTGTTTGAGCAGGAGTGAGAATGAATAGTGATGAGCAGCTCTGCTTCGCTTTATGTTGGTCCGCTCAAGCGGCCTAAGATCACGGCGAGCTGTCAGTTCACGCTCATTCATAGTATTTATCGCTGTTGGCACACGCGTGAGCGGGGAAAGCGAGCGGGGGGATGAATTTGAGCGCTGTGACTGAAGAGGAGGAGCTCTTGTTTGGCACAATGGCACATGGCAGAGCTGTTTGACAGCTTCAGCAACAGCAGCAGAGTGAACTGTGTAGCATGGTCAAGCAGTGGAACTTGTGGTCAAGTGGAGCAGTATCCGCCGTGGCGGCGCCTGGGCTGGCCCGCATAAAAAGACGTCGAAGCAGCTTAGATCGTATATGGATGAAGTGCTGAAGGCAATGGCTAGGGGTGAGGTGGAGCGCGGCTGGGCTGCTCGGCGGGCGGTACACGGCGGCGGCGCACCGGCGGCGTGGGTGCGGGCCCAAGCGCTGGCAGACCTGAGGCAGTCGGCAGCGCAGCAGCAGCCGGCGGCGCACTTGGCGCGACAGCTGTGAGCGCTGGTGGAGCGGCGCGCGCCCATGAAGCGGCGGCTGGCAGCGCCGGCAGGACAGCTGCACCGGGCGGCAGCCGCTATGACGTTGGCTGCGTCGTGCAGCCGCGCTGCGTGGCCGGGGAGAGGATGTGCCTGCCACCGTCGCATTGGTAGCGCAGCGCTATTGTCAGGGCAGACTTGGCGTGCCGGTGGCTTGTGCCAGCAAGCCGCTGCTCGTGAGAAACTGCAGGCGCTGCATGCTGCATGGAAAGGCAGCGTTTGGATTGCGACAAGCGCGAGGAGCCCGCGTATGTGTTCCTGAAGGTGGGGCTTGTCTGTCAACACACCGAGCCAGGCCACGCAAATAAGTTGCCCCCCTGCACCCGGACCACACGCACAACTCCACGTATAACGCTGGCAGAAACGCGAAGCAGTGACAGGTCAAGAGCGGCTTTGCTGGGCCTTTGGTGTGTGCACTGCGGGTGTCTTACTGCGTCTACTACTACTCAGGTTGCGTGGTGTTACTCCTGTATACTCCGCTTTGGGTGCGCCCACTGCGACTTGGCGGATGCCAGTACGTGGGTGCTGTTTTGATATACACGCGCTGCAGATTGCCTGCCCAAGTTGCAGTTTGTTGGGGCATCTGACAGCAAGCACACATCTTCATGTGGACAGTCCTGGGTAGGTAGCCAAGCCGCACTTAGGCACTGCTTATTGGTAGCAAGTGCTGCTGTGTACTGGGTGTGCTGTGCAATGACCCTTGAGCAGCGCAGCCTCCTGCAGATGTTATCTTTGCAACAGCGGAGTAGCAGCGACATTCAGTTGTGTGCATTTTGAAGTGATGCCACTCGTCAACACGTAGGATAGGATAGCATGGCTGCGCATATTCTTTGGCCTTTGCTAGATAGGTTTACCAAAGTACAGCGCGTGCTAGGCAAAGTCCCGGACAGGCCTCCAAGTAGTCTGGCAGCCAGCACTCTGTGCTCGGCTGCCTTGGGCGCGGTCACAAAGGGCCTTTGTGAAGGCTTTTACAGGCTGTAAAATCCAGGAACAGAACCCTGCGCAGCCACCCCAAGGGCCCTGCGTTCTGCTCTGAAAACAAAAAACCACAGCTCAGATTGCGACAGCGCATTGGCGAAAAAGAGACCGTGAGACCCGGGTAGAGGTGACTGCAAGGACACTGGCTACAGCAGCGTTGCGGCCACACCGGCATCAGGTGCATCACAAACCTCCTGCTCGCTCATGGGTTAGGCATGTTACTAGGCATGTTACTTGCCTAGTTGAAAATTGCAGAGTCTGTAGCGCTCTGATCCAGGCTTCCTTGCACACCGCTTGCATGTATAGCACACAGGGCTCTAGGCTCCCTTGCACATCGCTTGCACATACAGCGCACAGGGCCCGATCAGGGCTCGTGCAGGCAGCCTGAACGGTGCAAAGCTTAGCTTGGTGGCTTTGCTACGTGACTTGCGCAGCTGAGGAAGCAAGTGAGCGTGGAATTGCTCTGGTCTCTGCTGTCTGTATGTTATAGCGTCCTGGCGATGCTGGCTGAGCCACGCCAGGGGATAAGACTGGACAGCGCTGGGGCATATGAGTTAATGAGCAGCGGTGCGGTATAAGAGCTACTGGACAACGCTGCCTCCCTGGCGTTTAACGTTTACAGGCAGGCTCTGCCGAGGCACATGCTTGTTCGTGCTTAGCGATAAGCTGCTGCGCAGAGCTCAAGCCCCACCGAGTCCGTGTGCAGGTCTTCCGGTGCGTCGGCACGCAATTTGGGTCTTTACAGGCACGGCTAAAGGCATAGCAGGAAAAGATACTGGTGCGCCACACGCGCAGCTTCACTTTTGTACCTCATGAAACAGGGCTAACTCTCGCAACCTTGCATCTGTGGGGAGAACATACACACCGCATGCATGTGCTGATGTGTGCCTGGCACTTAGAAACAGGCTGCCCCAGCCTTCCTTGCCACCCTAGGTGTGCCTGCTCTGTCGCACACATATTGTCAGGCAGATGCAATCATCTGGCCTCGTTGCAACGCCCTATACGACATCGCATACCAAGCCTGTGATATGCTGTGCATGTATTTGCCTGCCAGGTGCTCGAGCCCTTTCGAGGCGCCAGAGCCACTGCAGATACTCTGTCTGGCGCGGTACAGCCAGCGTCTGCAGGCGCGACCGTGCCGAAAGCTGTCAAGGAAACACGCCAACCGCCAAAATGGCTGACGACAGCATCATGTCATTTGGGTCCAGCATGGAGGAGGACTCAACCACAACTGACAGCGACTGGTCGCCCTTCCAAGGTGCAGACGCTGACAGTCCTTGACAAATTCACCAGTTGTGTGGCTGCACGCCTTTTTGGGAGGCACGTTGTAGATTGTCCAGATGCCATATGCCTTCATGTGGAGTATGCACGCTGACATTTCAAAAACCTGCCACTCAGGGTGTATGTGTATCAAGTTCCTGGATGCATATCAGTACCAGTAGTCATATCAGGATAGCCGGACAGGGTATAGGTGTAGGTATAGCTATTGCAGTGTCAGAGCCACGTGCTAGCGCGGTACGCGGCATGAGCATTGTGCGAAGTCATCATGATAATAAGCATGTGGTGCAAGTTCCACGCAACACTCCTGCTTGGAAATGCAGACTCGGGGGCAGACGCAACGGTGGAGGTGGTGGTGAGGCAGGCGCCGCCGCCGCCGAGTCCCGACCCGGCAACGTTCGGGTAGGCTCCCTTTAGAGTGCGCATTCATGCATGTGGTCAATGACTCTGTTGCGATGCACAATCTCTGCCTGGGCCGCAGCATATCTACATCAGGACGCTTGCTTGGCTTCCGTTGAAAGTGAAGTGTTCACCAGACCATTCGTGCATACCTTGCGGGTGGTGAGAATCGCAGGCCGGCTTCGCAAGGCGCCTGTGCAGAGCCTGACATCTTGACAGCCATGGCCATGTCAAACTCAGCATTTCGTTGTTGCCAGGGGGCCTAAACGGCCCGCGGAGGCCGGCGCCCTCGGGCGGGACACCAAGAAACATGCTGGGGATGGCAGCCGTGAGCATGCGGCGGCCACGCCAAGTTCCCTTGCCAACCACAACCAGGTGTTCAGCACCGCCCCGACTCCTCTTACTTGTGTTACCATGCGCCCGCGCTTGTTCTGTACCACTGATGGCGGCGATTATGTTTCCTTGCTTGTGTTGCATGTGACCCACACTTACCCCGACCCCTGCGCACGCTGGCCAGGGCCCGGCGCCACCACAGGATGGCGTGGGGGTGCTGCTGTCCGAGTTCTTGGTTGGACACACCGCCAGCACCGCGCCGCCCGCGCCGGCCAGCGCCTGCTTCAACGCTGAGCAGCTGGCCTGGATGCGCATCAAGTGCCAACGTGAGTCTGCCGTTGCATTAAAATGGCATGGACTCATCCTGCAGATCTGCATAAGACGGCCATATGTGGCAATTGCATGTATCTCATGACTTGCATCTATGCCATGTATCGTGTCAGCAGGTGCATGCGCACACGCGCGGCTCATGCACATGTCCGTGTATTGGCTAGAGCGCTCCGCATGCGTTGGTTTCATGGTGCACGCATATGGTCAACCTACCAGCATGTTGATAACATGTGCTCCGCGCCTGTATTTTGGAGATGTCCTGTGACCCTGACCAACACTCTGCGTGTATGACCTAGGTCTCATGGTGCGGCACAAGCGCTCCGCCCCGCCGTTCGGCACCGACCCCTCGCGCACGCCCGGCGCCGCCGCCGTGGTCACCGCCACGCGCTACTGGTTTGCAGCGGCGTGAACGCGCTCTGGGCCGGCGGTTGCCTTGGCGGCACACGAGCGCGGGCGCGAGCACGGTGCCGCCGCCGAGCTCGTGTACTTTTTTGCGGTTCGCATGGTGGCGGCAGGGCTCGCGCCCGGCGTGCCCGAGGCGCACATCTGGGGGCACGTGCTCGGCCTGGCCGCCGCGGCCGCCAATGCGGCTGCTAACGCCGTGCGCTGCGGCGCCGCCACGCCGCTGGAGCTGGTGCCGGAGCTGGCGCCCAGCGTCCTGGGCTGCGTGCCCGGCACGCCCGCGCACGCAGCGCTCGTGCGCGCGCTGGGGCCCTACGCCGTGCTGGCGCGGTTGGCGCCGGGGGCCGGGGCGCCGCTGCTGCCTGTCAGCGCACACCTGAGATGCCCCGGTCCGATGGGTGACCCGGGCCAGCACTCTGCACCCAGCCAGGTGCACCTGGTGGCGATGCTGCTGGATGAGGTCTGTCCGAAACGTTGGACGGAGAGCTTGAAGAAGCAAGGCCCTCCGCTGGCCTCCATGTGCTTGAGCACAATATATGCGCATCCCCACTTGGCAGGGCCGCTAGTAGAGGAGCACTCATCTACACTGGAGCAAGCCCGCAAGTATGTGAACAGAGAATTTCTGGTGAGAGTGAACCGCAGCGTAGTAGAGGCCGTGCCGTCCGCGGCCTTCTCCTGGCCGCTGGCCACGACGCCAGGCGCCGCGGCGGTCATGGCCAAGCTGCGCGTCTCCTTTTTCCTGGCCTGGGGCCGCGGCGACCGGCTGGAGCAGGCCGCCGCCTCGCGCAAGGGCGGCGCGCTGCTCGCGAGCTTTGCGCGCCGCGCGCTCGCGGCCGGGTGCGTGCCTGGGCACCGCGCGGCGCGCACGCCCGAACAGGCCGACTTGCTGGCACGCGCGGCGGCGATCCGCGACGCCGACGCCGTGGCCTGGGGGGTGGCGACGCCGCTGTCGCTGTGCCCGGCGCTGCCAGACGAGGTGGTCGGCGGCCCGCCCGGCTCGCCGGCTGCCGTTGCGCTGGAGCGCGCAGACACAGTGTGGAACTAGACGGGTGCTCGCGCGCCCGCAGCTGCCAGGCTACTGGCTCGACCCAAGCGTGCAGCCGGCGCCGGCGACAAAGTACGCCGCGCCCAGCGCAAGAGGTGTCACCATCGGCCCGTTCGCTTCCGAGCGGCTGCTGCCGTACGAGCCCACTGGCGCGCAGCATGGTGCATAGGCAGCGGTTCGCTGGTGCTCTTGGCTTGGAACGAGTGCGCAGCATCAGCATGAGAATCTTGTGCCTGCAATGATCGGGAAAACGCGTGGGCGTGTGCTTTTCCTTGAGGCAGTCATGGAGTGCGGCGGTGCTGCGTGACTTGCTGCTCATCACGTAAAGGAACTCGCATGGCCGATGGCATGGTAGAGGCCTTTGGGCCTGTCCGGGCAAGCGCCCCGCTCGAATTTCTCCCAACTGCACGCTGTGCCAGAATGATGCGTGTGCCAAGCGCGCCGCTGTTGGTCTTCTTGTGGCTGCTCGCCTGGTAGAGCTCTAGGCAGGCGGGTTTGTTTGCCGAGTGCTGAGGCGCGTGCATAGCCAGGCTACAACGCACTACTTTGCGTATTGAAAACGTCGTGCATGAATGCAAATGTAGGCGCCGACAGTAGTATAGTCGCCAGTGTGGTCGCCTGCCCTCGCCTCCCACGTGTTATTTGTGTTGATAATACATGATGCGCTGGCCGCAGGTAGGGCAGGTTGTGTCATATGGGGCAATCATCAGGCCAAGAGGCGGCATGCAGGCAAGAGAGCACAGTGTGCCGAACTACAGCCATGTACAGAGTGCATGCTCTGTCTCCTGAGCATCCCACATCACATGCAGTGTTTTGATTGCCTGCTTATTGGTGGTAACTTGCTATAAATACGAAATGGTCATCGTGTGCACGTGTCTTCGACTGTCGACATCAGTAAATATTCACCAGTAAGTCACCAAATTATTGGCTGGGCTAGTACTTTGGGCACAGAACGTACAGCTCTATGCGTCACTGGCCCGGACTGCGCGGTGCGAGCGTGAGGTGTTATAAACCGGGTGTGAAAGGAACCGTGGATTTGCGAAGGTATGCTAAAGGTGTGCAGCGCAAACTAAACGGCTATCCATTTGCAGACAACTGCTTGACAGTATAATAGGGATATATATTATGATGGTGATTTCCACACTGTGTCTAGCGCGTGTGACAGGGTGCTGGACTCGTTTAGTCGAGGTGGCGGTCGCAGTAGTGGGTGCTGTGTACTCGGATGTGTTTGTTGTAGCGCAGTGAAGGCGCGCTTGAAAGTTTCAAGTTGAAAGCCAGCACCAGTAACGCCCGCTTGCACCTTCTTTTGTAGGGTGCGCGTTTGAAAGGCTGATGATGGTGCCACTGGTGCGCGTGGTGATGCGCGCTGTTGCAGTACAGGCAAGGGAGCCACAAAGCCTTCTTGGTTCATGTAAGCTGAGGGCTCTTGGTTTCCACTGACAAGGATACGCGCCCCACGTTGCGAGCATGTCTGGGGAAGGGCTTCCGGTGCCAAGCAAGCGAAGGGCAGGGACTTCCAAATACTTGGGAGTGAGCGATGGGGAACACGGTAGGTACTGGGAGGCCAAGATCCGGCTCCCCAAAAGGAAACTTGTGCGGCTCGGCAGCTTTCTTGCAGACGGGGAAAACGCAGAAGAGGAAGCAGCAGAGCTTTACGACCTAGGCGTGCTGGCGGTGTACGGGTGGTGCGTTCGCCTGCTAAACCAGAAGGCACCGAGACCGGCTGCGCGCCTTGCAGACACGGCAAAGGAGTGCTGCGCAGGACTGAGAAGCTGTCACTGAACTTCCCCTGCAACGTCCCCAAGTACAGGATGTGGTTCAACAGCCATCGTCCTGGCCAGCCCCTCTTCCGTGGAAACATTGCCTTTCTTAGCTACGGTGCGCCTATTGCATGTCTCGTGACCGCGGTGCCATGCCTCAAACTTCCGAGCACCTGCTGTCGGTGCAGGTGTGCTGACACCTGCCTTGGTCCCTCTCCTCACGCACTCAATTGGCAGAACGCCTCGTTGGTACTAGTTGGGCTCCCGCGCAGCGCAGCGCAGCGCAGTGTCACAGTGGGCAGGGACAGTGCGTTGAGCCCAGGAGATGCAGCTCGCTTGCCCGAGTCGTGCAGCTCTACGGAGCGCGGTCTGTTGTGGGGGGGTGTGGTGGCTGGCTGGCAGCAGAAGTTGCTGCAGCGCTTGCGGCGCATGCAGTAGGCACGGCTCTGCTGTGGGCGGTGTGGCCTGGCAGTTGGGGTGTAGCAGCTGAGGAGCGTGGGAGGGGTTGTACCAAGCTGCGCGGCGAGGCAGTAATAAGAGTCAGCCTGCCTGAGTCTCTGCCGTGGTGAGCCCTGGCTGCGCAAGGGGACGTGGGGACGCGCAGCAAATAGCACAGCGAGGGCGGAGAGCAGGGCCACCTGCACGTTACAGGGGACGGCTTGTCCAGCCCCGGTGGCGGTCGTATACAGAGACGGCGCTCCATGCGCTGGCCACGCTGCGTTGCAGGCACTGTACACGCTATGTTGCAGGCACTGTGAAGGGCTCAAGCAGGCTCGGCTGAGTGATGACGATAGTTTGCCTGCGCAGCCCGTCAGGCCGTGTGGCGCATATCTTGCAGCATCTCGCCTAACACTCCTGTAGATCTAACAGGCACAGCGGCACGCCTGGCAGGCGTGGCACCTGGCGGGTTGCCTCACATGCCTGAGTTGCCTCGCGCAGGTACCGCACCGGCAAGCGCGCGCGGCGCCTGTGAAACAGGTGACGCAGCAGGCAGCGCCCCGGGCGACTGCGGCGACGGCAGTGACGGCGGGGCCGCCGGTGAATGCGGCACGCACACGCTCGGCGTCGGCGAGTACTTGCGCCCCATTGAGGCGCGCCCGCGCTCAGTGGCTGGTGGTGGACTTGCGTGTGTGCGCAGGCGGAGGTCATCCTTGGGGGTGGCGTTGTTGAAGCCAGGTGCATGCGCGAGGTCAACTTGAGTGGGCGCTGGATAGGCAGACGCGTGCGCTGAGCTGCCCCCCGCCCCCCGTGCATTCACCAGCGGGCGTGCCGCGCGGCTGCAGATGCCCGTGCGGTGGATACGGCCTGGCACGATCAGGGCTATTGCATACGAAGTCCTCGGCAAGGCAGGCGCGGCCGGTCTGCATGTCAAGGCCATCGCGGAGCATGTCAGCGCGGCCAACCCGGAGAAGTACGACACCGCCGCCAAGGCTGTCCCCAGCATCGATGCTGTGCGCGGCCCCACCGCCCGCCGTGCAGCGCGCCTGCACTGCGCAGGCCGCACTGCCTGCGTCAGGCGTGAACGCTGGCAGGCTCGGGTGCAGACGTGCTTGTGCCTTTTGCGCACAACCTTGGCTAATGACCCGTCCTGGGCAGCGGCTGTCCAGGCGCTGGTGCGCGGTCAGGGCGCTAGGGCTCATGCCCAGGCAGGCGGGGAGGGGAGGGGGTGCCATGCCCAGCGCAACACAATTGGGTGCCCCAGAACGGCGCAGGGCCGCCTCGCACGTCATGGGGTGCCGGGCGCAGGCGCTGAGCAAGGACGCCCTGGGCAAGAACACATTCGTGCGCATACTTGCGGGGACGTATGCGCTGCGCACGTTCGCCGGCGACGGTACGGCGGCGGGCGAGGTGCTGGCGCGCTTGCTGCGTGAGGAGGTCCCGCGGCCGGAGGCGCCCGCGGATGGCTCTAACGGCGAGGCAGAGGTGGCGGCGCGCTTCCTAGACCTGATCTTGTGTATGTTAACTGCGGGACGGCCCGGCGTGCCTGCCAGATCATGCCTGCGTTAGGCGCAGAGCGCAAAGTCGCACATGGTCATGACCAGCAGCCTGCATGCGCCTCGCCCGCGCCCCCCGGCATGCCCCTCTGCATCACAGCGCGCCGGCGGGTGGCTGCCGGCCCGCTCGATGCAGGCTCGCCTGTCGCACCATCTGGGCTGGAACCCGGTCGTCCCTCCTGTGCAAGCGGGAGGTAGCGGTTGGGCTTCTCGAGGGCGGCAAGCTGCCCAAGGCTGCGCATGGCGTCACTGGTCCGTCCACAGAGGCGCCGGCCCTAAGAACCGGCGAGCGCAGGGCGCGGCGCCGGCGCATGTCCCAGACGGTGGCGTGACGCTCATGGCTGCCAAGGGCACGGCACTGGCGCCCGTGCCTGCGCCGCTGGACGTGGACGCCGCGCTTGGCGCGCCTCGTGCGACAGGGGCGGCGCGCAGCGCGGGCGAACCACGCGCGTGCGCGGCGGGCGCTGCGGCCTGGGCAGACGGCGCAGGTGATGACAACGAGCTGATCGTGCCGGACTCCACGGGGCCAGGCGGCTTGGGCAGCAGCCTGAGTCCCAGCGGTATGCAATGCCCGCTTATGCTCTGCAGTTATGTGTTGGTTGAGTATAAGTAAATCGTGTGTACTGCAATCCATGCTTGACACTGCCCAGCCGGTGGGGCGTATGTCCTGCAAGCGGGTGTGACGCAGTGGTAGTGCTGCGACCCCCTTGTCAGGGGCTCCAATGCTGCTCGGACGGCATGACAGAGTGTGCTGCCCATGGTCGGCTGCTGGGCTGCAACAGCCGAGAGTCTGGGCATCATGCTGGGATTTATCCTCGATTTGTCGCCACGACAGGGCTAGCAGGCGCCGCGTATGCAGCGCTGCACCGGGACCAGGCGCCAAGAGGGCCGCGCCGCGGCCTCGATGCGGAGCGCGAGGCGATCGCGACTGGGTGCGTAGCAGTCTGCCCGAGCCCTTCACTGCGCAAGCCCACAAGCAGGCGTCTCAGGATTTGTATGATGGCGCGTTGTGGGCTGCACTGCGTGGCTGGCGGCAAGCTGCTTTGCCTTCCGACTGGGCAAGCAGCGCGACACCGGCAGATTGTCGGGACTTTGTTCAGGAGCTGCCAGGCGCGTGGACAACCATGTGGGCACAGCACACAAGTGCATGGGGTGATAAGATGCAGCATGCGTCTAAACACTCCGGGGCGCGTGGCCAGTGACTAGCCAGGGGCAGGCTCCACACAGGTCCACGCCGCCGAGGCGCTCCCCTCCCCTGAATTAAGTGTGTTTTGCGCGTCAGGATCGCGGCGCCCGGCCTGCAGCTGGCGTCGAGCGCGAGCTTCACACTGCCTGCAGCAGGCGGCAGCATGGTGCGGCATGGGCCGGTGGATGCGCGCACAGGAGCCAGCACGCGCAGCCTGCCTGGCGTGGCGCCTGAGCCGCAGCCCTCGCAAGGCCGGCCCGCGGCGGGCGAGCATCCGGCACAGATGGCAGCGCATGCGGCGCTGGCATCCGCCGGGCAGGCCCCGGTGTCCGAGCTGGTGCGCGCACGCGCTGCGGCCCGCCGCCCCGCGTCCCTCCTTGTAGCATGTATCGTCCTGCATTCTGTCTGGAAGCAGCCGCGACTAGCGGGTCTGGTGCGGCACCAGGGCATGCCTTAGCGATGTCGCAGGGCAGACGAAGGACGTTGTTGGGCCTGTGGGGGCCGGGCTCTGCATCATGCCTCAGCGTCGGCTGCAAAAGGCTTGGTTCCCACTGACGTGGAGTGATTGTGCAGACCGACATGGAGCTGGAGGAAGAGCAAGCGCATCTGCTGGAATTGCAGGCTGCTGTGCAGTCAAGGCTGCAGTCAGTCAATGAGCGCATACGCAATCGGCATGCCATGCGGTGAGGATGCGCCACAGACATAGGTGGAAGCGCTGCGCACCTGGGCCGTGCGTGTGCGGGTAGCTGTCAAGCCTTTGTCTTTCCATTCTGAACCAAGCAACATGTTGACCAGTTTCTGCGTCGTGATGCCTTGGCTGCGTGCCTGGCGCATCAGCCAGCATGAGCCAGGCGAGAGTGTTGAAGGCTGCCCTCGATTCCATGGCGCCCTGAGCATGCCCTTTTATGGGCGACAGCTTGGCGCCCAAGCAGCTGTGTGGAATATGGCATCACTACCTGGCGTGCATTCTGATGCCATACAACGCCAGGGCGTACTCATGGCACTTACACAAATGTAGCCCTCTTATCTGCAATGCGGCCGGTGGGGTTCCCGCCTATAAATGTCAAGCAATGAGGCTGTGCGCCTTGGGCACGCTATGGATAAGGTACGAACGCGTGCGCTATGCATTCAAGGAGGCTACCAGGATACATGTATGAACGCGTCGCGCCGTGGCTGCCGGATGTCAGTGAATTGGCGCGGTGGTCAGCTCTGCACATTTCTCAAAATACATTGTTCTCTTCCACTTATCCTGTAAGTGCCTCATATATTTGTGATACATTCACAAGGTACTAATGTAAGAGCTGAGACTCCCGCCCGCTATTCATGTCACACATGAGCGCGCGATTCACAGTCAACTTCATGCACTGACGTGGTCGACTATGCCCATCTGCAGCGCATGTGATATTGTACAGCATGTACATTGTATAGTAGTCCTACAGGTAGTACATGATACACTGCTGGTGCGCACTGTAACAGCGCATCAACCCTCCCCTAGTTTTATCATATATGTTTGCAGTAAGTTTGGTGTACAGAGAGCCAGTGCACAGAAGAGACATGAAACTTCCCATAATGGAAGCAGATTCCGCAGCGAGGCCACTTTACACAGCATTCCTTCTGGGGTGGTGGCATAGAGGCAACGTATGCTGCTCGGCAGGCATCACAGCAAGCAGATGCTACTCAATAGCATTGTTTAGTCGGAAACGCTTCCAGGACGTCTTGAGTCAATACTCATGACATGGCAAAATTCAGAGTTTGATTGTTGCCCTACATGTTGATTGACATGCTTGCCATAAAAGCACTTTCCGACAGCATGATGGTTAGTCTACTGCTTTGTAGCTGGCAGCTCTCAAGCTGCCATGACACCCTTCATGACTCGGCTGTTGCACTTCGGTGCGCTGCTATGTTGGCCACAATGCCTTGTGGCGACGCTGCCAACGAGCCGGATGGAGGGGGCGCTCACGCTGGTTGCTCGCCGCGTATGCAGGCCTACGCGCGAGCGCAGCGCAAGCGCTCGCCATGTCCGCCTCTGTGGCCGGCATGGACTGCTACCCGCACGGCTACTGTTGCACTGTCGCGGCTCCCATCAAGCCCTAGCTATGGCAGAACTTGACGGTATGCTCGCGTCGCTTCTGCTGCCGCATTGGCAGCAGCTGCTCGTGCGGGAACATCATGGTGACGTCCCAGCCGCGCGCCTTGGCCACCGCGATGAGCGCGGCCACGCGCTCCGGCGCGTAGCCCAGGAAGGTGACGTAGATGCCACCGTGCTCCTCAGCACGCTCGAGGTACGAGTAGTCCTGAACCAGCCTGAGCAGGTCGTCCATGCGGTCCACTGCGCCCGGGACAGCGCGGATCAAGTGCACAGGAAAGCAGAACTCCGCCATGCCGCGCTCGATGCGCGTCATCTCCTCCTCGGCGTCGTAAGTTTTGTGCTGGTTCTGGTCTAATTCCAACCAGGTCATGAGGCGGCCGCGGCGGATGAGCATGTCCGCCTTCACCTGCGCGCCGCTGAGCGTCTGATGCCTCTAACAAAGGGGCCCGGGATGTAGAGCGACGGCAAGCTTTGAAATGCGTACACTCTCACGCTTGTCGTCGGTGCTTTCCAAAGAGACATTCACGCCGACTGGCAAGCCAAACTGTTCCAGGGCTCCAGCCACGTCCACCTCAGTCCCTTGGTCGCAGTGCTCCATCTTGGAGTGACTGCGGCACAGTACCTCGGAGCCACTCATCACCACGTGAGTGCACGCGTAGTGTGTGCATCTCATGGGCGTTGCCTTCAGGCTCTTTGCCATGTCCTGCACACCAAACGGTTGCGCATGATGCATCTGGCTGCCGTGGCAGGGAAGCTGACGAGCTGATACATAGGTGCAGCATACCTGAAAGGGCTGCTGCTCCTCCGCGGGCAGCGCCTCCCACAGCGCTTTTGGATCGAACGGCAGATCGGCGAGGACGTATACCATGGTGTACCCGGGCCGCTCCTCTGCGCGCACATGCCACACACTCCACATCAAAGCGTTGCACAGCTGTGGGAGCTGCTGAACAGTGCAACACTAACACCCACATGACACTGCGTGTCTGGGACACATCGCGGGGCAAATGCCGGCGCACTTCGCCTCAGTTGGTAGAAGGCTTCCCGGAACAGGTCGGGAGCACTCATCGCCTTCCTGTACCGGCTGGCTAGGCCATCTCCGGCCGCAGCTGCTCGTCTTGGGCAGGTCTTGGACGGTGCTCGGCCCTGCACAGCCGCATCCACATCTGACATGCCCATGCCTGGTGTGATGGCAGAGCCAGTGGCAGGCCATCATGACTGGCATGCGCACACGCGCTTGCGGACGGCAGCTGGTCTGGCACGCAGCTATGTAGGTCTGCAGCAAGCTTATTAGGTTTGCACAGAGACCGCCCCCGACCCCCCACACCCCAGCCATGCACATGACGCAGCAGGCATGAACGTCCAGTCTTCAGCAACAATATACTGCCACTGATCACTGATCATGATGCGAGCATGGCACTAGGTGGATCACGCACCGCAGAATCAAAGATGGGGTCCAGCAGCGCTGCTCCGGTGATGCTCTCCTCTACGCCAGTGTCTTCATCCTGGTGGTGGCCATGCGTATGCGTCAGCGTCCCTGCTGTGGACCCCCTGCGGCACCACTGCAAGCCAACCATACGCTGCAGAACAGCCAATCCCTGTATACCCACACGCAGCTTCTTACAACAGCAGCCAGCCACGAGGAACAGGCCATGCTGCTGGTTGTGAGGAGCAAACATAATGCCACGCAGTTGGATATACCTCGGCCATGATGTCATCATGGTCCATTGCAGCCTCGCTCTTCTCGCCCGCCGCGGCAGCGCCCTGCTGGCCACGCATGCATGTCACTGTCTCAAGCTGGAATTTCAGCATGACACCAACCACCGGTTTGCAAGCTTTCAGCCCGACTTCTTACATACGCCGGGCCACCACAACAGAGCTTCCTGATGCAAGCCCCGGATGCAGCCAAAAGCAGTCTGGGGTGGCCGCAGGCACGGTTGAGCTGGCGCGCAGGTTTGCCTGGCAACGCACCAGAATGAGGACGCGGAAATCCTGCGTGATGCGCGGCACCCGTACATCCGTGCCTTCAAAATTGACCACGTACACGTCGTCTGGAGTGGCTGGAGCTGGCTCCTTCTCCGTGTATGTCTGCAACCAGCATTGCTCATGCCTGACTAGCTGGCGAGAGGTGGCCCCAGCTTACCCACCAGCAGCCCTGCCCGGTATAACTCAATCTGAACGGGCAAAGCAAAGCAGGCATGCATGGTTTGTAGATGCACTGCGGTCATCACAACCAAGCCAAGGATGACTGGGACATGCGCATTATGGCTCACGCAACACACGCAGCAGGAACGAGAGGCTTTTGCAGGCATACAGTCATATTGACGATGGCCAGCTCGCTGTGAATGAGTATTCAGTGCATAGTGAGTGACCCATAGCAATGCACGGGGCGCTGCAAGCACGAGGGTCAAGTGTCTGGTGGTGACGTGCTGCTGCTGCTGCCGCCATTCATGACCATGCACACCATAACGTGATCTGCGCACCTCAGCGGGGAGGCCGGTGCACAGTGCAAAGCGCTTTGCGGCTTCTGTCCTCTTATCCGCCAAGCCAGTGACCTGTTGGCCATGCGCGTGCGGCAGAGCCTCTGTTGTGAGTATATGAACTTACACCCTGCCTGCAAGCCTTAAGCACAGGCATCTCTGGTGCATGACAGGACATGCATGCCAGGCACCCAGAACAGACTCGTTTGCGCCAGGCACCCCAGGTGTGGCCTTCTTGGGGCTAAACCCACCTAGACAGCGTGAATGCATCCCCTTTGTTTTCCCGCAGTCAACACAGCTCGTGCCAGTGTGTGAGATGGCAAGAGACAGCACCCTTCCTCATGCAGCTGTCAAGAGACCTGCCTGGTCACAGACCTTCACACAGGTGACCACAGGCACAGCAGAGCTTCAAGGTATGCTTGTTTGACATACCCTGAGCGCGGCAGACGTCGTGTCCATCGGGGTAGCCATGCGTACAGCCGTGCTAGCGCGCCACGTGGTGGGATGCTGCAGGGCGCGTCTGGCCAGGTTGCTGTTGCTGCCGTGTACGGTGTAGACAGGAAGGTGGAGGCTCCAGCTCTGCAATAGCTGCAGACAAAGGATGCTGCAAAAACACAATGCAGCTCAGCATAGGGGTTTGGAAGATGCACCTCAGATAGATGACATTGAGCATGTGCATGAGAGCATGGCTCACAACTTGCTTGTTGGCTAATCTCCTCTGTACATGCAGCATGCCCCACCCGTTGCTGGGGTGACACAGTAAGAATAGGCCATACTACGGTGTGCTGGGTGCATCGAGCACCTGGTGCGCACCGCTTCATGGCTGGCCAGCAAGGTGTACGCACACCGCAAGCGCGGCCTGCTATCAGCCGAACGAGCGGCAATCGTCATCATCAGCTGCGCCAGGCTGTGATCAGCTGCGCCAGGCTGTCACATGACAGCGCGCCATACCATCCTCGCCTGCACACGTACATCTCGCGGACCTGTCTCTTACGTCCAGCAACACAACCGTTGCGCCCCGCAACAAGCGCAGGCGCAGAGAGTAGTATCGGCTGCACAGCTGCGAGCGGTGGGGTGCAAGCAGAGGCGCGCGCCTGTGCAGCACGGCAGGAACGGCAAGCGCGGTCACGACGCCACGGCGCTCGCAGCGGCGGCCACTCACGCGCTGCATGGATATCGGCTGGTGACACCTGGGTCACTGGAGGCCCTGCGCATGCAACAATTGGCGTATGTGTTCACAGCAAGCTGCAAAGATAACCAAATATAGCCATGCCTTTGGGGTGGGCCTGTCAAAATCCTATGACGCCAGGCGCACTGTGAAACAGGCCCAACCCAGCGATGAAAGAAAAGGTAAAAATTCTGGGCATGCTGGAGGTCATGCATGTTTGTTTATTTACTGCTCTCGCAGCCATGCTTAAGCGCCACACTGCGCTTGTCATCTGGCGCACGCGCAGGCGCCAGCCGCACAGTGCTGCGCAGGGCCTCGGTGCTTCGTATGAGCCCCGGCCAGCCACCCGACTAATCTGCGCTCCTAGGAGCGCAGGTGAAAAAACCCGAGAAGACAAATTTATTGCAGCCGAGAGCTGGACGGCCAAGCCTGCCCCCCATGCATGCAAGGCCTGCACCGCCTGCGCTGCTGCGCGGGCGTGTGCAGACAGTGCGTCCGGTCACCTGGCGTACGGCTTTGGTGCAGGAGCGGCACAGCAGGGGTGCAGCAGCGACGCAGCAGCAATGCAGCAGCAGCGCGCGGCCCGCGTCTATTGACACCGCTTACGCGCACGATCTATGCACAGAAGCGTCCCGCGCGCGCTGCTGGGCGCGGCAAACCCAGGAATAGAAGTGGGCCAGCACGTGAATCGGTGTGCATGCCTACTGCCCAGGACCATGGCACGGCGGCAGCCGGCGCTCCGCAATGTGGCAGCTGCGCGATCGGCGGGCCACACCAGACAGGCATCAGTCATCATGAACAGGCTCTCATATCGGCCATGTGCACACCGTGCGCGGGGCAGCACTGCGTGAAGCCACGCAGGCATATGCACACCAGCTTCGTCAGGATCACCTGCGGTGCGGCAGTGCAGCCGGCTGGCAGCGGGCGCGCGCAGCACACAGCGCATGCGCCAGGCACGCGCCGCAGCCAGCAAGGCACGTTCGCCACCCTGCCAGTGCTATGGCGTCACAGCCTGTGTGCGCGGTCGAGGCTACAGGGAGCAGGGCAGCGGGGAAGCGCACCGCGGAGCGTGCACCTCTGGCGCGTCCAGTGCTTTCCCTTCCGCCGCACTGGCAGAAATCATGTGGACTTCCATAGACTTGCAGATTCGCTCTGACAAAATCTGCGTCACTACCTCCCAGCAACCTCTGGGCTTTAGAACGGTGGGTCGCTTCGGCGGTGAAGCGGAAGAGGCGCTGGTTCAGCGCGCTGTGCCATCTGGGACGCGCACAGGTGCTGCCGGAAGTTGGCCTGGCGGCGCGCGCGCGCGCGGTCGGCTCCCAGCGCGCTCCTGGGTGATTGCAGCAGCGGGCATGGCAGCACACTGGTTTGGGCGCGGCGGCACGCACGCGCTGTCAGGCGCGCCCGTCGGCGCAAGGCATGCTCACGGGCGGTGTCAGCAGCCCGCACAACGACACGCTGGCATGGGCGCGGCGGCAAGCATGCACCCGGGAACAGGGTAGGATTTGGGGCGCACCGGCGTGTACAGGCTTGGCAGCGCATGCTTGAAGGACACGCACATGCTGCTCTGCTGCACCTCCCTTATTGTTGGCCACCTCGACGCGGCCGCTCGTGCGCGACCAGCTCATGCCTGCAGCAAGCGGCCAGGGGCAGTGTAGGGTTGCGATTGGGGTTGCACGCGGATGCGGACGGGAGGCATAAGCGCCGGGGCATTAGGCCTGGGTGTACCATGGGTCTGGAGTACCAGGGTACGCCAGACCCACGGTACACCCAGGCTGGTGCAACAGCAAGTAGGGCAGGTGGAGCAGGCTGACTCTCTATATGAGCCTACTCAACACATCCCGGCGCCTGTTCAGACACAACTATACGGTAAGAGACGTGTCATGTCAGGACTGTGCCGCGACCTGCCTGGCGCCAAACGCTGGCAGACGGCGTGCGACTGACAAGGCAGCGTACCTTGGTATAGGCCGTGCGGCGCAGCTCCGGCTGCCTCAGGCACGTCAAAGTGACGCCTCAAGGCCGCCACAACGTCCCCGGTGTCCGCAAAGTTATTGACAGCCGTGACTGTCGCAATCTTTGGCCTGCAGTAAAACAGCCGCTCGCTGCTCGCACACAGGTGACGGCCGTCGCTGCAAGCACAGCGCAGTTTCCGACAGCAGATTGAGGCAAGCACAGGGCATGGCATCTACTGCGGGTCCACATCTTTGCCTGCCCAGTGAATAGGGAAGGCACGTCGCGCGCAGTCGCGAGAGCGAACAGTATTGCTCACCTGTGACACCGCCTCTATAAGTGGCGCACCACGCTCGTGGAGGCCTCCTTGACGACGCTTTTGAGGCCAATGGGCTGCCGGTCCACACACTGCCAGCCCGCACAGCGCGCGGGCTCACTTCGGCACCTCGCATAGGTGCGCGCATAGCACTGCAGACACACAGACCCTCACCGCCAGCTCCAGCCCCCCAGCGCTCCATGGCCATGCTCCCAGCGACGCGGCTGCACGGCGGCCCCAATGACCCATCACAGGTTTGCTTGCCGGAGCACGCACCGGGTCGCGAGCACAGGCGCCCACCTTGCTGCCCTGGAGCAGCACCTGCCAGTGCGCCTGCTGCACACACAAGGCCCGCCCAGCGGCCCAGCTGCGGCCCATGTTTATGTTATTTATATCTGATTTCTGTTGAGGAGGCTTCTGATCTATTATTGTTTAAATGTTTATCGCTGTTCTCGATGAAAATCTCTGTTCCAGATGTCTCATCTCTGTTGTAGAGGCTTCTCACCCGATCAAACTCACTTCTGCCGTGCCATGCAGGACACCGGCCTGCATGTCGCTCGCAGGGTGTCCCTCGCAGAGCTCCAACCACGGCCGTCGCAGCACTCTGCCTATTGGCCTGGCGCCCCTGGCCCTAAGTGCTGCCGGCCACCGCTCAGTGCGCCGGCACCTCACGCGCCCTCTGCACCGCCCTGCCGTACGCAGGTATTCAGAGTGCTGCTACACGCGTGCCACGGGCCCCTCCTTAGCCTGGCCCTCCGATCTTAGCAGACACTGGCACCGCCGCCGCCATGACCTCCCGTCCCTTGCAGCCTCGCGCTACAGGCCCTGCGCAAAGGCGTCCAATCGCTGCATCCGCGCCGCGACCGCTGCGTCAAGCGCGGCGTCGCGCTCCTCGGCGCTCGCGCCGTCGCCGCCTTCCTCCATTGCGATCGGCTGCCCGGGCGCAGCAGCCGGCTGCGCGCCCACCTGCCGAGCGCACGCCGCGCTCGCAGGCTGATGTGCAGCCTGGTCTGCTGCGTCGGCGCGCCGCGTGCCGCGCCCAGGCCTTACAACGTCCGAAGTCAGGTTCATGAAAGCAAACAGAGGCCGCCCAGTCTACCAACAAGCGTGCAGAGCGTTATGCAGCCAGGGCCACTTACCAAAAGCGATTGCAGCTCGAGCTGCGAGCAAAAGGGTGCGTCAGCTCTCGTCAGGGTCAGGCGCGCTCGCAACATGGGGGGTGTGCAGGGCTGAACGCGGGGCAGGCGCGCCTTCATCATCACAAAGCCGGAGCCGTGGTCGAAGACGCGCTTGCCCTCAGCGCCGCGGCGCGCCGACGCCGCGCCGCCGGCCACCCGCCGCCTGACCAGCGCGGCCAGCGCGGCGCGCGCGGCCGCCGCGCCCGGCGCCGCCGCCAGCAGCGCCTCCCAGGCCTTCAACACCTGCGCGCGCGCGCCGCCTGCAGCCTCAGCCAGGCGACAGGCAACAAGCAGTGGCCGTCTAGCTGGCCTGTCGGCGCGCAGCGCCTGCCTGGCGCAGCACGAGGCCAGCGGGCTCAGCTCAGCCGTGCGCACCTGCCTGGACGAACACCTGTCCTGCAGTGTAGGTTCTTACAAAACAAGGCGCAGCCTCACCAGCCGGCCGCTGAACGCTGCTCCCGAGCGCGGGGCGGTCATCGGCAGGCCGCCAGGACAGCGCTGCACGATGCGCAGAGCGGCGCGCGGGGCCTTCCGGGCCGCCCAGCGCCGCGGGCGCGCCTGCTGCCGCGGCATGCGCAGCTCGGCCTGCGCGCGCGCCGCGTCCGCCGCCGGCAGCGCCAGGAGCAGAGGCGCCGCCTCCGGCGCCGCCCGTGCGCCGGCCCCATGGCCCGCGCCGCAGCCCCCGTTGCTGGCGGCAGCGGCGCCCGCGCTGGCGGGTCCGCCGTCGCGCGCGCCGCCGGGCGCGGGCGCCGCAGCGCCCGCGCGCCCGCCTCCTGCTGCCCCCTCGGCCCTCTCCCCGGCCACGCCCGCGCCCGCCGGCGCGGGCGCCGCCGCCGGCGCCGCCGCCACGGCCGCTGCGGCTGCCGCGCGCAGCCAGGGCGCGCCCGCGGCCAGGCCCAGCTCGACGGACTCGCGCAGCGCCTGCAGCGCGTCGGTCGGCTCCTCGTACTGCGTGGTGCGCGCGGGCGGGCGTCAGCGCGGAAAGGGCAGCCCCTCATCCCCGCAGCTCACGGCGATGTGCGGGGCTGGCATGCAGGCGCGTTGCCACAGGAAGGGCCCACGCATACAGCCGCCGGTCACGAGGCAGGCATCAAGCGTAGCCCCTGTGGCACGTCCGGGCCGGGGCGCACGGTCACGTCGAGCGCGTCGCACGCGCGCGCGGCCGCGTGCGCGGCCTGCAGCAGCGCGCGGCCGACGCCGCGGCGCTGGTGCTGCGGCAGCACCAGCACCTGCGACACGCGCAGGCGCGCGCGGTCCGGGTACGCATAGAAGCGGTACACCGTGCAGAAGCCGGCCTGCGCGCGCGCGCGGCCCCTGCTTGGTTACCGCCCCTGCATTCCACTGACCGTCGTGTTTCTCTGGCTGTCAGCGGCTCGCGGCAGCACATGCAGGCAGCAGAGACACGGCCACGCACGCAGGTCCCGGCGGCCCTCTCCGCGCAGCAGGCGCCATGGCGTGCAGCAGGGCGGCGTTGCCCGCCTCGGGCTCGCAGACCGCCCTCTGCCGTTGCGCGCACGCTTGTCGGCCGGGGGCAGGGCCCGCGGGGAGCGAGGGGCGCACCACGACGGTGTGCCCGCCCTCGGGGCGCAGCGCGAGCAGCAGCTCCCAGCCGGGGTCGTCGGCATCGATCGCCGACCCGCCGTCCACGAAGAACAGCAGCAGCGGCTGCATCCGCGCGTGCAGCGCCTGCGGCGTGTGTACACATATGTGCTCTCCACACCAAGCTTTTGACACTGAAGAGGATGCTAGTAGTCGCATGCGAAGGCGGCCCCTAGTGCGCACGGGGGCCCCGCACCATGGGGTTGCTCGGCAAGTTGCGTGCCGGGCAGACAGACAGCAGGCGGCGAGGCGCCGCGCCTTGATGCTCGCATGCGCGCGCGACAGGTTGGCCTGCCTGACCTCCAGCGCGCCGCCGCCGCTCAGCGTGGCCCGCGCGACGGCGTCACCCATGCTGGCCAGGTCAGGCGCCTCCGCGGCCGGCAGCTCTGCAGGGCGCTCGCCGAGGCCCGCCGGGAACGCTTCGCGCAGCGTGGCCAGCACCTGCGGCGCGCATGGCCAGCGCGTGCGCGCACGAAAACCGCAAGAACAGCTGCCGGACCTGCGCCTGCCAGCCACGTAGCACAGCATAGAGGTGGGGGCTGGTCGCCACAGCTGCAAGAGCTGACATCCCTGCTAGTTGATGCGTGATTGGACCGCACTGGACCGTTGCATGACACAGCAACTGCATAGCTCGGCTGATGCCAAGACACCAGCTGCGGCGCACGTCGTCTGCGCCGGGGCGCTTTTCGTCGTAGGCTAGCTCTGCGGACGCGGCAAAGGTGCGCTGGCTGAGCAGCAGGCGCAGGCGCAGGCCGCGGTAGCCCTGGATCCGCTCCTCCTCGCCAAACAGCTGGTGCGTGAACTCGGGGTGGCAGCTGAACGCCTCCACGCCGGCCGCCTCGCGCGCGGGGTCCAGGAAGGCGATGGTGGTGCACTCGTTGGCATCGGCGACCCACTCGTCGCTCAGCCGCGCACGCTTGGCGGCCGGCGGGTCCGCCATGGCCCGATGCAGTGCAGATGGGTCGGACAGCAAGCGCAGTCTGGGCTGGCAACAGCTGCGCATTGCCTCGCCTCTGCATTTGAGTTTGCTGCTCGATCGAGGGTGCCTGCCTAAATAGGTGCTCAGCTGGGAAGGCGAGCAAGCTATGCTCGCTGTCCCGACTTCCCAAGCACAAAAGAAAATTTGACTCAGCATGAACACGCACGCAGTCTCGAGTGTCAGCAGGACCTCGGTCCTGGGCGACAGGAGCGCGCTGCTGCGCCCCCGGCTGCCGAGCCGGCCGGCACGGCTCGCCTCCGCGCCCGTCGCGCAGGCGTGGAAGAAGGTGCGGGCCCCCTTGAGTGTAATGGGTTCCGTCCGGGACGCGGCGGGCTGTGTACGTGCTTGATCAGGCTCTGCTTGTCTGGCATCGGCAGTGCACTCTCATCCGCACCGACTCGGACGAGGCCTCCTCGGGCTTGCATTCTGCGTGTGTACAACGTCTCTGGCTCGCCAAGTGCCGGTCTCACGAGAAACTGTGTGCCTTTGTGCAGGATAACGATGCTGCTCGGCCTGCAGCAAAGGTGGGAGGACCCACAGGCTGGTGTCAGCTGAAGTCAAGAGCAGGATGTACAGCTGCTTGTGAGCGTGTGCGAGTGGGTGGGGAAGGAGCAGCACTGATCTGCGTGTGAGCAGAGGCGCGCGGTGCACCAGGCGGGGATGACTCTATATGCCTGCGGCGTTGCAGGCCTTCGTGCAGGACAGTGCCCGTCTGCTGGCGTCCCTGGCGGCGGCGCAGCTAATGGCGCTGCCTTTCGCGGGCACGCGCCTGTGCCTGGCCACGAGAATGAGCTGTCGGGCTTGCAGCGCAGCGTCTGAGCTGCACACCCAGTGCATCCGGCGACAGCGTCTGTGCAGTGCCACGCAGTGTGCAAAGAGGAAGCCTGCATGCCTGTCCCGAGCTCAGCAAGGCAGCATCAGGGGGGCGCACCTGCGGCAGGTGTGGCGCTCGCGCAGGCGACGCCCAGCCCGGAGGGCAGCAGCATGGGCCCCAACGAGGTGCGCCACCTTTGGTGCCCCTGCTCGTGCTCTGCATGGCTGCGCCTGGTCTGTGGAGGCATCCGAGTCGACTCCGCTCATGTATTCCGTGGTGCAGGTGACTGCAGAGTCGATCGAGAAGATCTCTGCGTACGCCAGCGACGAGGACAAGTTCTCGCCAGGTGTGCGTTGACGGCCTTCCTGCCCACGTTCGCTGCTCGCGCTGGGTGGAGTGGGCAGTTGCTTGTGCTGGATGGAGCAGACCAGAGGCGGACGCTGCTTATGTATGGTGCACCCGCGCCATAGCAGCCGAGCTGTGTTGATGCATGCGTGCCCTTTGGCCAGGGCGCTCTGGCACGACCTTTGGCGACCCCGCGGCCGCGGCCAAGGGCGACACGAGCGAGGCGACGCAGTTCAAGAAGTCGGCAGGCGACTTCAGCCGGAACGACAGCGGCGGCGGCGCGCCCGACATCGGCGCCACGGTGCGCGCCCGCCCGCCGCTCCCAGCGAGCCGGCAGCAGCGCGGCGTGCCTGACGGGCCCAAACCCAACCCTAACCCTGCACGCCTGACGGCCCGGCCGCCGCGCGCAGCCGCCCAGCCTGGTGGACAAGGTGAAGGAGGTGTTTGGCGTGTCGGAGGCGCCCGCGCTGGCGGAGCTCGCGCAGGCGACGCCCAGCCCGGAGGGCAGCAGCATGGGCCCCAACGAGGTGCGCCCTCCTTCTGCTGCCCCTGCTTGTGCTCTGCACGGCTCCGCCTGGTCTGTGGGGTCGTCCGATGCAAGCCGGTCGTGCCTTGTCCGCGGCGCAGGTGACCGCAGAGTCGATCGAGAAGATCTCCGCATACGCCAGCGACGAGGACAAGTTCTCGCCGGGTGGGTGCTGACGGCCTTCCTGCCCCCGTCAGCTGCTCACGCTAGCGGAAAGGTGCTAGTGCTGGATGGAGTGGACTGAAGGCGGACCCTGCAATTGTGCCTGGTGCATCCGCATGACAGTGGCCGAGCCGTGACCAACGCACGCGTGCTGCCTTGGCCAGGGCGCTCCGGCACGACGTTCGGCGACCCCGCGGCCGCAGCCAAGGGCGACACGAGCGAGGCGACGCAGTTCAAGAAGTCGGCGGGCGACTTCAGCCGGAATGACAGTGGCGGCGGCGCGCCCGACATTGGCAACACGGTGCGCCCGCCCCGCGCAGCCTCTGCAAGCGCAGACGAAGAGCGCGAGGCTGCATAGCCAGGGCTTCTTCCTGGCAGGTTTCTGAGGTTTCTGAGCCAAGCGCTTCACGCTCGGCTAGCAGCGCGTTTGTCAGCTGCCGAAGCAGCGCCCTGCGCAAGCGCGCACCTCTCAAGCCGCGCGGCTCGGAGCAGCCCGCCCGCCCGGGCGCGCGCGCTGACGCGCGGCCCCGCCCGCGGCCGCAGCCGCCCAACCTGACGGACAAGATCAAGGAGGTCTTTGGCGTGTCGGAGGTCAACCCTGACGCGCAGAACCTGGGCCCGAACGAGGTGGGCCAGCAGGCCATTGACCGCATCACGCCCAACGCCAGCTCATTCGACAAGGCCGCGCCAGGCGCGCCCCGGCGCCGCGCGCATGTGGCCCAACACACACTGCCACAGGGCCATGCCGCCAGGCGCCCTGCTGCTCACTCACAGGATAGGGTGCGCACGAGGAAGAGTTTGGTCCTGCCGGCGTGGCGGTGGGGTCTGCGCACCTGCTGCTGCGGGCGCGCAGGAGCATATGCGGTGCATTGCGGGCTCGGCAGCGGGCGAGGCGCATGCTTCTTTGAGCATATTAGCAACCTTGGCGCTGAGTCAGACACACATGTATGGGTCTGGGACAGATAGACGACACCCAGCGGGCGCCTCGCGGGCGCAGGCCGGTCGGGCAGCACGTTCGGCGACCCGGCGGCCGCGGGCCAGGGTCAGACGGGCGCGCAGACGCAGTTCGCCAAGGCGGCCGGCGACGCGACCAAGGACACGCTGGGCAAGGCGCTGGGCGGCGACTCCAAGACGGAGGTGTGGCCCCGAGTGCGCTGGGTCTGCTTGGGCGGGCCAGTGGGTAGTGCCGCATGTGAGGTGTCTAACTGAATGGGCATGAGCATACCTATGATAGACGAGAGGAAGGTACGCTGGAAGCTAGCGACAAATGGATTGGTTTCGCTCTGTTGCCAGTGTGTGGGAGGCTGCCCTGCCTGTGCCAGGCCTGGCAGCGCGCATGCGTCATCGCTGAACACGCCCGCGCCTTGTTTCTAAGCGCACCAGTGCAGCTCTGCAAGGCTCAGTAGCACCACATCCTTGGTGTTGCACCCGCCCTGGTCAGTGATAAGACAACGAGGTCGCGCGCGCGCCAGGCTGGCGGCGGCCTGCTGGGCCGCTTCAAGTCCATCTTCAACCTGTCGGAGATGCCGGGCCCGGACTCGAAGAACCCCAGCCCCAACGACGTGACCAAGGACATCGCCAGCCGGCTCAAGACCGACGGCAACAAGGGCTTCGCCGAGCTCGACGTGCAGTCGCCGGGTGCGCGGCCCGGCGTGCAGACACCTGGAGGAGCCCCGGCAGGGTTCTGTGGACAAGCCCGCACAGGTAGCGTTCGAACAGAGGGCGCGCTTGTGCGGTGCCGCTCTCCGATGTTTGCTGGGAATGAAAAGTGGATGCTCCACCATCAGCCCTGATGACAGTGTGGACATGCTGAGGCGGATGTAAGACGATTGGTGCATAGCAGCGCGCTTGCCAGCGCCGAAATGCTCCGCGGGGAAAAATGGCACGCCCGCCTTGCGGCGGCCCCGCCCTGAGGGCTCACGCGCCCCGCACTGTGCGCGCAGGCCGGTCCAACAACCAGCAGGGCGGGACCAAGGAGGTGGGCTCCGGCTTCAACAGCTTCAAGAACGCCGTGAAGGAGGGCGCGGAGCAGGTGCGCGCGCGCAGGACACTCACCGGGTCCTGCAAGGCCCGCCGGAGCCTGTGGGCTATGTTCAAATGCAGCACTGGGCAAGCGCTGCAGGGCGATGCAGGGTTTGGTGAAAAGCCATGTAGTATTGGTTGGGCGGCGCTGACCGGCGGCGCTGACCGGCGCGGAGCGTGCGCGCAGGCGTCGCCGGAGAGCATCGGCGACAAGCTGCGTGAAGCGATCCCGGGCCTGTCCGAGCTGCCGAGCGCGGGCGACGCGGTGCAGGCCGGCAAGGACCTGGTCGGCAAGCTGCCCTCCAGCAGCGACGTCACCGGTGCGGGCCGCATCAAGCCCTGTCCGACCCTGGCGCCCGCCGAGCGCGCGCGGCCGGCAGGGACGTGGTCGGCAAGGCGCTCTGCGACGTGGGCAGCCTGAAGCGCGGCAGCTCCCAATTTGCACTGACTGAGTAGCGTGTGAAGGTGTGACGGGTGAGGGGACCAGGGTGGACTCGGAAAGGCGGGTGGCTCACCTGCCGGCCGACTGGGCACACCTGTTGTAACTGCGAGAGCAGTAACAGGTGAGCAAGCAGAGGGACTGCAGCAGGGGACCGAAGCGGGTGTCTGCGCGGTCGGCAGCGCCTGCCGGAGCTGGGCGGCGGCGAGCGCTCGCCGCGGCTGCAGGCCTGATGCGCTCACGATGATCGTACAACAGCCGCCCGCCTGGGGAGCGCCTGACGCCCGGGCTGCGCGCGCGCGCAGGCGGCGCGGGCGGCGACAAGCCGGACGTGCTGGAGCAGGGCATCCGCGGCGCGCTGGCCAAGGCGCCCGATGACCTGAGCAACCCTAAGGGCGCACCCTATACCAAGGCGGCCTCCGACGCCATCAAGGACAAGGTCGGCGACCTGACTGGCCAGAAGTGAGGCGGTCGCGGCCCTGCGGTAGCGGCGGTGATGATAAGATGTATGGGCGTCGCGGGGCGGGCGCGACGGCCGGCGAGCGCCGATGAGGGCTGAGCGGGGGCTGCGCAAGGTGTGGCGGAAGCGCCTGCATGCGCACCTGTCGGCGTGCGCGTGTGCCGCGCGCAAGGCCACAGAGGGGAGTGAGATTACTAGGTCAGTGCGTGGTCGTGAGTTAGATTTGACGTTACAGTTTCATGGGGGCGCTGTGGCAGCCAGGCCAGGGGATAATGATACCTGGGCACATGCTAGCTCTGGATCCAGGGCTGGCACGAGCGGTGCGCTTGAAATCGAGGGCTCTGTTCCGCTTCAGTGCGCAGCGTTCTGTGTGACCGACTTTGGGCGCAGCAAGTGCGAGCGTCGTGGAGTGGAATGGCGTTGCAGTTTTGGATTGCGTGCGTGCGTGCTGCCAATGCGATGTTACTACCTGTTGTACACTGCATAACACGGTACACCAGACACAAGTGTAATGGAAAGCACACAGATGCCTCCACCAGCACTCAGACAGCAAGGGCGATACGCCTGCAGGCTACATGACAGTCAGAATGACAAAGAGCGCTTGCATCAGGCCGCATCAGATCAGTGCAGGCTACATGCATAGTCAGACAGACGAACAGTGCTCCGCATCAGGCTGAAGAAGAGCCTTGTTATTCACAAGAAAGAAAAGGGTGAAAAAAATAATCACACTACTGGGAGGCCTCGCCGTCCACGGACTGCAGGGCCACCAGCAGCTGCAGGCGGTTGCGCGACGCGATGAGCGCACTGAGGAGCAGCTTCAGGCGCGCGGCCAGGCTGCTCGTCTTCAGCAGCGCCTGCGCGCGCGCGCCCAGCGCGCATGACCGAGCGCACCTTGCTGGGAGTTGCCCTCCCGCACGCCCCTTGCACAGCGCATACCGCGTGTGGCAGTAGTGCAGCCAGACTGCGGGCCTCACTCAGCAACCCTCAGTCGCTTGAAACCTGTTTCACTTCGAGCACGGGTTCCTCCTTGTCTGGATCACTCTGCGCCAGCAACACCATACACGTTGGCGCAAGAGCGGTCGTCAGAGCACGCCAGTCAGGGTCTCACGGCGGCCGTGCACACACAGCAGGAAGCTCATGCCAAATTTCTGCCCGCCGGTAAAACCCATCACGCTCTCGCAGCCCTCTGCCCGGTGCGGCGCCCGCCGAGCCGCGCCTGGCGGCCCTCGGCCACATCGAAGCTGTCCACCAGCAGCGACGCGAGCTGGTACGCCAGCCGCTGCGCGCGCCGCAGCGGGGGGTACGCGTCCCCGGCTGCTCCGCCTGCCACGCCCAGGCCAACCCAGTGCGCCTCCGCCCCGGGCCCGCCGCTGGCCTCCGCGCCACCGCGCCCGCCGTCACGCAGCTGCGGCTCAGGCGCGGCGCGCTCGCCGCGCTCCCCGTGAGCCGCCCCTGAGGATGCCCCAGCCGGGGGCGGCTCCGGCTGCTGGATGCCAACCCCAGATTGGGCCGCGAGGCCGGCGGCGGTGGCAGTGGCGGCGGCGGCAGCAGCCGACGGCGGCGGCGGCCGCAGCGCGAGCAGCGGCGGCGGCAGCGGCGCGCGCGAGCGGCCGGCGCGCTGCGCCAGGTCGCCCAGCTGGTCCAGCGTGCGCCAGACGAGCGCCTCCAGCGCCGCCACCTGCCGCGCGCGGGGTGCATAGGGTTCATAGGGTGCATAGGGTGCAAGGCTGTATATTAGGATTAGGGTAGGGCTAGTGTGTAGGAAGCGGCGCGGCGGACGCCCGCACGCCGCCCGACTTGTCGCAGAGTACCTGCCTGGCTGCGCGGCGCGGGCTGCACCACGCACACGCCACAGCCTCTCGGCCGCCGCCACAGCGCACCCTCGGGGCCAGCCCGCCGCACCTGCGCCGCGGAGGCGTGCGCGACGCGGTACGGCCCCGCGCCGACGTCCTCGGCCGCGCCGGCCGGCGTGGCCGACGCGGCGCTGGCGGCCAGCACGGCATCCAGCTCCGCGCCCGCGGCCTCGCCGACGCCCTGCCAGCGCGGCAGCCCCGCATGGATTTGCATTCCCCATTTCCCCTGGCCCGCTTGTGTTCCCGCCGCCATGCGTGGTCGAGCGTATGCGGTGTGCAGTGCCTGGCAGACGGGGAGAGCGCGCAGAGGATCCTTGTCAGCTTGCCTGTACGCTGTCGCAGCGCTGCAACGCGCGTCAGATCCTGCTGTTGCAACCCAAAGAATTAACAGACCAGGTGCAAGAAGCCAGCGCCTCACAACGCGCCCACATGGGCCAGCGGTGGACCGCTGCCACCTCAGCACCGCGGCCGCCTGCGCCAGCCGGAGCCCCGCGTCCCCGGCAGCCCCAGGCGCCATACGCGCCCCGCCGCCGCATGCGCGCGACCTGTGCGCTCCATCAGCTCGGCTGCCTGGCGCTAGCGAGGCCGGGTGCGCACCCGCACGGGCACGCCGCGCTCGTGCGCCGCATTGATGCGCGGCCGCTGCGCCTCCAGCATCTCAGCCACCCACGCAGCCGGGCTGCCGGCGTCGCCCGCGGCGGCGACGCCCAGCGCGCGCTCCGCGGCCGCCGCCGCCGCTGCCGCGCCGGCCGCCTCGGCCTCCGCGCTCGCGCGCGCCAGGGCGGGGTCCGCAGGCCGGTCGCCCGTCCCTGGCTCGCCAAGAGCAAGCACTCAGCGGAGCGCACTCCTTGCCTAAAAATGGCGCGTGCAGCGGTCCCTCCCCCACCTGCTGTGACTGGCCGGACCGGCTGCACCAGGCTTGACCAGCTCAGCAGCGCACACACGCAAAAACGCCGAGCTCCCCTGGCCATGCCAGGGTGTGGGAAACGGGTGTCAAGCCGCGCCTGCGCTAGGCCGCTGCAGGTGCGGCGGGGAGACCAGCAGGTCGCCGCCGGAGCCGGCGCCGCCGGGCGGCCGCTGCAGGCCGGCCACGCGCACGCGCAGCGGGCCGTCGGTCTGGCGCCAGATCAGGCGCCGCGCGCCGGGCCCGCCCGCTGCGTCCGCCTCGGAGCCGCCCTCGGCCGCCGCCTGCGCCCGCAGGTCCGCCAGCTCGTAGCTGTGCCACGCCTGCGCGCGGCAACGCCCAGTGATCCTCAGACGCCTGTGCTCAAATAGTGCCTAAGAGAATTCATGCATGCACGCATGTCTGCTGAGCAAACACACGGATCTGATCGATGAGGGCGCATCGGCAGGGGACAGGCGCACGCACGCACCCAGGGATCGTCGCCAAAATCGGGTAGGACACGCGAGGCGCGCCTGCGCGGAGGCCGCGGCCGCGGCGGCGGCCGCGCGGTCGGCGGCGTACATGAGCGCGGTCATGAGCGGCGGCGCGCGCGCGGCAGCGTCCACGGCCGCCAGCGCGGCGCCGCGCCAGGCGTCCACCTCCTCCTCGTCCGCCCACAGCACCGCGTCCGCGCGGCTGAACGGCGCCGCCTGCCGCTCGCGCACCACCTGCGCGCGCGCGCCGGCGCTCAGGCGCGGGCGCCGTGCGCAGTAGACTGAGCCGGAGAGGGTCTGCTCAGAGACATATTTGTCAGCAGTGTGCAGTGTGCACTGTCCATTGAGCATTTACTCATGGAGACCAGCACAGGGAAAAACAACCTACTATTACACTTATCACCAGCCACGGATCCCCTCCCTTCTAGGCTGAGTGCTAACAAGCTTCATTACTACGGGAGAGGTGCGCATGCACATGCGCCCGCGCATCCTACACGCGGCAGGTGGCGCGCACCCGGAAGCGCGCCACGCCCGCCATGAGGAGCAGCAGGCGCCCGTCGCTGGCGCGCATTGCGCCTACCGCCTGCCGCCCGCGCCCGGCGCGTTAGGGCAGCGCGCATGCCGTACATGTGGCTTCGCTGGCAGCGCTCGCGCAGAGCTGCGAGAGCAGAATTTCGAGCTCGCTCACGACCCCTCTGCTGCGGCCGGGACCTCGTGCGACCGCCTCGCAGCCCCGCACTTGGTCCCCGGCCAGGCGGCGCTACGTGCGCCGTACAGCTGCGAGCCTGGCTGCTGGCCCCTGCACAAGCGGGGCAAGTGCACGCCCCCGAAGTCCATCAGCCTGGCTGGCCGCACAGCAGGCGCCCGGAGGTGCGCGCGCGCCTCGAGCAGCGTGCCGACCAGCGGCGCGCGCGTGCGCGGGCGCAGCTCGAAGCCCGGGCTGCCCAGGTTGCTCGACCCGCCCGGCAGCAGCAGGTGGCCCACGCGCCAGGGCTGCGGCCCTGCCAGCACCGCCTCCATCATGTGCGCTGCGCGGCACACATAGATTCTATTTGGGTTACCTTAACCCGCCCAGCCGCAGCAGGTAGCTCCAGGCGTCAGGGCTGGAGCCCCCGTCAGCACCGCCTCCATATTGTGCGCTGCGCGGTACACGTCAGCACCCCGCGCGGAGAAACAACAATCCGATCTGCAAGTGCAGGTGCCCCAAGCGCTGCGGCTGTGGCTGTATCAGCACCACTTGTGAGACAGCTTCGACATGATTGCTGCTGTGCAGCTCCAGTGTGCTGCTGGCAATGCCGTTGCACCCATACAGCTTGGCGTTAACAGAGAGTGCAGGAGAAGAGCGGCAGCGAGCAGCGGAAGGTAACGGAGCCGTGCCAGCTGGCTGAAGTGGCGCACCATAGTGCGGGACATGCACGTGCAGCGTGTTGATTGTGCCAGGGAGCACTGCCCACTGCACCCGCCACAGCGGAATGTCCTGCAGCTCGCCCGCGCCCGGGGGCGCGCCAGCGCCCAGCGCGGCCAGCCCCGCGCCCAACTCTGCGCGCCGGGTAAGGACGGAGGAGCCTTGCCGAGTGCTGGGTGCAAAAAAAATTTGAGCCGGGCACTACGGGTGCCATCACCAGCGCCCTCGCCCCCGCGCGCCCAGCCCAAGCCCAGCCCGGTGCACCCAGGGACGCAGAGGGACGCGTCCAAGCAAAATGCAGGGAGACATGAAAAGGCACCTGTTGGGAGGCGTGTGGTTTTAGTGACAGTTGGTGCTGTCTGCCTGGCCTTCCTGAGCACTGCATAACTTGTGTTGGAAAGCGTTGGCTGCGACCCAGGAGGAACACCTGTGATATCTCAGTGGACAGGCAAGGCTGCCTCACCAGTCACCACGAGTCCATGCGGTTACAGAAAAGAACTGCGGAGAGCCTGAAACGGCTGTGTTCATGCCGCCAGTGACGCGCAGCCAGCAGTGCTTTGCAGTCCTAAACAGCCAGGCGAACAAACTTACCAGGCGCAGGCCGGCTCAGCGACTTGGACTGCCGGAACGCCTGCTCCAGGCGCTGCCGGGTCTGGTCCAGGTCGCCTCCCGCAGCATCCTTGCCCCAGTCGCCCAGCGCCGCGGGGCATAGCACGCGGCGCGCCCTGTCGCGGCACCCGCGCCTGCACGCGGCGCTGCGCGACCTTCCCCGCGGCACAGCGCACTGCCTCAGGCGCTTCTGGCCGCAGGCAGGTGGTATACTGGGACACGTTGGCAAGAAGCAACCAGTCATAGTGCCTGGAAGCGTCCCGTCAGCGTATGCTCTCCAGCTTTCGATACGTCCAAGCAAACAAGCCCTACCTGGTCCAGGAGGGAGAGGGCCTGCTGAGACCGTGGCGGAGCGCAGCACTCAGAGCCTTTCCTTTCCTTGCTTGCGGCGTTCACGTCGGGAGGTGCAGGACAGCCATCGTCCAGAATGATGAGGCTGCGCGGCCTGATGGTGCAGACCGCGTGGCATTGGTACCCATCCTTGCACGCACCGCGGCAGCTCAGGGCCTGGGCTTTGCAGAGTGCTGCGCCGGTGTCCACCACGGGCAGCGCGGAGCACGTCGCGCTGGTGACAGGGTCGTCCCGCGGCCTCGGCCTGGAGTTCGCGCGGCAGCTCCTGCAGCGCCCCAACCAGAGGTGTAGCACACGAAGCGGATCAGTCGGTATTAGTCTGTGCAAGTGCATGGGCACTGTCAATGTCTGACACTGCAGTGCTCTGTTCCATATGTGTTCCACATGCACATTGTCGTGTTACACATGCACCTAGGTGAGATGCACCATGTATAACGGCCTGGTGCTGTTAGCTTCCGGAAGCTGTGCGGTGTCATTGTGCGAGCATCTTGTTCTTTACATTCCCCTGCTTGTGGCTTGGGCAGTGTGGTAGCTACGTGTCGGGACCCCAGCCGCGCAACAGAGCTGCAGCAGCTGCTAGACAGGCATCCCAACCAGCTCATGGTGGTCGCCATGGACGTCGCCAACGAGGACTCTATCCAGGCACGCTTGCCCTGCACACCCACGAAGCCTTGGAGCCACTTGCTGCGCGCCTAGCTTGTGACTTACAGTGTGAGTCGTGCGCGGCCATGTGGAGGTCAGAAGGCCAGCGAGGAGGTGGCGAGGCGGCACGGGCACCTGAACGCGCTGTGGAATGTTGCGGGCGTGCTGCACATCCCTGGCATTCTTGCACCAGGTGCGGGCAGCGTGTATGCTCCTGTGCTTTGCTGTGATCTTTGTGTTACGCTCGTGCCAAGCACGCACCGCCGACGCAGAGACTGCGCTGGCCCGCGTCACCTACAACAACCTGCTGCTCAACTTTCAGACAAACACGTTTGGGCCGGTCCTGGTGACCAAGGTATGTGCCTGATCTGCCTCTCAGTCACCTGTGACCCAACGCATGCAGCACACGCTTCATGGGGGAGCACTGCTGGCAGGCATTCGCGCCCCTGCTGGCAAAAGCTTCTGCGGCCAACAGCGCTGAGAGGTGACCCGGCAGTCGTGTGCCTGGCACTCGCTCCAGTATGCCTTCAGTGCATGCGTCTGCTGCATGCACTGCTTGCTTGCGGGCCGCATTCACAGAGGTCGCTGACCTTGGGCGTTTGGGGCCTGCCATGTTAATGGCACCGCTGACTGCGCTGCTGCGGGCAGCGAGCGCCCCGCGGTGGTGGCCAGCTTGAGCGCGCGCGTGGGCAGCATATCCGACAATGAGCTCGGCGGCTGGTATAGCTACAGGTGCGCCCTGTCTCGACCACTAGCTACAGTGTGACCACACAAGCAGCGAGGTCGCGCATAACTCGCCAGTGCCTGCTAGCAGTTGAGGAGCAAGACGGCAGCTTAGAGGGTTGGGCCGTGGGCCATGCACACTGCAGCGCAACAGTTGCTGACGGGTGCGAACGGATTTCGCCTGTGTCTTTGTTGTGCAGTGCCTTGAGGCAGGTAGTGCCTTGAGGCATCAAAGCGGCCATGCAGGCAGTCTCCAGCACTTCTTTTGTCATGTAGCCGTGACTGCTGCGACTTGGACACAGCTTTCATGTGCCTGCGCAAGGTGTACACGCTATATCCAGACGTGCAAACAAGGCGCTGTATGCACATAAGCCGCAGGTGCCAATACTCCCTGTCGACTCAGGCGTTGTGAGCAGGCGCGGACAGTGCCTGCAAGAGCAAAATCCTTGCCGCAGCTAGTCAAAAATGTATTGGCCCAAGACGTTGCGTGCAGTCCACAGGGCAGCGAGAGCACAACCAGCCGTGCAACTGATGGCACCGCATTGCACGGGCCCAGACCGCGGCGCGCAGACGCGCAGGGCGAGCAAGAGCGCCCAGAACCAGCTCAGCAAGTGCATGAGCCTGGAGTTTGCGCGGCGGCGGCACAAGGTGTGCGTCGTGATGCTGCACCCGGGCACTTGCGATACCGACCTCTCTGTGCCCTTCCAGAAGGCGCGCCCGCGCGTCGAGACTACAGACAGTGTTCTCTGGTGCTGGTCATGCGGCGCACATGCACGGCTTTTATTGGACCGCGCCCTCAGCTGTGACCAGGTGCCACTGCATGCGCATGTCTGCTGACACCTGCATATGGAGCCAGCTACGCTGTCGGCCGCTGCGCAATGTGACCGGCCTTTGTAAGATGCACCACCTGCCTGAGGATCCGCAAGCCGGCGCTTCTTTGGCAGTCGGGCAATGACTCACATTGCTGTGTGCGCTTATGTTGCAAGACGAGCGATCAGAATGCAATGTACTCGCGCCGACTGCTGCACATTGCACTTTGAGGCATGATGTCTGCTGACAAAGTGCTGCGCTGCGCGCGCGAGCAGAACGTCCCGCCCGGCAAGCTGTTCACACGCGAGCGCGCCGTGCAGCAGCTGCTGGGCATCGTCGACGGCCTCACCATGGCCGACACGGGCCGCTTCATGGCCTGGGACGGCTCCGATGTCCCGTTCTGACTGCGTCGCAGCTCCCGGGGACTGGAAACGGCCTTGCAGCGGCAAACACGGGCGACGTCGGAAAAGTCCTGGGACGGCTCTGTCCTTCCAGTTTGACCAGGAGGGCGTGTGTTGCGGTAACCAGCTGCTCAGCCAGCATGGTGACTCACAGGCGGGCTCCACTGCTTCACAGCGGGAGACACGCAGCACTGCGCTGTTCCAACATTGCATGGGGCGAAGTATGACAGCCGGCTATGCTCAGTACTGCAGCAGCACGGCGGGTTGTGGGGAAGCACTTGAGGTAAAGGATTGATCATGTGTGGGTATGACGCTGACCTGCCGTGCGACGTGCAATAGCTGGGCTGGGCGGCGGCACATGCGCAGGTTGGCTGTATGCCGCAGTGTCTGTTGTTGCCTTGAGCACAAGTCACGACGAAAGTGTCATGTAGTCCCCAATGAGTCAGCCAATTCATTCGATTGTGCTCAAAGTACTCCAATGTGTTGCACAAGCAGGGACTCTGGAGAACTGAATTGGGTTGATGGACTTTTCACCAAGCCAATCTATTAACAATTTGGCCTTCAACAATATCGTAAGGTTGCAAAGAGCGCAAGGTGTACGCCTCTATATAGGCCAGGCACTTCACAGGCGCTGCTGAGTTTAGCCATCTCGGAGAGCAGGCTGCTGCATAAACACGCATATTCACTGCTTAGCTGTGCTGAGGCGGCCAGCAGCGCATGTCACAAGGTCCAGCACGGTGCAGCCGAAAACAGACTCTGCAGCGTTTGACCGGGGGTAAGCGAGCGATGGTGAAGAGGAAAAAGCTGCCGCGCAAGGCGCATGCAGCGGCCACCGCCGCGGAGGCAAAGGCGGCGGCGGCGCCGAACATGTTCGAGCGGCTGCACAGCCGCAAGAAGTTCAGCGTGCTGGGCAAGCGCGCCAAGGGGGAGCAGCGCGCCACGGGCAAGCTCCGCTCGGAGGCCGTCGAGAGGGTGCGCGAACACACCACGCATTCTGCCGAGCGCTGGGCTGGTTGCGCTGACAAGCTGGGTCACCTTGTGTCGTGGGGGCGCAGCGCGAGAAGACGCTGCTCGTGGAGTATAAGCAGCTGCGCAAGGCAAACGCGTACATTGACCGGCGCTTTGGAGGTGGGCGCGCCCTCTCTTTCTTCTGTTGCAGCTTGTAAAGTGGCCTGCTGCGGCTGGCCTGAGCGTTGCCGTGCTGCGGCAGAGGACGACGACACGCTCACGGCGGAGGAGAAGGCGGTCGCCCGCTTTCAGAAGGAGCGGATGAAGGCGCTGGGAGGTGCGCTAGCGGCGTGCTTTGCAGGCTGCCGGAGTAAGGGCACCCCCCGGCTTTGCTTGTTACAAACAGGACATGCTGTGCAACAGCCCCGGGGGAGTGGACATTGTATGGCTTCTGCCTGTGTTGTGTTACAGAACGCAGTCTTGCTGCAAAATGCTGTCTTTATTTTCCCCTGCGCTCTACTGTGATATGTGAGGCAGCACTTTGAGCCATTGACTGAGCCCGCCAGCGCACCGGTGAGTGGGGCGGGCTGTTTGCGCAGGCGACAGGTTCACGCTGGGGGACGAGGAGGGCGACGAGCTCACCCACCTGGGTCGCTCCCTCGCCGAGGGCGATGCGTTTGCGGTCCGGCCCGGCCTGCCTATTTCCTGTGATTTGGTGTCACGGAAGAAAGTTAGAATGTTGAGCACCGTGCTTGACTGGCTCTGGCATCGCTGACCTCCTGCTCCTTCTCTTGTGTTCAGAGAACCAAACGTGGCTGCGTGCTGTACATGCGTGCAGCAGCAGGAGGCATCCGACAGCGAGGAGGGCGGCCAGCTGGACGACGAGCTGGTGCGCGAGTTCCACTTCGGCGGCGGCTTCGTGCGCAAGGAGGGCGGCGGCGATGCCGGCGACGGCGGCGACGCCGGCGGCGGCGGCGAGGACGCACCGGAGCGCCGGCGCACGAAGAAGGAGGCACGCGGCAGCCGCCGCTGCCTGATGCTTCACAGTCATTTCGCCATAGTGAGGAAAATGTGATGCATTTGCATGAGGACTGAGCAGACGTCAGGGCGCATGCTCGCCAGGACGGTAGTGCTGGGCCTGACATGCAGTGCTCACACCAGCGCATAGCCCGTCACTTCTACAGCAAAGTGAGTCCGACCGCCGTGCCGCCGCTGGCTGTCGCCGCCCGGCACCCGCGCCGCCCGGCCGCGCCGCGCGACGCGCGCCCCGGCGCGCGCAGGTCATGGCGGAGGTCATGGCCAAGAGCAAGGCGGCGCGGGCGGCCCAGCGCGAACAGCGCGCCGAGGACCTGGACGCGACCGACAAGGTCGACGCCGACTTTGCCGCGCTGCTGGCGGGCGGCGGGCTCGCGGGCCTGGTGCCGCCCCGGCCGCACGCACTCCTGCGCGAGCCCGAATCGTCGGGAGCCCGCCAGGCAGACTGCCATTGTTTGAGCCTGGCTTGAGAGCGGCCCCACATGCGAGCTGCCCCGATGGTGCTGTGAACACTCGACTGGCCAGCACTCGGCCGCGGCAAGTCTTGAAGGCAGGGCCGGCGCGCAAGTGCATCTTAGCAATTCATGAGGCGTGCAGCTCTGGGCAGAGCTGGGCGCCAGAGTGGTCTGCTTGGGCGCGCAAAGTGTGTGAGTGAGGCGCGGCGGGCGGCCAGGTGCGGCCGAAGGGCGCGCGGCATGACCGCGCGGCGGCCGCGGCGGCCGCGGCCGCGCAGACCGCGGAGGATGCGGCGTTCGACCGCGCGCGCCGCGAGCTCGTCTTCGAGGCCAAGGCGCAGGCGCGCGCCTCGTCGCATCCTTCAGCGCGCGCTCAAATGCAGCGGCAGGCCTGCCGATGCAACGTGGGTGCCGTGGCGCCGGCACGGACCAACCAGCCGGGCGCTGCTCCCAGTGCTGATGCTGCTGCGCCCATGGCTGGGCGCGTGGGGACACGCGTTGGTACATGCATCCGTGCTGTGCGACAGGCAGGCAGCCATGGCAGCATGCACGCGCGCATGCCGATGCCGCGCGGACAGAGGGAGCGCGCATGCAGACTCCAGGATGCAAGCCAAAGTCTAGTGGTCTGCCGGCCAGGGCGGCGAGCGCACGCGCACGGCGGAGGAGCTGGCGGCCGCGGAGGCCGCGCGGCTGGAGGCGGCGGAGGCGGCGCGGCAGCGGCGCATGCGCGCGGCGCCCACCGGCGACGACCTCGGCGACGACTTTGGGGCGGGCGGCGCGGACGCCGCGCCCGCGGCCGAGCCTGCGGGCGGCTACGCCGCGCGCCGCGCGAAGCGGCGGCGGCTGGACGCTGCCGGACCGTCCGGTGCGCGCCACAGAAGGCCTACGCATGTCAAACGTGACATCGCTGCTGGGTGTGCCATTGGATTTGCATCACTGGCCGGGAGCTTTCATGCCAAGTGCTGACGATCAATGAGCCCATGCTCTCTGGCATGAGCCCGTTGGCAATCTAGGCGAAGCACACAGTCTGTGACAGTGTGGCTCAGCGTCGCCGGCGGTCTGCATGCTGCGCCACGCACCGGCTGCAGCCGAACGGCCGTGTGTCATGAGTGGTCAGCATTCGCTCAGGGCCGGTCACGGCAAGCTGCAGACCATGGTCACCTGCTGCGCGCCAGGCGACGCCCTGGACGACGACTTCCAGCTGAGCGACGGCGAAGACGGCAGCGCAGGCTCCGGCGGCAGCGGCTCAGACGAGGAGGAGGACGACGAGGGCGGCGGGGGCGCCGCCGCCGCGACCGGCCTGCAGGCGCGCTCCTCGTTTGCCCAGCGTCCATCCTGCCGCGCCTGCCTGCTACAGGCCCTGCACGAAGCATGGCGCGCTGCATTGCTCCTCCACGCGGCGCTCCCCTGGCGCACCTCCTTCCCCATGCAGAGACTGCACAGTGGTACGCTGGAGGCGCGTGGTACGCTGGAGGCGCGTGGTACGCTGGAGGCGCGTGTTCAAGCCGGCGACAGCAGCGCAGCCTCAGAGCGCTCACGGAGAGCCTCAGCCGCCGCCTGGAAGGCTGCGCAGCCGACGGGGCGGCGCGGCGGGGCGCAGGCGCGCCAGGCGGCGCGCGCGGCCGGCGCGCACCCGCTGCAGCAGCGCCTGCGCGCGGCGTCCGCCGCGCTGCTGCGCAAGTTCGGCGCCGCGGGGTCGGAAGGCGACGAGCGCGGCAGCGAGGAAGGCAGCGAAGAGGAGGGCGAGGACGGCGAAGGGGACGGCAGCGGCGACGGGGACAGCGGCGACGGGGACAGCGGCGACGGGGACAGCGACGGGGATGGCGCGGGCGATGAGGGCGACAGCGATGGTGGAGATGGGGAGGAGACGGAGAGTGGCGCGCATGCGGGCGCTGCGGGGCCGGCCGTCGCAGCGGCCGAGCCGGCCCTGGACGAGCGAGGGGAGGATCGCTCCGCGGACGAGGACAGCGATGAGGAAGAACAAGTGAATCAGGACCGAGAGGAAGAGGGCTTGGGTGCAAGCGGGCGAGCAGGCGGTGCAGAGGCGGAGCCCGCTCTGCCAGAGGAGAGCAGCGGAGAGGGGACTGCGGAGCGGGCTGGTGGCGGAGGCGGACGGGAGGGCCAGGAGGCAGGCGGCAGCGGCGGCGGGGGTGCCGACGAGGCGGATCACCGCGCACGCCGCGCCGACGGCGCCGCCGCGGCCGCCGGGGCCGCAGACCCCGCGGCCGCGCCGGGAGTGGGCGCCACGGAGGACGCCGCGGCGGCGCTGCCGTTCACGCTGCGCCTGCCGGCGAGCTACGACGAGTTTGCCGCGCTCGTGCGCGGCCGGCGCGCGGCGGAGCTGGGCGATGCGGTGGCGCGCATCCGCGCGTGCAACGCCGCCGCGCTCAGCGCCGGCGGCCGCCGCCGCCTGCAGGCGCGCGGCCGCGCGCCGCCACGCCGCCCGCTCTGCCTGCGCCAGCCGATGGCGCTCGCAACATCCGCACACCAGCGCGTTGGAATGCAAATGTCAGATGGATACAAAATGGGATGGACCATATTGTAAATGTCACCTACACAGGCACCCCGCTGGCAATTGGCGCGCGTGCGGGGGACCACGGCTGAGTGCGGGCCGTGCGCCTGGCGAGCAGGAGCTGTACGGCATGCTGGTGCAGCACTTTGCGCTGCGCGCGGACACGCGGCCGCTGCCGCTGGACGAGCTGGACGTTCTGACCGTGCACCTGCTGGAGCTGACCCCGGAGGTGCGGCAACCGTCAAAGTGCTGCCTCCCATAGGGTAGGGTGGTGGCGCTCTGCTCGCTGCCGGGTGGATCTCCGCGCAGGCAACTCAGCAGCCGCGCGGGCCGCCAGGTGCCGGTGTATGCGGCGGCCGTCGCGCGCGCGCGCCTGCAGCGGCTGATGGCCCGCCTGGCGGCCGCGCTGCGCGGCGGCGCCGGCGCGCCGGCGTCCGCGTGGCCGCCGCCGCGCGCGCTGCTGCTGCTCAAGCTCTGGGCGACCGTGTTCCCGGCCTCCGACCGGCGGCACGCCGTGCTCACGCCCGCCGCGCTGGTGCTGGGCGCCTGCCTGGCGCTGTGCCCGCTGGCGCGGCCGGCCGACGTCGCGCACGGCGCGCCCCCCGCCCGCGCGGCGCTCCCAGGCCTGGCGCCGCCGGCAGGCCAGTCAGCGATGGGGGCGCGCCATGCCTTGCGCTGTCCGCGCCCGCAGCGCTGACGCGCAGGGCCTGCCTTGCGCTGTGCCCGCCGGCGCGGCCCTGAACACTGCGCCAGGCACAATTCTGTCTCCCGCCATGTGTGCCCGCCCCTGCACGCCTGCCGGCCCGGCTGGCACGCATGCCTGGCGGTGAAGCGCTGCACGCGGCCGCAGCGGGACATCATGCAGCCATATCACGCGCGTGTGTGTGCTCTGCGCACAGGCCTGTTCGCGGCGTCACTCATGCTGCACCTGGCAGCGCCCGCGCGGCGCCTGGCGCCCGAGGCGCTTACGTTTGCCGTGCGGCTGCTGCACTGCGCCGCGCCCGGCGCGCCGGCGCCGCCCGCGGGCGGCGCGGCCGAGCCCGACCCTGCAGGCCCGCCGTCCGATCGCAAGTGGCTGCTGCCGGAGGGCGGCTGGCAGCGCGCCGGCCATGGCGCCGGCGCCGCGGTGGCCCCGCTGGACGTCCGCGTCGCGCTCGGCGGCGCGCCGGGCGGCGCCGAAGACGCCTACTTTGGCTCGGACGCGTTCCGCGCAAGCGCGCTCGCCGCCGCGCTGGGCCTCGCGCGCCGCGCGGCCGAGGTGTTTGGCGGCGCGCCCGCGCTGCCGGAATTGCTGGCGCCCGCGGCCGCCGCGCTGCGCGCGCTGGGCGGCGCGGGCCTGCCCCAGGCGCGCGCCCGCGCGCGCGGCCTGGTCGGAGGGGCTGCCGCCGCGTCCGAGGCTGCCGTGTTGCACTTGCCACTGGCCGCAGATGGAGCACCAAAAAGCAGCGTGACTGTGGTCGGCCTGCCACGCGCACCATGCCTCCATGCTGGCAAGCAGCAGTGCTCACATTGGAAGAGCCATGCTCCTGGCGCAAGTCACGCAGGGTGGGTGTCAGACCAGGGCCAAGTCATCATGGTAGCAGAGTGGGCGTCAGCGCGGTGCCAGCTCATCATGGCACCTAACCCTAAACCTAACCCAGCTGAAGACGGCTGAAGGCGTGCGCCGCGCCGCAGGCGCTGGAGACGCAGCGCGGCGCCACGCTGGCGACGCTGGAGGCGGCGGCGGCGGCGCGGCAGGCCGCGCGCCGGCCGCTGCAGCGGCGCGGCGCGGCCTCGGCGGCGCTCGCTCGCGCGCCGGCCACCAAGATGTACAACCCGCGCTTCGAGGAGGACTTTGCGGCCGGGCGCGACTATGACCCCGACAGGCGCGCGCTCTCGGCTGATCTCAAGTGCTGCCCTGTGTGCAAGAGTGTGCTTGACGAGGTATGTTGTAGGAAGATTACTTCAGCGCATGAGGCGCACTGCGCTTCAGCGCATGAGGCGTAGTGCGCTTGCGTGGACGTCTGTGCGAAGACTCGCATGTCGGCCTGTCGCTCCAGACTGTCACCCGGCGCCAGTGCTGTGCCGCGCGCGCCAGGGAGCGCGCGGAGCAGCGCCGCCTGAAGCGCGAGCTGCAGAAGGAGAAGCGCGGCGCGATGCGCGAGCTGCGCAAGGACGCCGCGTTCATCGGCGCGGTCCGCGAGGCCGACGCGGCCGCGGCCAGGGCCGAGCTGCGCGGCGCGCGGCGCGCCAACTTTGGCTTCCTGGAGCGGCAGGAGGCCGACGCGCGCAGCGGCGGCCAGGGCGGCATGTTCAAGGGGCGCAAGCGCGGGCGCAGGTGAGGTCCTTTTTGGGTTTTTTGGGGGGGCCTTTGCAGAGCGGCGTGTTTGACGGGCAGGCAGGAGCGCATTTAAAGGACGACCACCCATTGGCGATGCAGAGCGCAGTGTAGAGTTTCTGGGGTTGCACATCAGCAGGAGCCGCATTGTCCAGTGGCTGCTGCGGGGTCAGCCCGTCAGGCTCTAGTTGAGTACTCTAGCAGGTGTAACTTCGCTGGACCGATATGTCTGCTCAGCCAGCCGGAGCCAGTTGGGCTGAAAGGCGCAGTACCATACCGCCATTCAGCCAGAGACGGAACTGAGTGCGGCAGCCACCCATTTTACACAAGATGTCAGCTAGCATGACTGACTACTGGCCCGAAGGCTGCATTACACAGTTGGCTGTCACATATGCAACCAACACGTGAAGCCAACAGCCCGCGTCTTCCCTGGCCGACTCGACAGGCACAGACGCGTGACGGGGCGCTGCCGAGCCTATCTGCCGCCGTTGCCCGGGCACGCGGGCGATGTCGGCATGGGCACCTGCATGCACGCCATCAGCAGGCTCAGCCCTGACGCCGCAAGCTCCAGCGCCTCCCGTGGGTGCAGCCGGCGGCGCGCACCGCGATGTTGGTGCAGTTGGAGCTCACAGCGCCCGGGAAGGGCGTGAGGACGCCGCCGGCGAGCTCGACCCTGGAGTCTGCGGTGATGCACATGGGGTGCCCGGTCCTGTCAACCCCAGCACACATCAGCCCGGCCCGGCCCTACACGTTGTCGTGTCGCGCTGCTGCTCAGGCGGCACGGCAGGCGGGGCGGCGCACGACATGTCGTCACAGGCGCAGCCGTTGCTCGTGCCAGCGCCGCCCGACGCGCCCGCTGCGTACTGTGCGGAGAAGCACGTATTTGCCTGCACTGCTGCACATGCAGGAAGCCCCCTGTCACGCACGGCCTCCGGCCTCGAACAGGCCTCTCAAGTGGGCACCTGCACATCCTGACATCTATCGGGCACCTATGAGGTCGTGTCCATTCTTTCACTGTCACAAGTGTTGGCATGCATCTTTCATGCATTGATTGTGTTTTAGCATCCATGTGCAGCCCAGCACTGTGGTCTGCTTAAGTCATTCCGGAAGGCATGCATGCCAGCATGGCGGGACAGTACCGATATAGATGGTGCCCGTGCTGCCGCAGTCGCTGGGCAGCGTCCGGACGTAGGTGGCACAGTTGGCGGAGGCCCGCGTGCTGTCATACCCTGCAATCTTCCAAAATTCTTCAGCTGCTGCATGTTATGCAGTCACTGGGGATCGTACGAAGCGCACTCACCGTTGGCCCCGTCGGTCGTGAGTGCGGCGGTCGCGTCGGCCATCGGAGGCTCGTTGCTCACATACACCTGCGGGCGCCGCAGATTGGGCAGCTGAGGGGTTCACAGCGGGGACAGACCAAGTGGGCAGACACGCATCCGTGTGCTTCAGCGCTGGCGGAGCAGCGTGCGCTGGGCCCCCGCGCATGCGTGCGCGCTCACGAGCAGCTTCTGCCCGGAGCCAATGATCGCCTCGGAGGCCAGCACGACCGTCAGGGTCACCGTGGTCGCCGCCGCCGCGCTGGCGTCAATGTCCACCACGAGCGTGCCTGCCCGGCGTCCAGGCTCGGCGCGATGGATTTCACGGCGGCGCAGGTGCAGCGGGCTCGCGCAGGGGCGCACCCGAGGGCTGGCTCGCGTTCGCTGCCGGGAGGAGCGTGGCAGTCGGCTTGCCATAGGGTATGCTGCACACGGGGCAGCTGCAAGGCGGACAGCGCTCAGAGTCAGACCGACGCAGTGTGCCGCACTAGCTTGCATACAAGCGGTCGAGCAGTGCTGACCTTGCGGAGCACGGGAAGCGCCCAGGCGCCAGGGAGGCAGGCTGCGCCAGGGCAGGGCACGGGATCGAAACAGGACACCTCAGCTGGTCAGCGCCACATGCTGTTCCGCTCACGCAGTAGCTGGCCCAGCGCAGGCGTGTGTCAGTATACGTTGCAAAGGCTAACCAAGGTGAGCGTCGCCGTGCTGCAGAGAGCGAGACCCCACTAGCCGGGCGCACACTTCGAGGCGGTGTAGTGTGACAGAGTCTGGTTTGAGGCCTGCAAGTCAGTGCAGCGGTAAGCAGTGCCTGTGTCTCAGACACTCATTGGTGAAGCATGAAAGCGCGCAGCCAGCGAGCCCCCACAGACACTCTGGTGCAGTCCCTGCTGCGCTTTACGCACCACAACAGTCTGCCACTGGCAGTTGTTCGGTGTCGCCGCGCAGGATGCCAGGAGTGCAACTGCTCCCAGGAGGTAACTACGGCGGGCGCCCTTCATGGCCTCGCTTTTACCGCACAGTCCGAGGCGAGTGTTGCAGAGTGTCTCGGTGGATCATCTGCGTGCCTTTGCGCTTGCGTGCGCTTGGTCGCACAAACGGGTGCCTCGAATAGCTCGAGCTATTCGAAGTCGGACTTCAGCCGTCGACAGCTCGACTTTGCATAAAAAAGCCTGTATAGGCACACAGAGGTGGCTAGCTGAGGCAAATAACCAGTCCTCAGACAGGCAACCAACACAGGCTTCCGCTCAAGCGCAGTAGGACCAAGCATCAACCCATCGCCTGCGCAGTCTGCGTACGCATGAGTGGCCGCAAGTTCCGGCGCAAGTTCGTACCGACCGATGATGCTGCCACGCCGGATGGTGACGGCGGAGAAGAGCCTGGCAGCCTGGCGGTTCCGCCGTCCGCGCTTGCGGCCAGGCGGCCAGAGCGAGGCCCGGCGCCGCGGCCTGCGGTCAAGCCGCTGCTGAGCTTTGGCGGCGATGAGGACGACAGCGCGGCCCCCGCGCGGCGCGGAACAGCAGCGAGGGGTCTTGAGCCCGATGGCCGCTTGCGGGGCGTGGCGCGCGCGGCGGCACTGGCCGAAATGGAGGTGCGCGTCGGCGCATCGACGCAGGTCTCTGGCGCGGGTGCGGCTCCTGCCAAGCCGCGGCGCTGCTGGCCTGCAGGCCGCACTCGACGCCTGTGCTTCATTCAGGAACAAGTCGGCTGACGAGCCTGTGACAGCACAGTGTTGACAAACTCGTCAGGCGGCCACCTTGAGCGCCCTGCGCTGCTACCGTTTTGCTGTCGCGAGGCGAAAAGCCCCTTTGTCTGCAGCTTAATGGCACAACTTGATTGAAGCTGCTGTCAGCACGCTTCAGCCTCTGCTGCAGCAGAGGCCGGGCTCTGGTGCTGCGAGTCTGTGCAAGAATAGGTGCTGAAGCAGCACGAGGGAGCGCGGGACACTCCTGTTAATGCGCTCGCCGTGCACCCGATGCGCACACAGCACCAACGAGCCCGGTGCCGCGCAGGCGAGTACAGCGCGGAGCGGCTGAAGGAGCTGAAGAAGAACACGCTGCGCTACGCGGCGCCGCGGCCCAGCGAGCCAGCCGCCGCGGGCGTGTTCAAGCTGTCCGGCAGCTTCAAGCCAGCGGGCGCGCCTGCCGCCGCGGCGGCCGCGGTGACGGCTGTCCTGCCGGTGGGCACCCCTGTGTGACGACTGGGTGTATTCCGAGGTGCCCTGATGTCTACGCCACTGCTTGCAACCGCAGTGCCCAGTGCCCTGCCCTGCACGCCACTCAGCGCACCAACGGTTGAGCTTGCGCATGCCAGGCGAGGGTCGAAGACGCAGAGCTGCCGCCGCCGCCGCGCCCGGAGGCAGGCAGGAGCAGCGGCGCGCCCGCTGGGGCCGCCGATGCGGCGCGTGGGCCGGCCGCGGCTGCCGCGGCCGTGGCGGCCGCGGCCGCGGCTCTGGACGACGATGACGACGACTTCCAGATTCCCAACGAGGAGACGATCAGGTGCGGCGCGCAGCTGCCGCACCGCGGGGCTGCAGCTGTGCATTCCTGCAATTTTGTGCTGTTTGGTCAGGATGCTGTGCAGTGTCATCGGGCTCGGAGGGTGGTCACAGAGGCGCGCTTGCTCGCGCGCTAGCCCTGCGCAGGCCTGCATTCTGGCGGCCTCCTGCGGGGCGGAGATGCAGGCACGCAGCGCGCACTGGGGCAGTGCCATCTGCCCTGGCCGTGCTGCGCCAGAGCAGGGCCGCGGCGGCGCCGGAGCGGCCCGCGTGAGCGCGCGCCGCGCGGCGGGCGCAGGCGCGTGAAGGAGAAGCGGGAGCGGCTGCGCAGCGCGCACCTGGCGCCCGACTACATCCCGCTTTCGACCGCCTCCGTGCTGGACGCGCGGCCCGACGGCGGCGACGCCGGCGCCGCGCCGGCCGACGCCGACTCCGATGAAGACGCCGAGGCCGAGGAGCGCGTCCGCATGGCCTTCCTGGGCAAGGCGCCCGCTACCGGCACCGGCGGCGGCGGCGGCGGCGGCAGCGGCGGCGGCGGCGGCGGCCGCGGTCGCGGGAGCGTGCTGGCTGGCGTCGCGGACGACGAGCAGGTCTGGCAAAAATGCGCTGAGCGGGTCAGCCAGGCGCCGGGAGCGGCATGCCGTGCCGGGCGACCTGCGAGCTGCGTGCTCGGTCCTGGGCGCTCGCGCCAGCTGAGGGCGCCAGCAGCAGTGTGGTGTCGCGCCGCGTCACTTGCGCATGGCCTGCATGTGAGCGGGTGTGGTGGGTGCGGCGTGCAGGCCGCCGAGGGCGAGGACGACGCGGACGACACGTGGGTGCGCGAGCAGCTGCGCAAGGGCGCCGGGCGCAGCGCCGCGGGGCCGGCCGGCGCGGCGGCGGCGGCGGCGGCGGCGCCGCGGCGGTCCACTGCGGCCGGCGTCGGCTTTGGCGGCCGCGGCGCGGCGCCGGCCGCGGCCGCGGCGGCGGCCGCTGCTGAGGTTGTCAAGGCGCTGCGCAACGGCGTGGAGCGCCTGCAGGTGCGGGAGGGTTGGAGGGGACTTGTGGGGTTGTGCCGGGTCTGGTGCACATCAGGGGCATCTCGTTGTCTGGATGTCAGGACCACCGGGCCTGCCGAGGGCAAGGGCTGCTGGCAGCCGCAGTGGTGGCTTGGCTGCGTTCAGGGCCAGCAAAGTGCAACCCTGTGAACAGCAAGAGCCTTCTGCTCGTATCAGCTCTCGCGCCGGGGCGCCGACCCGCGCGGCGGCCGCGCGTGCGCCAGGCGACGCAGGCGCACGCCGAGCGCAGCCGGCGGCGCGCGGCGGAGAACCTGGCGGCGGCGGTGGCCGGCGTGGCCGCGCTGGAGGCCGAGCTGGAGGCGGCCGGCGGGCGGTTCGCGTACCTGCAGCAGCTGCGCGCGTACGTCGCCGACCTGTGCGACATGCTCCAGGTTTGTCTCGCGCGGACGCGCCCAGCAAGGGGTTGAGCAAGGGGTTGCAAAGACATTGTGCCGCCCACTGCGATGCCGGCTTCTGTTACAGCTAGGGCTGGGAGTCGAAAGCTGCATGGCTGGCATGGGGAGGGCATGCTTTTGCGGCGACACAGGCCCGGAAGGTTCACTTGAGGGGCCTGCTTACGGTCCAGTCTGCCACACACTGGCGGAGTGCGCCTTGGTGTGGCGCTCGCGACCTGGGGCGGCGGCCGAGCGCGGAGGGGGCAGCTGCAGGACCTGCAGAGTTTAGCTGATTCAGCACCGCTGCAAGCCCTGGAGGGCAGGGCCGCGCGCCAGACCGCCGGCCCCGCGTCCGCGCGCAGGAGAAGTCAGCGCTGGTGGAGGCGATGGAGGAGGAGGCCGATGCGCTGATGGCCGGCCGCGCCGAGGCGGCCGCCGAGCGCGGCGAGGCCGACGACGGCGACGACCAGGCGGTCGCCGGCGCCGCCGTCTCGGCCGCGCTGGGCGCGCTGGCGAGCGGCGCCGCGCTGCCGGGCGCGCCCCGCCCGCCTGGGCGGTGACCCCTCGCGCAGGTAGCGGGTCTGCAAATCCTGAGGACCCTGAGGCTGCGCTGGGCGCGCTGGCGGGCGGCGCCGCGCTGCCGGGCGCGGCCCGCCCGTCTGGGAGCTCCACGCGCACGCGGGGAGGCGCGGTAGCTGCGCGTGTGTGTGCGGCAGCACTGCATGATGGGCGCCGTGCAGTCCGGGACGCACGCGCCATGCGGTTGCGGCGGGGCCTCCTCTCATGACGCAGGCGGGTCATGATGCCACAAAAGAGCCGGACAGCATCGCCCTGTTGTTAGGTGCCGCCTTGCAGCGCCCCGCTTCCTGCAGACATGCTGCTTCCGATGCCGGGTCTGCGCCCGGCAGGCGCGGCCGCGGCGGCGGAGGCGGCGGCTGCGGAGGCGGAGGCGGCCGCGGGCGGCGCGGGCCTGGGCGTTGCGCTGGACGAGCTGGGCCGCGACGCCAACATGGAGCGCCGGCGCGAGGCGGCGGAGCGGTCGGCGCGGCGCCGCGGCCGGCTGCAGCGCGACCTGGAGCGCCTGCAGCGCCAGGGCCAGGCGCGCCGGAGGCCTGCCTTGACCCTAACCCTAACCCACCCTAACCCGTTTCCTGCGGTGTTGCGCGGCCGGCTGCAGCGCGACCTGGAGCGCCTGCAGCGTCAAGACCAGGCGCGCTGGGGGCGCCCACCTGCCCGTCCCTGCCTGCGGCGCCGCCGCGGCCGGCCGCAGGCGCGCCCGCAGCGCCGCCGCTGGAGCCGGACTTGGCACGGGGCTGTCCCGCCGCTGCTGTGGCTTGTGCGGCAGGGACGAGCGCAACCGCCCGGCGAGCCGGGTGCGGCTAGGTGTGTCTGCCTGGCCCTGGTCGCCAGCGCGGCCAGGAGCGCCCACCCACACTCTACACTGCTGCGTGTCAAAGCTCCCTGGAACGGCCGATTCGTCGGTGCTCAGCAAGCACAAGGGTTGTGATTTAAAATACCCTGGCCACTGCAGGACGGCGCGGAGGCGCTGCTGGGCGAGGAGACGACGGACGAGTCCGATACGGAGGTCAGCCGCTACGCGCGCAAGCGGCGCGACCTGGTCGAGGCCGCGCGGACCGTGTTTGCGGACGCCGGCGACGAGTTCGGCTCGCTGCGCGCGCTCAAGGCGCGCGCCCGCGGCCGCGCGCGCGGCGCCGGGCGTGCGGCAGCCTGCCGGCGGCGGGCAAGCCAGCCGGAGCTGACCCCGTTGACAACCACAGCTCGAGACGTCTGTCCATGCACACACATGTAAGCATGTTCCGAGAGCTCGAGCGCGCAGCGCTGTTGGCCAGGACCAGCGCTCCTTGTTTCGCAGTCGCCGGGCGTGGGGGCGGCCGCCTTGCCAGCGCTCACGCCTCGACCGCGCCGGGCGGAGCACGACAGCAGGGCAGCACGCCCGCTCGCAGCCGGGCGGCCGCGCAGGCAGCAGGGCGTGCGCACGCGGTATACCAGCACGGACACGTCCCGCCAGCCTGCACCAAGGCTGCAAGAAAAGGCTGCCTGCGGCGCGCCAGGCGCGGCTGGAGGGCTGGAAGGTGGCGCAGCCGGGCGCGTACCGCGACGCGTACATGGGCCTGAGCGCGCCGGTCGTGTTCGCGCCGTTCGTGCGCCTGGAGCTGCTGGCGTGGGACCCGCTATTCGGGCCGCGCGCGGGCGCGCCGCCCCCGCGCCGCCCCCCGCGCTCCTGAGTGGCCGGCTGGTATGGATTAGCAGCTGCTCGGGTCCGCCGATGCGGGTGCCGTGAGTTTGCTGTATGCATGGGCCGGGGTTTGAGATTCCTCCCATTGTACCTCCTGTGGGGGGTGGTCGGGCACACAGGCGGCCGCGCTGGGCCTGCCAAGGTACACACGCGCACAGCGTGTGTAGGTGTGCCATGCCGCTGCTCACCTTTGCAACATACCCTTGATACTGGGCATGCTGTGCTGAGGCTGCCAGGTGCTCCGCTGCTCTGCTGCTCATGGGCGCGGGCCGCGCTCACCGCGCGCGGGCGCCCGCAGGCTTTGACGACATGGACTGGTACCAGGCGCTGTTCGACTACGGGCAGGCGGGCCGCGACGGCGGCGCCGCGCCGCCGGCCGGCGATGACGCCGACAACGAGCTCATCCCGCGGCTGGTGCGGGGGACCTGCTCTCGCTGGCCAGTGGCAGGTTTCCGCCCGCGTTGTGCCAGCAGGATGGAGTGCTGCAGGGGATGGGTGATGTCCGCTTGCGGGCAAGCGTCGGCTTGATGGCATCACTCTGACAGCTGGGAAGAGCGCTCTGCAGCTGTGGGGTGTGCGGCGCTATGTGAACGAGCGGCAGGGCGAATGGGACAGGTATCTGCCGATGCTGAAACTCGCGTACAGCGACCCCGAGCAGTCCTTCACGGGCGCAGCGCCTGGTCGTGCTAGACATTGCCGGCCACCCCGCCAGTCCGCTGGCGCGCGCAATCGCTGGCGAGCGTCCATGTCCCGTCCTGCGGTCGAGCGCGCTAGCGCTTGCGCGTGACCCGGGCCGGGACATGAACGCCTCGGCGGCGATTGCGCGCGTCAGCGGGTTGGCGCGGTGGCCGCCGGTGTCTGGCACGAAAGGCGTCGCGCTCGTGGAGCACTGCTCGGAGTCGTTGCACACGTACTTGATCATCTGTAGGTACACGTCCCAGTCGTCCTGCCGGTCGTTCACGTGGTACTGGCGCCCGCCGCCGCCGGCGATTGGGCGGTGCAGGCATACTGCTGGCGGTCCGCATGCTCTGATGGTGCATCATCTGCCATTGAGGCAACCTAGCCGTGCCCCAGAATCCGACACGCCTCCCAGCGATACAGCCGTCCTTCTAGCAACAGCGGGCCAGGCATGCGGTCTCGGCCGCTCGGGCCGGGGCGCGCGGCGCCGCGCGGCTGGCGGCGACGCGAACCAGGACATGGGGATCCCAATCCCAAACCCTAGGCGCGGACCAGCACGCGCCGCGCCGCGGCAGGTGCGCGAGCTGGTGCTGCCGCGCACCGCGCGGCTGCTGGCGAGCGCGTGGAACCCGGCCAGCCGGCGGCAGGCGCGCGCGGCGGCCGCCGTGCTGCAGGACGCGGCCGCGTACGTGCCGCCCGAGGACACCGCGCTGCAGGCGCGGCGCTCGTTGGGATCACCCTAGAACCCTACTATCAGACGAGAAAGTAGTGTGGACTAATAACAGTAGTGGTAACTTGTCCCAAAACGCCGCGGCCCGCGCCGCGGCGCACGCCGCGCCCGGTCCCGGCGCGCGGGGCTGCCGGTTGTCGAGACGAGGACCTGGGCGGGCAGGGCAGGGCTAGCGGCGTCGGACGGACGGCATGGCTGCCATACAAAGCCTTGTAGCCTGCTCGTGTTCCTGCCTGGACCAGCAAGTGCTGCAGTATGTTGCGCCCGAGGGGAGGGAGGCGGGGCGCCTGGACGCCTTCCTGCCGCAGGCCCGGCTGCCGGCGCGTCGCCCCGCGCATCAAGGACAGGGAGGTTATGGGGGTCTTGGTTAGGGTAAGCTCAGAAGCTCCACATCGGCGCCGCCGCGCAGGCGGCGCTGGAGGCGGCGCTGGAGCGGCTCGCGGCGGCGGTGGGCGCGCTGCGCATGCCGCCCTGGCCGCCGGCCGCGGCGGCCGCCTCGCCGGCGGCCGCCGCGCTGCTCGCGCGGCGCTTCGGCAAGGCGCTGCGCCTGCTGCGCGCGCTGGGCTGCTTCGAGGGCGTGCTCGCGCGTGCGCCGCTGGCCGGCCTCGCGCTCGAGCGCCTGCTGCACCAGCAGGCGCGCCGGCCTGCGGCGCCGGCGAGCGCGGGCGGCTGCATTCACACGCGCGCCAGTATGAGCGTCGAGCCTGGCGTGCGTGCCGGCAGCATGCCACCACGTCCGCGTGTCAGGGATGTGGGTGTGCTGCTGCGGTGGGCGCTCCCGCGTGTATGCCTGCTGATCATGCGCGTGCGCCACTGCCGCCGTGGCGGTGCCACGATCTGGCGCGGCCACCTGCCTCCGCACCTTGAGCCGTGCGTTTCACTAGGACCCGTCACAGCTCATGCGCGGTGTTGTTGTGCGTCGCATGGCAGCCGCAGCATCAGGTCAGGCGTCGGCCGCCCCGGGGCGCGCGTGAGCGCTGCGGGGCGCGCGCAGATGCTGCCCTACCTGCGCGCGGCGGCGGCCGACCTGCCGCTGGCGGTCGACCGCATGGAGCGCCTGGCGGGCGCGCTGCGGCCGGAGTGGTTCGCCGGCGGGCCGCCGGCCGCTGCCGCGCCGCTGCTCGAGTTCGCGGGCGTGCTCGCGCGGTCGCTCGAGCAGCAGCGCGGCGGCGCGGCGCTCGGCAACGGCGCGGCGCGCGGCGCGGGCGCGGGCTCCGGCGCCGGCTCCGGCGCCGGCGCGGCCTCCGGCTCGCGCGTCGCCAACATCATGCTCGCCGGCCGCCTGGCGGCCGTGCTTGCGCGGCTGGGCGACGCCGGGCGCGCGGCGCAGCTACGCGCTGCCTATAAGTTGTAATTTCAATGTTCTAAGTGTAGGAAGTGAGTGAAGAGCGAGCACAGAGAAACACTGCCTCTTGCACCCGTCTGGGCGCGGCAGGGCTTTGACATGACCTGCTTCTGCTTGCGCAGGGTGTGGGTGTAGAGTGTAGCGTGAACGCTGGCCTTTCAGCAAGTCGCTGTGTGCAGTGGCAGGGCGTCTGCTTTATGAACGGCCTTGACGAAGCCTTCAAAGTTATCCAGAACGTGTGTATACTATTCGTGAGTTTTGCAGGGACAGCGTATTTGCAGGGCAACACTGCGGACGTTGCGACACATCTGTCGCATGTTGCTCCCATGGCTCCATGGCATGTCACGTGCGGCTTTAGGTCTTTAAAAGGGCAGGGATTGTGCTACAAAAGTCAAGGCGACAGCTCAACGCGACAGCGAACCAATCACCTAGGCAGTCCTTGCACCTGACGCACACTGTGCAGCCTTCCAAAACATAGCGCCAAGTGTATGAGCAGCACCAAGCTTGGCTTGACAGCGCGTGGCATTCTCGCTCGCTGAGGACGCCTGCAACAGCCCACGCCCGCACCCGCACAGCTTTTGCGTCTTCTCCGGTGCTACTTCAACCACCGTGCACACGTAAGCCTCAACGCAGCATCACAGCCAGACTGACGCACAGCTCGTGCTTTCAAAACAGCATTGCAACGGATCCTGGCGCGCTAGCTGGGTGCCTGACACAACACAACAACCCGCCTACAGGACTCTGTTGTGGCCGGTATGGAGAACACCGCCAATGTGCCAGCGCCGGCAACTGCATGCGCGCGTGCGGCAAAGCCGCTGTGCGAGCCCTGCGCAGACCGCTGCCTGCCCGGGAAGCCGCACCGGGACGAGAAGGAGAACGGTGCGCGTCTGCCGCAGACCGCGCACCTGCATCAACATGTTGTGATGCACCCAGACACAGTTGCGCCGTGCATGTCCACGGAGCAGCCTAACCTGGAGCACAGCATGACAGTTGCGTTCGCGCTGACCGGCCACACAGCCACACTTGCCCTGTACTCTGTTGTGACAACCCTTCAAGCGTCTTTACTTGGAAGCTGGCTTGTTCAGAGCAGCTCGTTGCATGTTTAGAGTAAGTTTGGTTGTTTATAACCTGCCTGGCATAGCAGCACCTGGTGCACCCTCACACCAAGAACCTTGGCCCTCGCACGGGCATGCGATGACAGCTGCCACCTGGGCATGACTGCCGGCTTGCCCCACGTGCCGGGCGTGGCGCCGCCTGCAAGAGCGCCCGCAGTGCACAACGGCCTGTTGACAGCCCGTGCTGATATGGCGCCGCGTGTGCGCCCGCAGTGCCTCCAGGCAAGCCAAAGCGCGCCGGCGCGAGCATGCACGCGCCCGGCGGCGCGGCACAGGGCGGCCCCGGCCGGCCCAAGGGCGCGGGCGCGCCCGCGGCGGTGCGTGCGCCCCGGCGCCGTGCGCCTCTGCAGGAGGTGACGCACCTGTACGCCAACAGCACCGAGCCGCCGCGCCGTCCGCCCAGCATGCTGGCCTTCAGGTAGCGCGTGCCGGCGCAGCGCGTGCGCCCCGGCCGCGCCCGGGGCGCGGGCCCGGCAGGCTCGGGCCCGTGAGGGGCGGGCGCTGGCTCCCCCGTGCCGGCGCCCGCGCGCACCGCGGGCGCATGTGCCGGCCGGCGCCGGGCCCGCGCGCCGCCGGCGCAGCAGTGCAGCGGGCTCCGGTGGCGCGTCATTCCGTGTCGGCGTTCCGCTTGGGACGGTGGCGCATGACTGCACGCCCTGACAGGCGTGGTGGGTGGCTTTGCTGCGTGCTGCGGAGCGCTTATACATCCGGGGCGCGCGCAGCGCACTGGGCGCCGCAGTTTCTTTTAGCTCGGCTGACAACCGTGTTTGGCTCAGTCTTTGCAGTGTTTCACATGCTGCGTGCTGCAACGCTGATCCAGACATACTAGCAGGAGGTGGCTGGCAACTTGTGTCAATGCCGCATGGCCACCCCGCACGATCCGATGCGGGGGCGTCATGTATGTCAGGGATGCAAGAAAGTCAGTGAGCGATGCAACAGCCTCCATTCTTTGCACATCACACAAATGTGCATTCATTCGGCAATGTCCTGTGTCCCAGCACAGTGCCAATCAAAGGGATCCCTCCAATATGAAGCAAGAACCGCGCACAGGCAGGCAGATCAGTACACCACCACACACAGCTTGTTCAGAACAACAACAGCCACGGCAGCTTGGCTTGACTTTCACATTAAGACATGCTGTACATGCTCATTGCTATACTCTTGCACCGTAAAAAAAGCAGCACTTCACATGCCGCAATTGACATGCACGTGCATGATGCACCCTCTGTTTTCGTCACCACACTTCTGTTACACATGCATACGGTCGCCTGAAGTACCTCCTGCTGTCTGCTCTGGCGCAGTGTCACCAGCCGAGCCAGCGCCAGCGACGCTGCCGCCGCCAACACCGGCGCCACCAGCAGCTGGGGCGGCGGTGGCGGCGCTAAGGCTGCTGGCGCCAGCACTGCCGCAGCCGGACATTGCGAACTCGGTGCGCAGCTGCGCAGCGTCGGTCTGCGCCGCGCGCTCGGCCGCCCCAGAGCAGCTTCTCAAACCCAAACGCTTTCCTGTTCTGATGCCCAGTCACCAGCCGCCGCCCGCGCCGCCGCCGCCGCCGCCGCCGCCGCCGCCGCCGAAGCTGCTGCTGGCCGCGCCGTACGAGCCGGCATGCGCGCGCTCGGCGCGCAGCTGCGCGTTGTCGGTCTGCGCCGCGCGCTCGGCCGCCCAGCGCGCGGCGGACCACTCGATCGGGCGGCCCTGGCGCGCGTCCTCCGACCAGCGCTCCACCATGCCGCCGTCCACGATGCCCGGGTAGCCCCTGCGCGCGCCGCCCGGCTCACACAACGGCGACCAGCCGTGCCCACCTCATACAGCAGCGACCGGCCGGGTCATTCAACCGTGGGGCGCGCTGCACCGCCCGGCGCCAGGATCTCGACGGCAGCAGCGCTGCTGACCGGTGCGCATCAGACACGCACAGGGTTGGCTCATAGGCGCCAAGCCTCGCGCGATATCACGAGGCGCCGCCGCTGCGCAGGGCAGGCGCACGAGCGCGGAGCGTGGGGGCTGGGTGGGGCAGGACGCACGTGTGCAGGCGCATGAGGCGGAACACGAGCTCCTGCTCGTACGCGCCCTGCGACCAGCGCGGCGCGGCCGCCGGCGCCGCCTGCCCGACCAGCGGCTCGCGGCAGATGGGGCACGTCTCGTTCGCGCTCACCCACCTGCGCTGGGGTTAAAGTGTTAGGGTAGGGTCAGGCCCTCCAGAGCGCACTGTACCGCGACAGCACAGCGCGCGAGCCGCAGTGCGGCCGCAAGCAGCACGTGGCGGCAGCTGCCCTGTCCGAAGACAGGCGTGCATGCGGCACAACCACAGGGGCAGGTGTGGAAATGCCGGCACGCTTGCCGTGAGCGGCAGTCCAGCAAGCAGCACCACGCGACAGAGGTAGCTGCTATGTTCAAGGCGAGGCATGGGCCATAGGAAAGATGGGGCATGCGGTGCGGCGGCGGGGCCGCACGTGGAGATGCAGGACTCGCAGAACGTGTGCCCGCAGGGCAGCACCAGCCGCCGGCGCGGCGCCGCGGCGCCCTCATGCCTGCACAACGGACGCATGCGTAAGCACCGCATCGGCTTGCCAGCCGCATATGGCAGCGCACGGAGTGCTACTACCCTGCTGAGCGCAGCCGGCGCCCCGCTCGCGCAGCAACAGACCGCCCGCCCGACCCCGCACGACGCGCACGCCAGCACAAATACTGTGCGCCTGTGTTATGCCGGGATCTGGCTGCAGTGACATCTGCGTGCATAGCTTCATATCACTGACGCCCCGGTCCTATGCCAGAGTGGCGGCGGGCACGCTTGCAGCATGCACAGACGCGGGGCGCCGCAGGCGCGAGCGCCGCGCGGGCGGCAACGCACCCGCTCTGCCGGGGCCGCAGCGGCGGCAGCAGCGGCGTGCGCAGCTCCGCGTCGCCCGCCGCGGCCGCCTTGCCCTTGTCCGGGGCGGCCGCGCCGCGGCTGCCGCCGCTGGGCCCTGCACCCTCGGCGCCGTCGGCCCGCTCCGCCGCGGCGACGCCGGCCTCGCCGGGTAGGCTGGCGCGCGGCAGCGGCGGCGCGGACGGCGCGTCGTCAAAGTCCTCGAAGCAGACCTGCGCATGCGGTGAGGAGAATCTGACATGCGCGCACAAATCAGCTGACCTGTGCAAGGCAGGCAACCGTAACATACGCCGCAAAACTGCGGTTTGAGAGATGTGCACGAGCCTGCCTGGTCCCGGGGCACCCGCGAGGCAGGCACCGGGCGGGGGCCTGGCAGTGCCTATTCCCCACCCTCGCATGCAAGACGCACCACACCAGCGGGCTGCCCCACAGTCCTACAGAGCTCTGGTGACCCAGGAGCCTGCCGAGCGACAGGGGGCCACAGGACGATGCGCCAGTGCGCCAGCGCCAGGGGGGCAGCGCGCCGGCACAGTGACTGCGTGGGGCCGGGTATACGGTGTAGGCTACTGTTAGAGTACACCGCACCGGGCAGCTGGCGGCCGGGTAGGCGTGCGTGGCCGCCGCGACCGCCTGCTCGCGCTTCAGCTTGTCCACCAGCGCCTGCACCGTGCGCACCTGCGCCTGGCGCCGCCGCTCCTTCCTGCGCGCGGCGGCGCTCCGTCGTCGGCGCGCCCAGCGGCGGGCTCTGCCGCATGCGAGCGTGCACAGCCGCGCCCGGCCTGCCTCCTGCCTGCTACCAGCGGCGCCCGGCCTGGGCGGTCGCGGGCCGCTGGAGGCAGTGGTTCAGTGCAGGGAGGGCGTGCCGCATGGCCGCATGCCGATTATGGCTGTCTCGGCTTGGATGCCATGCAAGACCGCCAGCATGCAATGTATTACATCAGCAGTATCGGCAGTGAGAGCCCTGGCAACGCTTTCTGCCACGCAAGCGGCGGTCCGCGCAGCTTGCGCACCACCAGGACAGGCCGAACAGCGCGCCGACGAAGGAGAAGAAGGCGCCCGGGATCCACAAGTCGGAGTGCCACTTCTCGGAGCCCTCGCCGCCGATCTTGCCGCCCGCCAGCACGACGCCGACGTCGACGGCGCCGCGCTGCAGCGCCGCGTCATAGTCGCCGGCGCGCAGGCCAGGGCGCATGTTGTCGATCGCGGCCAGGATGCGTTCAGGCGTCAGGCGCTCCCGCGCGCCCGCGCCTGCATAGACGTACACCTGCCGCGGCGGGGGCCCTCGGCTGAGGCCGGGCCTGATCTTGATCCGTGTTCGACGCTGCGGCGGTGCAGCCATCCCAAGGCTTCCCATGAGAGGGCAGCGGGAACGCCTGACAGCACCTCACTTCTCAGCAACAAAGACCAGCAGGCAGGCTCAAGCAGCAGGCTTGGCAGAAGGAGGGCGGGGCGCGGCGCCCAGCAGGCGCGCACCTCGCGCGGGTCCTTGGACAGCAGCAGCAGCACGCCGTCGTTGCAGCGGCGGTTGCCGACGCCCCACTCCGTCATCAGCGAGCTCGCAAAGTCGGCCGCCTGGTCGTGGACATCCAGGCCATCCCGCACGTCCATCTGTGCCATCAGCGCCACCGCGACCTGCACCGTAAGACCGCAGCGCCCGCGCGTCAGCGCCCGCGTGCCGGCGCAGCTTCTGCGATAGGCGCACCTAGCGCAGCACGTTCTGCAGAGGTGCAGGTCCGCCGCCACAGCCAGCATCAGCAGGCAACCACCCGGCAACAGACCGCGGGGCAGCGCGCCTCGTAGCCGGCGGCTTCGCCCGGGGCGCGCGCGCAGGCGGACATCCCGAAGGACGCGCGCGCGTCCGCGACGTCGGCCAGCGTCGCCTCCAGCACGTTGGCGCCCTCATAGGACAGGACGCCGTCAGGGTCGCAGATGCGCGAGCGCACGCCACGGCGGTTGCAGAGCGTCACATCTGTAGCGGGGTTGGGGAAGCTGGCCGGTGTCCACGGCGCGGCGGTGCAGGCTGAGAGTGCCAGCAGTGCGCAGCATGCCAGCAGCGCCGCCGCCGCGGCGATGCGGGCGCGCAGCATAGCTGACGCGCTGACTGGATCGTACGCAGCCGCACCAAGTTGAGCAGGACTACCTTGGAACTACCTGTCGGCCTTCACGTCACCGATGACAGCCAAGCGCAGCGCTAGACCTTTTGGCAAGCTCCTTCACCTTGCTGGGCATATATGCCGGGCGCTATGTAGGCAAAGCCCCAGGTTTCCAGCACCGACACATTTTCCGATTCCGACTGCATATAACTGGATGCAGCTTAAAGCCAGGGAGAAAGGCACAGCGTGAGACAGAGTTTTGCTGCTGGTCGCCATTGCTGCGGGGTGCAGCTTTAGGTCGGGCGCTTGCGAGCCGCGCGGGCGCCATGACGCTGCTCCCTGGCGCCAACGTCGGCTCCGCGGCCAGCCTCGCCTCGACCGCCAGCGCGGACGAGGCAAACTGCGTGCCGATCGACGACAACTCAGAGCACTTTAGCATCCTGCAGTCGACGCGCCTGAACTTTGTGCCGCCCAAGCCCAAGATCCTGCAAGGTGCGTGCCAGACGCGCCTGGCAGGCCCGGGCTGGCCTGGCCCTGCCCCAGCGGAGCAGCTGGCAGCCAATGCCGATGGGCATTGGCGCACAGCCGGTCAGGATAATATCCGCCACATGTATCTCTATCGAGCAAGTGCTCGTGAGCCCCATGCGTGCTGTACTCAGACGTGGCCGCAATGGCCCAGCGAGGCTTGGCGGCGCCTGTCGGAGCGAGGGAGCAGCTCATGCACGCACAAGCTTGCGCACTATCTTCCATTGTTTCCAAGTGCGTCGCAGGCAGCGTGGACGTCGCGCCCGTGAACGCCAAGGACAAGAGCTTCTTCACTGCCGCTGCCGCGGCCGGCGAGGCCGACCGCGTCGCCGCCGCCTTTCCGCACCTGCGGGGTGCGCGCGCCCGTCTTGCAGACGCCTGCAGCAACTCTGCACACTTGCTGGCCGCAGCAAGGGCCCCCGGCTCCAGCGTAGAGCCCTGGATGAGCCAGCAGGGCTGCTTCTGGAGAGTGGTAGCTGGTGGAAGTGCGACACCCGCTGCGACGTGCTTGCCGCTCAGCCCTACCCTAACCCCCTCTTGTGGCCAGGCAAGCCGGCGGTGCGGCTGGTGAAGGCCGGCATCCCGAGCTGCTCAGCCAACGGCCACGGCGGGCGCACGGGCAGCAGCGCGCAGCGCGCCAACGGCGCCGCCCCTCCCCGCCTGCGCGTCGGCATCGTGCTCTCCGGCGGGCAGGCGCCGGGTGCGCGGCTCCAAGGGCGTATTCGTGCATGTGGATGCATACGCATGCACCGTGGTAGAGTCCGGGCCTCCACAAAGGTACTGCTGGAGGATAGCAGGTGCTGCTGGTGCAGTACTGGGGACGCCCCTCACCTGCAACGCAGGATGTCCCCTCTCTCGTGCCCACATGCGTCGGGACCTGGGCACGCACGCCGCTGCGGCCCGCGCAGCAGCCCCCGCGCCGCGTGAGGGCTGCGGGCGCGCGCGCAGGCGGGCACAACGTCATCGCCGGCCTGCTGGACTGCCTGGAGCAGCGCTACCCCGGCGCGCAGCTGCTTGGCTTCCGCGACGGGCCGCGCGGCATCGTCACCAAGCGCTACAGCGAGATCACCGTCGAGAGCATGGCGCGCCTGCCAAGCGGGCGCCTGCGGGGGCCAGCCATGCCAGCAGCACGAGCTGGGGCAGGCTGCCTGAGCGCTTGCCCATGCTCATGCTCGCGGGGAGCGCACAGGCCGCGGCCCTCTTCTCTGTGAGACCTCAGTGGGCGCTGCGGGCGTGCCGTACGTACCCATATCAAGTTGGAGGGTCCGCATCGGCTCCCGCTGACAGACACTTTGGCTGCTCCGCTTGGAGTACAATAACCTGCAAGGCGGCGCGCGCGCTGCGAGCGCGGGCGCCCACGCCGTGCGCGCGCCCGGCGCGCAGCTGACGTACCGCAACCAGGGCGGCTTCAACATGATCGGCAGCGGGCGCGACAAGATTGAGAGCGCGGCCGACCTGGAGCGTGCCGCGGCCGCGGTCTCCGACCTGCGCCTGGACGGCCTGGTGGTCGCCGGCGGCGACGACTCCAACACCAATGCCGCCGTGCTGGCCGAGTACTCCCTGGCGCACGGCGCGCCTGCGGACAATAACCCTAGCCCGCGGGGCTTGCCTGGCGCTGAGGCCAGCGCCGCCGCTGATACGGCCGCCCTCCGCCTGCCTGGCTGCCCTGTGCCCGGCCGGTTGGCGGGTATTTGAGCGCTGCCAGGTAGGCCAGACACCCCCGGTGGGTCTCAAATTTCTGACATGGCCGGGCATGCGGATGCCAGAACCTGTGTGGCCTGGTGCATGACGCAAGCTCCACAAAAGGACTGAAAAGAGCTGATGCCCGGCGGCAGGCGTGCCCTGCTGCGTGATCGGCGTGCCGAAGACCATCGACGGCGACCTGAAGAACGACGCCGTCGCGGTCAGCTTCGGCTTTAACACGGCGTGCAAGGCGCGCGCCGTCCCGGAGCGCTGTGCTCTCAATTCAGCAGCAGAATTTGATACGGAACGGTCCTGCGCCGTGTGGCTAGACGGGGGGCGAGCTATTCAGGAGCACTTGTGTAGAGAAACACACATGTCTTACCACAGGCAGTGCTTAAACCTTCGAAAACCATCTCGCTCAAATTTGTCCAGCACGAGAGCACTTGTGATGCGCCAGTCCTGCGACGGTGCGTCATGACGGAATGAGTTTCTGCAATTTTTTACGTCCGCACAAGGACGGCGAGCGAGCTGCGCGCCGCAGTTGCGCCCGGACACAGCGGTCAGCGGCGCGCTCGGCGCGCCGGCGTGCTCGGAGGCGCCGCGCGAGCGCGCGCCCCTAACGCCCGGCCCGCGGCGCGGCAGGTGTACTCGGAGATGGTGGGCAACATCATGATTGACGCGGCGAGCGCGCGCAAGTACACGCACTTCGTGCGCCTCATGGGCCGCTCCGCGTCGCACCTGACGCTGGAGACCGCGCTGCAGACGCACCCGCAGGCCGCGCTCATCTGCGAGGAGATCACCGCCACGCGCACTACGCTGGCCGGCGTCACGCAGCAGGCGGGCGCCCGGCGGGCCGCCTTTCATGCTTCATGCTTCAATGCGCGGAGCGCGCTGTGCTGCGCTGTGCGATGTGACTCCTAGTCGAGCGGCGCGCCGTTGCGGCGCTCGGGCGCCAGGCGCATGCCGCATCGTGGCACGGCGGCCGGGGCTTACTGGAGAATGCAGACACGCTTGGCAGGAGCAGCACCATTCCCGGTGTGAGCCTGTCCTGGGGCTGGGCGCAGGTGGCGGACATCGTGGCGGCGCGAGCGCAAGCGGGCAAGAACTACGGCGTCATCCTGATCCCGGAGGGCCTGCTGGAGCACGTGCCGGAGGTGACACCCTGCTGCCCTACCCTGGTTCGGGCCGCGCCCCCAAGGCGCCCGCTCCTTGTGCAGGGGCGGCGGGGCCTGTTGTCGGGACCGCGCCCGGGCACGCGGGGGGCTGCACTCATGTCACGCACTGAGGCTGATAGGGAGCGCCGCCGCTTGTCCTGTCGCCAGCTGGGCAGAGGGGCGCGCTCGGCGCAGCGGGCCGTCAGGGCCGTCAGGCGCGCGGAGCATGCGTACGCACAGCCGGTGCCGGCGCCGAGAATGTCTTCTCGCGCTGCTGGCGGGGCATGGTCCCGGGGCGGCGCTGCAGGGGCTGCTTGGCCGGCAGGTGAGCGCGCTGATCCGGGAGCTGAACGAGCTGCTGGCGAGCGGCGAGGGCGAGGGCGTCGATGGCGCGGCTGCCGGCGGCAGCCCGGCGCCCGAGGATGTCGCGGCGCGGCTGAGTGAGGCCAACCGCGCCGTGTTCGACCTGCTGCCGGCGGCGATCCGGGGGGACCTGCTGCGCGAGCGGGACCCCCACGGCAATGTGCAGGCGGGTCCCCGGCAGCCGCGCGCCCACGCCGTTCTGGAGGACGGGCGGTGTGGCCTGGAACCATAGGAGTGCAGGCCTGTGCATGCCTTTGTGGTGAGGGTGCGTGCATGGCCTGCTGTGCCGGCCAGGACGGGCGTGCAGCAGAGGCCGGGGCGGCATGCGCCGCTGCCGGCGTGCGCCCGACAGCTGCTCCTGAGGGAGCGGCCATGCGCTCATGGGGCAGGCGTCCGAGCCCAAACCTGATGGCAAGAAACGAACCTAACCCTAGAACCTGGGCCGCGCCGCAGCTGTCGCGCATTGAGACTGAGAAGTTAGTGATGGCACTGGTGGAGGCCGAGCTGGGCACGCGCCGCGCGGCCGGCGCATACAGCGGCAAGTTGCCGGCCTGGCGCACTACTTTGGCTACGAGGGCCGCTGCGCGCTGCCGACCAACTTTGACGCCACGTGCGGCCGCTTTGCCGACATCCCTGTTGTGCGTGCAGCATAGCAGCATTGCCTGCAGGCCTTGTTGTCAGGCCTCCTGCTGCCCGCACGCCTCGGGCCGAGGGGGAGCTTCGGTACCGGTGAACGCCGGCCACCCAGCGGCATGCTTGCAAACCCCTGGCTAACGGCTGCGGCGCGCGCCCCAGGTACTGCTACGCGCTGGGCTACGCGGCGGGCGCGCTGGTCGCGCACCGCCAGACGGGCCTCATGGCGACCATCGGCGAGCTGCACAAGCCCACGGCCGAGTGGT
>JAABUV010000131.1_pt1 | contig 105994 bp, 60 predicted proteins | sample 5559971 | NCBI WGS metagenome assembly JAABUV01 (sample SAMN10711881, study PRJNA513362) | rock metagenome | isolation source: Antarctica rocks | place: Antarctica: Victoria Land, Knobhead nord | collected 2015-12-19 | reverse complement strand
TAGTATACGCCGTAGTAATAGACTAACTAACTATTTATCTATTTAGGAATTAGTAGCTAATAGCCCTCTAGGGGTTTTAGGTTATATTACTTAGCGAAGCTTTAGGAGATAATATTAATCTCCGCTCTTATATCTATTAGGAAGTCTATATAGTCCTATATACCTTATATATTAATAGAACTACTAATATTAATATTATAGACTAATAATAAACCCCTTTTAGTAAGTAAGCGCCTTAGCGTTAAGGTCCTAATAGAGGCGCGCTTCCTTTTTTTAGTTTAATAGTCCCTTTCCTAATAGTATTAATAGGTATTATATTTAGATTCCTAGGCATCCTAGGCCTATAATAGTCTTTATTATAATGCCCCTTCTTTCCGTAGTTAAAATATATTAACCCTTCCTTAGTATCCGGTAACTTGCCGTAGCTACTAGTAGGTTAAATACTTCCTACTTTTATAGAAGGATTAATACCTCTATCTTAACTTCCTTCCCTCTTCTAACCTTTATTCCGCCTATTAGAATAATCCCCTTTTTTAGTAATACGACTATTACCCGCCGTTATTCTAGTATAATACCGCTAGTTATTCTCTAACTAAGTAGTAAGGGTAACTATACTTTCTTTAGTTATAGGGAGGTCTTAATAGTTTATAAGGGCCTTTTAGAGGTCTAGGCGTAACTTTATAAAGAAGTTAATCCGCTAATATTCCTCTAAAAAAGGAGGGATCTATAATTTAATCCTATTTAGATATATATTAAAGCTCTATACTAACTAGTTAGGGTTCTATTATATATCTAAGTATAACTATACGTTATAGAGCTAGCGGTTTACTAGGTCCTTAATAAGGTTTAGTAAGTACTAAGTAAAGTACTCCTAGGTAACTACTCTCCCTAATAATAACTTTTTATAATAATCTTATAACTTAGTAGGTTCGCCTTCTAAGAACTATATAGCCTAGGTAACCTTTATAAACTTAGTTAGGAATTCGTTAAGTATTAGTTAGAATATAATATTTATAGTATAATATTATTTCCTATACTTATATATATTCTTCCCCTTATAAAAGGGTAAGTCCTTAGGCTTTAAGCGGCTCCTAGGGTATTAACTACTAGGATCTTCTAACTAGCCTCTAGCGGACTAACTTAGTATAAAACTACTAAAGATAGACCCTACCCTAGGGTCTAACGTACCTTATACGTTACTACCCTAATTTAGAGGGTAGTCCTCTATTAGGCCTAGTCCTAACCCTTATTATATCCCTCCTAGTAATCCGCTAGCGATCTAATATAGATTTAGTATAATTATATCTACTTCTACTTATAGTTAGGCTACCCTTTCTTAAATACCTTAAAGCTTTCTTTCCTTTATTAACCGCTCTTCTTTAATTTTAGTAGTAGCGATAAGTTCGTTAAGCGTAATTATACCGGTAAGGGTTTTATTAGAAATTCTATTACTAGGTATATTATTTATTACTTTAATATCTCCTACGTTAGACTCTAATATTATATTAATTTCATCGTAATAGACTTCTAATATATTTTTATCTCGCTTAGCGTTAGATATCTTCACGTTACTATACTATTATAATCCGGACTATCCCCCTTTAGAGGTAGAGAGATTAGAACTATTAGGAACTAGACTAGAAGGCTAGTTCCTAAGGGCTAGAATAGATAGTATAAACTACTAGTAAGTAGGTAGCGTTACGAAGGTAGACTTAATACTCTAGTAACTTTATAGTTATTAAAGAACTAATCTCTACCTTCTAAGGAGGTAGAGAGAGGACTATTTAAATACCTTATAAGGAAGCTACCTAGCCTCTTAGATATCCGGATAAAAGGATATCCGTCGGATAATAAGAAGCCGAACTAGTACCGCTAGTATATTACTAGTAAGCCGCTATTATACTACCTAGATATATTAAGATATCCTAATATATTAGATCTAGGAATATTAATTACGTATCTTAAAAGTTATACCTAGGAGTAATTATATCTATATAGGCCTTCTTTAATTACCCTCTAAGTTTAAATATTAATTCTTAGCCGAAGACTCCTTCCTTATTAAATTTAAAGATAAGGAGTAGTTAGCGTATATTCTCCTAGAGCTATTTCCTTTTACTAGTTCTATTAATTATACTATTACACTTTATTATCCCGTTAATAAAGGGGTCTAGAGTAACTTATAATTAGGGTTAGTCTTTAATCTAATAAATACTACTAAGATACTATTAGCCGCGATTTAATACTACTATTTCTATAGATAAGCGATTATAGTTAATATTAGATTAGTCCTATCTAATACGCTATATAAGTTCTAGTTAGCGGCTATTAAGACCCTAAATCCTATATATAAAGGGGATAGAAAGTACGTCTATAACCCTAGATAGTAACGACTTATCCTTAGATAAGATATCTAGGTATATACTATAAGCGACCTCTTTTATAGAATTAATTATAAGGAGAAGCTTATAGCCTAGGGTATTAAGCTAGATTATTCCTAGATAGGTATATTAGAGTACTTAGTATACTCGCCTAATAACCTTAGACTTATTAAGGGATTATAAGGGACGGGAAAAATAAAAGTTAATATAGTTATCGCATTACTACTTATATTAGCCGGTAAAAAGGTAAAGGTATTAAGCCCTATAAATAGAGTAATAGACTCTTTTATTATAAAACTAAATACTAAGCTTACTTAGCTTAAGGAGGCTAGAACTATAATTATTAATAAGAATATAGTCCGCTTTTATTTACTTATAATAGAATAAGTAGTTATTTAAGTAGATAGCTAGCGTAATATAACTTATAATACTAATAACTTATAATATAACTTTATCTCTTTAATCCCTATTTCTATCTATAACGCACTTGCGACGGATATTATTAAGAAATCTCGCGAGCGCCTATATAGTATCTTAGATCACTAATATTAACTTTATAATACGAGTTTTAGTATACTACTACTCTAAGTTATAGGCGTTATTAATCGGCTTAAGTTAAGCGCTAATCTAACTCTAATATAGAACGTCGCTAATACTAGCGAAGTATTAAATACTAGTAAAGTACTAAATACTAACGCTATACTAAACCCTAACGCTATATTAGACCCTAACGCTGTATTAGACCCTAACGCTATATTAGACCCTAATGCTATACTAGACCCTAACGCTATACTAGACCCTAACGCTATACTAAATACTAATACTATTAATATTAGTAGACCGGAAAATAATAATATTTAGATAGTATTAAATAAGAATAAAACTACCTAAGATTATAAATCTATATAAGCCGTACCCTCTAAAGATAATAATAAAGATTATAAACGCGAGGTTAGGTCTAAGTAAAATAACGTAGATACTCTAATAGCTATAGAGCTATAGAAGGCGGTATAAGAGATAACTAATTATAAATTAAGCGAAGCTAATAGTATATCCTAATATAAGAGGCTTTATATATACTTTCGCGAGATATTCTTCTAGGCTTTACTTAGTATCCCCTTTAAAATAAAGGAAGAGTATAAGGTATTTAAATTATTTAAATATTTACTATCTAAGGATATTCTTTAGAATAACGTCGCCGTACTTACTATAACCCTTATAAATGCGGGCTATATAATTATTAAAACTTCCTTTAAAGAAGACTATATAATTATTTAGGAAGCTAGTAAGGTAGAGAATAGGGATCTTTTTATTACCCTAGTAGAATATAAGAATAGTATATATCTTTCCGGTAATAATTAGTAGCTACCGCCCTAGAAATAGGATATATAACGTAATCTATTTACCTAACTAATAAATAAGAGTATATATAAGTGCTAGGTAACCTTAAGCTACCCTAAATATAAACTTACTAAGTAATACTAAACCGTTCTAGTTATTAGTAATATTATTTTAAAAATCTAATATAAGGGTTCTATTATCTCTATAATAGATCTAGCGAACCGCCCTAATTACGGTAAAGCTATATAATTATATTAGGATATATTTAATTAGAATACTATACTTATATAGATTAAGACTAATAATAAAGCGACTAAGATAGGATTCTCCTAATCTAATTAAAATAAATATAAGTTATAAGTTACTATAAAGCTCTATTAATATTATATTAGATAAGGAATTAAAAGTAAGAATATTATTATCCTTATAGGGTACCTTATATAAGTTAACCTTACTAAATAAATATTAAAACTAGAGGATAGATTATATAACGTAGAGTCTATAACTATTAATAGCTATTAAGGAGACGAGAAGTCTATAGTAATCCTTTATATAGTAGCATTATATACGCTAGGCTTTATAGCCCTCCCTTCCCGCCTCCTTTCTAGGGTCTCTTATATAGGCGACGTCTTAGCGATTATTATAAATCACGTAGGAATTTAAATAGGTAATTAGCCTTACGCGCGAGCCTAATATAAAATACTCTAATATTTAATTAGAGTAGGTAACTATATTATATATAATACTAAACTACTATTACTAAAACTTAGCCTATATAACCGCGATATAGAGTTAGATAATAAAGGAGCGGATTTAAACGCGGACTAATAGGAAGAGGTAGGGGACTAGGGTAAAGCTAGGGCTAATAAAAATCCTAACTAAGCTAGTAAAGGGAGAGGGATATAATAAAAACGCAGCTACTAGCGCTAATAACTTAACCCTAGCTAAAGTACCCGCTAATAGGTAGTAGGGGCCTAGAGGGCATCGAAATTAATTATAAGCGGTAGAGTAGGTTAGATAAACCTAGTATAATCTAATAAACTAATAAGTATACGGCCGTATAAGACTAGATTATAAGTTAGTATTTTATATAATAAGCTTTAATTACGAGTTAGTAGATTATATATTAAATTGAATCCTTTTCTTAGGCCCTCTTCTATAGGAGTAAGTACGACTCGTAGACTAACTATTATATTACCTACCCTTACCTAGTACGAGCTATTTACTTAAAAAGAAATATATACCTATATCTAAATCAAGGTAAGTAGCCTAAGTAATTACTAAGGTATATTTAGCTATAGAAAGTAACGTATTATATTCTACTTTACTTAATATCTAAATAAGTTTTTATCTTATTATCTTTACCTAAATAAGTTTTTATCTTATTACCTTTATATACTTCGTTAACTATAGGAAATAATCCTAGATATCGGACTTAGGATATATTAAGTAGTAGCTTCTTATAGTAACGTACGAATAATTATTCGTTATATTAATAATTATCTATACTTACTAAGTACGGTAGCTATTAGTCTAAACTAGTAAGGTTAGACTTAGTAAGATTATACTTAGTAAGGTGAGTAAAGGTACGCGGCCCTACTAATAAACCTTATTTATAACGAGTATTATAGACTAATTATAAATAGAACTCGCGTTTAGGATTACTACCTCTATATAAGCTATAATTACTATTAAGCTAAAGAAAATATTACCTTAATAGTAAGGGACGAGATCTATATTACCTATTAGAATTTAATAATATAATACCGCTAATAAAATATAATAAGTCTTATAATAAGACGGAGGACCCTCCTTATATAAATATAACTAAAGTATATAATAAGACCACTATAATAGACGCGGATTAGAAGCTAGTAAAAGAGGATATTAAAAAATAGTATAAAAAGGTAGGTATTAAAGACTTTAAAGGCCTTAACGCCTAGGTAAAGGAGTATAATTTCATTATAGAGCTAGGCTAAAAGTACGAGTATAATAAGCTATACCTACTAGGTAGTCTAAACGAAAATAGTGAATTCACTATACTCTCTAAGGTAGTACGACGGGTTTACTCGAATATTAGATAACGGGACTATAAGACTATAGAAAGAATTAAGAATAAAAAGGAAGAATATAAGAAATAATAACTATTACCCCTTTAAGATATAAGATTAGACTACTTAATAATAGAAGATAGTACAGTAGTATTACTAGCCCTAAAGCGACGAATAGAATAAGAGGCCGCGCTAGATTAAGATATAAGGGATATTAATTTAAAGGTAATATATAATAGGAAAATTACTAGGCTTCTCCTATTAGATATTATCTAATTACTCGACCCTTTATTAGATATAAGAAGCCTACTAATATACTTAACCTTAGACCAGTTTATTTAGTATTATAATAAAGACCTAGAGCTAAAGCCCTTAAAAGTAATATTATAGTTTAAGTATAAAGGAGCTTAGTTTCTAACTAAATTAACTAATAATCGCTAACTTCGTAGGGCTATAAGGGAGGTTATTAACGGCGTAGGTACTAACCCTATATTTAAGTTTATAGTAGGATAGGATAATTCTACTTAGTAGGCCTCTATTCTATTAATTACTCTATTAGAGACTCTAGGTAAGTAACTACCTTCTCTATCTACTACAGTAATAAATATTACGTAATTAATATCTACTATTATAATTAGGGCCCGAATTTAAATAGGACATCCTTAGCCTAATACTAAGAGGCGCGAAATAGAGATAAAGTATAATAAAAGGATATAATTATAGTAGGCTAAAGGCGTAATAAAGGCTATAGTAATAGCTAATTAAATATTAGGGATTTAAATAGGATATAGTATATTACCTACTTAGAAGTAATTAAAAACTACTACTATAGGTTAACTATACTTCGGCTAATTATCTAAGAACGAGAGTATTAAGCTATATAGTAAAGATAAAGATAATATAATACTAACTACTATAATACTAATAGATTACGGCTAAGAGGTAGAGCTAGACTAAAAGGGAGAGGTACCTAATAAAATACTAGCGAAGGATAGAAGTATTTATTTAATATAGATAGGGTCGTTAGTTATCCTCTTATTATATAAATCTTCTAACCTAATTACCCTTACTAAACTAACTAAAGAAGCTAAAGCTTATAATCCGGCTAATAACCTAGTTATATCTACTAAACTAGCTAAAGAAGCTAAAGCCTATACTCTAGCTAATAACCTAGTTACGTCTACTAAACTAGCTAAAGCCTATACTCTAGCTAATAATATAGTTACGTCTACTAAACTGATTAAAGAAGCTAAAGCCTATACTCTAGCTAATAATATAATTACGTCTACTAAACTAGCTAAAGCCTATAGTCTAGCTAATAACCTAGTTACGTCTACTAAACTAGCTAAAGCCTATAGTCTAGCTAATAACCTAGTTACGTCTACTAAATTAGCTAAAGCTTATAGTCCGGCTAATAACTTAGTTACGTCTACTAAACTAGCTAAAGCCTATACTCTAGCTAATAATATAGTTATATCTACTAAACCGATTAGAAAGGCTGAAGTTAATACTCCTAATATTATAATACCATTTAATAGACTAATTAAAAAGGCCGAAGTCTATACTTAGCCTAATACCTTACTAGAGAAGAATAATTCTCTACCTACTATTAAATTAAATAAAGTAGTTAATCTAACGTAGGAATCTAAATCTAAAGGCTAAGTTATAGCGGATAACTAGTAATTATTAGGAAGCGCTAAAGTATTAAATAGACGGGAGTTATAAGCTATACTAAGGTAGTATATATATAAAAAGTTACTAAGTAAGGCGTAGATATTAGTCCTACTATAGAGCTAGATATTAAGGACGTAGAATTACGCGAGATAATAGATATTATAGAAGAAGGAGAGGAAGATATAATAATAAAACTAGCTAATAACTATCTAATTATAATAATTAAATAGCTTTACTAATAAGATAAGAGGTAGGAGGACTACGCTTATCTATTTTACTTTAATCCTAATATATATTATTAACCTAATAAGACTATTAGGTTACTTAGGTCGTTATTAGATCTTAAGCTATTTTAGATATTTAAGGTATTTATCTACTTTAAGATAAAGGTATTCTAGAACGGCGGATACCTTATAAATATAATAGGACTTAGGAAGGTAATAAACTAAGGTACTCCGCTCGAGACTATTAGCTAATAAGGGTTATAGACTATTAAGGCTATTAGGGTAATTATCTTAAACCGGACCCTTATATTAGTTATTAATAGCGTTAAAGAAGCTAGGACTAAAGGGAGATATAACTTATACCTCTTAAAGGGAATACTAAAGAACCCTTAGCTACTCGACGCTAAATACCTATCTAATAACCTCTTTAGTATTTAATATATATATATCGACGCTAGAATATCTTAAAAGCTAAAGCTAAGTTATAGCCCGACCCTTATACTTATACCTCCGGCTTTACTATCCTACTAATTAGGATAGACGAAGCGTTTCCTAAATATAAAGGCCTAGAAGTATAAGTAGACTTTATAATATATATATAGTAATACTAAATTAAAAGTATACGTACTAAAACTAGATAAAGAGGACCGCTAATCTATAATACCCTCTAGGGGTATCCCCTACTTTATTAACTTAAATAATAAGTTATATATAATTTACTTTACTACCGTAGTATTATATAATAAATAGGTAAAGAAGAAGCTATTAGATTATACTCTAAAGGTCCTAAAGTTAGGTAGGTAGCCTTATATCGCGCCTTAATAATAATAGTAGGTAATAGGATAGGGCCGTATTATACTTAACGAAGTATATACTAAATCTAATAAGTATATTAGGATAATTAGTAGAGTTTAGGCACTTAATATAATTATAAAGGGTTAGATACCTTAGAAGCTCTTCCTTATTAAAACTCTATTTAAAGCGTTACCTATATATATAGCGGGCTAGATAGGTACGCTTTAAGATAATAATATAAGGTAGGCGCTATATCTTATAATACTAAACTACCCTTAGATAAATAACTATTACTAAAACTTATAACACTATATAAAGTTAGAGCTTAATAAATTTAGTAAGACTTATAATATCCTTATTAAGTAATATAAGGCTAGAAATATAACGGCGGAGGCGTATTATAAGTATAGGGATATAATAACTATTATTATCTAAATATTATAGCTACGTCGTACTAGTAACTTAAAGTTTCTAGAGTATCTATTAGTAGACCTCTAACCTAACTACTATTACGAATGCCGCTTAATATACCTAGAATAATATAAGGACGTACTAGACTAGGGGTTTAAAGGGGTAATTAAAAAAGGTAGGAAGATATATTTAAACTAAGTTAAACTCTATAAATAGCGTAAGAAGGTTATTATACTAGTAGTAAAAGTAAAAATATAGCTAACGGCCGCGCGTCGCGCTAGGATTATATTATTATTCCCTAAATTATTATTCTAAGAAGAGACTAAGAAGCTAGCTTTTATATTAGGGGAACTAATAACTAATAAACAGCTTAAAACTATACCTAGGAAACTATATAAACTAGAATACTAAGACTTATCCTATAAGCGGTCAATATATTAGATCGCTAGAGTTTTAAATTACTTAAAGATACTAGTACTAAGGGTTACCTTAAATAGTATATAGGGAAAGAATAAAAAGTTCCTTATCTTAATAATAGGGCTTATATTAGCCCTTATTATTTATTAGGTATATATTCCTAATAGGCTATTACTCTATATTAATAATTACTTTAGGACTAAAGCGCTAGTTAATATATAGGTAATCTATAATATATTAAAGAAACCCGTCGCCCTAATCTATTTAGGCCTAATTAAGTATAAGGTTACTAAAATTATTAAACTCTTCTAGGAAGGTAAAGATAGTAAGAAGAGTTTATATCCTAATAATATCCTATAAATCCTCGTCGGGTCTAATATACTTCTATCTATAAGATATATATATATAGTAGCGAAATTCGTTACTATCTTTAACCCTAAGTAGTTACGAAGGAATAAAACGCAGGGTATTACGCGGGTTAACTAAATTAGGTAAGATAAGGAAATAATATTACTTAAACTTATAAATAACTCCTTAGAACTTAAAAAGGCTATATCTAATATAAAAACTACTTAACCTAAGATATATAAATTAGTAGAAGCTATAATAGATCTAATAGATAGTAGTCGTAAGGTATTAAAGGAGGATATAACTATAAATAAGAATATTAATAATAAAGGTAATCTACTTAATAAGGAAGGTTAGATTATTAGCTAATAATATAGAGATAGTATACGCGTATAGAACCCTTCTAGGGAGATAGGTAATAGTAAGCTAAGTAGGAATAAATTAAATAGAAATAGAATATAATAATATTATAATATAATAAGATTATTCTAAGATATCTTTATATACTATAAGTTAATACTACGTATATTAAACGCGATAAGTCTATAATAGCTATATAGAATATATACTTTATAAAATAATTTAACTATATAACTAAATAAAATAGGATAAACTAATAGGAAGGGTTTACTACCTAATATTCTCGCCTAAGTATATATAGTAACCTATACGCGAGTATTAGCTAGATAATCTATAAAGGTTAAGGGTTCTTTAAATATACTAAATGCGTAATAACCGCTCTAGCTGTATATAAAGGTTTAATAAACCTATATAAGGTATAGAAAAGGCGGAAAATGCAGGTAGTACAGATCCTAATATTCTATACGGCTTCCCGGTTTGCCGATATACCTCTAATAGATATCTAGAGTAGCCCTATTAAAGGTAATCTTATTAAGTTTATTAAATAGATAAAAAGGAGTAGGCCTATAAATAAGATAGCTAACCTAGATAATATATATAATAAGCTTATAGATAAAGGCCTTACTACTAATCTAATATAGGAGTAGAAGTCTAATAGGGAGCTATAGATCGCCCTTAATATTAAGTATAGTATTAGTATATATCTAGCTTAAGGTATTAGCTAATAGGGTTATAAAAGAGATAGGACTATATTATATAGTTAATTTATAAGTAGGCCTCTTAATAGGCCTTTATCTTATTACTATAAATATTTAGCTAGACCTCTAGTTACTCCGCCTAGTAAGATTACTCTACTACCTAGATTAGGACGTTAATATAGCCACGTCCTAATAAGTATTAAGTAGGATAAGGGGGTAGATAGTAAGGGGTTTAATAACTATAATAATATATATAATAATTAACTACTTAGTCCTACTAAGTTTAATAGGTTAGAATATTTAGATACTTAACTAACGTAGTAGTAGCGAGCTATTATATAGTATTTATAGAGTATATAGTACTAGAATAGCCTATAATCTCTAGCTTCTATATACTATCCCTTATATATAATACCTAACTTTTAGAATAGATTACTAGGGTTTACCTACCCTATCTAGGCCTTAATTATAAGCTCTAAAAAGTACTTATATTATCTATCTTCCTCGTATATAATAGTAATATCCTAATATTTCCTAATCTAGCCCTTTAGAATAGTAAATAATATCTTAATAGGGTTTAAATCTAATAAATATAGGGGTAAATAAGCTAACTTAACTCTAGCCTTATCTATTATATTAACTAGCTCTAGGTTCTAATAAATACTTATATTATTAACTATAATTACTAATAATAGATTACTATTAGTAATATAGCTATAGTAAGGGAGAACCTAGGAGCGAATAAAGTTATTAAATATAAGGGCTTTAATAGAGCCTTAATAGATAAGGTATAAGAGGTAGCTATTAATTATAAATATAGATAGGATACTCTACCTCTTTAATTATTTTAAGCTCTATATCTAATATAATATTTTACTAAGAGGTACCTACCTATAATATCTATTACCTAGGATCTTACCCTTAATATATAAGTATAGAAGGAGCTAATAACCTTACTAATATACTTATATATAGTACTCTTATTAAGGGAAATAAGTTAATTAGCTTACTAACTAACTAGATATATAAATTATAAGTTTCTAAAGTCTTAATTATACTATTAAGCTATCTTTCTTATATTCTTCCTTAACTAGCTAAGGCGCTAAAGATATTACTAGATTATTAACTTATTAATAGTAATATTAAACTTATTATAAAGAAACTAGGCTATTTTATTAAAGTAGGTTATTAGCTACTAGTTTAAGTAGATTAAAAAGCTCCTCTTATAATAGGTTATTAATAATATAATCCCGTCCTAGCTAAGGCGTATAAAAAGGTATATAGACTATATCCTATTTATTCTAACTCTTCCTTATACGCTTTAATAATCTAAGGCTAACTTTATATATTATAATAATCTATTTATTCTAACTCTTCCTTATACGCTTTAATAATCTAAGGCTAACTTTATATATTATAATAATCTATTTATTATTATAACTAAGTTTAAATTCGTGTCTAATATACTCCCTAATAGTAGGGGTAATAGGTAGAACTATAGTAATAGTAAGACTACTAGCGATAGTAAGACTACTAGTATAGTAAGACTATAAGCGGCGAGTTAAAATATTAAGGGTTAGATATATAGAGTAATTTATAGCCTTAATTAATATCTATCTAGAGTATTATAGCCTATAAACGCGACCGTATATTATTAAGGCTTTGCTACCCAATTTTAGTGGGGGACGTTCGATGATTTACGGGCCACTAGCGTCTGGCCAATGCCTTCGCAAACTGCTGTATCTCCTGTTGGCTTCGAGGAAGCTCAAACGTGACGTCCGATGCAAAGGGGTCCTCGGAGGTTCCCGCCTAAGAGCAAGCCCCGGAATCCTTCCAAATCCTTCCAACATATCTGCTTAAAGTTGACCCTGAGAGGACTGGGGGTACGGCCGGCTGGTGGGCGGAATTCCCTAGGCTCAGGATGTAAATTACAGCATAGTATATTATCACACATATGGCTTACTTCAGTTGAAATTGAGCCCCACCTCCTTCCCATGCCTTGCATGCTGTTATCAATGTCGCACTTGCGCTGAGCTAGATTTACCGAACTTCGACCCAGCTCTTCGCTTCATCATTATAGACTGTAATCCAGATCTTGTCTCTTTTTGCAAAGAACAACTCCGATGAAGATCGTTGGCGGGACGTTTGTAACACCATGATTAAAATTCCATCGACTATTGAAAATATGTACAAAGAAAGGTGATGGACCTTGTCCGGTCAGTGAATGCCGACTCTCCTGCCGAGAGCTCCTGTCTTGCTATACTACCAGTCTCTAAATTCAAGAGCCAAGTCCACAACTATACGCCTCGGAATCATAACAATCATAGGCATGCCCAAAGGCGCAACATCAATCCGCCCAAGGTAGCCGCCAAGATCAAGATCGTAGGTGGCCTAAGTGCTTGCCCTGTTCCACGATGTATATCGCTTTTGGTACCTCCAGGAAAAGATACCGGCAATCCCGTCGGAGGCGCATTGGCCTTGTCCGCCGCGGCCGAGATGAGCGACATGCTACTGGATACAGCAGCACCTGACGCACTGTACATGGAATACAAACTCGTTTGTGTCGCATTGCCCCAGGGCACAACTGTCGTCGAAGGAAAAACAATCCCCTTGGTGCCCAATCCTATCGTTCCCGATCCATATACTATGGTCTTTGCGATCGCTTCACTGCCGATTGCGTACGCTGTACCATTTATGATCGCTTCTGTGGCGTCAGCCAAGAAGGTGAGACCATCTGCCGTGACCGCTGTGGGTATATGCTGTGGGGGAATTGTCGTTGAAGGAAGTACGATGCCATTTGGTCCAAGGCTAATTGATTCGGAGCCAACTACAATGGTTTTGGCAACGGCTCCACTGCCAATGGCATAAGTGGTACCCCCAACGACCGCCTCTGTAGGTCCAACGGCGAAAGTAAGGCCATCGGCTGTCACTTCAGCTGGCGGTTGATTGCTGGTAGCACTTGGGAGGTTGACTGTGGTGCCGGGAAACATTATCTCGCTGGGGCCCACACCAATAGTTTGGCCGTCCAACACAATAGTTGCGGTCTTGTTGGGCCCGATTCCGAATGTGCTACCTCTGACAACAGCTTCTGTCGGCGCTACGGAGAACGTTAGATCGCTCTGAGTGACTATGGCAAACGCTGGAGGCGGAGCGGGTAACGGTATCGTGGTATTGGAGATACCCACGCCTTGTGGGCCTATGCTGATTGTCTGGCCGTGCACAATGGTCGTGATAGGAGTCATCCCAGATCGAATACTATTGGTTTGGCCATCGAGCACCACAGCCGAAGGAGCGACTGAGAAGGTAAGATCACCCTGGGAAACGACTGAATACCCCGAAGGATTGGTGGCGCTTGGTAGTGGTAATATGGTACCTGCGAGTCCCACGCCTTGTGCGCCTATACTTATCTCTTGACCATTCACGGTCGTTGTTCTAGGAGACATTCCAGCCTGAATGTTGTCTGTTTGGCCATTGAAAACCACGGCTGACGGAGCGACTGAGAATGTGAGGCTGCCCTGAGTTACTATAGAATAATCTGGTGATGGAGTGGGTATTGGAACATGGATGCTGCCGAAGTGGACACCACTCGAAACGAGGGTGACAGTCTGGCCTTGGTCAGTGGCTGTCGCTGGGGTTTGACCTGGCAAAAATGAGTATGTAGAAGAAGTTATCACTGCGGCTGCAGGCCCCAGAGAAAAGGTAAGGCCTCCAGTCGTGATAGCTGAAGGCGTCGCGGGACTACCAGCTTGAGGCACGCTCGTTAGTGTAATAGTGGTATTTGGGCAAATGATCTGGGTGTGGTCAACAGTAAGTACCGTTGTGCCGTATCTCACAGTTCCCGACCCTGAAGAGAGGGGTATAGTAACTGAGGGAGCAACGAATTGTGAATTATCAACGGAAAAAGTCTGCTCGTTGTAAACGAACGGCGTTGGCTGTGTTGTAGCTGGAGGTACTGTGATGCTCATATCCGGAGCTACAAGCTGAGAAGGGTTGACCAAGAATGTTTGGTTTTGATACATGAATGGAGATGCCGAAGGATTATTAGGGATAGCTATATCCGTTCCGATTGCTTTCAGTGTCGACGAAACTACAGAAAACACTTGACCGCCAGCGGTGATGCGAGGAGCGACACTTGTCGCTGAAGGGAACGTAGCCATTGTGCCACCAGGACCGACGAACTGTTTTGCGTCCCAGCTGTAGGTTTGATCATTGTAGACAGCGAAAGCAGCAGATGAGCCATGGCTGAATGTGTTTGAACCAATGACGACGTTGCTGGGCTGCAGCACAACCGGCACGCTGCCTATGGTGATAGAACTAGCGGGGTTTGAAGCGACGGCAGCTTCGATGGGGATCGTTGTCCCAGAAGCAACAAGTTGGGATTGATCAACAGTAACGGTCTGACCGTTGGCGATAATAGTAGTTGGTGGAGATCCAGCGTTGACTGTCTGCGAACCAACAATAACGACCGCGCTGTCTATATATATTGGTATGTTGTTGACGTCGACAGCTTTGACAGGGTAGTCATTGGCTTCAGACGGAAGACTACCAGCGACGAAAGAGTTTCCCGCGCCAGACTTAGCATCACTGCTGGTAGGATTACTAGCTACCGAGCCCACATTCTGCGAGCCAGTGTCGGCTCCAACAGCGCTGGACTGGCCAGGGACAGTCTGACCAGATGCGAGCTGACTGGAGACAGGGGGTGGTTGGCCACTAGTCGATGCTGATTGATCTCCAGTCCCAGACCCAGAAATTATGTTGCCGTTAGGTGCCTGTTCCCCGCCTTTGGAATTTTGATCCCCGCCGACCTTTTGACCTTCACTAGGACTCTGCCCTCCACTCATTATTCGACCATCATTACCAGTTGCCTGTCCTCCACTCGAGGTCTGGCGATCCACTCCAGGTGCATGTCCCGCAATAGCAGGCTGAACACTGTTCCCCGGAGACTGTCCTCCGTTGGTATCTGAGCTTGCTCCAGTGGAGCCTGAGCCTGCTGTATTAGACCCGGAGCTGGCTCCATTAGTACCAGAGCCTGAGCCTCCAGAATTCGAAATTGGGATTGGAGGGTTAGAACGCGAGCCAGCCGCGTCAGTGACAGAGCTTGCAACAACAGACACAGGGCTAGCCTCATCATTGCCTGAGGTTGTCTTCAAGGAGTTCGAGGATGCGAGATTGTCCGCCAATGCAAACGCCTGTTGAAGTGGAGCACTTCCGGCCGACCGATCTTCCCCGCCTGATTGCTGCATCTTTTGCGCCGAAGGATCTCCAGCTTGGCCGGCGTCGGCCGTGGGCTGAACTTGTACGGGTTGGGCTGAACTCGGGGGAAGGTTGTAGATAGGACCAACAGTTTGCGGTGAACGAACGACGACAGGTATTTTCTTGGTTACGAGCAAAACGCTTGAGACGCTTTGCCCTTCACCCGGCCTATCCGTATTGGCATTCGCGGCGGAGGAAAAGGTTGAGCAAGCTTTCAATGGTAGGACGTATTCAGGAGAAGGCGTAGTGGCATTCCCAAAGACTGTTGTTAGTTGATAGACTACTTCGACGGCTGTAAATGTAATGGTTCTAACCCCGGGGACCACGGTCATAATGCCTGAGCATTGACCGGTTCCGTCATGTGTCGTATTTGTATCAAGGGTGACTCCTTTATTGTGGCGAATATCTGGGATTGGAGCGGTACCTATTGCAAAGACTGGTCGTCTATTCCCATCAAGATATACAATTTCTGTGTTGTTGAGCATGGGATTGGTCAAGATCAGGTCACTAAGCCCCTGAATAGGTGACGTTGAATTATACAAGGTCGAGGCACTCAGGGTTGAGTTGATCGGCGTTGTAATATTCGATGTCGAATTACTTGAGATGACTACACTCATGGTCGGATGTACTGCCGTTGTATCATTTATTGTAGAAACGCTCTTAGTCATGTTACTAAAGGTCGAATTTGCTGGCCGTTGGGTCAGATTGCTTGATGGTAAAGCATTTGGGTCCGTGACTCTTGGCTTCTCGAAAGCTAACATGGCGCGAGATGCTTGGGTCGGAGCTGACTGATCTGACGTCAAATTACTTGACAGTGAATCGATTATCGTCGAATTGGCGAATGTCAAAGTGGCGGAAATTGATTTGATGATGATCGGCGAAGTACCTTTGATACCAAGTATAGTTGCGTTGTGCGCATGGGTCTTGTTCTCATTGTGCGTGTTTCCTGGTCTCCCAGTAGTGAGAGCTATCCTTGATGAATCCAGTTTGCCATGTTCCACTGCTGTACCTGATGGAAGAATACTCGTGATGAGATTTGTCCCATTTGCCCTAAACCCGCCACCGGTCAAAGGGCTTCCCACGGTTCCTATGTTGGTAGTGTCCAGTGTTGGAGGGGTGGACATCTGGCTTGCATAATTCGTGGTTGAAGGAGACAGTGGGGAGAACGAGCTAGTATAGTGGCCATGTCCACTGGAGAAAACATAGCTTGAAGTAGCATTGTAGATGTGGGAGCTTCGAAACGCTTGAGTGGAGAATGGTTGGCTGCTTTCAGATGGAACTGAGCTAGTATTGGGTACGGTAAGATACGGGACGCTTGACCCTGTAGGACCTGTCGGAGGTGTGTTGAACATATATACTGGACTCGACGCTGTACTATATTTTGTATCATGACGTCCCGAGGCTCCGGTGGAAAACAGAGAAGCCGAGCCGCTTGTGAACGGTCCTAGCCATTTCAAGAAGCCATCGTCAGATCTCGATAGCGCCCCTGAGCTGGACAATGAGCTCGGGGGCGTGGTAACAGATTGAATAGACAGCGATTTGACTGTTGATGGGATCGAGAACGCGCTCCTGCTCGAATTTCTCGGATCGGTTGAGTTATGATATGGAAAATTGAAGGAGGAGTGTGTTGCTGCAATGATTAGCGAATAGACAGCATTGAACGTGCGATAGCTTACAATCGTTCATCTTGTTCAATTCCCCAACAGACGCAGGTATAGCCAGTGTAGAATAGCATGCCAGGCAGGCCACGCCGAGCATCTGGCGCAAGGCCATCATCTGCAGCAGGGGACCTTGTCCACCTCGAATAAACCATCACAACTATACATCAGCGTAATGACATGATCTTGCACGGATTTTTGGAGTAGGCGGACCCCGAAGCTTTCTGTAATGACAGGCAGCTTCAATGATGGAGGCTCAATGCGTGTTTAGAACCAAAGATGGACAAGATAAAGATTAGATTGCTGGAAGGAAGGACGAATGAAATGGCAGTGAAATGTGATCAAGGTGAAAGATGAGAAGGTGTAGTATTTGCGCGTAGATGATGTCCTCAGACCATCATGGAGAATTAGGGGATGTGGCATCCCGCCCGCCTCGGCGCCATACTTCGCATATACAGCTGTTTTATCTTCCGGGATTACCAATACATGTTCCTGCATTCATCATGCCATCGTACCAAGGCAGCCATGGTACTTCACTTGGCTTCAACAATCATTGTCAGCAATGTTGTCTGCTGCTCCTCTTGCCCTCCGTACATCTAGTCCGTCTTCAGAGATCCCTACCCACCGTATGACACGCATTGCGGCCAACACGGATGTCCTAGAGACCGTCGAGATTGCCAACAACGAACTAGAAGGAGACCCTATTGGTTGAAGGTTTCACGTTGCAAGAGCGCGAATGAAGGGATGAGGTCGAGCTTGGTAGGGCTGAGCCCAACCTTCCCTAAGAAGATCTTTCAGCCTTATCATTTCTTCATCCAATGAGACGGGATCTTGAAACTCCACATGTATCTATTTTTGGTGTGATTAGCTGCCGTGCTTGGAGTCTTCAGATGTTACGACCATCTTACAATCTGTACTTTATACCACTATATGCTCTCGGACTTGATCTCACAAGCTATGCTGTGATGAATAGATACGGGCATTGTGAGAAGGAAAGGACAGCCACGGGAGCCATCGCAAGCTCAAGGCAGAGTGGCTGATGAGTTCTGCAGAACAATACCAAGGCTTACTATGGTCCAAGCAATATGAAGCGCTTACGGAGATGCTTGCACGGGAGACGTGCGGGTAGATGGGGCCACGAACTGAGCAGCAACAAGTGACGAATCGGGTCGGCTTGAACGCCTCCCCAGAAGCGAATAAGCGACCAGACATATGCCAAACATACTACAAGTGTAGCTTCCCCTCTGTATGCAGGGGCATGAGTGTGGAAGGGAGCCTTCGTGGCGTGGATGCCACTGTTCATTTGCCTCACTTGGGAGTAGGTGCGAACGTCATAGGTGTAGGCAACGCACCCATCTTTGTGTGCTCAAACAATGGTGACCTCCAAGTCACGGGGTAGAGGGATCCTTCATGCGTTCGATTACGAGTGTTCCTGACGTTCTGCAATGCTTATATGGTCTGTGCTTTCTAGTGACAGCTTAGCTTGTCATGATGAAGTGCCAGGTACGGTTTCGAGGTCGAATCGGCTGTTCGACTTGACCCTTCACCAATAAGACACTTTGCATCTTGCCCATCTCCCCTCATTTTCTTTTTTAATCTACGCGCACCTACCTACGCGCAATCGCACCTTTCGATCTAATGGAAGAAGTTAACAAATCGAAAACGGTGCAACTACCAAAGGCTTTCTCCATTTGCATTAACTATTGGATTTCGTTCTCGCTGTCACACCTTGTTGTTTCGACGATGTTCGTTTTCACGCCTTGATCTGTTTCGAGTGAATGATTCCCCCTAGGGCTTCAGCCTCACTCGGCATCTGTGATGATGTGCTTGGGCAGGATCAGGCATCTGTTGGTCACCGCGGTCCTCGCAGGTCGATTTGCAACTGGGACTTCAGCGAATACACCACAGCCGACAGCTATATCTGTACCGGTGAAAGCCACCTGGTATGGCATTGATGGCTTCTGGAGTCCAGTCTCTGTACGCATAGGTACATTTCCGCAACAGGTCGACCTCTTTGTCAGTACGGCAAGTCAGGAAACATTGGTCATTGGCACCGCAGGCTGCGACGTTTCCGACACCGAGTGCTTCGCAAAGCGCGGACGCCTCTTCAATATCAGCAGTTCAACATCATGGGAAGGCTTGCAAGATTATACTCTGGGCTTAGATTCTCAGCTCGGGTTCGATGGGAATGGCACATACGGATACGACAACATTGCACTCAGCGATGTGATATCTGCACCGTCCCAGACAGTAGGGGTCATCAATTTCAACACGACAGATTACTGGCTCGGGTTCTTCGGCCTTGGTGTTGAGCCCACCAATTTCACCAACATCGATAAGCCAAGTTTTCTTGATAGTATGGTGGAAAACCAGAGTCTTGTTCCGAGCCATAGTTACGGCTACACGGCTGGCGCTCACTATCGTAAGCTCCGATCCCCAAGACCGACGGCCTGACTGCGTAGCTAACCATTTCAGGGCTTGGAGGCGTCCCTGCATCACTGACCTTGGGTGGCTATGATGCGAATAGATTAGTGCCCCACGATGTGAGCTTTGAGCTAGATGTGGCCCAAAGTCCAGCAGTCGCCCTAGAGAAGGTTATGGTCACCGCACAGCCATTGAAAACCTCGAAGGAGAGCCCGGGCTGGGTTGATGGGTCGATGACTTTAATGGGATCTCCTGAGGTCGAAGTGTTGGATCTCAATGTGTTCAAGATAGACTCGACAACCCCATACTTATGGCTACCAGAGTCGATTTGCGTGCAATTTGAGAAGGCATTTGGGTTGACCTACGATGAAAAATTTCAGCTGTACACATTTGGCAAAAACTCCAGTCAGCACGAGACCCTGGTAAATTGGAACATGACTTTCCAATTTACCATCGCAGATACGTCAGCATCTGATAGGACCGTTGTCCTCTCTTTTCCTTACAAGACGTTCGATTTACAACTCGTGTATCCATTCACAGGAGTGAACGCCACCGATGGTCCCGTCAACTATTTTCCACTTCGGAAGGCCAATGACAGTACCCAGTATACCATCGGAAGATCCTTTCTGCAAGAATCTTTTCTAATGGTCGATTATGAAAGGCACAATTTCTCACTGTATCAGGCGAATTTTCCAAAAGACCCGCTCAATCCTAATAACATTGACCTACGTGACATCACCAGGCCTCGCAACAGCACCATGGCGGGCCCACGAATCACCCAAAAGCCCCTGATGGGCAAAGGTGAGATAGCTGGTATCGCTGTTGGGGCGCTAGTCGCCGCTGTCTTAATAGTGGTCATTGGAGTTCTCTGCTTTCGATTATATCGAGACCGGAGAAATAAGAGGTATATTAGAGACAAGAGCGAGGACCTCTACCGAAGTGATGAACGTTCGCGAAAGACAAAGAGCTCGAACAGCAGGTTCGTTCGGTGGCTCTTTCGATTGCCGTCTCCCGATGCTCCAACAGAAATTGGCGGGGCAGCTGTATGGGCTTTCGAAGCTCCTGATGATAGAGCAATCACAGAGCTGCCGGAAAAGTCTTTCCATAGTGAGCTAGAGGGAAGCACTACTGGGGCCACTGATGTTCCTGCATATCAGGAAGCCGATCGCAAGCGCCACGCTGATAATGCAGTCTGTGCGATCGGCCATGATCCCGAGAAGCCGGTTGAGTTGCCCTATCGATCAAGTGCGCGGGGGTACTTCGAGCCAGAAACAGCGCCGAAAGTTCAATTTGCACCTCCGGCATTCATACCGTCCAGACAGAGTCAACACTATCGGCTATCGCGCCACAACACGCAGACCAGTGCAGGCATCAGCAGTCCCAGTGACTCACCAAGCGTAAGGTCGAGCAAAGTATCGTCGCCGACGTTCCCTGTCAGCCCGATTACCCCAAGGGATCTCAGCCCTCAGGAATTCTCGTCCTTGACTGGAATGGCCAGGCGCGAGGCATGGTACGTTGCAAACGATGACCGTCTCAGTGACCAGATTCCAAGGAGACCCACGCCAGCCGTGTCTCTTCTGTCCGAGTCCATTCACTCAGCCAATAGCACTAGATCGAATGCCACGAGGAGGGTTCGCAAGAAGAGTTCAAGAGGCCTCAAGCACACACCATCCGTCTCTCTTCTGTCAGAGTCTGGTGAGTCGGACTGCAGCAACGCGACAACAGTCACCAGCCGAATCCGCAAGAGTATCTCCAGAGGTTTCAGTTGGGGTCCCGAGCAGGGTCTGGATCAAGCTGGCCCAAGTTCTCCGCAGTCGGTGCCCCCGTTGAACTTCAACCCTCCACCACGTTGGAATGGCATTAGGCCTGCGAATTGAAGATGAGGTTTATTACATTCGCTTCTTTGTAACAAGTGATAGACTGAGACTATGAGGTATACTAGAAGCTGGAATGCTCTCATCTCTTCCGAAGAGCGTCATGAGTACATGGACTATCGACGCACAAGAATATCGCCAAATGAGAGTATCAGTCACGGCACATTTTCCACACAAACTGGAACACCAAAAAACGCCGAAAAAAGATGGTCGGCACCAATACACCTTTCATTCCCACATAAGTCATCACTTCAGTCCAACATCAAACCCTGTCATAGTTCCTCCGGCCCGGTGTCGGATACGGGCTCTTGATGCCCTTGCGCACTCGCGCCTCTTCCTCATAGACCGCGATGACGGAGAAGAGCTGCCAGGGGCGTTTGTAGCGGTCGCGGATGAATTTGCGACGGGAGAGTAAGCCTGAGCTCGACAGCAAGGTGGAGGTGGAGGACGAAGAAGACGTCGACGACGTGGAGGCATCGGATATGGTACGCGTTCTTCCGGCCGAGGCGTTGGCCGTCTTGGTGTCGATTGCGAGGTGGCGATCCATTATGGATGACGAATGTGAAGCTTGGGACATACACTGTAGACTTTGGTGGTAAATGGGATATGAATGCAGGTCTAGAGTGGCAAGACCAGGTGGAGGAGAGCGGGGTCTGGGACTTAAGTAGAGGAATAGGTGGCCAGATGGGATCTCAAACATTATCTTAAGTGCACCAAACATTTTCCAAACGTCACGTCTATTCTACTAGGTATTCCTTTACCCCAAACCAACATGCAACGCGCCCAGTCCGGGCAGAGTTCGGGCTCCCTCACCCGATCCATAGCGATCCCATCACGGCGTCTCACTCACCTGTGAGCACTGTTTTACACCGTGTCACAGGGCTGGCAGGGCTGGCAGGTTACCTTACCTTACACAGCCCGCCCTCCGCCGCTGAAACAATGTGGATGGATCCCATCCTCTCACAACACACATTCGTAAGACTAAAACCATAACATCCCGATCAATCGTAACATAGGAATGCCATCGCATATGCACTTGTTTCTTAGGTCATGGATTTTTCGCTGTTGGGTAAGGTATAGTTGCAGGCGCGTGTTGTGGCGATGTTGTAGGATTTGGAGGGGTTGGGTTTTCGGGCTTTGGGTTGGAGGGGTTTTGGAGGGGTTTTGGATGCGAAAGGCGGGGAGGGGTGGAGGGATGGGGAGTGGGAAGGGAGGGGTGTATGGGGGGTGCGGAAGTTGGAATTGGGGAGGAAGGGGAGTGGGCTGAAGCCTAGAATAGAGTACAACTCTATCCTAATCGCCCAACTCGGCCCCGTCCAACTCGGCCCCGGGCTGATACGTAGGTAGGGCCCTAAGGATCAACACTTTAAGCCAGGTGGCCTATCGACCCTGGGGCGCCCGTAACCTCTATCAATATTGGCTGGGGCCTTTCGGACACCCGTAGCTTACCTTAAGTACTACTCCCTAACGTGCCGGGGCAATGCGATAATCGCTATGCATACATAATCCCCTTCCTCCCATTCCTCCCACAGGGCTGCCACTTCGACCCGCAGTTGGTTCTGCGAATCGGAGTGACCGCTTCCTTCGTCGAGCACCTACGCTGCGCCATAGAATAGGTATTCTACGTCACGGCAGTTGTGGCTATGGTGGCGGGATTCAGGCAGCCTGGGTTATTAGGTACTCATGTAGCAGTGGACCACTCTATTCTATCATGTTTCTGGTGATGGATGGAGTGTGAAGTCTGTACTCTTCTTGGTATGGAATATCTCCCTGCAAAGCTCTGTAGCCCAACTTTCATTAAGAAGCGAAAGAGATTCTACTCTGCATGTGACCATTTAGAATACCTACTAGGAGAGGATGAACATCCATCGACGGTAGAATATGCAGGACTTTACTCGAGTACAAAATTAGCTTCATTCTACACGAGGTCGATGTCTCTACCGCGCTGTCAAGGATCCCTTCTTCTGAGCTCGCTGTGATGGGCGATTTCAGTATTCATATAGTCAGAATGATGACAACGAGGCTTACTATGTGTATCCTGTTTACGACGCTTGCTGGACCCAGACACGCCGAGTCACGACCAAACTCAGGACTAGTTTAATCCCAGTGCACCACGGACTCATATCAACATATCAACGATCCACTCACCAATCCTCTACCCCAAACTCCACTTCTCCATCCCCATACCCATCCCTGTTCATCAAGATCATCATCCCTATTCCCAAAAACGATACCGTCACACAACATCCTAGAGTCCGCTCTCCATCATTCGCCCACCAACATCATAAATATTGCTGTTCTGCCATTCTCTGCAAACCCCGCCCATATAAGCCTGAAACAAAGGGGTTACTAACGTGCCAGGCCATATCGTTTCGCAAGAGCTACTATAACAGTATTTTTGCGGATGAATCTGAAGCGCAAAGATGTAATTTCGCCGCTTGTTTTCTACGTGTTTCTGTAGCGTGAACTTAATGCCGAAGATATGGAATGGGGATGAGATTTTGGAGGGAAAGGGGTAATTTGATATGTTGATGTGATTGAAGGCTGAAGAATGATGAGTGAGTGGCGACACTGGGAGAGGATGATGGGGTCGAGATAGATGGTGGGGTTTATAGATCTAGGGGAACGTTCTCCGGAGTGTATGGACATTGTTCAGATATGCTGGATGTGATATCGAGGGCGGCTTCTGGGTTGCTGGGGGCTTGATCAGTGTTTGTGGTTATATGAGTATATTTAGATTTAGAGACCTGAAGGAGAGTGTCATCTCTAGTATGCTCCATCGTGCCAGACGCTGGGTTCTGATCCATTTCATAGAAGAAAGGGTGACGCATTGCCAGCAAGTACATCGCCACAAACCAGTAACAATCACGAGATAATCCTGACAGCATCATGAGCCGCGCTATGACGCCTATGAAACTTCTTTCTACGCGGGAGCAACGAAGGTGAGTGAACCGGGACCCCTTCTCCATATCCTCTGAAAACATCCTCCAACTCATCAACACTGCGTTTACTACCGCCAGCACACATACCGCACGGAGGGTTACGAGTCAATTCCGGATGTCCACTCGCGGTTTTACCCTCTCGCCCCGTAGACCCACAGCCCGTACCGATACAGCAAGTGATAGGACCCGACGCCGGACCCACAGTCGCGCCATCATCGTACGGGTACGTATAAGCCGAGCCAGCGCAGGGTGCGAAAAAGGGGTCAGCAGCCGAGCAAGCGTAGCACCACGGCGTGCAGGTCGCACATCCAGCGTACGATCCCGGATCGTGAGCGCCGCCGGGTCCTGTAGGGTTTTTGTGGACGGTCCCGGCCTTGCCGCCGTTGCCGAGGAGGTCTTTGCTGCAGCCTGTTTTGGCGCCGTTGGCGTAGCAGAGCATGGGGACGGAGTAGCCGAGGATGTAGCTGACGTCGAAGTATCCGCTCGGGTTGCCTTCGAAGATGGTGCCGCCGGACCCGCCGACGGCGACTTGGCCTTCGAAAGAGGGTCCGAGGTTGGTGCAGCCTGTTGTGGTGCCGCTACCGCCGGACCATGAGTAGCTGACTATGTCGCCTGTCCATTCAATCGACATTCCAGACCCGCTGCAGGAGCCGGCGCCGGTAGATGATGGAGTGGTGCTAGTAGCGGTGGTGGTGCCGGTGCCTGTATTGGCTGTAGTGCCCGTAGGCACAGTAGCGTCGGTAGGTGTATTGGTCGGGCTAGTCGCAGTAGTTGTGGCTTCGGTTGCAGTGCCAGTATTAGGGGTAGTAGGGGGCGGACGAGGCTGTGGTGCACCCGGATGAGAGAAGCCACCGCCATTCCACTGACCACCCTGGCCCAGGACGCTTAGCGGGGAGGCGAGACATGATAATAACAATGTGGCGATGAAAGAGGCTCCCATCTTGGTCGCAATGCCGTAGAAGCTGTGAGAGCTGTGGACGCTGCGGAACAGGATGGGGCAACAGACGAGCAGTAAGAGGGACTATTTGTATACATCTTGAGGTAATGGTTTGAAGAATCCAACACATGCTTTGGAGCGGCGTGTTTACCTCTGCCTGAAGAGCTGTATGGCGTAGCGACAGGAATGAAAAGAATCAGCGCTGTCAATGCTACGCTGTTATCAAGAGCTTGCGAAGACGGGAGGGCAGGCCGAAGCTTCTGCACCATAGTGGCGCTGAAAAGAATGCCGTGAGATCGTTGTGTCAGCAACCACCAACGTGAACGGGTACAGTCCTGAAGCAAATCGTGTGTTACCAAATTGCTCTCCTATCTTGAAGGTAGTGTCGATCATGTGGCACGTACGGTCTGATACTCGAGGATGATCAAGGTTAAAGGGTGTCCTCGGACCGTGCAGAGATCCTGCTACCGAGACATGTTGTTGTAATCTTACCGGCCACACAGACCCGTTCTGCGTAACCTAACACGGCGTTAGGCTTTCTGTTACAGGTCTAGAGACATCTTGTGGCCGAAGACATGAGGTATACATTGTAAGCAACTCTTCAAAGCTAGCAATAGACAATGACAGAAGTGTTATCATCTCGGCCTCTGCCTTGTAAGATGTAATAATCGCAAAGAAACCACGCCAAGGACAAACATTGATATCCAGTACCGAGGCAGCAAAGACAAAGCAAGAGAAGACTATGGATCGGTCCGTGACAAGGTCTGCGTTGTGACAACCCCAGTCGACAGTATGAGCTTAGACAAGGCTGCTCCTTTGGAGAGCTGTTTTTCGAAAAGATGTATGTTAGTGCTGGCTTTGCCTCGTCTCAGACTCACGCCTCGTTTGACAGTGCCCTAGCGCCATGGAGAGACCACATCCGACCCCAAGCTGTTTCGAGTAGAGATCATGTGGCATGTTCAGGAGACATCGACCAGCATCTTGGTGAAAGCTGGATGTTTCTTTGGAAATGAAGATGGAAGCAAGGGTGCGGCGCCGAAATTGAAGATCATTCACAGCTGAGCCGAGAGACCGATAACCGATGATCCTATGATACCCGTTTCATAATTCCGAAAAGAGTCTTTCTACTTCCTAGCACTGGGGGAGGATGGCAGACGAGCAGAGAAGGGAAAATCAGCCGTGTCATGAATAGATGAAGCGAAGGAGAAATCATTGTGATGGTAAATACTAACAAGCGAGCGATAAGGATCAAAAAGAACAGCGAGGCTTTTGATGATAATGGGCGAGGTTGGCTTTTGTTTTGTGAAAGGGAAATCGCGTGCTCATATTCACGAAAGTAAGAAGCCTGTGTATATGTTGGGGATTGCTTGATAGGACATCGAGATTTCGAAGACAATGTTTGAAAGGGATATAGAACGCGACAGCTGTGTGCAGAGTCACTGATTGATTGATCAACCAGACTTGCGAGAAACATTGACACCTAGAATCAAGCCTGGAGGAATGTTGTCTTGTCATAGAAGCGATCGTCACAGCCAAGGACAATGGCAAGAGTATCAAGTACCCAGTATTCACGTCTAGGACAATGTGGTTCCTCTGAGATTGTTAGGTATACTGTTCAAATAGGAGGAGGAGAGGAGAGAAGGTCACTCATTTTCGGGCGGAACACTTCCGCACAGGAGGTGAGGATGGATTAACGACCCGAGGTATATCTTCAGTATTCGCGTCAGCATTGCCTTCAAACGCTCATCAATGGATCGGAGACCTCGCAGCCAGTCTCGAAATGACAGAGACTGAGGCCCATGCCTGCGGACAAATCAATGGTCAACCACAGGTGTCAGCAAATGGAACATCCTCTTCACTCCGCTCTCTATGCGCCGAAGTCCACGAGAAGGTCTTTACATTTCTTCAACAGAAAGCAGAGACGGAGATCATAATGAAAGTCCAAGCCCAATGCCGAAACACCATTGACATCCTCTCCGATGCCTTAGAGAGATATCCGTACGGCTGAAACCCTCCCTACATCAATTTCATGAACACAGCTGACCCCCTACTCAAGACTCGATACCCTCTCCCTCTCCTACAACGGCGGTAAAGACTGCCTCGTCCTTCTGATCCTCTACCTCGCCTGCCTCGACGGCCATCCCAATCTGCCACAATCCCTCTACTCAATCCTGATCCCACCACCCCACCCCTTTCCCGCAGTCGACACCTTCATCGAAGCCACCACCAGGCAATACCACCTCTCGCTATCCCGCTACTCCTCACCCAGCATGAAAGACGCATTCCGCGAATACCTCGACGGCACCGGCAAAGACATAAAAGCCATCCTGGTCGGGACCCGTCGTACAGATCCGCACGGGGGAAAGCTGGGGCCATTCGACATGACGGATCGAGGATGGCCGGAATTCATGAGGGTGCATCCCGTGCTGGATTGGCGGTATGCGGAGGTATGGGCCTTCTTGCGGCATTTGGATATTCCGTACTGTGAGCTCTATGACCAGGGGTATACGAGTCTGGGCGGAACGAACGATACACATCCTAATCCGGCGTTGAGGGTGAAGGGGGATGAGGTGGACAGGTACAGACCTGCGTATGAGTTGGTGGAGGATGCGGATGAGAGGCTCGGGAGGGATTGGTGATGTGATGACACGCATCTAGACACATGACGAGCGTGAGGACTTATATGATATATGAGATATGAATGAAGGGCATACTGCATAGGTATCATGCACGGCATAAGCAGGCGAGCAGTTTAAACCATTGATTGTTAGAAATCACTCATATTAGCCACGATTGATGGTGTTTCCGCTGCCTTTGGGGTTCGCCTCTGTAAATTCATCCCATTCCCTGGCCTTCATGGTCTCTGCGTCCGCCTTCACGAGATTATCCTCATCAATTTCGGCAGACCTGCCAGACTGTTCACCTCCACCATCTACCATGCCTCCTCTCCTTCTTTCCTCCGCCAAATATTCATCTATTGTCATGGTCGGTAGACTATGATCCGGTCTGAAAACGCCATCGCGTAAACGTTGCCGGTTGTCGAGTAACGTGAAAGGCTTGAGGGGCTTTCCGTCCTTACTGAGTATGGGGCCTGCCTTCCCTCTGTTCAATAAACTTGAGACTGAGGGGTCAAGACGGTCTGAGTAGTCATCTCGTCGCTGGCCGTTGCGTTCTCGATAGTCCATTTCCTGGCCTCCAGGGCCTGCAGGCGGTGTTGGCGGCATTAGTGCCAGGATTTGAAGCTCTTGCGCTGTTTGGTCTAGGGCATGAAAGGTATGGTGGATACAGAGCTGGATTTCGGCGAGGTATATCTCTCGGAGAGCGGCATCGTCGCCGTGTAGCTCTAGTGGGACTTTGGAGAGGAACTGCGCTTATATTAGGAAGAACCTTGTCGTGGCTGGTGGACGAGCTTACCTCGAGCTTCAGCTTCAATTCATTCTCCTGCTTGAAGCGAGCAATCTTTGTATCTCTCCGTGCTCCCGGGTCGTTGCTCGAAATGAGCGAGAATTCGTCTCGATTTTCCATATATCTTTCGTAGAGCTTCCGATCACCCGTCGAGAGCATCGCGTAGGTATCCAACAGACTCAAATAGCGCTCATACGCCTCCTGTGCTCGGCGAAGTCCGATCTTTCGCTGGGCTATGCTATCCTTCAGTATCAGGTCCGCCAGATAGTAGTCGATGAGGAGGTATCTGGGGCCTGTCAGCCATGCTGGTCAAGCCTGCCAGCTTGAGCGTGGCGGCTACTGTAAGTCCCCAGAGGATATGTCTTCCTCGGTCTCATTCTGGCTGAAAAGGGATATGCGATCCGCTAATCTTCGGCATGTCTCGAGTGCTGCGATGGCGGATTGCAGATTCTCTTGGTAGAGGGCGCTAGTAGGGTTCGGCGAGGACTCGAGTTGTTTACGCTGGGTTCTTGCAGAGGTGAAAAGAGTGCGAACGTTGGATTCGGGCTCCATCTTACAATGGCAGTGCAGATGCTAGGTTTTGATGGAGGCGCAAAAAGAGGGAGAAGTTGACGGAGAGGGACCGGACTTTCTTGACAACGACACTTTCTAATCTTGTGAAGGTTTTTACGTGTCAACAAGACTTGCACAATCTAGGCTCGTGCTACGTGCGCTGGGTGATGACACCAACAGTGATGCCACTTAGGTCGGAGATTGTCAAGAAACGATGCAGGTCAATTGTGTATGAATGGCAGTCATGAGATTCTATTCCACACGACTGATGTGACAGCCCAACCTCCAACCTCTCTTCATTCACCTTCTCAAGATGTTTGATATTTCTTGCAAAGCCGAACATTGGCCTGTGAATGCGTTTTGATTCGCTGTTATGGACTTGTAATGGTGATTGTTACTCAAGCAAAGTACTTCCGGGTACTTGCTTGTTATTGTTCAAACCTCGCCTACTCCGTCAAGTTCTCTGCACTTCCCCAGCAAGAGGCACCCCATCGTGCCAATAATCACTTCTTCGTCGATAGCTATGGCTCCGCCCCTGAAAGTATCAGAGGTCGATCTGCCTATCAAGAGTCTAGATGAGCCAGACCGCTCCATGAGCGATACAGATTCTGAAGACGAGCAACAACAAGCCGCCACGATTCCAACTGGGTCACAGAGGCGACGTGTACAGAATACTAAGTTCTCGGACTGGTTGACACGCCGGACAGAGAAGATCACCGAGGAAGAAGTCCGAACCATTATTGATAATGCTGGCGAAGAGAACCTCTCTATCCGAAGCCTTATGGCAAAGCAGGGGGCCAATGCCATCATAACCTCGCCAAGAGAGTACCAGCTTGAGCTTTTCGAAAGGGCAAAGAAGCAAAATATCATAGCGGTGCTTGACACTGGTTAATTTTCTTAATCCAGACACAAAATAGCCTTGTTGACAGGTCTAAGGCTCCGGCAAAACCCTGATTGCAGTCTTGCTGCTGAAGCACTTGATCGACCAAGAACTTGAAGATCGAGCGATGGGCAAAAAGCATCGAATCTCTTTCTTTCTTTTGAGTACCCCACGACACTTTATACGGTCCCGACGCTGATGAGCCCATAGGTCGATTGCGTAACGCTCGTCTTCCAGCAATTCACTGTACTTGAATGCAATCTAGACCAGAAGGTCGAACGCTTCTGTGGTGAAATGGGTTGCGATCTCTGGGTGAAAGAAACATGGGACAAGATCTTTGCTGACAACATGGTCATTGTTTGTACTGCAGAAATACTGCATCAATGCCTCATGCATGCGTTCATCTCTATGGATCAGATTAATCTTCTTATCTTTGACGAGGCACATCATACGAAGAGGAATCATCCTTATGCACGGTACGTGAGCCTGGACGTGAGGAGGCTATCGGGACTAATAATATACAAGAATCATCAAAGATTTCTACCTGCCCCGGAAGGACCTGGCGAAGGTTCCCAAAATATTTGGCATGACTGCTTCCCCAGTTGATGCCAGAGTAGACGTCGTAAAAGCTGCCAAGTAATTACAGGTCCCTCTTATGACCTATTAGAATGCTGACGGCAGTACAGAGAATTGGAAGCAATGCTGGACTGCCAAATCGCGACCACGTCAGATCTGTCGCTAGTGCGCAATTCTATCAGTAGGCCATATGAGAGCATTGCGATCTACAAACGCCTAGAATATGCATATGAAACCCCGCTTTGCTCAAGACTACAGGCCAGCTTTGGAGATCTGAAGGCATTGTCCAAGAGCTTCAAGAATGCTAAAGAAGCTGCACCACATTTGGGCCAATGGTGTGCGGATCAATTGTGGCGGATTGCTCTAGCAGAGGATGCTTCGATCCAGACAATCGAGCGGAAGATGGAACGAGTATTTCTTCGTGACCAAGAGCATCAGCCGATGGAATTGCTGAACAAAGAGTTGGGTCGCCTTAAGGATGCTAGGGATGTCGTAGTTCACTCGACTGCTGGTAAGCCGACCCTTGAATGCAACAGTGTCAGCTCCAAGGTCATGCTCTTGCACAGTTACCTTTCTCTAATCTTCGAGAAACCCACTGATGCAAAGTGCATCATATTTGTAAAACGAAGATATACCGCCCGACTCCTCGGGCAGCTTTTCACCCGGATGGGGTCGCCGAATATGCGACATGACCTCTTGATTGGAAGTAGACCTGGCGAGGTTGGCGATGTGAACTATTCCTTCCGCCAGCAATTTCTCACCCTCATGAGGTTCAAGAGGGGCGACATTAATTGCCTGATTGCTACATCAATCGCCGAGGAAGGGCTCGACATCCCAGATTGCAATATTGTCATCAGGTTTGATCTTTACGACACCCTGATCCAGTACATTCAAAGCCGAGGAAGGGCCCGCCATGTGAATTCCAAGTATATTCATATGGTGGAGGAGGGGAATCAGATGCATTATCAGGCTGTCGAAGATGTTCGGCTTGGAGAGCAGGTGATGCGACAATTCTGCGAAGCACTTCCAGCAGATCGCTTGCTACAGGGCGAGGATTATGACCTGAACACGGCCCTGGCAAAAGAGAAATTACATAGAAGGTTCGAAGATCCGAAGACTACGGCTTTATTGACATATGCTTCCGCTCTGGTAGTCCTCGCTCATTTTGTGTCTCGTTTAGTGAGTTAGCCCTCTACCGTGGGAATGAAAGAAATTTCGCTAATGGACAACAGCCACACAACAAAGAGAGTGTCCAGCAGGCAACGTATACAGTGTCCGTGGAGAACAGAAACTACGTATGCGAGGTTATTCTTCCAGAGAATTCGCCCGTACTTTCCGCGATCGGTAAACCCTGTTCAAGGAAGTCGACGGCCAAACGATCAGCAGCCTTCGAAGCATGCTTCATGCTCCACCAGAAGGGTTTTCTCGATGGTAACTTTGTACCGATCTATCAGAAATACCTGCCTCAGATGAGAAGTGCTCATCTTGCTTTGAACTCGAAGGAAACCTCGTCATATGCGATGATGATAAAACCGAAACTATGGGAGCAGACTCGTGGAACCCGGCCAGAGCGGCTCTTTGTAACAATCCTTGAGCTAGATACGCCCGGGAACGCTGGGCGAGACTGTCAACCACTGGCACTATTGACGCGCACACATTTACCGGATTTACCCTCCATTCGTTTACACGTGGACGTCAGCAAAACTTCCGAGGTCTTAACTAGCTCGCTGTCGAGACATATCGAGGTGGACGCCAAAAGATTGACCGACCTAACAGTATTCACCTTAACAATTTACAAGGACGTATATATTAAGGAATTTGAACACAATGAGCCGGAGATGACCTATTGGCTCGCACCGGCTGTGAAACACTGGGGACACCGCTCACCGAAGCAATCGCCCGAGCGGCTCATTGACTGGGACCTCGTGTCCTATATCTCAAAACAGCCGGAAGGTCTTAGGTGGTCTGTCGATACACCCAATGATCAGCTCCTCAATCGATATCTCATTGACCCATGGGATGGAGGGAGAAGATACCTCTCTCTAGCGATTGAGCCGACATTGCGGCCTCAAGACCCCGTTCCTGAAGATGCAACGCCATCTAAGACAACGAAATTTGGGAACACCATCCTTGATTACACCGTTAGTCTCGCGAAAGAATCAAGGAAAAGGCATGCTAGTATTTGGTGCAAAGACCAGCCGATAATCAGAGCTGAGAAAGTCTCTTATCGTCTAAATGTACTAGACGAGCACGGCGCAAAGGAGAAGGACATAAATACCAGGGCTTATCTATGTCCTCAACCCTTACATATATCTGCTGTAAGCTGGCGAATCCTAACGCGAGATTCTGAACTAATGCTATTCAGCTACCTGTCAGTATCGTTACCATGGCTCAATTCTTCTCGGCGATTATCTGGCGGATAGACTCGATCCTCGTCGCATTAGAGGGATTCGAGCTCTTAGGTCTCAAGGTAAAGCCAGAACTCGCTCTTGAGGCCTTCACCAAAGACTCCGACAACACAGAGGAGCATAGAGCCGAGCAGGTCCACGTACAGCGAGGCATGGGTAAAAATTACGAGAGGCTTGAGTTTATCGGAGACTGCTTTTTGAAGATGGCTACGTCGATCACCCTCTTCTCCGCGAACCCTGAAGACAATGAATTTGAATACCATGTGAGGCGAATGGTAATGATATGCAACAAGAACTTGCTCCACTCAGCTCAGGCAATCAAGATCCACGAATACATTCGGAGTATGGCCTTCTCGAGGTATGTTAAGACTCAGGCTTGCTATCAAAAGAAGTCGCATTCACGAGGGTCAATGAACATTATGAGCTCGACTTATAGTATATGGGTATCATGCCCTATCGTCTTTGTTCTACCTGTCGTTCGATTGACTGGCATATGGTTGGTATGTCTGCATCGATCAGACTCCGGCAGCTCAAAACACTTGATACAGTGGACAGTGATAGCCAGACGACTGCGACCTCTTCTGATAGCAAGCCCAGTTCTCTAGCATGTCCATTGCTAACTTTCATAGGCGACTGTGGTACCCAGAAGGGATCAAGCTGCTTAGAGGAAAAGGCTACAAAGTCACCGAAGTCCAAGTGCAGAAGCATCACCTTGGCGGTAAGACTATTGCAGATGTTTGCGAAGCCATGATTGGGGCTTCTCTTGTGTCATACAGGGACACAGGTAATATGGACGAGGCTGTGAAGGCGGTCACAGCATTGGTATCCAGCGAAGATCACGCTGTTTCACGATGGGCGGACTACTATCCATTATACACAAAGCCAAGATATCAGTTGGCTCAGCCCACTGCCTCGCAGCTAGATCTTGCATCGCAGATCGGGCACGTGCATAGCTATCATTTTGAATCTGCCAGGCTACTGAGGTCAGCGTTCATCCACCCGTCCTACCCCTTCGCAACGGAGAAGGTCCCGTGCTATCAAAGACTCGAATTTTTGGGTGATGCATTGCTGGACATGGCATCTATCAATTTCTTGTTTTACCGTCATCCGGATAAGGACCCGCAATGGCTTACTGAGCATAAGGTAGTGAGGAGGTTCCCTTGGAGATATAGCAGCCACTAATGTTCGCTCAGATGGCCATGGTATCAAACAAATTCCTTGCTGCTTTGTCTGTCAAACTTGGCTTTCACAGACACCTCAGGTCGAACGGTGCAGCCATCGAACGTCAGAATCGAGAATATGTTGGAGAACTTGAAGAAGCGGAACGAGAGGCAAAAGGAACCCCCGACTATTGGATGAATGTTAAGCAGCCTCCAAAGGTAAAATAAAATCCCAATGACGTGGGGATCAAATTTCTGAGCTTACCATTAGGCTCTATCCGATATTGTTGAAGCATATATAGGTGCGATCTTTGTCGACTCGGAGTTCAACTTCGGAGAAGTAGAGCGCTTCTTTGACCAACATATCCGATGGTTCTTTGAAGACATGAGAATCTACGACACCTTCGCAAATAATCACCCAACGGTACGTCCCACAATACCCCCTCTCGAAAGACAGGACCTACTAACCCTTATCCAGACGTACCTCCACCACCTAATGAGCATGACTTTCGGCTGTACAAACTACCGGCTCATGGCCAGCGAGATTCCATCTATAGTACCAGGCGGTGCCCCCACGTCCATCGCGGCGCTCATGGTACACGACGAGATCATCGCAGAAGGCCAAGCAAGTAGCAGCAAGAACGCCAAAGTCAAGGCGAGCAGTAACGCGGTGAAGATGTTGGGTAATATGATGCCGATCGAATACCGGATGCTCTATGGCTGCAGTTGTGACGGAGAGGAGAAGCAGTGGGTAGGGAAGGACGGGAATGGCGTTGGGATGGTCGGCACGGCGATTTGAGAAGGGAAGCGAGCATTGGGGTCTTTTCATGATTATTGCTGAGGATGCAGGTACAATATTCGATATCTGACACGCGTCACATGCGAAAAGGTTCGATATCCCTACTAGACACTACCTATTTGATAGTCTCTATTCGTCTTCAGAAGCCTTGGTACGGTTTCGTGCCCAACACCTGCTCTCTTCCGTGGCAATTGCTTCGCCAAGTCACGGTCATAGTCGCTATTCAATGCATCACGCCATCAGACCAACAGTCGTCGGAAGGTATTTCACAGTTCTAATCATGGAAGAGGCCTAGGCTACGTTGGGAAAGGGGTTCGGATATCGATGTCTAGTGTTATGACGATATTGAAAATGGATGAGGGGAGTGGATGGGGATATTGGGCATTCAATTGGTTTGTATGCTGTACTGGGGTTCCAATATCTAATTTCTTGCATTGTCATCGAATGGAAGTTTATGGCTCTTCCATCCTTTCCGCATGCTTTCGTGTAAATACCATCTTTTCGTAAACAGAGCGCAAGCAAACCCCAAAGCTGAGCATGGTCGGCAGTCCTCTCCAGCTATGGCATGCATGCATGCATACGAAATCCGACACAACGCATGCTTAGGTAATATCATCATAAAGTAGGTGTCTAGCACGTCGACTAGCCTATCGACGTCTAAAACCACGTGCGGCATGTGAAGCAGTAGGACCCCGGAGGTAGACTTCCTCCACAAGCATGGCAAGCATCGTTATTGTCGTTGCATCTTGTAATGTCTGAGGCCTTTGGTTTGGTTAGCTTGTGTTCATCACCCTGTCGACCTTTTACTTTCAGACACGTTTTTGATGTGACACTGGTAGGGTAAGATGAGACATACCGTATCTTCAGAACTGTCGGTCGTGTTGCTGTGAGAGGTAGCATGGTCGTCGTGACTTTTCGCTGATTCGATGAAGTTCGGTGTTTTGTTGGGCATTCGGGTGCTGTTACCATTAAAGCCGACCGTGACAGTAATGGGATAAGGGGACGTGGGATTGCCGTTGGTGGCCATTGGTAGCTTGGTCTATTCTTCGCGAGTAGGTGGTAGTAGGGTGGCGTCTTGTGCTTGTTGACGGTGGTGTATGAGGACTTTTCTCAAGGAGCTCTAAATTATTGAGGAAGTGGTTGATTGAATGAGAGGTGGATAAAGAGACGGATGAGATAAGAAGAGAGTGAAAGGAGGAGAAGAGGGAAAGGTTTAAGTAGTTGCTGAAAGCTGTTTTTCGTGCGTAAAGACACAGCAAGGCAAAGCCAAGCTCCAGGCTCGTGGTACTACTTCGAAGTAGATGCAATTCGCTGGCGATCTCGATTGGTTGAGCTTAAGGGGCAGGTAGCAAGGCGAGAGTCTGCGAACCTGTTTCCATTCCGTATGGAGTATATAAAGCCCTTGTCAGGTTCTACAAGCTGTCCCAGAGGCCGAAAGAAAGCTCCCCCTGACCAGAGTCGTTTCATGTCCATGTCGAGCCGCGCAAAATAGACTGTACCAAGCCAAGGAACCATTGCCCAGGTGGCGAACCTGCTGTATAGCTGAAGAAAATGACTGGTTCGGACAGACTTTCACAGTAATGTACAAACAGATGCACGCGCCGGGATCTCGATTGCAGCCTCAAAACGAGAGTTGCCTCGTCAGTGCTAAGAGATCGATCGTTTGAATGGCTATCACTTCGGTGCTCCTGTTTCGATCGATTTCCGTTCTCCTTGAATGAGTCTCATGCGTTACCTGAACGATTGACATGGTTTCTTGAACCGTTGGCCAAGACCGATCCTATCGACCTTCTCTCCGATACGATCCGGAGAGCTTGATCTGGCTAAGTTCCTCAGATACCAAAGAGACGGCAGCAGCCTGAAATGCTCTTTAGCACTAATGCAGGGAATGTTTGCAGAGTAAAAGACTGCGTTTGCGAAGTGCCCTGCGTCGACAGGCTCGTCGTGTGTTATCTCGGGTTCCAGATTCACATTGCCTCCATCAGTGAAAAGACCACCACCTTTGAGGTTCCACAGTTTGATGTGATATCTTATTCATTCTGCATGGCATTGTAGCCCAGGAATCCAGATGCCATAGCCTCCAGATCTTCTAGTGTCTCAGGCTCCTCTAAAGACGTCCTGGTCTCCGTCTTCCGCTTAAACTTCTTCTCAGCGCCTGAATCGTCTTCGAACCATTTCCTCGGTCGCTTCTTGACAGGCTCAGGACTGGCTTCCTTGATGTCATCATCCGTCTCCCCGTCTTCATTACTCTTAGGCGGTCCCAGCACAGCCACTCGCTCATCCCCACCGTCCTCGTGTTCTTCCCGCTCTCTAGCCTTCCTCTTCGCTTTCTTCTCCTGCTTCTTTTCCTTTGCAACATGTCTGTCTGCCACATCCGCAACTTGTAGCCTACTCTGCTCTGCTTCCAAGAACTTGTCTTTCTGAGCATCGGCTGAGCCGCGTTGTTTGAATTGATCCTCGTCTTCCAGCTCGTAGATCTGATGGGGGTTATCTTCTTCGTCGAACACGAGTTTCGTGCCTTTCTCTTTTAGCTTGAGAAGCTTTTTCTTCGATTTGAGAAGTTTCTCTTTCCGTTTAGAATCGACAACGACAGGTGGCTTGATGGGATTTTCTCGAGATAGGGATTTGGAGGCGGAGTTCTCTGCTTCACTATCTAAACTGAGTTCCACACTCAGTCGTCTTTTGACGCTCAAGAAACCATTGTCGTCGTCCGCGTCATCAGATCCCCTCGCTACATCTCCGTCACCTTCGTTGACCAGTTTGGCATAATGATCAGCAAACACGTCCTGATTTGTGCGTTCAAACATCCGGTCGTATCTAGTCTTCGCAGTGGTCTTCTTCTTTGCTTTCGGATCGCGGTAAGTATCTAACTCAGTTTCTCTTTCCGATGAAGACGCCATCTGCCTCGGTGCGTTCTTCAGACTCTTAGCGTTATCACTTGGGAGAAATTTGATCTTGGGTGCACCAGGAAGGCCCATGCTGGCAGAGTAATCCTCTAGAGGTAGTTCACTAAGCTTAAAGACTTCCTTGTCTTTCTGTATATGTATTGATCTCACATACGACACGAAAGCCTTCTGACCCAAGTACTTGAGCTCCGGGTCCTTGAAGCACATGTTTTGGAGCTGATTTTTGATACTCTGCTGCTTTTTCTGTTTCACATTGATCTTCTCAACGGTTACTTTCCTCTGCTCCAAACGCTTCAGCATGCCTTCCTCTTCGCTGGGCTCAAGGAAGAGCACTGCTCTCCCATCACGCTCGTAACGTGCAGTCCTCCCAACCCGGTGGATATAAGTATCGGCGTCTTCGGGACAGTCCAATTGAATAACCCAATCTACCGCAGGGAAGTCGAGACCTCGTGCGACCACATCTGTGGCGAACAAGCACGAATTCTTGGTGGCAGTGAATTTGTTCGTGATATCTAATCTTGCGGTCTGCTTCTGCCGACCGTGAAGATGCAACAAAGGTATACCAGGTTGCATATGGCGAAACGCTTCATATACGAAGCGTACTTGCTTACCGGAAGACAAGAAGACCAGGATCTTGGACTTGAGAATGGACCTGATAAAACTCCACAACGTATCCAGCTTCTCTGGTAATGGCGTAAGGATATAATTTTGCTGCAGAGTTGATGGCGTCGCACTACTCGCAGCCTCATGAACAGAAATGTATTCCGGATCCCTCAAGCTCAGCCTAGCCAGATCTGATACCTTCTTCGTTTGTGTGGCACTGTATAGCAGAGTCTGTCGTTCTTTGGGTAGATGTTCCACGATAGCATCCACAGTGCTCTGAAAGCCCATATCCATGAGCCGATCCGCTTCATCCAATACAAGCATTTGTAGATTGTCGATCTCGAAAGCTGCAGTCTGGTCCATATGCTGTAGCATACGACCAGGTGTACATACCAATATATTCATCCGTCCCAACCGTTCTCGCTCCTCCTGTAGACTCTTGCCACCTATGACCAAGCCGGCTGAGAAAGTGTGATAGCGTCCAATCTTTCGAAGAACCTCGAAAATTTGTATTGCTAGCTCTCTTGTAGGCGACAGTATCAAAGCACCTAGGCCGTCCAATTCCGTCCATCTCTTCCTGTACAGATTATCCAGCACCGGTACCAAAAAAGCGAGTGTTTTCCCACTGCCCGTCTTGGCTGCACCTAGGATGTCCGATCCTTTGAGCGCATACGGTACGGCCTTCTTTTGTATGTCCGTAAGTGCTTTGAAATGAGAGGCATCCAACCCAGATGCCGTAGGCTGCGACAGTGGCAGACTTGTAAAGGTATCGAAGTCATCTTCTTTGATGTCGATTTCCTCAACTCGCTGAATAAGAGAATCCAAGTCTTCTCCTTCGCGCTTCCTCTTTAGCGGTCGCTCTACAATGCCCTTTGAAAATTTCTTACGCTCAATAGACACAGGCGCCATCCTTCAATTATTACGGCAGGGAATGCAGCCAAGGTGCAGCCGCCTCCGCTCTTCAACTCAACTTCGTGCCATGAATTTCAAAATCGTGCACACGCTAAGATAAGATAAGCTTTCAACATCCGATGTTCTGCTTCTGGAGCCTCCTAAGTAGTCAATCGGCCATGGCTATCAAGGAGGAGCTCAAGGATGATGTGAAAGAGGATGGCGGAGGTAAAGACGAGCTAGACGCCCTCGACGCCCTCGAAAAAGAAGCAGCAGAATTCAACCAAGTACGCCCCCCCAGTCCTCCGTCGACCTGCGTTCCTAATAATCCATCCACAGGATGCAGAAATCGATCGCATAATCAAAGCCTTCAAACTCGATTCGTGAGTCCTGTTTCTTCCACAAACGTCCTATCTCACCTCCCCTAACCTACAAAACCCCAGCTACGCAGTCCTAGACCTCCAACCTGGCGTCCCCGAATCCGAAATCAAACTATGCTACCGCAAGAAATCCCTGCTGATCCACCCCGACAAATCCACCAACCCCCGCGCCCCCGACGCCTTCGACCGCCTCAAAAAAGCCCAAACGACGCTCATGGACGAAAAAGCACGAGAACACCTCGACGAATGCATCGCCGACGCGCGCATGCTGCTCATGCGGGAGCGAAAACTCACCATCGATTCGCCAGAAGTGAAAGCGCCGGACAAGGAGTTCAAGACGGCGTGGCGGGCGAAGACGGTGGAGGTGCTGGTGGATGGGGAGCAGAGGAGGAGGAAGCAGGTCAAGGCGCAGATGCAGGAGGAGGGGAGGGAGCAGCGGAAGGTGGACGATGAGGTGGAGGGGAGGAAGAGGAGGAGGGAGCATGAGGTGGCGTGGGAACAGACGAGGGAGGGGAGGATTGGGAGTTGGCGGGAATTCCAGCAGGGGGCCAAGGTTGGTAAAGAGGGGGAGGGAGCGGGGAAGAAGAAGAAGAAGATGAAGGTTTTGGGGTGAGGGGTAGTGATGATTATGGGGCTGTGTACACGGCATTTTCGGGCATTGAGATGGAGCACGGGTATTTCAAGCGATGGAGGGTTGTAAAAATCCATGATAGGGTGGTGGGATGGTGTGTTCTGTTTTAAGCTACTCGCATTGTTCCGACATACTAGACCTATGACACGGCAGTTAGTTCAGCACAGCCTCCTGTACCTATTTATTGATCAATACTAAGACAAATCGAGCGAGGAGAGCGTCAGACTATTGACGTGAAGGGACTGCATTCCGGTCTAAGCCCCCTTTCTAACATTACAAGTACCTAGCCCGCCCCCCGTGTGTCCTTTCGATATTAATGGTGTCTCTATAATATGATATGTCCATTATCAAAGCCCTTGATACTGCCATAGCTCGCTCCGATTCTTCTTTTGGGACTTGCAGGTTTTCCATTACTGTCCCCAAAGCGCTTGTATTGGGGACTTCCGTACGTCCCAGAACCCGACCAGATTACCTCAGTCTGACCACTCACTGCCGAACTTGTGAACAGCAGCAATGAATCAATGACTCATTACTCGCAGCATATGGTGCCAGACAATCTTTCGAAACCTGCCAACATCTTCGGCAGATGGCCCACTTTGGTCAACGCAACAAACCCTCAATATCTACCCTCCTCCTCTTCTTCCTCTTGCTGCTAGTCATACTATGTGGGCTGCTTCTACCAGAAGTCGGCGCCTCAGCCTGGTGTCGCCTTCTGGAGTCCGCTTTCTGTGCCGAAGGATCACTGGTCGGTGCTGTACGTATCGGCGGAAGTTGAAGATGCTTCAGACTATCTCGGTTGAGGGACTGGTGTTGAAGGCTCGGAGAACTGCGTGGATATTCCGAACTACCACTCGAGCCGGAATCTGTACGGGAGGTGGTGTAAGGCATGGTAGGATACCCACGAGGCGGCGAGGCTTGTTTGTACTGCGCAAGGCTGTGCGAAGGTTGCATTTGCATCATTTGTTCTTGGTAAGTCAGTGAGTTTGTGGACAGGAGGTAAGGGAGTGCAGCATCTGGTGGGCTATTACGGTGGTGGCTGTTCAGGGGAAAGTGAGTGGCTTGAGCTTGCTGAGGTCCTCGGCCTGACGAAGACGGCAAGATGTGTGGAATACGGCTAAGATTTTGCATAGGCGTCGAATGGAGTACTTGTAAGGAGCTGGTGCTTTGGACCAAGGTGAGGACGACAAAGTGTGCACCATCCTTCGCGAGGGAGATGGAAATCGGAAAACCGCGCGTGAGTTCGCGAGGCAGGCGAAAAGACCAGTACTCGGATCTAGTGTGAAAGCCGGCTGTAGCTTGAGCTATGTCGAGCTGTTCGATAGCTGGCATGCTTGCATGGGAGCTTTGACCGCCTCGCATCTGTACTGCTTCGCGAAGCTCAGCTCGCATCACGAACTGGAGTCGCTGTATCTTCTCTCGCTCTGCGGGAACAACTAGGTCCAACAGAGTTTGCGCTCTAGCCGTAAAAGATAGAGACAAAGCATTGCTGAAAGCACGGTTGTGCTGGATGACAACGAAATCTGGCGAAAGTAGTACAGTTGGAATGCTCTCATTAAGGTACGTATTGCTGGGAGGAGATGGGTATATCATTGAGCCTTGTGAATAGTCCTGGTGTGAAAAAGCAGGATCGGATGTCCTTGGACGCTGATCGCTATAGGGAGCTTCTGGTTGGGAGCGTAGCTCACGATATATTTTGGACCTTCGGCGACCAGCCTGGGAGTCGGGAAGTACACCGTTAGCATGTGGATATAGCTCGCCATTTGGAAACTCGGTCCCAAAGGCCACTTCGCGAAGGTTGTCCTCTTCCCGAAGCCGAGGTCTTCCTCGTTTCTTGTGCTGAACGTCTATGCAGCTACTCTTGGGATGGGTAAGCGTTCTGTAGAGGTCACGAGGCATTGACTTGTGTTCACTCACTTCTTTCCCGGTTTGCACACAACGACTGCAAGGGCGCTTCGTCTCACATGCCAGATGCTTTTTCTTGCAGTTCACGCATGCCGAGGGGACGTGGGCCTTTGCCCTCCGTGCAATGCCGGGAGCCCCAGCCACTAGCTGTCCTTCGGGGGAGTCGTGAGCATTCGATGACAAGTCTTCATTAGAATCACCCCGCTGTCCATGCGTATCATTGTCCATTCTCAACGAAGTACCTGATGCTTCCGCGTCCGTGCTGCTTGGAGTCAACATTCCTCGTGCAGTCTTCATTGACTTGTTATTTGAATTGAGTGTTCGCACATCAGTTGGACTGATCTTGCCGGATGTCGATGGTCGAGATGAGGTTGACGGACGAGACGGAGGCGTTACCGAGTATTGCCGCTTGCCATTGGAGAAACGATCATCAACTTTGGTGCGGTCCCAAGAAGCTGACATGGGTGGTGACATGTAGTTGTCAACTGACGTGGAGTCTCGTCTTTGGCCGCCGAGAGGTGGTAGGTGAATTGACAATGCCTGACAATCTAACATATCTCTAGGAGACTGCACAAGCACCTGATGGCCATGGTTTCTGGAGTTGTATAGGGATTCCATGGTATTGAGCTGAAGCGAGTGACTGTGCTTTGGTAAATTTTCTTTTGAAGTCGACCAATGCCAGCTTAGTCCGCCAGAGGAAAGATCGTTTGACAGCTAGGCGCCGAATTTGCAAATATAGTAGCATGAACGAACCTAGCTTGGAGGTCTCTAATCTCCTAGTGCGAGGAAGTACAGGCTATATCGCGTCTGTAAGGTTTCGAAGTTTCTTCAGAGGACCAAGATGTTGAAGCTTGATACAGAGATATCGCGGTCGAGTTGGATTTCTGGTTCAAGCAAGCCACTGGTTCGACGTTTTATGATAAGAAGCATGTCCTGTACAACAGTTCTCAAACCCCTGCGCTCGGCTACTGTCAAAATCAAGACATCTGCAGCATAGGGCCCGTCCAAGCACTTTGAATCCTAAAGGCTATTATCTGTACTCGGATCAATCACTGAGCGGTATAAGTCTACGAGACTGACGAATCGCAAGGGTGTGAGGCTCCTCGGCTCACGCGCCATCAAGTATTTCCAGTAAAATGATCGGGCAATTATTGTTGTTCTGGCGCTGAGCAAAGAATATGCTACGCGACAATGTTTACCAAACATAGGATTAATCGACGATTATCTTGTGATCCACTCATTGGGCAAGAAACAACAGCAAGAGCACGATACATGGCTCCAACGGGTCTCGGAAAGGATGCATAGCCGATATCCCAATGGTTTTCGGGGAATAATTCCCAAGCGCAATGCTCGAGCCTCGAGCTTTCCTAGGGTGGTGAGCATGACCTGCAAAGAGTGATGATAGAAAGCATAGGCATTCGGGTGACTTGACCAGATATCCCTGGCTAGCTGTTCCCCGGTCAGACGGACATGTTTCAAGTATGACGGACCAACCGTCATCTTCATCGCAACACTTAAGCTTTGAGCGAATGCGGTAAATTGACAGTTTGGCAGCCGCAGTCTGGTTGTGTCGTAGAGTCCCTTTCACAGAGAGTCACTAATGAGCTTCATAAGAAGCTAGGTCAATGGCTGTGAACATTCGTAGACCCTAATCGTATCGTGCCGTTGGTTACTAGTAACGATACCGAAGCTACTGTGTTTCCCGAGGATGAGCCACGTGAAACGCAAGGTGATGATCTGACCTCGACGTTCAATTTCGCCCAGAGCTGCTGATAGATCTCGGAGAGAAAGCCATTGCGGCTCTATTTATAGCCAGCCATGGTAGGACACAGACTTTCCGTCATCCTACATGCGTCAACAGTCAACAAAGGCCGAGCTTTTTTCGTGAAGTGATGATCCATAGGGACGATCGCGCATGGAAACCTTCGTCATAGGCGCGCTTGGAGGATAGAATCTAAAACATTATTTGACGCTCCTTTGCCTGTGGTGCGCTTCCGCTTCCAGATCTTATCCAGTCCACACATTCCTTTTGGGATGCGGGCAAAACATCTCTGGCGGCCCTTGCTCAGTATCTTTTAAAGATCCGAGTGGACCTTCAAACGACCTTCGCCAGCCAGCACTCAAAGCGTCTCTTTAATCGCGATCCAAGGCTTCGTTGCCTAGTGCAATTGAACATTGCCTCCTGCAACTGGACCCCCGGGCATCTTTGCATGAGATTGAAGTGTTTGCGGTAATGGAATTGCAGGGCAGGTGGTTCATATACTCGCAGCATGATTCAGAAGCTGGTTCAGGGCCATTGTACCTCTGCGCTGTAATAAAGTTGCAGGGTGTTCTGCACCTTGAGGTCTCTAGTGGTTGGTACTGAACGAGCTGCAAGTTCGATCCAAGAATCCGCACATCTATAATTTTGCATTCCTTATTCTGGAGAAGCTTGCGTAGAGCTGTTATTCTTTCTTGTGACCTGCTGATAGGAATGGTCCCTTGCGAATGCGCCAACATGTCTTCACCTTGGCAATTTTCCAGCCTACTGAACGCAAAGAGAGCGCACAATTGCACAGACACATGCGTGCCTGAAAACAATCAACGCTTCAAGCACAGAGTGCCCTGGTTTGAACTTAACCCTGCTACCTGGTAAGGCCGGCAGGCGAATAGCATGTTTTAGCATGTTAGGGAAGTAGTGAGTGAGTAGACGAGCCAGCAGAAACTTGGGAATAAAGTAGTCGGGTGCTTGATACCGCTGATCCAGTCAAGCTTGGAGGTAAATAGAAGTCAGAGTGCAGAATTCGAGGATCAAACAGATCTGAAGAATGAGAAAGGTGGACGTGGTTTACATATCAGGCTAGGCCCGCACTGATAATGGTCTGAGGCTCAACGTCTCCGGTCACTCGGCGGCACAAAATCTCATAAATCCCTCCCCTCTCTTGGCTTTCAACGAAACGCAGACGGCTGCGGCAATTTGGGCTTTTGGCCCTAGTAAGATCCTTGCCACTATCGCTGAGTTGGCCGACTTTTGTATGTTTGTTCGCAATGCTATGTTCAAAGAACAATCTTATCCAGGAATATTCCACAGAAGCTCGAATAATGCACAATCGACGCAAGGCGTCGTGCATCAAGGATGTATGGATGTACTGCTATGGTCCTCCGACCATTTTCCTCCCGTAAATATCTGCCGAGCTTCTTTCATCAGGTCTTAGTCACCTGGCATATTGAAGAGGCCGCCTGCACGCGAGTGACATGTTTGCCGGCCATCTCTAGCCAGTTGTCGAGACCTCAGCAACAGCATATTGTTTTACGTACCTTCCATACCTCCAGTTTTGTTTCATGATTTTAGCATATGTTCTTGTATCTTCTCTCTAGTATCACCAACTTTCGCAGCGACACCCAGTATACCATTTCCAAACTCCCTGAGAACAACTGCCAATTCTCTGACTTGATCTTCCGCGCGCTTCTGGCCGCCATCACGGGTCCGCGTAAACATTGTTTCTTGCATTTGTTGTAAAGTATTTGATTCAACACCTTTCAAGTAATTCTCAACTTCGATGATGTTACGATTGTAAGTATCCAAGGTTTTCGACATCTCCTCGGCCTGTTTGTCAAAGTAGTCCACGATATTAGTTGGCCCTTCTGTAGCGCCTGAATCGGAAAACAACAAAACCCGTGGCCGAGGTGCTGCAGTTGAAATTCGTAAGGCACTGTGATGAAACTGTTGTGGCAAGCTCAAATTCTGAATGACTTGAAAACTCAGCTTCGCATCATCGAAATCCGATTTTACCAGATTCTTGGCAAGTGCAATAGACTCAGCATCGTTTTCGAGAGCTTGTTGCATGGTTTCAAGCGCCTTTGCGCAATATTCAATGTCTGGGGGCATCTGTGACGACATGTCCGCAAGCGTTCCATTCGCAGCAAAGCAATCTTCTTGCTTGCGAATCTGAGTCAGGATGATGTTATCAGCATATTCGATACGATTCTGAATTTCCTCATGTAGATCATTGAAGCGTGTCGTAGGTCTGAGTTCGTCGAGTGTGGTCTTGACACCAGGCACAGTCTGTTGTTTCTGATACTGACCTATCTGACTCGAGAAAAGAGATGGAGGAGGTGCTTGCGCTGTGGTCTGTTGACCTTGGGCCAGAGCTTGCGGGTTTCCACTGTCCAGATGTCAGCAACAACAGATCCTGTTAACGACTCTGGGTCGGTACGTTTTGACGTTACGTACAACAGTGACGACGTCTTATTCTGGCTGCCGAACCCGCCAAACGCTTTACCCTGCTGCGGCTGCTGCGGCTGCTGAACAGAGCTCTGAGTTTGTCCCAATGAAGCGAATAATCCACCTGTCTGTTGGGGCTGTGAATTCTGTGCGTTTGTAGATCCGAATAATCCACCTGTCTGTTGCGAATTTTGTTGGGCTCCAAATAGACCGGCCCCTGTACCCTGAGTACCCAAGCTTCCACCGAACATATTCGTGCTTTTACCCTGTTGCTGACTACTCTCACATTGATTTAAGGAGCCGAACAAACCTCCAGTCTGCTGAAGCTGTAAAGTGGTGTTTCCAGTAGACCCACTTGTGTGTTGAGACTGAGTTTGCTGAGTCGAGGTAGAAGTCAAGCCTCCAAAGAGGGAAGTCGCAGGCTTGCTAGCAGATGGAGATCCCAGGTTGAAGCTGCCGTTGATGACCGATCCAGTCAGTGGGGGCGGCTTTGAAAAGAACGTTTGACTGTTGACCCCACTCACGATGGGGAGTTCGCCGCGCTTGTATTGATACTGAGACCCCCTGGACCACTTTGTGATCGCCCGAACATCGTTCTGTTCCGTTGAATTGGATTCTAAATAATGTGACGAGCCGAGGAATGCAAGCGGTATTCTATGCGGTACGTAAAGTACTTAGCGTGTATTCTACACTTTACCTAGCATGTATGGTAATTTACACCGTAGGATGTCCTTTACAGCTCTGAGGTCCTAGTATAGTATCGTACTGTAGAAGGGGCAATAGTATCACCATTCATTACCTTTATCGAATACCATCAACACCCATTCAAGACATTACTTAATCAAGTCCATCCCGAGCAAGCGCTAAGACGCTAAGACATGGATGCCAAGAATAAAAGGTAAGTAAAGTAAAGTACTTACTTAGTGTAAATTATTCTTCGAACTCTAGCATCACCAAAATTATCCTGTCACTTGGCAACATATCTATACGTCAAGTAGAATCTTAGTACTAGATTGGGTATGGACGAGGGAGACGACGAAGATATTTATGCGCCTGATGAGGGCAGTGTGTCGCGATCAGTGCCACGAACAGTCAATGGCAATGCAGCAGTCAAAAACGAAGGAGAAAAGAACGGCGAGGACGAGGAAGAGGGTGAAGAGGTAGAGGAGGAGGAGAGCGACTCGGTTGGTGCGATATTCAATCCTCCACCTTACAGTTCTCTTATCGTTCTACCTTAGGACATAGACATAATTACTGAGCGGACCGGCGACCAAAAGACGGAACCTGTGTATTGACAGCTGTATGACTATGCTGTGGACATTGAATAATGAAGATTGCAGACAACCGCCACGTACCATTTCTCTCAAGGTAGCAGCCCTACCCAGGACGCCGACTGCCGATCAAGCCCCCATTCCGAGAGGCTCTCTACCCAATAAAGCCGAAGCGACTATAAAGTCCAGAGAGGCTACTTCGAGACCGGGATCTTCATACCCAGCGTTGAGAACCTCGACCCTCGATGTCGATGCAAATCCTGTCTACGAGTCCAAGGGAAAGACGATTACAGAAATAGATATGGACTCTGGTGTGTTGAGCAATATCATCGTAAGGAAAGTATTCCATGGCTAAGAGGGGTTGTTCAGATTTTCCAGAGGACGATAAGCCGTGGCGGCGGCCAGGCACAGATATGACAGATTACTTCAACTACGGGTTCGACGAATTCACGTGGGCAAGTTATTGCCTAAAGCAGACTAATATGCGAAAAGAGGTCACAGATTCTAAGAAGCAAATGGAAGAGATGCAGAATTTCCTGACTATGCCCGGTGGTATCCCGCCGATGCCAGGAATGACAGCTACACCAGGGGGTGGCCCACCGGGTCTGCCAGCTATGGGAGGGCCAGCAGACTTACCGCCAGAGATGCAGCAAATGATGCAACAGATGATGGCCCAGGGCATCGACCCTATGCAAATGGACCCAGCTACTGTCATGCAAATGATGCAGCAAGGAGCATCGGGTGCTGGCGGGGAATCGAATCAATCCTTTGGCGGACAAGGATATAGCCAACAGGGTCAGAATCAACTGCATATGGGGTACGGAGGAGGAGGAGGTGGTGGTGGTGGTTATGGGGGAGGCGGCGGTGGAGGTCGCAATGCGGGCGGCCGTGGACAAGGTCGCCGGTGGTAGTTCCACTATTTAGAACACTCAACAAGATCCAAAGATCGAGATGTTTGCGGGCACTATTATGTGAATATGCGCTGTCATCTTCTATGGGGAATGCTGTAGTTATGCCCTCGGTAGGTTGTACAACCTAACATACCTTACCTTAGTTAGAGTCTTGGCGCTCACTAGATATTCTAGAATAAAGTACCTAGATACTTGTTGGCGACAGCAGGCAATAGACCTCAGCATATCCTGCCCGCCGCCTGCCAAAGCATTTATATCTTTGGAGCCGTTATGCCAACTTTTTGGACAGCAACCAACATGCCTTGAAACCCTAGAGCCCTATATACCCACAATTGAGCAACTCAGCCTGTACGTAAGTCGGCAAGTCAGTACAACAGCATCAAGATTAATAATGATAATTGCTTCCGCAGTCGAGTCTCGGTGCTGACGCCTGACGCTGAGAAATTGTGAGGTAGCTCCCTCTGCGATATTGTACTTGAGACGGAAGAGCATTCTACGCATCCTCTGTTAAATCTCGTGGGTTTCCATCCAAAAGCAAATGTCTGATCTGATGGTGCCTACAATGATAACACAAAGCTATGAATAATTACTAATAAAGCCCATGAGATAAGTGACTGTGAATGTAAGTCCCTCGCTGCGTTGATGGCTTGGTGATGAATTTCTTCTTGGGAACGCATTGCAATATAGAGATGAGGAATGGCAAGCTGGCGATATCGGGTACAATAGCGAGACTCGCATCTCATGGGGGCTCGTATCTCGAATAATTTCAGCTCCAGCGGAGGCAGGATGCTCCTCAACTGTGCGTTGACATCTAAGGGCTTCATGGGATGTCTCTCGAGATCTGTCTTGTTCCATCTGACACGCTTCGCTGAGGCTGCCATTGCATGGGAAATATGTGCACGTCTTATTCCTCTTCGCATGGTAGTGGCTAGTATGCTGTAGGTCTGGCCTCTCTATATAGGAATGCTCATAGGTGGTCAGTAGCCCACCTCTTCGATGGCTTTGCTTCAGCTCTGCGACACTGCTGCATTTGCTTCTTTCCTTCACCCAACTGTGTAGGCACCAGAAGAATGAAAATAGGGTGCAACAATCGTTTCCAGTCTTTGGTCTTATGGACTGACACCGTCGGATATGAATACCGTAATAGGAACGTCCAGCAACTCGGCAGTGACGCAAGTCTTCATAGTCAACTGATCTCGAGATAGTGGATACTCAGGGTCGTCAGGCTTCTCCGCATTTCACCATATTGCTTATCGCTTTTCTCACTTACCATTCGACGGGACCCATTATCACCAGCCAGGGTCAACGATCCGCTGGCCGAGGCCAACCGATCTATCCATGCAAAATCGATTGGAGGCTAGAAAAGGTATTGATGGACTATTCACTCTTCACCATTTGAGGACAATACCTAGTGAAGGCCCCACGCTATCTCGTGGTTTCTGTCACTTCTCCGGACCACGTTCGGTCATAAAACAGCCTTAAATCGACATCTCTTTCCTGTCACATCACATGTTGATCGACTAAGGTCGTAAGGGTGTCTTCAATTGATATTGTCATTTCACAATCGAAACCTAATCCATTGGAGCTTAATCTATTGGAACAATCCAATCCGATCGCATTGGAGAACCACAGTTCAAATGTTCTCCATTTATTCTTCATGATTCTGCCTTCTGAAGACAGTATTCGGTCAGTTCCCCATTTGTCGCACTGCGCTCCGCTCATGATCGTTATAGGCAACGCCGGCTGGCGGACAAGGGTCGCCTTCTTCTCTATAACATACCGGAAAGATCAGCGTTGACAGTAGATGACTAGCTTTTCCTTGCACCTTCGTGGCCTCATTCAACCTCATCCCTCCAGATCTATAGCCTCCATCCGTACCTACACCTCCGAAGCAATGCCCTAGGTGAAACTTGTCGTTGAAATCGGAGTGGAGAATTCCCAGATGTACCTTGAACGAGATCTCGGAAGCTAATCCCAGATCGCTGAGTATTGAATTCCAACCGACAAAGCTGGTGGACGTAGAGCCCTTCGATCTGATTACAACCGGGAGTCTATCGTCAGGCCGGCTTGACTGGACATTCAAGTACTGAGATCTTGTCAATTGCTTCTGCTATTCATTGCTGCATGAAAATTATCGTCTGCTCCATGATTTGGGGAGCCTCTTGCTGAATAAATTATCATCACATTTTAGATCACCACTGTCCATGACTTCCTCAGGTGAATCGCCCTTCGATATTGTCGAAGGGCAGGACGCTGTTGACTTGAATGGCGAAGGCGCCCAAGATTCCTCACGTGTCGCGGACCAATACCTGGACGATGGCTTTGTGAGCCATATAACGACTTTCGACCCAGAGATTGAGCTCAACTCTGGGGAATTTGAGAAGAGTGCCATGAAATCGCTTGGGAATGGTGACAGTCAGGTGGCAGGCGATCTTTTGAGTCTTAATCCTTTTGGTGAAGCTGGGAGCTTTACCTCAAGTGGCTTGGATGACTCTTTGCTCAATAGGCATCTTGAGGGGAATTCCGATTACTCGCTCGCATCAAAATTTTTGCAGACCGGGTATGGTCAAAACAACGAGACTCTTTTCTTAAATGATCATTATTGTGTCGTTCCGTCCGCGTCAAATTTATCAATTAACACACTAGTCTCGTCGCGACCACAACATTCACGGAAACTCTCGCATCTTCGCAACGAGTACTTTCCAAGCACAGAAGCCGAGGCTCCAATGGCAGGCCTCCATCCTCAGCAGGTCTATACCTCGTCTCCATCGCGATATACGCTACGCCCGCAACAAGGGTTGCAACCGGGTCCAGGATCATCTCAAATTCTACAACCTTTCCAAGAGAGCAACTTACGATCATCGATTCCGCAGCTCCCTGGTTATACTAGTATTAATCAGATGACGCAATATCAACAACCGACATATCCTGATCCGGAGACCTATGCTCAACATCCCATCAGCCCCTCGTCTCTTGTTGGACATTCGTATCAGCCTATCAAACAACACACAGTTGCCACACCATGGTATGTCATTGGTATTGTCGTCTGAGAAATTTCAGATCCCTCTCCTAAATCAGAAGTATATGATGTTATTCAGACCAGACTTTGAACGGTCGATACTGATTCCAAGCTTTGCTTAGGCCTCGGGAATTCGCCATGAGACCACCTAGCACGCCACCAAATCTACATGCATCGCTTGTGGGCAGCAGCGAAAGTAACGTGAGCTACGCCGACTCGAGCTCCGACAATATTAAGCATGAAAGCTCTTCGGCCGGGTCACCATTTATTCCCGTTAAAAGAGTGATTCGCAAAGTCCGAACTCGCGTGGTCACTAAATCGTTGGATGTCGACAATGTACAGTATTCGAAATCTGACAGCGATTATATCGGTGACTTGATGGATGCTATGACAGATATGTCTCAGGCTGAAGACAACGTCGGGATGAAGAAGACATGGAAGAAGATACTCGTCCAGAAAGCAGATAAGATCCGTCCAATGTGTGTTGAGGTACTGGGTCTAATCAAGCGTGCTGTAAATGAACAGCTTGGCGATAAGACGTCTGCCAACTCATATCGAGATTTTGAACACCGTTTCCAGGAGTTCTGCGATGCGGCACGCACCCAAAAGACCATTGGGAAACATCTAATGGAGGCACCGTACTCTCATACCGTGGCCAACGACCCAACATATGCAGCATCGGTAGGTCTAATTCTGCAGAGCCCTCGTATATGCTTGCTAACAGAGCATAGAGAGTCCGGAACAACCGTCGCGTGAACGGTCAAAAACGAACAGCCATCACTTTGGGTCGCCGAGCCATGGGCCTTGCTAAGGGCCGAGGCAAGGGACATAGACTGCGAAAGTTGGACGGAAGCTCTGTTAAAGCTGTTGAAGATAGCTTGGGAGATCTACTTGAAGACGCTGCGGAGGATAGTGGAGTTTCTGAAGACGATGATGTTTTCGCGATGGACGACGAACTCAACAGCCCAGTGGTCAAGTCCGAGCCTCCTAGTGTCCGTAGGAGCGCACGCAACAGCACAAAGAAGACCTATGCCGACGAAGTTGATGACTCTCCAGTCGCCAAGAAGAAAAAGAAAACGAGAAGTCGCTTAGTGTATCAAAACACGGATGAGGATGAACCGGTTGATGGGTCCCAGCGAACCCAGTTTGATTTCATGGACCGAGACACCAGCAACAACCGGATGATCAATATGCCTCGGTCAGTTGATCGAGCCTACAACAGCCACGTCACAAGTAGACCTCTCAGCTACCTTCCCGCAATGCGCAGCTCTCCCGCTCAGCGTCTTGAGCAGCCCCAATTCCATCAAAACTCCCACATTTTCGGCTACCATCCATATGATCCCACCGCCACCTCACCAGCATCTTTGCAAATAGACCACAGTGGAGGGCTCTACTCGCAACATGGGCTGCTATTCGATCATCCTAGCCAGCAATATACTGGCTATTCCCCATCATTCGATCAGGAATTCATGGAACATGCACATAGCGAGAAGGATCCCGATGGTATCAAGCAAGGGGCGACGCACCAAATGTTTCATCCTTCCGAAGCACATTGAGCCGAATGAGGCTTTTGTACATCCCCAGCCTCGTTTCGCGACAGGTACCTTCAATGGCCCCTTTCCGAGTTGGATACAAACAAGATGCAATTTCACTTCTTTCTCTTGCCCTTTCCATTTATCATCATCTCAGACAGAACCAACTTCACATCTGGCGATACCACCACTCGGACGCCTCCAGATGATCTGCTTTCCTTCCTCATGATCGCATGCATGATATGCATGCACTGGCACAGGCCCCACCAAAAGCATCACTACCAGCAGCAAAAACATAGACTGTCAACTTCGATATTACAGCATAGACAGCAATGTTAAGCGAAGCGGAGCGAAAAGTGGCAGCGGAATTCTGTCCATACCGAGCATTAGATATAGAGACGGGCCTGTCGTGTTATGTCACGCCAGCATGCGATACCATAACCTACGATGGAGTGTTTCATACAACTCTGTAAGTAGCATGCATGGATATACCGATCAACAGGGGCGCTGGATTTGGAGCGAGGAAGCTCAACCTATGACGAATCTGCCCTTTGCCCGTCATGATTGAATGCAAAATTGTACCTCGAAAAAGATGCCAACATCTTGCCGTGCAATACGAGAATGGATAGACCTGAAATTGCCAATGCTAATGCTGATGGTGAAGCGTGGTAATGCTTCATATCCCTACGTGCATGCACCGTCTACCCACTCTGATTCACATTCATACTATATCCACCCGTCTTCTCATCCTTGACCACGTTGAACATATCCGTACTCAACCCGAAAGGCTTCAGTATACCATTCCCCACTTCCTTCAGCTTCCCCATCATGTCGCCCAGCTCCTTGTCCTTGGCCCGGTTGATCCTCCGAGGTAAGTCCGCAAGCGCTTTCTGCACGATCTGTTTATTCTGCGGTGGCAGCTTGGACATCTGCGAGAGAGCTTTGTAATCCTCTTCCGCACCCTGCAAATCGCCCCATCCTCCAGATTCCGATTTTGCTTTCGCTCGCCGCATCAGTGCTTTGGCTCTTATGCGCTGTATGTCGTCTCTCCTCTGGTCGCTGAACTCTAATTTCTCCATCTGGGCTGCGATTTCGGAATCTTCGCCGTCGATCTCGATGACATTGCTCTCGACCCCTTCTTGCGCGCCATTCCTTTCGTCGGCTTTCCCCTTTGGGATCAGGCGACCGAGTGCGTCAAGGGCTGCCGTGGCACTTTCAATGGCGGCTTTCCAGTCTGACAGCTTGATATGGCAGGCGGCGATGTTCGATTTCAAGACTGCAATGTGGTATTCGAGATAGTTGGGGCAGGACGAGAGGGCTTTGTCATATTCGCCGATCGCTTGCGAATATTGTGATGAAGCAAATAACTTGTTTGCTTCTCCTTTCTTGATATTTGATTCTTCTAGCAACGCCTGGTCAGCGTAAGCATGATGCATGGATTACGTCGTTATGCAATGATAGCTTAGCGTACCTTCTCTTCATCAGGACTGAAACGTGGGGTATCCGGGGCCCCAGATTCGCCAGGTACGACAGCGGACGCCATCCCCATCTATCTCTCCACAAGGCCTATAATTACAATAGACTTTCGATCATAACTGCATTCCCACAAACATCGTCGATGCCCAAGGCCGGTAATTGATAGCCATAGCGTGGCACGGAGTACCGACTGCCTAGAAGCTAGTACCGAGCTAGAGCTTCTGCCGGGATTAGGTCCAAGTCCCTATTCTACAGCGCGTTAAGCGACAGCCGCGGCCTTCTTCTTCCTCCTAATCTCAACACGAGACTTCTCAGGGATCTAGCAATCGTGCAAGCGAAAACGAAGCGGAGCGCAACACACCTCGTGGCTCGGACTAACGATAGCATGAAGCATGAGGAGATTAACCCGGGAGTATGGAAATACCGGATACGGATACCAAGCAAGGGATATCAATCAAGACGATGGACGACATGCGGTCCGTGAGCTGGTGGAGCATGGGCAGAAGTGACACGTTCGCGCTCCCAGAAGCTCATACGTCGGCCCAATGCACCTATCTTCCTTGATTACTCCAGCTTGATAACGCAACTGGATGCAGGTGTCCGTTTCAGCTGCATATGCTCATTCTCTATCTGATAAGCTCGTGAGCATTATACCCGCCAGACCCTGAACTCTCAAGGCACACATTTGCTCTCCTCGCACCCCCAGCTTCAGGGACAGCTAGCATCTATCTCTCCACACTTACAGTCTCTTCATAATTTACCTAATTATCGGGGAACCTAGCTTCGGCTTCAAAACCTCGATCATGATAATGGCAAATCCTGAGTATGTGCGCATTGACGGTACTACTACGTAGTGATGCTGACTTTCGCGCTCCAGATTCCCCAGCGTTCGCGCCTGTCTCTTCGATATGGATGGTCTCCTTCTTGATACTGAAGACATCTACACCTACTGCAACAACATTATTTGTAAACAGTACGGGCGACCAAACCTCCCCTGGAAAGTCAAATGCCAAATGCAAGGTCGTCCTGGACCAGAAGTCTGTTCCATTCTACCTTACAAAGACCTCACAACTGATCCTTTCACAGGCTTCCGAGATCTTCCATGCCTGGGCTCAACTCCCTGTACAACGCTCAATTTTCACTACACAACAAGCTGCCCTGCAAGCGCAATACTTCCCTACCACGCGCCCCCTTCCTGGTGTTCCTCTTTTGCTGAAACAGCTTCGCTATTCAAGCGTCCATCTCGCCCTCGCCACCTCTTCGCACGCTCGGAACTTTAAATTAAAATCAACATTCAACCAAGGCCTCTTTACCGCTTTCCCCGAAAAGAATCGCATCTTGGGCGACGACCCACGTATACCGCCTGGTTGTGGCAAGCCCGCGCCAGACATATATCTGATTGCGCTGGAGACAATCAATAAGGAGCTTAGAGGGAAGGGGGAGAGGGAGATCCTGCCAAGTGAGTGTCTGGTGTTTGAGGATTCGGTACCTGGCGTTGAGGCAGGGCGAAGAGCGGGAATGAGGGTTGTTTGGTGCCCGCATCCGATGGTGCTGAAAGAGTATCGAGGACGGGAGAGGGAGGTCTTGGCGGGTGTAGCGCACGGAGATGGAGATGATGAGCTTGACGACGTGATGGACGAGGTAGGAGCGATTAGAGGAGGTGGTAAGGGTGGGTTGGGGAGACTAGATGATGGGTGGGCTGTCCTGGTGGAGAGTTTAGAAGCCTTCGATTACGGGAGGTATGGGATTGAGGTTTAACGTCTATGGTCTCCGAGGACGGAAAAGCTTGCTTAATCTACGGGGGAGGGTTTTCTTTGAAGACGATAGACCCCATAATTTTACTATTAGACTTGGATAGATTACAGACTTCCACTCTTTATCAGAGGGCGATGTTTAACAGCAGGGTGAGCATAGGCACCGGTCCAGGCCATTGAACACTATGCTAAGATGTATCTGTATCGCAACGGAAGGCTCGCAACGGAAGGCTCTCAACAAGCCAGCTCAAGCATAGAGGACGCGGATATTCTGTATATAGGTGAGAAGGCAGGGTTTAACTCCGGATAGTTACCCTCCCGCAGTTACCTTCTTACTAAGTATACTAAGTATACTAATTAATATAATAGAATAGATACTTATTATATATAATATATATAGATCTACGTAGTAATTTAGGCTTATATAATATATCTACTATACTTATTATATTATACTATTTATTATTATTATCTATTTATCTTATATAAGTATAATTTCTATTTTATAATTAGTTAGCTAATTTCTTTAACTATAAAGAATAAGTAATTAAATAAGATATAACTTATTAATTAAAAGCCTTACTAGTTAAGTAGTCTAATTAATATAAGTAGAATTCCCTTTCTAGAATTATTACTATAATATAATAATAACCCTCTTCCCCTAACTTTCTATTACAACTGTAATTAATGATATAGTAAAGTGGTAAAGGTTGTAGAGAAGGGAAGCTTCTCGCAGGCCTAAGATATGCCTGCGGAAGGCTTCCGCTCTCTGCGCTACAAGCTACTAGCTACATAGCGATAATCGTAATAGATACCGGCAAATAAATAATACTATCATCCTAATAGTAATAGGAAGACATTAGTAAAATAATAACTTAGGTCCTAAATAAGGCCCTTTATACTATAGCTAGTTTATTACTATTAATATTATTAAACTCTATTACTAAGTTAATAGTATTCCTAATTAGCTCTTTTTCTAATATCTAGTAGTCTTCCTTAGGGCTATAGTTCTTCTACCTAACGAGGTATTTAGTAGCCTATCCGCGGTTATAATATATCTATCTCTTATTAATTAGCTTCTTAATTTCCTATTCCTCCTTATCTTACCCCTTAATAATAACTAGTATAGCTAGGCGGTAATATTAATACGGGTTATTAATAGGGTCTATAGTAGGTTCTAAGTAGGTAATAGATATAATGTTATAAATCCTTATATTATTAGGTAGGGCGAGTTTATAAGCTAATTAATTAAGCCGTCTAATTATTTAAAATAGCCTGACTAATTATTAGCTAGTCTTCCTAGATTAAATAGCTAGAATATAGTAACCCTAGTAGAGTTATAGATATATTATATCTCCTACCTTAAAGTATATTAGAGTATAGTAGGTATTATAGTAGTCCTTTATCTTTATAGTTATAAAGGTAATAGTATCCTTAGCGTTAATATATAAAGGCTTATAATTAATTATAACTTAGCTAGGGTATACTAGTATAACTAAGGCTTTATTAATAAGAGCCTTATTAAAAGGGTTATAAGAGCCTTTAATAGGGTTATTAAGACGTAGGAGATCTAAAGATTCCTAAGTCTTAAACCTATATAAGATCTAGATAGGAGCTAAGCGCGTAGAGCTATATTTAGTAGAGTTATTTAGTAAGGCTAATATCCTATTAATAATTAACGGCTAATACTAGGAATTATCTAGCGTAGTAATATAATACTATAACGCTATTTTAGTAGTTTAGTTTATATATTCTAATATTCTATTAGCTTAAGGATACTAAGCTATTAAATAGAGTAAGCTTATCTTTAATACTAAGAAGATTTACTTCTATATTTATCTAATAAATTTATAGTCCCTATTAGAAATAATAGCCCTTAGTACGCCCTAGTTTAGTAGGGTGAGATAATTAATTAGTTTAATAGCCTAGTCTTCCCTAGACTATATATTCTTACTAGGAATTAGGGTAATTACCTTTAAGAATTTATTAGTAACTAATATAATCGAGTTAAACCCGTTACTTAAATAGGGTAAGGCTAGAATAAAATCTATAGTAAGTATATAGAATAGCTAGGAGGGTATTAAGATTAGTTATAAAGACTTATAAGATTAATATCTTAGGGTCTAATTTAATTAATAATATAGATAATAATAGATAAGTTTATAGAGTTTTATTATTATATTATAAATATAAAGTCCTTTAATTAGATATTTATAAGTCTAGGTATAACCTAGATATCCTATCTTATTATAAGTAAGTTAGAAGACTTCCTTCTCTAGTAGAGATAGGATATATAAATAAAGGCCTATTTTATTATTATTAAAATAGAGTAATTTATTAACTACGCGATATAATAGCTTAGTAGCATTACTACCTAAGGCTTTATTCTCCTTTACTATTAATATTAAGTATACCTAACGCGGCTTAATAAGGCCCTTAATTAGATATTATTTAAAGTTAGGGCTTATTTCTACTAGACTAACTAGGAAAGCCTTTACTAGTATAACCTTAAGTAAGTCCCTAGTATTAGCTAGGCGGTATTTACGGGTTACTAACTTAGAGAGAGTATCTAGAATAATATTAGACTTTCTAGATTTATAGTAGATATCTAGTCGAAAATATTATAAATACTTAGAGGTATAGATAAGATAAAGGTTTAGTTTTTCTATTAAGGTTATATTTAGACTTATCTAATAGGCTATTAATATAGCAGCTAAATAATTAGTATAGATAATAGTTACCTATTTAGTAGCCTTAATTATATACCTAATCTTCTTTACTACCTAGATAATCCTAGTAATCTCTAGCTCTATTAGCTAGTATTAAGTCTCAGCGTTAGTAAGTAGATAGCTAAGGAAAAGGATTAGTAGCTATAACTTCTACCTAGGGAAGTCACTTATAAAAGCCTTTATTAGACCTATAATATAGTATATATACGCTTTAAACCTAAATTCCTTACTTATATTAAGATCTATAAATAGTTAGAGTTTCTTATTAAAATAATATAGAATCGTTAGGCTAGTAAATAGCTTTTAGAGTTAATAAAAAGTATTAAGTTCCTTTAGGGTAGGTTTACCTAGGTATATTTTACGGGCTAATTTTCTACGTGTATTACCCTAAATACTAGAAGAAGGCCCTTATTATATCTATATAGACTTATTAAGATAAGTCTTTTATAACTAGAGGGGTTTTATAATAGCTACGTAAAAGGTAATATATTAATATAGATACCTAGTTAACCTAAGATATTATTTAAGTACTATTAAATTAACTAGGAAACGTAGATTAATAATAGTAGCTAACTTTTCTTCTATTATAACTAATCCTAACGCATCTACCTTTTATCCTAGTAGATAAACTAAGGGGAAGCTAAGGAATAATTTCTTAGATAATAAGTAGATATTTATATTATTAAGGGCCTAGAATACCTAATTAAGATAATTAAGATATTCTTCTAAGGATTTTAAAAAGATAATAATATCGTTAATATATATATAATAGAAACGCTAAAATAGCTAGAGAATTCTATCTATTATTCGTTATATATAGGCTAGAGAGTTACGGTATCTTATAATAGGGATATTAAATAATTCCTAGCCTTAATAACTTACTATTATAAGACGATAATAATATAACTTATTAATAGACTACTAATAAAAGAAACTTATAGTATTAATAATATTAATATAGGTAGTACCCTTTAATAGAGCTAATATCTTAGCCTATAAAGGAATAGGATAAGCGTCTAGTATTATAATTTTATTTAAGGCCCTAATATCTACTATTATATAGCCTTTATAAAAGCCGTCTATAGATTACTTCTAGATAATAAAATATAGAAATAAAAAGGGAGTTAACTCTATTATCTAGTCTATTCTACCTTATTTATATAGCTTATTAAATTTATCGTTAATAACTTCTTTATCCGCCTTTCCTAGAGGATAAACCCTAGCCTAGCTAGGTTTATAGATCTCTAGCTAGTTATCTATAAGTGGGATATCTATCTATTAAGACTCTAGGATATACGCTATAGTCCTAGTATCTTATTATAGGTTTAGGTACTTATTAACGACGTCCCCTAATAAGGCCCTTATTTAGGGGGTACCGTAGACTATTATATCTAATAGGTAAGGGGATTCCATCTCTAAGGCCGTAGGTACTATTACTATAAATATTATAGTAGCGGTAATAAGATATTAGAGATTAGTTTTAACCTAGTTAGCTACCTTAGCCCTTTTAGGGGGCCTAGTAGTAAGGTCGTTATAGAAGGCTTTTATAGGGAAATAGCTAGGAGTATTATACTTAGTAACCTAGCTAAGTTTTATATTCTTAGCTAACTTAATCTTATTATTAGTATTATTCCTAATAAAGATATAAGATATCCTATAATTAATAATATAGGCGTAGATAGAGAGGTCTTCTAGCTTATCTAACTTAAAGATTAAGTCTTAATCCTTTAAAAGATTAAGAGACTAATAATAGGGACCTATAATTTAAACTCGTTTATTAGTATAAGGGCCGATAATAATATTAACCTAACTAAATATTATAGCGTTAGTATAAGTTCCTTTACTAGAGACTTTAATAGGGACTTTAAGGTTTTAATAAGAATGTATTATTATTAAATTCCTCTTAAGCTTAATAATAATACTTTAAGGTTTAAGGATATTAACCCTAATTAATACCTTTACTAAAAGGTTATTAATAATATATAATTCTCTCTTAATAAAAGTAGTACTATTACCCCTAGGGATATATATTAGTAGCTTAGTATACTTTAGCGTTATAATTCTTACTACTAATACCTCTCACCTTTATAGGCGTTAGTATTTTAGAGATTCTAGCTTATAGGAACTATTATAATAGAAACTTCCTATCTATTAGGCTTATAGTATAACTTATATCTATATAAAACTTATATAGAGGATAGTTAAGGTCTAGGGTAAACCTAATCTAAGTAGTAATAAAATAATAGCCTTTAAAGTTATATCCTCCTAAAGTAGTCTATTTAGAAGTACTCTAAATAATAGCCTATAGAAGGCTTTAGTAGGTACTACTAGCTTTAGCTACCTTAGACGACGTTATAGCTATTAAGGCCCTTATTTTATAATAGCTACTATAATAGATATAGTTATATAGAGTATTATTAGATAGGAATATCCTAGAATATTTCTAATAACTAAAGGCTTTATTAGATAGCTAGATTATTAGGAAACAGGTTTTAATAATATTATTATCTTAATAACTCTTAGGATCTTAATTATATTCCTAAGAATTATCTAGGTATTAATCTAGACTAGGGTTAGTCTAGTTTATAGACTAGTAGTACTTATCCTTATAAGTATTATAAGTTACCTACTTATTATAGGGCTCTTCCTAAGAATTTCTATCCTTAATAGTAGCCTAGTACGTATAAAGCCGTTACTATAACTAATTATACGGCTTATCTAAGAGATTACTATTTAAAGTGTTTAGTAGATAGCCTTAACCTAGGTTATAGTTCTAGTATTAACTCTACCTAGGTGACGCGTTTCCATTTATAATCTATAGGGGTTATTAAGGACTAGCGATTTATACCTATTAAGGGTTATTATTAAAGTTACCTTAATAGTTTCTATACGGTACGAATAGTATAAATAGTCGGGCGTAGTTTGGCCTTAAAGCCCTACTACTGTAATTGAAACTATTAGACAGGTTTTATAGTAAGATTATTCAACATTTATTTAATAATTTGCACGGATCTAGCTGTACGCTAACTCTAATCTAAATTTACCCGAATATAAGCCGTCGCTACTTAGCCCTACCTATCTAGGACTTACCCGTAAAACCCCTTTTAGTAATTATCTATTTATCTATATTATTAATAATAACGTACTATAGACGTTAATTTTAATAAAGAACTTATATATATAGCTACTCTAGCCCTCCTTATCCTTAGTTCATATTATATTAGCTAAGTCCCGCGCTACGCCTATATCCTACTAGTTAAGTATTAGAGTAAGGAGTAAAGTCTTAATAATTTCCTACCTAAGTAAATAAGGCGGACGTTTAAATTTACTAAATATAAGATATATTAATTACTTATTTATTTTAACCTTAAAAGTATTAACTAGTAATATAGTTATTAGCCTAGCTTAGAGCTTACTCTATATCTTATTCTAATAAAATTCTTATACCTACGTCCTCTATACGAGTTATTAATAATATTCGGCCGGTCTCCCTCCTTTATTTCTACCGTAATTAATGACGTCCTTAAGTACCTACGTGATTATTATAATCCTATCCTACGCTAGTATCCTATTCTTAAATATAATAGGATCTAGAGGTACGTAAGGGCGATTAAATATATAGGTAAAATATATAGGAGGTCTATAGTTTAGGGGTTTATTAATAGAATATTTCGGCGCTTCTATTAACTAAAGGAAGACTAGAGGTTCTTCTACTTTACATATAAAAAGGTATATAGTATAGTATAGTTAGGGGTAACATACTTAGACGGTCTAATTAGTATATTATATAGCCTATTTAAGGGAAAGGCGAATAACCTAATAATACTACGAACTTCTAGTATATAAGACCAGCTATATTAAGTATCCTAGGGGCGGCGAGTTCTAGATCTATTTAGTAATAAAGCTTATAGGTATATAGAATTTATTATATTACTATATATAGGCTACCTAAACGTATAGAAGAGAAAGTTTAATAGAAGAATAGCTAGTATATAGATTACTATTAAGTATAGTTTTAGGATAACGCAGATACTTTAGGTAATAAATACCTTTAAGTATAGAATAAAATTAGGGCTAATACCCGTTAATAATATCTATTAGGTGGCGGTACTATTAATAAACTATTTTACCTATTTATAAGGCTGAAATATAGTATCTAGTTAATTTAGAATAAGGCCTTTAATAATCTACTAATATTTATCGGTAATTAACTCCGCCTAATAATTACTTAGGTATATTTCTTTATATAAAGCCTTATAGTATAACTAAAGGGATTATAAGCCTATAATCTATATATAATTACCTAACTCTAACGCTATAACGCCGTTAGTTTATAGACTATATTACTAATAAAGAGCTTGTTATTAAATTTAAGATTATAGAGAAGCTCGTAGAGATAAGTTATAAAGTAGCCTAAATTTATAATATATATAAGAAATATAGGAAACCCGCCCTTATTAAGTAATATAACCTATCTATATAATTACCGTAAAATAGTAAGTATCTTATAACGCCTTATTTCTTTATTCTCGCCTAAAGTTTCCGCTTTTATATTCTATTTAGTTTTTCTACTTCTTATTCTAAAATATCCTGATTCTAAGTCGCTTAAATATCAGGGGTTTATACTAATAGTTATTCTATTATTCTATATTATTTCACGTGTTAAAGCTATAAAATATACTTAAGTATTATATCTACTAGTCTTATAGTATTCCTACTACGTGTTATTAACCCCGTCTTTACTAAGCTTCTTATTAACTTTTATATAAAAATCCTTTATAGTATTTCTCCTTTACTTACTATTATTATTATTACTTTTAGAGTCTCTACTATTACTTACTTAATCTATATCCTTAATACTATTAAGCCTATTAATATATAACTATACTATATCTATAACCTTTCTATTAGATATCTAGGGACGGCTTAGTATATTATTATCTATAAGGATAGTAAGACTAATCTTACTAGTAATATTTTCTAGTATTTTTATATTTATTCTATCTCTTTACTTAGGTACTATTAATATAAGACTTAATTTATATAAAGCGTTTAAATAAGGTCCTCTTAAGCCCCTATTTACTTCTATAATAGAGCTATAAAGGCCTATAACTCCTTATAAAGTATATTTAATATATTATAAGTCTATTATATTCCTTTAATTAAATATTTAAGTTCCGCGTTAGTATTAAGTTACTACTTATAAATAAGTTCTAGCTTTTTAATTAAGGCTAAGTCCTAAGTACTAGTTATTATAGATATATTAATATTAATAAGTAGAGGGGCTTAAGTACTACTTATTAATATAAGCCTATTAATACTTATAAGTATTATCGCTAGAGTTATTATATTATAGGATTTAAAGAATTTTAAACTTTACTTTATAAAATTAACTAAAATAGTAGTTATATCCTAAGTTAGATAAGACCTTTATACTTATTTAAGTCTTTACCTATCCTTTTATAACTTTATCCCCCTATTCTTTTTCTTATTCTACTATTATAGTTACTATAGCTGATAGATAATACTATTAGTAGAGTTAGCTTTATCTTTAAGATTACTCTTAATACTAATACTACTTTAGTAGCTAGTATTACTCTAGTATTAAGGACTTAGGCTTTACTACTAGTAGGGGGAACCTTTTAATATAATACTTATACTAGAGGGCGATAGCGATATTATTATAAATAAGAGTAAGATAGGTAAGCCTTCTAAGGAGGAGTCTTATTTATTATTTTCTTTATAAGAAGGAATTTTATTAGAACTAGTATTCTCTATTTCCCTTATAACCTTTTTACCCTAGTAAGTAGAGAGTATATCTTATTTAATATTATAATCCTATATTTTCTCCTTCTTATCTTTTATATCTTACTTCTTTTTATATTTTCTAGCCTAAACTTTATTAGCTATTAGTTACTACTAATTTAGTACTTATATAAGGTTATTATTAGTTATTATATACCTAAATCTCCTATTATATTCCTTCTTATATTTATACTATTTAAGTAGTACTACTACCTTTTATTAATAACTATTCTAAGAGTAGGAATAGTAGGTATATATCTTAAAGTCCCGCTATATATCCTTCTACTCTAAATTTATACTAGAAAGTCTATATATACCTACTTTAATAAGCGTATAATTAATAAGTATTATTATCTCCTTAGTACTAAGAAGCGTTCCTTTATATATACTTTATCCCTTCTACCTACCTCTCCTATACTTCTTATTATAACTATCTAATTATAAGATATTTAAGCTCCTAGTCCCCCTTCTCTTATACCTCCTTAAATACTATAATAGCTCTATATTATATAGCCTAGCTTTCTTATAGCCTTTCTCTTTACGAGGGGACTTCCGCGGGGTAGGTTAGGAGGAATATAAGGGAAGGATATTATTATTATTAGAAGGTTCTTAGGGTATAAGAGGCACGTTTATATAAAGGCTAGTAATAATATCTTCCTATTAATTATATATTTATCGCGCTATATTAAGATCTTTAGTTATAGGGATATAGGAGGATCCGGCGTGCTAGTAATAGTAATAGTAAAGGTACTAGTACCTAGGATATCCTTAGAAGACTTTAAAGCACGCCTAGAAGGTATAAAATAACTATTAGTAATAGTAGAGGAAGGTTATAAGAGGGATAGAATAGATATAAATATAAGTAAGTAATAGATTAACTATAAAGGACGTTAGAATAATAGCCTAATTAGGCTATTATTTATAATAAATTAGTAATTTAATAATTAAATTACTAACTTAATAATCTATATAATTAGTAAATACTATAGCCTGATATAGCTATTAACTATTAAATAATATTAAATAATTACTTAAAATCGGGATTATAAAACCTATCTATTACCGCTAAATTAGCGAGGAGGATTATTTAAAGGAGAAGTATACTAACCTAATCGAGGATCTCGTCGATTATTATAGCGACTATCCTACTTTATCTTAAAGCCTTTCTTAATAAGGCCCTTATTCCTATAAATATCAAACCAAGTATTCTTCTTATACCTAAGTTCTTCTAGTAGGTAGTAATAAGTCTCAGCGTAACTAGCTATTTATATACTTAAATACTAGGAGTACCTAGGCTATTTTAGTAGTAGCTATATTAGTATTCTTGCTATTTAGAATAATACTAGAGATATAATTAGCTAGATCTTACTAATTACGAGTATCCTTAACTATATATTAGATTACCTTAAAGAGACTAAGCGATTTACTAGGAGAGTCCTAAAAATATTCCTATAAAGCTATATACTATTTAGTAATACTAGTAGGGTTATTTCATAGCCTAATACGTATAGTACGCGATAATTAATTAATAAATAAATTATTAGCTTTCCTAAGTAAATATAATTCTAGATTTAATTATATAAGAGTTAGATCTATAATAGTAGCTTTTACTTTAACTCTATTAGTAAAGCTAAAAATATTATAATAGATATTATAGCTATCTTTAACTTTAACTAGGGGTATATTAGGATCTAGATTAAAATACCTAATATCTTAGGGCCTAAACTAAGGGGTACTAATTATAAGAGCTAGGGCTATAGCTATAGTAGGCTAATAAGTCTAATAACTCCCTACCCTAGTATTTATACTCTAGAAAAAGGTAGATATTATACTAAACTATTCGGGCGTAAAGCCTCTAACAGGTAAACTCGCCTAGCTAGCCTAGCTATTACTATTACTATTATTATTTCCCCTATTATCTGCTATATCTAAAGGCTCTAGTAGATTAGGAAGTTCTAGTCCTATTAGGTGATCGTAGATAGCCTCTTCTACTAAGGTTACTCTTATACCTGCTAAAGATAGAATAGACTCCGTTAATATTAGTATTAGTAAAGTCGACCTTAGTAGTAAATAGATTAAGGTCCCTATTAGAGAGGTAGGTATTAAAGGAGGCTATTATAAATAGTACCTTATAGATATAGTAGCTTTCTTGAAATAATAGTTTATTATATGGAGTTAGCTTTTATTAATAGCCTAATTAGAAGGCTAGGATATTTTATTTACATTAAAGAGATTAGGCTCTAATAATAAAGACCTAGTATAGTACTATTATTCTCGTAAGGAATTAGAAGAGATACGGTTAGTCTAAGGAGGTCTAAGATTCCTATTTATAATAAGTATTATTAGGAATCGGCTAATATTATTAATAATAATAGTATAATTATATCTAGTATTAATAAAATTATGTAATTAAAAAGTAAGGATAAGGGTTTCCCTATTAGTAGCTAGGACAAGTAGTAAGTAGTAAGCGGGGAAATATCTAGGAAATATCTAGATTTACTTAGTAAAATACTAAGGTTTCTCTAAAAATCCTAATAATCTAACGAAATCCTAATACTATTAGGAGGTAGTGATATATAATAAATAAGGCTCTTATTAATCACGACTTTTAAAGAGGCTTTTATAGTATTAGTTATAGAAGGCTTCTTTAGCTACTTAAACGAGTATTAAATAGATTAGCGTATAGAAGACTTATAAGGACTTATACCTTAAGGCTAGTACTATAAAAGCTAGTATTATAATATAGATAGCTGGTACTATAATAGCTAGTAGACTATATACGGCTTATTAGTAGTTAATAGTACTAATAGTAGCTAATACGGTGTTACTACCATATATTATAACCGTGATTAATGATATAGTAAAGTAGTAAAGGTTATAGAGAAGGGAAGCTTCTCGCAGGCCTAAGATATGCCTGTAGAAGGCTTCCGCTCTCTGCGCTATAAGCTACTAGCTATATAGCGATAATTATAACACTTTCCCTAAGCCTATAACTAGGAGGATAACCTCTAAAGTTACTAATTTTATACCTAAATCCTTAAAGATATACCTTATTAATCTTAGAAGAGTATTAGCTAATAGGTTAATTCTTATAAGTAGTAAAATAATTTTTTTTTAGTAGTTTTTTTTTTAGTAAAGTAGGATTTAATAGTAAGGTATTATAATAATAAGATTAAAGTAATTATTAAAGTTAGAATACCTATTACTAGGGAAATCCTTTTATATCCTCCTTATAAAATCTTAGAAGAACTAATATTATAATAAGGAAGTACTAATATTTATTCTAATTTATTAATTTAAGCCTACTAAATAACTTAATAAGACCCTAATAGAGAAGATTATTATTCTCCGTTCTATATATTATTACCGGTAGGTCTATAATAATAATAAGATAGATTATAACCCTTATAATTAACTTAGAGGTTGTTTAGATACTATTAATAAAGGGCTACTTAGTTATATACCCTTATCTTAACTCCCTTCCTATTAATAGAGATTAAATTAATAAGTTAAGTAGCTACTTAATTAATTAGCTTATATCTTCCTTTCTTAGTTTTATTATCTTTACTTTTTTCTTCTTTACTACTACCTTCTTTTTTTACCTACCTTTCTACTTTAACTCTAGCCTTATAGCCTTCTTAAGACTTTAGATCTTACTCTACTTCTAGTAGCTTCCTAGGCTTTACTTTAATAATACCCCTAGATAACCTTATTATTATATATAGGGTAGGATTAGGTAGTTAAGAAGTAGTAAGCTATTAACTTTATTATATAATAGTTAAGATAAGAGGTAGAGGATCCTTAGTTAAATCTAGGGTCTAGGTTTTAAGGATTTTATTAATATCCTCGAAATTATTACTATATAGTAAAGACGCTAGGGAGCCTAGGGTTATCTCCCCTTTAACCGGTTAAGTATAAGGAATTAAGTATAAAAATATTAGCTTATTATTATTATTAGCCGCTAAGACTAGAGACTAGTCTAGCCTCTCTATATAAGAAGTTACTTATATACTAAAATTTCTTTAAGAAAATTTACTTTATTATATAATATCTTATCTTATTTACTTTAAATACTATATCTATTTTTATAACTCTACCTCCTAGGTATATTAATATCTTCTTTTATTATTTTTAATAGCCTTTATAACCTTCTAGTCTATATAGCCTTACTATTACTAACTACCCTTAGGAAATTAAACGTACTTAGAGGTTAATACTTCTAAAAAGATAATAGGTAATATACTTTTAACCTATTACTTATACTTAATATTAAGTAAATTAATAAGCTTAATATAATTATAAATATATTCTTCCTATTTATAAGTATTAGGAATAGCCTAGTAAAAGTCTTTTACCTTAATAGCTATAAACTCTAGTAGGGTAAGACCTTATCTATTAAACTTATTACTTAGAGTAGTAGGCTTTATAAGGGGTAAATAAATATCCTTATTACCTAAGCTATTACTTAATTAGCTAGAGCTACTATTAGATCTATCTAGAGCTATTTACTAGGCCTAAGTAATAGTTAGATTAAACTATATTTACTACCCTACTACTACCTTAAGTAGATTAAAAAGCTAGTAGGGATAGACTAGTAATAATAGTATAGGCTCTCTAGTAAAGATATAGTAATATAACTAGTATTTATAAGGGAGACTATATCTTATTAAAGTCTTATAATCTAAAGAATATCTATCTCCCTTAGGGGCTACGGAAGTTCTATCTTCTACTTTAAATAACTACTTTTAAGCCTTATTCTACTTATATACTATTAGATTAATAGCTTAATAAGTAAGTAATAACTTAATCTATTTAAATACCTCTCTAAAATAATTAATATAGTAAGGGAGGTTTTTCTTCTAGTAGTTTATCTCTTTAAGATAGGTATCTATAAAGTTATTAACTTCCTTAGTAATTAAAGTAACTAATATTCTTATAAGAGTATATCTATTAATAAATCCCTTAATTACTAGATATATACCTTTACCTTATTAGGTAGAAGAATATCTATAGTTTAATTACTTCCTAGTAAATATATTAATAAATTAATATACCTAAGGCTTATAAAATTCCTATATATAATTCTAATCCTTAGAGTATAAAGCGTCTAAGAGAGACTAATAGTTAATAGATATATCCTTAACTATAGGGGACTTAATCTACGCCTATACCTTATTATAAAGCGCCTTCCTATTATTAGCTAGGTAGCCTTTATAAATAAGTCTTACCTTAATAGCTTTAACTACGTGCTAATTATATAGCTAGAGGAAATAATTACTACCCTAATTATTAATCTATACTACTAGCTCCTATACTATTTCTAGGCCTACTTTTAAAGAGGAAATTTTCTTCTTCTTTACTATTATTATAGTTAATCCTATAATAAAGTCTCCTAATAAGACTCTTATACCTTAGTAATACCTATAAAAAAATAGTTCCTTTATATAAGTATTTATAAAAGTAAAAGCTTTAGCTAATTTAGAAGTAATAAAGTAGTAGGTAATTAAGAATATCTAAAGAGTATTTATTATATATACTAGTACTAATAGAGGTAATTTATTCTTATTAATATTAAATATTACATCTATAATAATAATAAAATTACTAGTAAATTACCTTACTATTTAGACCTAAGCTAGGCTATAAAAGAAGAAGTATTTAATTTATTATATTTACTAAGTTTTATTCTTAATAATATACTTCTCTTTTATATATATATAATAGCCTATCTCTTCTAGAGAATTAAATATAAATTAGAGTTCTTCTTCCTTTATTTATTTATAGCTCTCTCACTTTAGGTTATTATATTCTATCTATATTAAATATAGGCCCTATATTTTAAGTACTTTCTTTACTTAAAGATATAGCTAGCTAGCCTCTTAAAGACCTTATATATACGTTTAAGCTTAACTACAGATAGGATCCCTTAAATAGTACTCTTTAAGCTTAAATAGGTTATTAAGTATCTTATAATTATACTTAGGGTTAATTATAATAAGTCTTTATAATTACTTATACTTATAATATATAATCCTAATCTTATATAGATACTTAAAGAAGCTTATCTTTATATTATAGTACTAATAAGTCTATTCTAATAGACCCCGTATATTATAAGTACCTTTACTATAGCGTTAATATTTTAAGACTATATATTCTTACTTCTTAATCTTATAATTAGCTACTACTATAGTAAAGCCTTATATAAAAGTATAATCTTAATAGCGGAGCCTCCTAACTTTATTACTATTAACTACTTTACTAGTCTAGGGAGCGCGTTAGTAAGTATTAGGAATAGCTAAGATAGTAAGTCTTTTCTTCTCTTTAACTAATAGGATCTTCTTAAATAAGGTAGTTATAATATAGAATAGTTAAGAACGTAAATAAGTAAGTAAGTAATAGTTTAGATAAAATATAAAATATAGCTACTAAGCGAGAAAATTAACTAATAGTATAATACTTAGTAAGAAGGTAACTACGGGAGGGTAACTATCCAGAGTTAAACCTAAGAAGGTATCTAATTTAAGATAGTCTAGGCGCTATTTTAAGCGGCGTTCTCACTTGTTAATTTTAGTACATAGAATATATAAGCGAGCTAATAATATTAAGTAGCAGTTTTTAAGATAATTTAATAGTTATATTACCTACTAGCTATCTAGATTACTATCTAGAATACTACTTAGAGTACTACCTAGAATATTACTTAGAGTATTACTAAATATATATAAATTTAGAATATCCTTTATTTTATATTAATTCTAAGCTAGGGTAGTATAAGGATATAATATATAGGATCTACTCTAAGCTCTATTAATTACTACTTAGACTTAGCTACTTATTAGTTTATTACTAGCTTTATCTACCTTTTTATTACTTCTTAGTAATTTAACTTTAATATTAGAAAAATTTAACCTTAATTATAATTTCTTTAAACTTAAAAATAATTTCCTTTCTCTTATAAACTTATAAATCTTACTATTAATTTATATATTTATTATAATACTAGAAAAGAAATAATAAGTTTATATTTATATTTATATTTATACTCTACTATCTAGCTACCTAGAGCTAATAAGAGTAGTTTATATCTAGCTTACTAGAGGAAACTATAATTTATAAAAGAAAACCTTATCCCCTACCCTATTTATTATTATATTTCTAGATCTTTAGATATTATATATTATTTTATTTTAAACTCTTTATACTATCTTATTCCCTTCTTTTATTAGGGTTACTTATCCCTTTACCTTCTAATTAGAGCCTTCCCGCTTTTATATAATCATAAAGAGTTATTCCTTTACTAGTATAAATTAGTTAAATATACCTTATTAAATAACTTATTTAATTACTATCTTTAACCCCTTTAAAGTTAATATTATCTAATAAAAGTTATTTAACTCTATCCTTTAAAGTATTAGCCTCCTCTCTTTTATATAATTAAGGTAGAATATAAGTATATACTTAGTATCTTAATACCTTTATTTATATTTATAATTAATACTATTAATCCCTAGTACTATCCTCTTATATAAGAAGGCGCGTAGTCCTATTTTCTTTATATATAATTAAATACTTATAGAGCTCTTAGCCTTAAAAAGCCTTATATAAAAATTAACTCTTATCTCTTAGATTCCTCCCCTTTATACTACTATTTTTATATAATTAAGGATATTCCCTTAATATCCCTACTACCTCTCTTTCTACTTCTCCTTTACCTACCTCTTAATCTCTTTAGGGGTAAGGCTATCTCCCCTTATAATTCCTTTACCCCTAGGGCCCTAGGCTATTATCCTTATATCCCCTCCCCCTATTATTACTTAGAGGGTTCCCCTTACCTAGGACTACTTCTCCTTTATTAGAGTCTTTATAACCCTTTTCTCCCTTCCCCTTTTCCCTCTTAGCTTATAATAGATCCTCGCGTTCCCTTCTTTAATTAATAGATAGATCCCCTATTTTATTAATATATATAATATTAACTAATTAAGGCCTATTCTTATTAATAAGACCCTTAATTCCACCTTTAATACTTATATACTAGTTACTTTAAAGGCCCTAAGTACTATCCTTAGGTACTTATTTTATATAGTTTTTAGTATTATAATATTTACCTTCTTTACCTCTAATATCTTTATTAAATTATATTATATCTCTATTATATAAATTATTACTAGCTAGACTATTATATTATAAACCTATCTTATCTTATTAAATATAATACCTTATATTAAGCTAATAATAGTTAATAAGGCTAATTTTTATATCTCTATCTTTAATTTTACCTTATTAATATAAAGTTTAAAGACTCTTATTAATATTTCTAAGTATACTACTACTACTTTAAAGTCTACTATTACCTTTATATTAAACCTTTTTAAGCTCTTTAATAAATAGATTAACTTATATTTATAAGGGGTAAAAGTTACCCTATATATATTTACTTAATAAAGGTATACCTTATATACTTTTATTAAGATCTTATAATTCTCTTTAATACTTTTATTATATATTATTAAGTAGATATTATTAATAAAGCCTTTAGTTTATACTTAGAATTTTATCTTTATATATTCCTCTATTAATAGGGAGTTAAAAAATAGAAATAAAATAAGTAGTATTAAAGACCCTTAAGAGATCTTAGTTTCTACTATCTCTATCTTATTTATTTCCTAGCCTAGTATAATTATTATAGCCCTTTTAATTAGAAAGCTTTATATCTACCTTATAATAAAGATTAAGACCCCTTTCTTCTTTAAGTTATATAATAACCTCTTATAAGAGATATTATTAAAGGCCCTTATAATATCTAATAATAGTATATTTATTATATTAGACTTATTATAATTTTATATTATATATACTACCTCTATTATTATCTTAAGGGATATTATTATTAACCTTCCCTTCCTTACCCTTATCTATTATAAGAGTAGTAATTTATATTCCTTTATAAGGTTACCTAGCTTCTTTATAATAACTACTTCTAGCGCCTTCCCTAAGATATTAAGTAGGGTAATTAGATAGTATAATTTTAATTTAAAGTAGTCCTCTTTCTTTAACTTCTTTAAGATAATTATATTAGCCTTCTTAAATTTTATTAAGTAGTACCTAACCCTTAGATAAGCCTAGAATAAGTATATAAAGCTAGGTAGTAGCTCCCTTTCTACTATCCTTAAGAACCTATTTAGGATCCTATCTACCCCTAGTACCTTATTCTATTTTAGCCTATTAATCGCCCTATAGACTTCCTACTTAGTAACCTCCGTATCCGTAGAAATAATAAATAAAGGTAGAATATATTTAAGTAGACTTAAATTAATCTAAGCTCTTCTAAGGTAGTATAAGAGTATAGTATATTAGAGTCTAATTAAGCTACCTTAGATCTAGCTTTAATTACTTATATTAAGGTCTTATAACTACTAGATATCTTATCTCTTACTTAAATTCTATTAATATTATATTAAATACTAAACTACTTATAAGTATATAATATATATACTTTTCTAGAGATATTATAAGAATATAATAAGTTCTAATTTATATTATAATATTTATACTAAGTCTTAGTAAAAAGCTTACTATATAATTTATATAGTTTCTAAAGTTATATAGAACCTAGGCTTATAACCTAATAAAATATATAATACTTATAAGTTATTTATATATAATTTAGGTATGATATAATAGTATTATAAGCTAGCGACGAGATCTACCTATATGTAGTACTAGCTACGAACCTATTACTTATTAATAGAGCTAAGAGATCTCTAGTCTAAATATAATTAAAATAAAACTAAGATATTATATAATAGTAGAGCTCTTTATATAAAGTTTTTATACGTGTAGTAAGCGCGCTTTTAATATATATAATAATACCTACCTTAGTTCCCGCTAGTAGTATTAGCTTTATATATAAGAGACTCTAGGTTAAGAGATAGAAGGTATTATACTAAGTAGAAAAGTTAGAATAATAGCTAAAGCCGCCCCCCCTAGCTAGGAGGACTATAACTACGCGTAGGAGTAGGAGTAGTAACCCTATAATTATAAGTATAGCTGGCGGGATTTTAATATAATCTACTTTCTCTTATAAGTAGATTATTATATAAATTAGTACTAGGAAATAGTAATATAACGGCGGTAATAAAGTATATTTGTACCCCCCCTTAATAACCCTAATAGCTCCCTCTTATATATAATAGAAAAGATACGCGGTAATTCCTAATAGGAGTATTATAAGCCCTCTACTAGGCTAGTAATAGTAGCGACCTATATATTATAAGTTTAAGAGGGAAGGATATCTTAATACTAGATAGTATAAGAGAGGAGTAGCTAGGGTAGTAATAGAATAGTAGGAGGGCTAGTAGTACTTACTAGTATTAGTTAAATTATATAAGGAAGGATAAGAGGGTAATTAAGGGAGTATAAACCTTTTAGGGGTAGAGAAAGGGGCGTAGCCCTAGCTTAAGAGAGGAGTATATAGATATTAGGATCTAATACTAGAGTAGTATAGAGTATAAGGGAGAGGATAGTATATAATATCTAGAGGCGTAGAAGTAGTATAATAAATTAGGTAGGTAAGAGAGGTTTTCTTTTATAGCTTATAGTTTCCTCTTAAAACTAGAGTTAGAACGCCCTTATTAGCTCTAAGTAGCTAGATAGTAGAGTATAAAATATAAATATAAATATAATAATACTATTATAATAACTAATAGATAGATATAACTATATAGAATAAAATAATTATTACGAGAAATCTCTACTAGTCTGCCAAGGCCCCCTAATTAGTAGTTACCGAGGTTGACCCGGCCTGAATTCTAACACTAACCTCCTTACAGATTATAGCGATTTGGAATGCTTTTGACGGGCCTTATAGTATGCTAGTAAGCTGTCGGAGGGTAACATCCATTTTTTTAGAAACGATAACGACATAATTACCATCCTCATACACATCTTTAATCTGGACGAGATGATCGCTACTAAAAGGTGCTATTCAGCACCTTTCTCGACAGCGACGTCGGCAATCGTCTTGCCACTATTATACTCGACCTTCAAACCATCGGGGCCGAAGGAATGCGTGCACAGTCTTGACAATGTGCTAGGTAGGGAGATCGTATCTGTCAGTGCGCGCCTATAATATTACCCGAACCTCGAGAAGGCTCGTCGCTTGTGCAAGTGCGCACGAGTCCACATGCTGAATGCTGCAACTTCTTTTATTTTGTCTACCACCTGCGCGCTTGGGTCATACATCTAAGCACGCAGGAACATACAATAAGTGCCTTCTCTCCGACTTTGAACTTTCTGAAATATATCAGTTGAATGCGGCAGCATTCATGATTAGTGTGACAGGCTACTAAAGTGGAGATGTCTCTAGCCTTGTGGGCCACGCTTTGCTCTACTCTTTATTTGTCCATTGTCGAAGGTCTACCAGGTATGTCTAGACTCAGCGCGGAGTCATCTACAGTGGTGTTGACTGACCTCTGAACGTAATATCTAGCGTTCCCTGACTCTCCTCAACCTTCTCTGCTACTGCCATTGCTTCGCGGAGGTACAAATCTTAACCAATCACTACAAGGTCCGCAGTTGAATCAAACAACGAATGTATCAGGATATGAGGATGTGCGTATTAGATGTTATGGCCCACTCTTTGGCGATCTCAGTGGAGATAGTTGCAAACAAGCGTGGGAAGACATTCCGACGTTTCCAGACGTTGAATACACATTCGGAACACGGGGTGAAACTTCAGCAGATGTACCTCTCCCCTTTCGATTCATCAGCCGTGAGTACACGTAGCACCAGTCATTTAGTAGTAGACGTTCCGAAGACTAATTTATCATTAGGTGATGGCACTTGCAGCATCGAAATCGACCAAACTATAGCGGATCGAGCGATTACAGAGACAGCACTAAGCAGTGAGATTGGTGACGTAGCATGGGACCTTCTGAATGAGTGTACCTTTTACGAACATCCAAGGGGTGGTATCGCTACAGGCCTAGGTGAGAACATTCCTGATTTCAGTATTGCCGATTAGAGTTGTCATATAGATACTGGTTGGCTTACAATGAACACGGATAGGGCTGAAAAGCCAGCTCACCTTGACCGTTGGTAGTTTCAAACCTAAGGTCATGTGCGGGCATCGGCAGAGCATATTGGACAGCTCTCTGATAAGACCGTGTCAAGATGCGCTGAACATGATGCCAGCTTCAAAGACCCCGCAGAGCTCCGGAGCCGTGAAGCTTCCGAAAACGTTTCCTGATAGTAAGTCCTGCTCGATGAAAGACATTACAATTTATGTATCGCCATGTTCCTGACATTTTTTAAAGCTGCATCTAGGTGCGCCGTAACCGTTGACATCATGAGGGGTCCAGCCGTCGAGGTCAGATGGTATGACTTGTGGGCCAGTGCTGTCTCCATTGTGGGCATGTGTACAGTGAACAGTCAACCCGGAAAATCATATCATACAGGTAAGCTTCAGGCTGGGCGGCCTACTATATTAAGATATAAGATACTAAATCGGTCGACAGTGGATAACACAGTCTTCTCGATCTCAGTCAAAATCGCATCCAGCATGGGTACTCTCCGCAATTTCGAGGCTTAATTTCATACGAGTTGGTCATGATTTTGGCTGAGCGGTCAGTGCCGAATATATTTTTGAGTGAACGTACTCGGCGGTCATCTCCTCATGAGGGACTTGTCAGGATCAGTCTTGAGAAAAATATCAACGACTTATACAAGTTTGTGCGCAAGCGGCGAAGCGGTACCCATATCTCAAGACGATGACCAGCGATATGTAACGTAAGAGAATGGAGCATAAATCATTAATATAGAGCAATTTCGGGAAGCCTATTTTTCTATCTCCATTCTCTGATATGCTGTCCAGTCCGGTCATATACCAAGCTGGTTACATTACTCTCGCGATTGTAGTAGACAATGCGGCTATCATAATCGATGTTCGCAATGGAATCAGATCAAAAGCCACTATCAAAACAATTCCGCTGACCTACGACACATGTCCCTAATTACGTCCTGGCTCTCGCGATCCTCGTAGGGTTGTAGCTTTTCGTGGTTGGGATCAGGCAATTCTTCCCCTTAGCGTTTGTGGTGCGCTTCTAGACGTACTTTTAAAACAAAACCAGCGTTATCTACCACCTTTGGGCTTCCCGGCCATTGCGCATTAGACATACAGCATTTTCTCCACTTTATGTTCGCTGAGAATAAACATATAGTAGCGCTCGAAGGTACGACCACATTTCTCGCGACTTCCTCTCCGACCTTTCTCACCTATAGCATTCAATATCCAAAGGGAACGATAGCGCCCTCAAACCTACACACATTGTCGACTAGTAATATACTTGGCCAGTGATTCAGAAATATGCGATGTCTTCAACTCGCACTCTCGGCTTTTGTCTGCTTCGTCTCTTGGGTCAATCTCGTCTGGGCAACAACGTTTCCCATCTTTAATACGTCTCCCTATTTCAATGAACACCACAACCCAGCAAAGACTACGAATTCGACGCAGATCAACGACAGTAGCTCCTGGTGGCTCAACGCCACATCCACTAGCATTAAGACACTTGGTAGCATTTCCAACAGATTCCGTAATATACTAGCACATTCGAGGACGTTACAAGACTATAGATCTGCCGGTGCATGTGATTCCGATAGGGCGGATGCTAATAATCACAATCAATTCTGGTACGTGTCTAACAATGACACTCATGTCCGTCAAGAGCCCGCGTATGGCCCTCACGAGAGACTAGCTCCGAAGTCTTTCAATTTGGTCAAACGTGCAGGCGGAGACTACAGAACCGGGTTGGGACACGATAAAAAGGGTAACTCTAGATGCCAAATGATTTCCTTCTGTTACACGCCGGACTATCCTAGTGTGGAGGACGTGAAGCGGAACGAAATCTTGCCAGCGCAACAACAGGGAGAGATGAGACCTTTCTTCAACATAGCGAAGTACTGGACATTAGCTGACCGCTATCCGACCGAATCAACTCGTTGTCCTCGGTGGCAGCTGACTGTATCTACTCAGGACGCCGGTTACCCTGACGGTGATATGCCTGGTTTCGCTGTAGGCGGCAGAGCCAAATACTTTGTGAGTATAGATCACCTCTACGAGATCAAGCTCTTGGACACGTTTTTCTTGTATTTGATTGATGAGAAAGGCTTGAGCTGTGATGACATTCAGCAAGTTTTCGACCAACAGGGGATAGAAGGCACAAGGCTAACAGACCTATATTCCAATTTGCCCAAGTACTCAAACCCGGAGTTCGTAGGCATGGACGATCGCGTCAATCAAGCCAAGGCGTTGATCTGGAGGCCTTCCGGGTTCAACAACAACAACTCGCCTATAAGATATCAAAAAGGACCCGGAAAATCCGCTGTCGACAGCAACAAGGATCAGCTTGCAATTTTCGCAATCGCACTACAGTTGCTGAACGACTACGGAGTCCGTATGATCTTCGAAATTACGAATAGGCGCATCTATCAAGCGTTCGCAGCCATTGGACAGCAGTGGGCCAATCATTATCAGACGTGGATGACGGATAGAATTATCAATCAAAATCAGGTTCTTCAGTCGGCAGCGAACAGAGTCAGCGCTTCTATCCCGACGGCAGCCTTGCATCCAAGAGCTGCAGAGTTCCCAGATGAAATTCCAAGGTGGTCATCATTCATGTCGAGCTTGTTGGCAACCTATCCAATCGCTTCCATGACCTTACCAGCTGTCCATAACTTTAATCTTGTAGAGCCCACTGGCCTAGAGGCTAATGTCAGTACTCCTATGGTGACTTCTAAGAGTTTCGCTCCCTTGGAGACCGCCAAAATTGTTTCGGGGGATAAAGAAAGACTTGGCAACAGCACGCAGCCTCTCGAAGGACCGAGTATCACAGGCGCGGTTACGGATGGCTAGAATCTACAACTCTGCAACAATTCATGGTGCATTGATACTCCATATCAACGGAGAACTATCAATCAAGCTGTAAGGCTCGGCAATGTTCAATTTCTTGATGCTGGTTTTGGAATTGGCGTGAGAAAGTTGGCGAAGGACTTCGGTTTGACGAACCGACTTTAGAGCAATAGCCCCCATTGAGCGTTAGATTCTGTTCCGACCAAATCATTAGCAAGAGCGCGGTCCTGAGAACAAGGCTACATGTTGAGAAGCTTGTCCTCTTTCGGCCTTACCAGGTAGGGGCGATCCCGGAAGTGATCTTGGAAGTATTGCAGAGGGTGTAAGATACTGACCCGTCTTGGGAGGTATCAGAGGGACCTGCTGCATCTTAAAGGGGACAGAATAGCTACTCGAGTGGAGAAGCCAACATATGTTGCCAGATAGAGGATTGCCGTATGAAAAGCGATGAAAAATATCAAGTTTTATAAAGATTGCCAGTCCACGAGGCTCCATACTCAGGCTCATTGCAATTATGTAAAAGCTATCTCCATACTAGGTAAAAACTGTTCTCGGCGGTTTCCAGAGCGCAAAAGCCCGCCAGTATTATGCAATTCATTCAAAGGTTCTCGCAATCTGGAAGAAATTAGCAAGTCCGCTGCGTCATCACATCTACCAAACATTAGTTTGCTGCCATTATTACCAGAACATGAAATAAGATCTTGATCCCAGTAATCAAAAGCCGCCAATATCTAGCATATTCAGCTCTCATAGTTCAAGACATTGAGTTGCATTCTTGCAGACCACAATGGAAGTGTCTTTGCGCAGAGCTACTGCTATCAGGATAGTAACCAAGCTATGGATAGCTGTGGCGCAAAATGATTGAGTAGATCCTGCAAACGGAACCAGTGAGACATGATAATTGCGTACGATTCTGCGAGAGAAGGTCAATTACGATAGCAACTCATTCCTAGACTGACCGCGTCGGGTCGGTACTTCGAACTCGAGTCGGGTACCCGACTCGACTCTTAGCGAGTTAATACTAAATTCCTAGCCTAAGTATTTAGATTAGTACGAATAATTAGTACTAAGTATTTAAGTTAATACTAAGGGGTAGTATTAAGTATTAGTACTAAAGTACTAGAGGGTCGCTATCTTAAAGCGAGATTAGATATATATTTAGGTTATTATAAGCTTATAAGGATCTATATAGTATTAGTAGGTATATAATATAATTATAAAGCTATATAGATCCTAATTAGGAATAGCTTTTAATACTAGGTCTTAAGCTTTCTTTCTACTAAATCTAACTATCTAACCTATATATTATTAGGTAAGGAAATTTTAAAATTTATTCTATAAAAGCTAGTATTAATTAGTATAGATTAGTATAGATTAATACTTTACTTATATCCCTAGCTAACCCTAGCCCTACCTCTATACTTACTATTATAGATCTATAAATACTATAACCTCTAAAAAGGTTTATATAGTCTCCTACTATTTTTGTACTAATTATTATAGTTTTATTATAATTATATATATCTCTATCTTAAAATCTCTTCTATTTATATAAATTAATATAATTCCTTATAAATATATTATAATCTATAATACCTTATATAACTCTTAAAGAGGAGCCTAATACTAGCTATATAATACCTATATATATTAGTAAGGAGTATTAGCCTAGAGAGCTAAGTTAAAAGAAATTAGTAGTTCTACTCTAGGCTAAAAGGGTTATTATAACTAAAAAATATCTTATAAAGACTAAGGAGATTACTTATATAGATCTACTCTTAAATATTAAGCTTTATATAGATAAGAAAGAGGATAATATTATTAATATAAATCCTTATAAGCTACCTAAACTCTACTAATAGTTATAGGCCTAAACTTATAGTTATAGACCTAAATTAATTTTATACTATTCTTGTATAAGAACCTTAAAGATAGGTAATAATAAGTATACTAGTTATAAGAATAGTAATAGACCCTTCTATACCTATAAGAATAATACGCGTATCTATAGTAATATATATAATAACTATAATATATCTAGAGAGGGTATTAAGTATTATAGGTTTATTCTAGGTTAGTATAAATTCTATCCTAATCCTTATTTATCTATACTTATATTATATAAATAGCATAAAGGAGGCTTATAAATATAAGAAATCTAAAGATACTAATATATCTATCTATAGATCCTTATAACCTATCTACTAATCTATATAACGGCCCGTAAGAAATAAAAGACTAGTAAAGTTAGTAAAATAGGATATAAGGAGGTATATAGTAAGCTTATAAATATATATAGTAAGTAGGCGGATCTATATAACTACTTATAAGACTTTAAGAGGCTAGATAAATTAATAGGGGAGGATAATTAGGCGTACTAGAGTATACTACCTCTATATAAGTCTATAGTCGTCTATACTAGTAGTATATAGATAGTTATAGTTATAGATTATACGGGGCCCTTCGGAGTCTTACAGATCTATAAAGATCTATAAATATAATTATATTTATAAGAATAAAATAAAGTAACTTATACCTATAAATTACTAAACCTATATAGCCTAATAATAAATATAATTTAAGAATTAAAAATTAAATTAAATTTAATTATAATTATAATAATAAATAAAGATTAAACTAAGTAAATAAATATTAATATAGAATAATAATAATAATATAAACTTAAATAAGTCTTATATCTTTAATAAAAGTATTAACTTTAATAGTAACTTTAATAGTAACTTTATTTATAATAAACTTTATAACTATTAATTTTAATAATAATAATAGTCCTAGTAGCTTTAATATTTTTAATAGTTATAATAGTCCTAATAGTTTTAATAGTTCTAATAATTCTAATAGTTCTAATAATCTTAATAGTTTTAATAGTTTTAATAGTTCTAATATTTCTAATAGTCTTAATATTTCTAATAGTCTTAATAGTCTTAATAATTCTAATATTTCTAATAGTTCTAATAATTCTAATAGTTTTAATAGTTCTATTCTAATAATTTTAATAGTTTAAATAGCTCTAATAATTTTAATAGTTCTAATAGTTTAAATAGTTCTAATAGTTCTAATAGTTTAAATAGTTCTAATAATTTTATAAATTTTATAAATTTTATAAATTTAATTATTTTATAAAGACTTAAATATAAAAGTTAGGAATAATATTAATAAAAAGCTTAATATATCTAACTAAATTATATAGGATTTAAAAGAACCTCTAGATATATAATATTATTTATACGCTCCCTTAAACTTATTAGTAAGAGGACTAAAAGTCTCTATATATCTCTTATATAAGATAGTATAATATAGAGCTAACTATAACTAAAATATAATAAAAGTAAATCTACCTTAATAGTAGAAAGTAACTAGCCTTAGGATTTATTAATAGTTATTATAAAATAGAGCTAGACTAGAAACTACTTATATATAAGAAGGTAAAGGTAGTTACCTTCCTTATTAGTTAATTTAATTTAAGGAATTAAGTATATCCCTTTATACTACTTTCTACTAAGGATCTAACCTCAAATATACTATTAGGATAGATATATAATAATTAGGCGCGTCCTATTATATATACTTTTATTTAGGTATAAGTTTTATAATAATATAATTAGAGCCCTAACCTTTAAGTATAATTAGGAAAGGGGAAATCTAAATAGCTCTAAGGATTATAGGAATTTTAAGCTAAGTCTATTATTATTATTATTATTAGATAATAAAAGGTATTATATAATTTTATATAAACGCGTTAAGATCTTATTATTTAAAATAGTAGTAGAGTTATTTTTCAAGGATAGTATAGCTCTACTCTTAAAAAAATCCGGCGGTAATAACGGCTATATAAGGGAGGTAGTAGGAAAGATATATTCTATAAAGGTATATCTATTTATATCCTAATTTTTTACCTTAGGGGGAAGAGCTATTATCTTATATATTAATATATTATATAATATCCGGCCTATCTACCTTATAAACGCCTAGTTATTAGATCTAGTATAGAGCTATATATTTTAATATAGCTAGAGTATATTTAGCTTTAGCTAAACCTAGGAGTTATAAAGGCTAATATTAACTTATATAACCTAATTACCTCTCTAAATAATAGGAGTCGTCTATATAAAGTCGCTACCTATAATTATTAGGAGCCTACTAAATAGGTTATTACTTTTATAGATATTATATTATATTATATTAACCGCGGTAAAATTATTTTTATTCTATATAAGTACCTTATCTTATATAATTAGGGTTATATAATAGAGTAACTCTATTATATTAGATTATACAAGGATATAATAGATAGATATATTATTATAAATAATTAAGATCTTAAAAGTAGAGTAGGATATATAGCTACTAGGTAGTAATATTAATATAATATTAGTAGAAGTAATATATAGTATAATATATCCTTATATATAAAAAAAAAAATAAAGAGCTTTATAGAGAAAGGTCTTCCTAGTACTTATAATACTATATATAAAGAAGTATATAGTTTATAATAAAGTTATAATAGCTATAAGGATAGTATTATAAGTAGAGTATTAATTAATATTTAACTTTAGAATAGTAGCGTTATATAAGGTTATTTACTCCTTAATATTATACTCTAATTTAGATATAATTAGAAGAGGGTAGTCCTAGTAGGATTATATAAGGAGGGGTATAGGTAGATTAAAGTCCCTAAGCCTTCTACCCTAGATTTATAACTATTTAGCGACTAAGAATAACTTATAATTAAGATATATATTTATAATATTAATAGGAATATCTAGAAAGTCCTTAATAATATAGCGTAGTAAATTATTATAGATATTATAATAGAACTTTTCTTAAAGCTTAAGAGGCTTACTTATATTACTATAATAAAGTATAAATATAAATAAAAAATATAAGAAGTAGTTAGAAAAGTAGTACTAAGATTCTTTAAAGTATATAAACTACTTACTATTATTATTAAGGAGCCCTAAGGTAATATATATAGCCTAGAAGGTTAGATATAGAATACTATTAACCGTATAAATTACTTTAAAACTAGAAGGCTTATGAATAATAGTAAGTAGGACTTATAAGTAGAACCTTTCCCCCTATATAATTCTATAATTATATATATACTTAATTATATATCCCCTTTATTAAGGTATCTACCGCCGCTCCCCTTTCTTACTATAGTAGATGTAGTACTTAGGAAAATTATAGTATAGTAGATAATAGCTATTAGAATTTTTAATATTATACCTTAAGAAGTATATAAGTATTATTTTAGCCCTATTAAGTACCCGTAAAAGGTTAGTCTTATTATTATAGAACTATACCTATTACTAGCTAAGGAGGTATAAAGTAAGCTATATAATAGGAGGATCCTTATTATAGTTATAGAATTTAAAAAGGTTCTATATAGCCTAGTATAGACTAATATAGTAACTATTTAAGTAGCGTATAATTTTATCCTAGTTATCTACTAGCTTAAGAGTTATACGGTTAGCGCCCTTATATATATACTTATATATATACTTAATAATACTAATAGAGGCGTAAACCTTAATATTAATATATATTATATATTTATAAGTTAGCTAGAGATTATATAAGACTACCTAGTAATTATCTATCTTAAGATTTTATATATATACCTGTTTTATCTATATATATCTATCCTTATAATAGTAGTATATAGGATAGCTATCTTTTATAATTAATATTTTAGGCTAGAACTTCTTTAAAAAATATTTTAGATAGATTTACTTAGATCTATATAGTTTTTTAATTATATATAATAACTTAGGATTCTAGTACCTATAAGGGCTATAAGTTATTTACTCCTAGATAATTTAATATAAGGAGCCGTTTAAATTAATAGTAGGATTAGGTAGTTCTATATAGATTAAATTATTAACGCGAAAACGGTCTAGGAAGCTATTATCCTAATATAGAAAAAGGAGGATATAAATATATAAAAGACCTCTTTTCTAATACTTAATAATTTAGATAGTATTAAGATAGTACTTAAACTAATCTTTAAAGTCTTATAATAATACCTTTTTCTTTATATAAAAGATATATATAATAATTTCCGCCTAATTATTAGTAGTCTAGTTATTAAAGATAGTAGCCTTAATTTTAGGCTAGTACGGGTTTATAGTTATTATTATAAAGAGTATTAGCTTCCTATAATAATATTAAATAGCTAGGAAGTCCTTATAGTTTTATATTATAGCCTAATTACCGCTACTAAAGCTAGAAGGTAGAATAGTATAGTATCTAAAAGTATTTATATAATTATTACTAGCTAGTATTATATCTTCTACCCCTTAGTATAGTTCGCTATAGATAGTATCTTAATTCCTATAAAGGAAATTAAGTCTTTATTAGTTAATTATAATAAAGTAATTAATAAGTACTAACTAGGATATTAAAAGAGGTAATAGCGTAACTATATATACTTAGAGTAATAGATAATAGTACGGCGATTATTATTATTATATAGCCGTAGGGCCTAGTAGTAGCCTAGATTTCCCTATAAGAAAAGGAGAATATAATATAATAAAAAGTACGCGGTATTATTATAATTAATAGTATAGAAAAGCGGCTCTTTACTATCTTTATAATATTTTATAATAATAATATTATAAAAGTAATAGTCTTTATACTTATCTAGAATAAAGGTAGTAACCTCTAAAGTAGTTAGTAGATTTATATATCTCTTATTAGATCTAGCCTTTATAACTAATTAAAGGTAAAGGTTTAAAACTACTTAGATAGGCCTTATTATTACCCTTACTTACTTAATTTACTCTTATATAGTAGCGTATATCTTAATAAATAGGTTATTATAGGCCCGTATTATTCTATTAAATTCTTTAAGGAGGGATTACTAAAGATTTAAATAATAGGATAATTAAGATATTATTATAAAGGCGGGATTATAGAAGTATAATTAGGTAAAGGATAGAATAGAGTAAGTATTAAGTTATAATAGGTCTTATAAGTAGTAAAGTTCCTTATAAATTATAAATTATAAAAGACTAAATATTAATATAGCCCTATAACTAGGTATCCTATTAATATTTATAAGATATAAAGGTAGGAGTATTATTATATCTATAAATATTCTTTAAAAAATACTTAGAATATAGTATACTTCCTTAAAGTAGCTCTTTTAGGAGTTATAAGGGCTCTAGTAGAGGAGGAAGTATACTATTACCCCGCGAGTAATATATTATAAATAGTATAAGGCCGGCCTTATACTCTTCCTTCTAGTATAAAGTAGAATAGCTTAAGTACTATTCTATTATAAGCCTTAAAGTATATATTTCCGCCTTATAATTAGATATTAGGCCCTTTAAGCGCGTATAGTTAGGTATAAGGCTAGTAGGAGGGCCTTATAATTAAATCTAAGGGCTTTATAATAGGCTTTATAATAGGGGAGGAGGATTACGCCTTTAAGTATATAATAGAATAGTAGGTCTTAAGGCTAGAAGTAACTATTCTATAGCTATATATTAATATTTAGACTAGTAATTTAGCTATAAGACTATATTAAGATTAAGTTTTTATAGAGGAGGTCTTTTTTACTAAGGGACCTAGAGTAGGTTAGTAAAGAAAAGGATAGAGTAGTAAGAAGTAGTAATACTTAATAATATAAATAAAGTCTTAATATAGACTAATTAGGGGTTAAGAAGTTAGTAATAGGCTTAGTATACGCGTACTTTATATAAGTTTATTATAATATCTATATATAGATATATAGATTAGTATAAAGAAGAAAGAGATAGGATAAGATATATATAGAAGAGTAATAATATAAATAGGATATATATAGAGGAAAAAGAAAAGTTCTATTATATAAGGTAGATTACTTAGCAGCTAAACCTTAACTAGTTATAGTACTATATAGATTAACCTAACTTACTAAGACTTTTTTACCTAGTAATATTTTCTATTTATAGTAGTATCTCTTACTATATATAGGATTTACTACTATATTATTAATTATTATTATTATTATTATTACCTAGGTATTTCTAAGAAGTAAATAAGGTAATAAAAAAAGGTAATATATATCTCTAAGGAACTAAGGGGGGGATTTAAATTCTAATTAAAAAAATTCTAAATTTAGAATAGGGGTAATTCTAGAAAAAAATTAGTATCCCTTACTATTTTATTAGGGGCTTAACGTCTTAGCGGTATCTTAGCGAGTTAGGTCGGTCTAACCTAACTTACTAAGGTACCGAGGGCTTTTTAGATTAGTACTAGAAACTAGTACTAAGTATTCGGGTCGGTACTAGGAGGTAGTACTAAGTATTCAGGTTAGTATTAATTCATAGTACTAAAACCCGACTCGACGGTTAGTCTAAGAATTTCCTTAGGATATAAACTCTTAATAACTATATATTAGAATTACTTTAATAGTACCTTTACTTTAAGCTTAATACCTTAGCTACCTCTAAGGAATATTTTTTTCTTATCTAGATTATTATCACTGTTAATCTAGCATTGGATAGTACTATACGGAGGTTGCCAAAGTCTTGTGCAGGCGCTAACAGAAGTGGCACCGATTCCTCAGGGACTTAGCGGAACAGGTTACCCCGGGAACCGCACCTCTGGTACTTAGACCTTAAAGGATTGGGCCTAAACTCTTAGGCGTCCCAGTACCTGTAAATTTGGCGCTTGCTCAAGACTTTTGGTGTCAACCTCCGTATAAGGGGGGAGTATTAGAAATAGGTGTCTAGCCCCATCTATGCTAGCGTCTTGGCATGGTCTATGTGGACAGAGTTTTCAACTCCCTGTTCTTACCTCCCTAGAGTACTATGCAGATAGCCATAATCACGTTGCCAAGACGTTGTTCAACAACTTCCACTGACCCCAGCTGGATCACCCCTTCCGAGCTGGCATGCTACGCGGAGAACTCTTGGCGCATCACTAGTGGCGGGCCAGTATTAACTCCACACTTTTCTTCTCTCGATTCTTCATGCAAAAGCAACGATAACATGGCTTCCTCGAATACCTCGTCGACCTCTCCATCTGGAGCTGCAACTCCAAACTCTCGTTTCACCATGCAAGCCTCCACAGCCGCAGATTTACTAGCATCTCAAACTGTGGGCCTGGTGCACCTTTCCGACTTCCGAAAACGACGCGCAGAAGCGCTCGAGCAGAAAGAGCGAGAATCAGGGAGCTACGGTCGCTTTGCGCCGGCTTCTTCAACGGCTTCTAGCGTTGCAACTCCAAATAGCAATGCCGACGGGTAAGTTATGTCTGATAATGCAAGGTACGAGAAGTAGCTTGCGCGATCTGCAGACTCTGATGGCCAAAGCACAGTGTTTCGACGCCTCAAGGACCGCCGCCGAAAAAGAAACGGAAGACCGTTGCGAAAGGGAAGCTGTCTTTTGGTGCAGATGACAAGGAAGAAGAGGAGATTGGGGATACAGTTCAGGCGTCTGCGGCAGACACTTCGAGGACAAACACGAATGATAGAGACGGGTCTGCAAAAGCCTTATCGGCGCCACAAAATGCTGCTGCGATCGAGAAGAAGCGACTCGGTCCCAATGCGAATCTCAGTGTTGCCCCCAAAGCTATGACCAAATCAGCCTTGCTACGAGAAGCTCAGACGCGAGATCAGCTGCGGAAAGAGTTCATCATTATGCAAGAAGCTGTGAAGGCTACCGAGATCATCATACCATTCGTGTTTTATGATGGTACGAATATACCAGGAGGTGCATGCAAAGTCAAGAAAGGCGACTATGCGTGGCTGTTCCTCGATCGCAGTCGGAAAGTTGGTGCAGAATTAGGAGTCGGAGGTGGGGAGAAGGCGAAAAGTAGGAATGAGTGGGCAAGGGTAGGTGTAGATGACCTAATGCTTGTGAGAGGGGAGATCATTGTACCACACCACTACGAGCTTTATTACTTCATCGTCAATAAGACGCTGGGGCCCAGCTCAAAGCCGTTGTTCGATTATGCTTCTACGATAGCTCCTGCCTCAGCTTCGGATTCCGGCGCGTCGTCGCCTGCTGCCGATGACTACGACCCCGTCTCCGTTCCCTCCAAAGGGAAGCGGGTGAACAATGGACAGGTCACGCCAGCAGATCGAAACCTTGAAGGAGTGAACGATGACCCGAACTTCACGAAGGTGGTGGATCGGCGCTGGTATGAGCGGAACAAGCACATCTTTCCAGCGAGTGTTTGGGAAGAATTTGACACGACCAAGGATTATACGAAGGATGTGAGAAAGGATGCGGAAGGAAATGCTTTTTTCTTCGGCTGAACTGGAGAGCTAGTAGCGTATACATCAGTAGGCTGTCTCGGCATATACCTATAGGATACCCTGTCAATGACGACTTTCTAGGTTGGTAGAAACTGTGGGCATTTTGTTATGCACTATGTGAAAGACCCAAATTCTCACCAAGCACTGCCCAACAGTATTGAGAAATCAGGCATAGTAGCTGCCATCTAGGGACAGAAGGGGGTTTGTTTACCATATGCTGTCCACCCCTTCAGGCAAGAGCCTTTCCCTCGGTTCCTTCTAAAAACGTCAACTTGTACTCCTCTGTCAACATTCTTCCAATTGAACGACAGTCTTGCCTTGAATTTCAACAAAGCACCTCAATCAGCCCAGCGACAATGGACTTCACTCTTCGTTGCAACTCACTCAAGTGCCGGAAACAGCTCACAGAGAGTGCTGTGGTCACAACTTGCAGGTGGAATTCGAGCAATGTCCGTTCCGTTCACACTACTGCTAATCACTCATCTAGCCACGTCTTTTGCGATCAATGTACCGACGCTCTAGGCCTGAATGCAGCAGCTGGCAACAACAGAATCTGCCCGGCATGTCAGACATCGCTCGACAAACCCGACGATGCTGCCATAACTCTGTTACAGCCTACAGAGGACTATAAGACGAGTGTTCTGAGTGGCCTCAATCCTAGCACCATCATGGAATGTGCTGCGCGAGGACTAGCATTCTGGAGCTATCAGTCAACGCAAGAGATGTACGTTGGTAGGTATCGATCTGGTTCCCACGCGCTGACAAGTGCTAGTATTTACCAGGAGTATCTCGCTAAGACTTTGACAGACAAGTACAGCACCCTCAATGTACAGATGGACAAAGTTATCAATGACGCCAATTCGGAGCTCAACATCCTCAACCAGAAGTTGAACAGTATGAGCCTGATCACTCTCTGTCGATCTACAGCTGATGTATGGGTCAGATATGCAGATTGACCAAGACAGACTCAAGGCCGAAAATACAGACCTTGCTGCAGCATTTCGTGAGAAGCACCGCAAGTACCAACAGACTCAAGACCTCTACGATCGTCTAAAGCGAAAGGAAATGATGGCTGCAACACAGTCTGCAGCCTTCGACTCTGTGGACGAGGTCCTTGGCAATGTCTCATCCCGAGCAGCACCTGGAGCATCAATGTATTCCCATCAGTACCCAAATCCTCGAATACAGGATCAACGTGACTTTCAATCCCTCCATGTCGAACATAACGGGATCGAGCAGGTACAAACGCACCGAAGGAATGGCAGCAACAATAGCCAAGGGAGTGGTGGTAAGATGCTTCCTCCACCTCTTCGTCGGCCTAAGGACATCAACAGTACATTTGGTCATGGTGCGTCTTAGCGTGCTTTCTGTCGTGCGCCTAGGATACTGACGTATGTTCAGCAAATGCTATGCCAACGCCTTCAAATCATCGTACCCAGCTTGGACCAACCGCTCAGCCTGTTGGCCGGTTAGGGTCTGGGAGCCTTCGAAATCAAGCCAGCATGAACAGAAGCCCCAAAGGCCATACCCCCGCTCAGAGACAACCTTTCGGTACTCTGAGTACCAACAGTGTCAACAGACCCGGTGTGAGTGGTTACGGTATGAGCGCAGGCATGAAAGTCAGCCAACAGCAGGGAGGTGAGCTTCAAAGCCCCCACAACCACTGTTGGCCTCTCCTGGTGTAGTGACGACTGACATAGACCAGGTTCACGCCTGGCAGGGGGTTATCATTCGAGTCAAGGCGATCCCCACGATCAATCCGCCCATCGCTTCTCCCAGCCTCAGCCGTTTCAGCGCGAGAATGGGCCCTACTTTTGATCTCCTACTAGAGGCTTAAAGAGTACCAAGGAGTCAATAAAATGTCCATGTGGACCATCGTACTTCGCTTTGCTTTCGCTAGATCGTTCTTTCAGGTCAATACAACAGCGGTTACTTTATACTCCTTATGGTCATTATGTTATCATGATGTTTGAGATAGTTTGAGGTCTACAGTGTCCTCTTTTTAAGAACATGACCTAGTAAAGTGTGTCCTGATCCAACATATGACGAAGGTCCTGAAACGACCGACAGAGTTCTCACCCATGACTAACATTTCCCTCACTCTGCCGCCACTGGTGAATAAGCCAGAGTCCCAACATGGGCCTGGTCCAAGTTTCTTTCAGTCACGAACTTTGGTTGAGTAAAATGAGACGATAAAATTGATCCTTTGATGGGGGTTGCGCCGGTTGGGATAAAGAAGGGTGTTGGGTTACGAGAATGGTAGTCGTATTGGGTCCTCTATTGTAACTAGCATAAGTTAGAGAAGAGATTGTTTTAATGGAATAGAACAAATATCATTCGAATGGGGAGATAAAAGCAGTTGATTCATTCATTGATAGCAATCGGGCACTCTCGTACGAAATATTTAATCCAGACAGTAGTTATACCTTGAGATTATTAGCTCTCTATACTATTATCCAATTTCTATGAACGAGCTATAGCTATAGAGTAATGCATGCATTCTACGATGAACTTTTCGACGCCGGTATTTTCAAACGCCGCTTGGGACTTATCAATCTAATCGATGACATGGAACCTCCAGATGGAATGGATTCCTCCGAGTTGCAAAACTGCCGTTCTAATTTAGGGTGCCATTACCAATGCTAGCAATGCCATTCTGACGTAGAGACCGTGTTTCATCTAAATCGTCCCGGGATTAGCAGATGTTCGATTGAGTACGCATGAATCAGGCAGAGAAAGACAGAAGAGTTGGGTAAAACATACCTGTCTGAAATATGCCGCCCTCGGATCAAAATCCACCTCTTCGCTGATCTCATCATTCCTCGGTAACGGATGCATAACGGCCATGTGGGCCTTTGCATGCTTGAGCACCGAATTATCGACCACCAACTTCCCTTTCAACTGCTCAAACTCCGTCACGTTATCAAACCGCTCTTTCTGCAATCGTGTGCAGTATAGCACGTCTGACCTCGCGACGATTTCTTTGGTGAGCTCGCTCGATTCGAGCACGAGCTGGCCCGAGCCGATCAGCTGCTGGCGAACCTCAGTCGGGAGGGCGAGTGAAGGTGGGGAGACGAGTTGGATGTGTACGTCGTAGTGTTGGAGAAGTTTGCAGAGGGAGTGTACGGTGCGCCCGTATCGGAGGTCCCCGATAAAGGTTATGTAGAGGCCGTTGACCGTGCCCAGCTCCTCGCGGATGGTGAAGAGGTCAAGGAAGGCTTGGGTGGGATGTTCGACGCTGCCGTTGCCGCCATTGATGATTGGCACGTCGGAGAATTTCGCTGCGACGGCTGCGCTTGAGGCGTCAGGGTGCCGGAGCACGATGGCGTCGTGGTAGGAAGCGAGTGTACGTATGGTATCCTGCAATGTCTCTCCTTTTTGCGCTGAGGAGAGGGAGGGGGCAACCGCGACTGTGCGACCGCCGAGTTTCTGCATGGCTGCGTCAAAGGAAGCGGATGTGCGTGTTGAAGGCTCGTAGAATAGGGTGCAGAGGAGGCGGCCTTTGAGAACGTCGAGGCCACCGTGACGCACAGTGCCGAGTTTCATTTCGGAAGCGACGGTGAAGAGGAGGTGGAGATCTTGTCTTGTGAATTGGGTAACGGAGAGGATGTTTTGTTGTTTGAAAGGGGAGCTGGAGAGAAGGCTGTGAAGATTATTGGTTGTTGGCTGGAGTGAAAGCAGGGGCGGAGGGTCGAGGTCTACTGCCATGGCTGATCTAGTAGCGACTGGAGACTGAGCATCAGTGACTGGCTGTGGGCTTAGTGCCATGCCATCTAGCTGCCGTAGCCGACTCAAAGGCCGCGCCGACAACACAGAAGATCTCCGATCATGGGAGCTGTCCGGGCGAGAAGCCGGGGACTCTATAGGTCTTATTGCTGGAGATTGGGCTGCTGGTGATCGAATAGTCATCGAGTGGGATGACATGTCCTTTCCAAAGCTTGCGTCTAGCATCATCTCGCCATCTAAACACGCTGTTCTATCGTGGAAGATAACCCGTTGGACTGACCCTGTCAGTGTTCTCCCCACGAATGGCGACCACACTGGGGAGGCTTGTAGTACGTATGGCCTATCGACCTCGACTTCGATTGATGTTCCAGGCTGCTCATGGAGCTCGAATATCGCCTTGGGATTGTCGTGCATTTTAGCAATGATATCGTCCGTTGTCAATCGACTATCAGCGACCGCGGTGAATAGTAATGGCAGTGATTCGGCGATGCCAATCGTAGGTGCTGGGGCTTCTCCGGTCTCTATAGCCACTTGATAGGGAAGACTTCCAATAGAGAAGGCATCAATTATTCCCTTATGCTCCCAAAGAGCTTTCTGGTCATTCGAAGATGGCAAACAAGTGCACGACGGGAAGTCTTCCTGAGACAAAAACAATGAGTAGATCGAGACATCACAAGTCACTCTGAATCCTTGGGACTTGCTCAAGGCTATTAACTTGATATCATCTTCAGTAGTGACAGAAGTAACGTGTAGCTTTCTACGGTGTAGATTTGCCAACAACAGTACTAGGGTTAGGTCCGTAGTTTTGGCATCCGTAATTATGGTCTTCTCATTTGGCCACGAAGCAAAATGCGAAGTCACTGCGGCATTCTTGCTGATGTTCCTGCCAAGATGATTGAAAGGAAGGAATAGGGAACCAACATCAGTCGTCAACTGACTGATCTGCTCCGAGTTAATGGAGCTTGCGGCCACGGAGAAATTGTAATCGCAAAAAGATCCGGAACGGCTGTTTTGTTGAGCTGCTTTGAGGGAGCGAACGTCTGTAATGGATCCTTCAGTCCCCATTGGCATGATTCTTATCATACTGAACCCTGCTGCAATGGAGGCCTTGCTGACCATGTTGAAGTCATGACTGCCGCTTGTAACAATGCCAGGGACAAAAGCACCAATATTGATCAAACCCGGCAAGACTACAGTCCGGTGACCTGTCTTATAGTCGATGCTTTGAATCTCAAAATCGAAATGCCTAGCGATAGCTTCAACTAGAATTTTCGCGTTTTTGACATTCGTGACCAGCGGAGTTTGGTAATCTACAGCCATTCTTCTGGTCATGTAACCCTGGCTCATATAATTGGCAGGTCGGCGATACTGATTGGTGGAAGGCAGGTTAATGTAGAGATCAATCAAATTGTTTGCTAGATGTTGCGTCAACGAGTACTCGGATCTTTGGTTCTCGGACTCATGACTCAGAATCTCCAAGTATTTTACTGGAATGTTTCTTCGATTGAGAAAATCCGCCGTCCCGACAGTGGCGAAAAGGTGGTAGCCTAGTCGGTGGAGCTTCCTGATGGAGGGAAGTAATTCCTCCTTAGTTTCCTCACCGCCAATAGATAATAGGATGTTCTTCTTGGGTAGTCGAAAGCCAGTGGAGATCAGCGCCTTTATATACGCTTCGTATTTGTCACGGCCAAAGCAAGCTACTTCGCCAGTCGACGCCATCTCTACTCCAAGGACAGGATCTGCCCCTGAAAGTCGCGAGAAGGAGAATTGGGGCACTTTGACCCCAACGTAGTTACGAGGTATATCTACTGGTGGATACTCGATGAGAGGGACGCCCATCATGGCTTTCGTTGCCATCTCAATCAGGTCCACACCCATCACTTTCGAGACGAAGGGGAACGATCTCGAGGCCCGCACGTTGCATTCAATGACCTTGATCTCATTATCCTTTGCAATGAATTGGATGTTGAAAGGTCCCGTCACGTTCAGTGCATTGGCTATTTTCCTCGTAGCATCTTCTATACGTCTGATTGTTACTGGATCAAGATCTTGCGGAGGCAAGATCAAAGTAGCGTCACCTGAATGTACACCGGCATTCTCAACATGTTCAGAGATGAAGTGACCAATCATAATGCCGTTACGGGCGACTGCATCCATCTCGATTTCCTTTGCGTTTTGAATGTACTTGGTGATCACAACGGGATGATCTTGCGATACTTCTTTCGCTTGAGCAAGATAATGCGCCAGAGCAGCCTTATCGTCTACAGTGTTCATTGCAGCCCCAGAAAGGACGTATGATGGTCGTACTAAAACCGGATACTTGACCTCGTCGCAGAAATGATAGGCGTCTTCAATACGTGCCAATTCCTTCCAGTCAGGTTGATCTACATAGATGCGATCCAGCATACGAGAGAACTTGTATCGATTCTCCGCCATATCGATCATCTCTGGCGACGTACCAAGGACCTTGACATTCAGACGGTGAAGGTGCATAGCAATGTTGTTTGGGGTCTGACCACCCATAGAAATGATGACACCACTAGATGACTCTAGCTGATATATATCGAGGACGGTCTCAAGATTGATGGTCTCAAAATAGAGTCTGTCTGCTTCGTCGTAGTCGGTACTAACAGTTTCCGGGTTGTAGTTCAACATGACAGTCTTGAAACCTTGTTCTCGAAGAGTTCGAATAGCCCTCACTGAGCACCAGTCAAACTCGACTGATGAACCGATTCGATACACACCAGAGCCAAGGACCATGACCCCATGGTCTTGAAAACTAATGTCGTGCTCGGTACCATTGTAAGTCATATATAGATAATTTGTAAAGGCTGGGTATTCAGCTGCCACGGTGTCAATCTGTTTCACGACTGGAGTGATGTCAGCTTCTACCCGCTTGCGACGTACAGCCAGCTCGTTGGAGTTCCAGAATTTAGCGAGTTGTCTGTCAGAGAAGCCGAGTTGCTTCGCCTGGCGGAAACGATCCCGAGGCACTGTATCTTTCTTGAAAGTGCTCATGAATTGCCCAAAGTCGCTTAATCTTTTAAGCTTGCTCAGGAACCACTTATCGATCTGTGTCATCTCCCAAATCTTGTGGACAGTGTAGCCAGAATGCATAGCGTTAGCGATGGCGAAGAGTCGCTGATCAGACGGCGTCTGGAGCTCCGCATCGATGGACATCAGAGCTTCCGTCTCGTTGAAGCCAAGGTTGTGAAAATCAATGGATCTGATGGCCTTCTGTATGGCCTCTTCGAAATTCCTTCCAATGCTCATGACCTCCCCTACGCTCTTCATTGAGGAATTGAGCTGCGTAGATACTCGAGTGAATTTCTTGAGATCCCATCGTGGTATCTTGACCACAACATAATCTAAAGATGGTTCGAAGCAAGCACATGTGACCTTGGTGACGCTGTTTGAAATTTCATTCAGGGGTATCCCTAGACCTAATTTTGCGGCGATGAAAGCTAAAGGGTAACCGGTAGCCTTGGATGCTAAGGCGGAAGACCTTGAGAGCCTTGCATTGACTTCAATGATGCAATACTCTTTCGAGAGTGGGTTGAGCGCATATTGTATATTGCACTCTCCAACAACACCGAGATGTCGGATGACGTTGATGGCAGTCGTTCGAAGCATATTGTAATCCTCATCCGACAAGGTCTGTGATGGCGCTACAACGATAGAATCACCAGTGTGGATGCCCAGAGGGTCGAAGTTTTCCATGTTGCAGACGGTAATACAGTTATCCCTAGCATCTCGTACAACTTCGTACTCGATCTCTTTCCAGCCTTTCATACTTCGTTCGATGAGCACCTGCGAGCTTATTGCAAAGGCTTTGTCACACAACTCAAGGAGTTGCTTTTCGTTGTATGCGAAGCCACTCCCAAGACCTCCAAGTGCATACGCTGCCCGCACGATGACTGGAAAGCCAATATCCTTCACCACAAGAGCAGCTTCCTCCATCGAGGTTGCAGATGCTGACTTAGCACACTTCTCGCCAATTGTCTCCATGCTTCGAGCGAAGAGCTCGCGATCCTCCGTGGTAATTATGGTGTCTATTGGAGTCCCCAACACTTGTACTCCCAGGCTTTCGAACTCATCCCTCAACTCGATGCCAACTCGCAACGCCGTCTGCCCACCGAATGTGACGTAAATAGCGTCCGGCCGCTCGTGTTTGATAATCTTTCGTACGGAGTCGGCAGTCACTGCAAGGAAGTAGACCTTGTCGGCGAGACCTTTTGAGGTTTGAATGGTCGCGATGTTGGGATTGATCAAGATGGTGTAGATTCCTTCTTGTTTCAGAGCTTTAATGGCCTGGCTGCCGGAATAATCAAATTCGCCGGCCTGGCCAATGCTGAGGCCTCCACTTCCAAGTAACAGAACCTTCTTTGCAATGACTCTAGGATGGAGTTTCTCGTTCTCATGCGCCGTACCACCCAGAAAGCTCACAGGTCGGCGAAGGGCCTCGATCGACGCAACACTTTGCTTGATGGCGGTGACGAAAACATCGAAGAGGAATTCCGTATCTCGTGGTCCTGGAGTGCTCTCAGGATGAAATTGAACGCTGAAGTAAGGACGTGATACGTGCCGGATACCTTCATTGCTCCCGTCATTAGCGTTCACGAAAAGCTCCTCCCAGTCAGTGGGTAGGCTCATAGCATCAACTGCATAGCCGTGATTTTGTGAAGTGATATAGCATTTTCCAGACATCGAGTGTGTGCACGGAATATTATGTCCTCGATTACCAAACTTCATTTTCATAGTACGGGCGCCTGCAGCACGAGCGAGGAGTTGATGGCCGAGGCAGATAGCAAATATAGGCGTCCTGCCTTCGTGCATGGCCTTAGCTATATGTTGCACAGTAGTCGTAAGAGTAGCAGGGTCTCCAGGACCATTGGAGATGAAAAGCCCATCGTAGTCTTGGCCAGCGAGACGTGGAAAATCATAATCCCAAGGCACTACTTGCACCTCTACTCCCCTAGACAGCAAACAACGGAGCTGGTTGAATTTCAGTCCAACATCCACGCAAATGACTTTAACAGGACGTCCAGAGGGATGGAACAAAGCGGTATTGTTGGGTGGTGTGTAAACACGAGGCTCTCGAATTGAGACTAAAACGGAATGTCAAAACTCGGCCAAGCTGTTGCTTTGTAGGCGGGACGCCCTCACCGTCAGCAACGAGGTTTCTCACGTTTGGGTCTTGCCAGTCGATGTGTTCGTACGCACGATGGCCTCTGTAACCATTGCTCCCAGTATGTCCATTGGCCATCCCATTAGATTGCTGCACTTCTACAACCATCTTGCCGAGCATGCTCCCTTCGTCCCTGATTCTTTTTGTCAAGGCCCGGGTGTCCACACCGTAGAGGGCAGGAATACCCTGCTCTTTCAACCATGTTCCCAAAGAGGATGTTGCAAGGTAGTGAGAGTAATCTTCTCCAGCATATGACGCCACAACGAGGCCGGAGATGTGGATTTGAGAAGCCTCAAAATGCGCGGGTAGGTCCCCAAAAAGATCATCCTTAGTATCTCGGGACGGAACCCCATAATTGCCCACTAATGGGAACGTGACCACCAAGATTTGGCCTCTATATGAAGGATCTGTGATAGACTCGGGATAGCCTACCATCCCGGTCTGGAAGACCAGCTCTCCGGCTATGCTCTTTCTGGAACCAAAGCCCCATCCTTGATATACAGTCCCGTCGGCTAATTGCAGTTGCATTGCATATTCGTCTTCAGATCGCCAATCTGGTACAGCCAAGGCTTCTGCGACACCGCCATCGACAGACATATTGGATGACTGGGAGGCGGAAGTATGATTGCTGGAGCCTGCATCAGGAAGGCTGATTACAGGAGCCGCCTGTGAACCATCGGAGAGCACATTCACATCCGGGATGTTGGGTGTTGGTGCTTCGTTGCTCTGGGGTACTCGGAGCGGAGACATACTTAATTACTATACCCTCACTTCCATCTTCCCGCATCTTGTATCTAAGAGACAAGGTTAGTAATGTGACTTGACAAATGGAAGACGATATCCCTTGATTGTGTCGGATTTTTGGAGTCCAAGAAAACTTTTCGGCTCAACTTCGGCTGCTCGCTTCAGACCGACGCGTTCCTTCTAGCGTGTCACCGTGTCTGTCGCGCCTGGGGAAACGAAATGCTCATCGTTTGTGGTGCCTGGCAGGTGGCAGCCTACTCCGTACCTCTGTCAAGTACTATCGAATGGTAGCTTGACGCCGGAGTATTCAGTCAGTGAATTGTCGCCTCTGTAGGCTCCTGCATAATACCTCCTTCCTCCTACAATCCTGGATGAAAAGATGGGATGTAACGACAGCCGGAGTTTCGCGATGGAGGCCCATTGAATGCATCTCTATTGAGCCTGATTACGCTTCGAGATTCTTTGGTCCCACCCTTGTCTTACCAAGGATGAACATGAGTCCGAATAGTCTCACAGGCCATGATCTCTACAGTTTGAGAGAAAATGGTCGCACTTGATCTTGGACTTGCGACATGGCTCATCGGTATATCTCCAATTCTTGAAAGGATATCTAGTGTCTCTGAAGGTTTCAGCTCAGTATTGATATCAGCATGCGCCATAAAAGCTACCAATCAGCACCATGGAAAAACATAGTGAACTGCCATTGTATCTTGTCAGCCTTCGTACTCTAGTACAGTAGAGTAAGTAAAGTGGGGCAGATGCCATGGCTGATAAAATATCCGAGCCGCAAGATGCGAGCGGATATGGTAGGCTCTGATTGGACGATTGGGACATCGATCCAGTACCCTCTTTCATTCTCGTTCATAGGTCCGTCAAAGCATTCCTAGTTAAGTCCAGCTCGCATTCACCCATAGGCCTCACGTCAGCCGACTTACATGCGGAAAAGGACGCCCAAATCGTAAGATCACCGCTCGGAAACCCTTCTGCATAGACTATAAATAGCTAACGTGTTTATAGCTAGATAATTAACTGTTCTATTAATTATTTAAGAGGTTATAAGCCTAGCTATCGCTATTATACCTAGGAATAGTTCCTTTGTAAGAGACTATTATTATCCTTACGTCGTAATAACTAACAGCCGCCTAAGTCGTATACGTTGCAGCCCTAGAAGTATTATCCCTAGGGTATATTATTAATATCACTACGGCAATTACGCGTCTTCGACAGCACCTCCCTCCTACGAAAAACCATCGACCACGACGCCGTAGAGCGATATAGCTAGAACGGGAAAGTCTAGGGGTACCTTATTAGCTAGGAGTACTAGGATGGAATAAGCGGAAGCGTACCGGAGCCCTCTTAATAGGGTATCCTATATTAGACGAAGGAAATAAGGATAACGACACCTTATATTATAGGGAAGGAAATAAGGGCTACGATACTTAAATAAAGAGAAGGAAATAGGGGTAATAATACCTTATATTATAGGGGAAGGAAATAGGGGTAATAATACCTTATATTAACATCGTCTATATAGTACTCTTCCTAATTTCCCTATATTAAGCGAAGGTTTACGGGTTTATAAGGCTCTAAAGTAGGATATTTAAGATGGAATATAGTTTAAGGGGAGTTATACCGTTAAGGTAGCTATATTAAAGGAGTTATAAGGAGTTATAAGGAGCTATATACACGCTAGGCCTTAGGGGAGTATATAAGGTCTTTCTACTAAAGGGGAGTATTAGATATTAGTATCAGCCCTATATACTTAGTATAGACTACAAATAGCTAACGTGTTTATAGCTAGATAATTAACCGTTCTATTAATTATTTAAGATATAGTACTATAATATCTTAAGGTTTAGTTAGCTATTATTACGCTAAGTAATATATATTATATAATCTGATTTCCTAGAGAACTTTTCTTTATAATATTACTTATAGTAAGATAATAATAAAATAATAGTATTACTTATAGTATAGCTATAGTATAATAATAGTATTACTTATAGTATTACTAGTATAGTTATAGTATAGCTATAGTATAGCTATAGTATTTCCTACGGTATAGTTATAGTATAGCTATAGTATAGTATTTCCTACGGTATAGCTATAGTATTAGCTATAGCATAGCTATAGTATAAACTATAGTATAGCTATAGTATAGCTATAGTATTCCTTATAATATAGCTATAGTATTACTTATAGCATGGCTATAGTATTTCTTATAGCATGGCTATAGTATTTCTTATAGTATAGCTATAGTATAGTAATAGTATTCCTTATAGCATAGCTATAACATTCCTTATAGTATAGCTATAGCATAGTAATAGTATTACCTATAGTATTAGCTATAGTATAGCTATAGTATTACCTATAGTATAGTAATAGTATAGTAGTAGTACCCCTAGAATTATAGATCTTAGGGGGTCTTAGAGGACTTCGCCCCCTAGTATTTAAGGTCTTAGCGGGTTTTTAGGGAGCTTAGCCCCTAGAGTAGTTAGGTTTCTAGGGAGTATATACCTAAAAGACCTCTAGCTTAATTAATAATCTTATACTAAGATAGTAACCCTCTAGTCTATATAGTACTATAATATCTTAAGGTTTAGTTAGCTATTATTATGCTAAGTAATATATATTATATAATCTAATTTCCTAGAGAACTTTTCTTTATAGTAATACTTATAGTAAGATAATAGTATAATAATAGTATTACTTATAATATAGCTATAGTATAATAATAGTATTACTTATAGTATTACTAGTATAGTTATAATATAGCTATAGTATTCCTTATAGTATAGCTATAGTATTAGCTATAGCATAGCTATAGTATTCCTTATAGTATAGTTATAGTATAGCTATAGTATAGCATTCCCTATAGTATAGCTATAGTATTTCCTACGGCATAGCTATAGTATTAGCTATAGTATTAGCTATAGTATTAGCTATAGCATTCTTTATAATATAGCTATAGTATTACCTATAGTATTAGCTATAGTATAGCTATATTATTCCTTATAGTATAGCTATAGTATTCCCTATAGTATAGCTATAGTATTCCCTACGGTATAGCTATAATCTTCTTACTATAATAGAAAATGCGGAAATTAGGACCCTGAGCTTATTATAGCTTATCTATTAGTTAATAAGTACCCTAGATTCCTTTCCTAGACTAGCTTGAATATTAGAACTCTGATATTTCTTTATATTCTACCTATATCTACCTCTATACTCTATAATATTTTCTACTTAAATGAAGTTATATAGCTATTAGCTCTTATTCCGCTATTTAACGCTTTAAAAATAATTAGAATTAATACGGTACTTTAAAAGATATATCTTAAATAATAGATTTCCCTACTAATATTAGTCTAACTACTAATATCTTAGTATATTCCTACCGCCTAACTAATTTTTCTTCCTACCTCTTTAATATCTAATTATAGATGTTATTCCTCCTTATTATAATCCCCGCCTTATAAGTTATACTAACCGTCTTCGAAGTATCTATTATTACCCTTCTTATACTAAATATAGCTCCTCTAGCTCCCTAATAATACCTTCTAAGCGCGTAGCTCTTTCTAAGCTACACCTTAATACTATTAATAAGAGGGTTAGATCTTATAAGACTAACGGTATAGGGCGTACTAGATGCCTAAAGAAGCCTAATTTAGGCACCTAGGTTAGATCTAGTAACCCCCTAGTAAATCCTAGAGATATTACCTTAATAGAACCTCGCCCTAGAGAAATACTATTAGACACTCGCCCTTATAGCTACCTCTATAACGTTATTACTCCCTAGTAGCGTATAGCCCTTACTAATATAACTATTTAAGTAGTTATTCTACCTAGGAACCCCTAGTAACCTACTCCCCTAGCCTTTAAAGAAGCGCCTTAAGAAATTACTCCCTAGCCTCCCTCTAAATACTATTAACGTACCCGTCGCTAGTATACTTAACGGGAGGCTAATATAGAGGATAATACTAAGTACTAACCCCCTATTTAATAAGGCTTATACTAGCGGCAGAATAATATATATTAGGGGCGGACGCTAGGCTAGGGATATTAAGTATATAGGGATCCTTATATAGTAAGATATATAGAGCTTTATAAGGTTAATAAATTATTTAATATCGCTAGTAATATATTTCCCTATTATAACGCACTATTATAGAAAAATTAATATAGTAACTTAGGGGACGGTTAATAGCTATACTATAATAGTAGGAAGAATAATTAGCCGTCCCCTAACTAGTTATATAAGCTAGCTAATATTAACTTATTACCTAAGGGGCTTTAAAAGGAGGCGGAGCTTAGGGTATAATTTATTAATAAATTACTTAGCGACGTAGATAATATTATTATTAATAGATAGTTTATAAGAAGGAGGACTATACGTAGTAAAGAATTTTTAGATAATATTATTAGCTATAATAATTATCTATCCTTTACTAGTAAGGGTATAACTAATATTAATACCTATATTAGTTAAACTACCTTCTAGATCTAGGGGTCTATTTATTATCTAATAGGTCCTCTTATTACTAATAATAGCCTTAGGCTAAAACTCGCCTAGATCTATATACTAGATAGTACGTAGGAGTAACTAGATATTTACTATTAATATTTTAATAATTTAAATTAAGATACCCTTACTTCTACTTAGTATACCCTCCGGTCTATTAACTTATACGTCTAGGGGTTTAAATCCTACTATAACCGCCTTAAGGGAGATAAACTATAATATCCTATTAATATTATAAGCGTCTATATCTAATAGCTAAATCCTAAATAATAGGATAAGGGTACTTATAATTACCCTACCTTTATAGAAGTTACCTATATTATAATAATTCCTAATAACGCTATAAGAGGCCGGATTAAGCGGGATATCTATATTAAAACTATTAAAGGGGGCCTTATATTAATCCCTAACTAGTATCCATCTTATATAGCCCTTTAATATCCGCTCCTATTTCTATTTAGTAAATAGTTATAGTATAACCACCTCCTATTAGCTAGCTATTAGCTTCGAGGCGACTATCTACTATATATATCGCGACGGAACTATATTACTAGTACGCTCGCCTAATATACCTTAATTAGTAGTAATAATAAACTAGAGTAGGAAGAGGGTAGTAACCTTAAGTAGGAACTAGACTAGTACATTACTGGCGAGTATATACCTTAGGGTTATAGTAGGTCTTAGCGAGTAACGAGACGTTAATTTTATATAAAATAGATATAGGTAAGACTATTTAACGTATTTCCCTAGTTATTTTCTAGACTTAAATCCGCTTAGTTATAAATAGTTCTACATTATTTAGATAATAGCTAGAGGGTAGTTAATATAATTTAAATAATCGGCTAATTAATATCTAGATCTAGCCCGATTTTTTTAATTATACTATTAATAGCGGACGTCTATTTAACTACTAGGCCACTAATATCTAGATATTAATAGAGCTTAATAACCTAAATTAGTATTATTAGAATTAATAGACTATTTAGGCGGACTACTACTCCGGCCTAATAGATAGGCTTAGTACTAATCTAGATATCTCGCTTAAAGATATTAG
>JAABUV010000127.1_pt1 | contig 110267 bp, 114 predicted proteins | sample 5559971 | NCBI WGS metagenome assembly JAABUV01 (sample SAMN10711881, study PRJNA513362) | rock metagenome | isolation source: Antarctica rocks | place: Antarctica: Victoria Land, Knobhead nord | collected 2015-12-19 | reverse complement strand
GGCGGCCTCAAACTGCGCCCCATGGTGCTGCCCGACCGCTTCATCGACCACAACACCCCCAGCGGACAACTCAACGACGCCGGACTCACCGCAAAAGACATCATAGGAACCGTCATGAACGCCGTGGGGCTATCCCGCTTGCATGCGGCGCCAGCAGGATGAGGGGCGCTATCCTCATTGCCGCTGCGGCGCTCTTGGCTCTGAGCGGGCGGTCGGGCCGCGCTGCCGAGTCCGCTGCTGCGGTACCGATTGCGGCACTCAACAACGCACTTGTCGGCGCCATGCACGCCGGCAAGGAAACGCCGTTCGCAGCGCGTTACGCGGCGCTTGCGCCGATCGTCGAGCGGACGTTCGATCTTCCGGCGGTGCTGGAAGCATCCGTCGGGCCTCGCTGGGCGTCGCTTCCCCCGCAGCAGCAAGCCGATCTTCAGGCGGAGTTCACGAGGTTCACCGTTGCGTCCTACGTTGCCAACTTCAACAGCTTCGGCGGCGAGACATTCACGATACTGCCCGAAATCCGTGCGAGCGGCGCCGAGCAAGTGGTGTCCACCCAGATCGTTCCCACCACCGGCGACGCCGCCAAGCTCGATTACGTCATGCGGCAGGAACCGGCTGGTTGGCGCGCGGTCGACGTGCTGCTGGACGGCACCATCAGCCGTGCCGCCGTGCAACGGTCGGATTTCCGAAGCTTGATCACCGGCGACGACGCCCAGCGTCTCATTGCCAGCCTTCGGAAGAAAGTCGCCGTTTTGTCCGGCGGTGCGCAGTTGCCCTGATGTGCGAGGCCCCAATGAGTGAGCCTTCCGTTGGGTGAGGTGGTGACCATACTGGCTGTCTTCGCTGCCCTCGTGGCGCTCGCTGGCGTGATGCAGGCGTTCGCCGGGTGGCGAGCCGTCGTGCGCTTTGGCAGCCGCGGCGCCCAGGTCGGGACCCGGCGGCCGCCGGTCACCATCCTCAAGCCCCTCCACGGCGCCGAACCGTTGCTGGAGGAAGCGCTGGCCACGTTTTGCACCCAGGATTACCCCGAGTACCAAATCGTATTCGGCCTGCAGGACCGTGCCGATCCGGCGCTGCACGTCTTGCGTCGGCTGATCGCGCGGTTCCCCGACATCGACATCGACATCGTCGTCAACCCGGCGCAGCACGGTTGCAACCGCAAGGTCGGCAACCTCATCAACATGTACTCGGCGGCCCGTCACGACGTGATCGTCATCGCGGACAGCGACATCCATGTCGCTCCCGATTACCTCGACTGCCTGGCGGACACGCTGTTCCAGCCGGGGATCGGCTTGGCGACGACTCTCTATGCGGGCCTCGCGTCCTCGGATGCACTGGCGGCGCGCCTGGGGGTGTCGCAGATAAACCATACCTTCCTGCCAGGCGCGCTGATGGCCCGCGCCCTCGGGCGGCGCGATTGCCTGGGCGCCACCATGGCGCTGACGCGTGACGTGCTCGACAGCGTGGGCGGATTTCCCGCGCTGGTGCACCACCTCGCCGACGACGCCGTCCTCGGGCAATTGGTGAGGGCGCGCGGGTTGGAGGTCGCCCTGGCCGGGACCGTTCCCGCGACGACGGTCCCGGAGCAACGGATGCAGCCGCTGTTCGCGCACGAACTTCGATGGGCGCGGACGATCCAATCGGTGGCTCCCGTGGGCTTCGCGTTGTCTCTCGTGCAATTCCCGCTGTTCTGGGCAGCTCTCGCGACGACCCTGTCCGGTGGCGAGCAGTGGTGCATCGCCCTGTTCGGCAGCGTTTGGCTGCTGCGCGCCTTGGTGGCGTTCGGCATCGACCGGGCGTTGTCTATTGCGCCAGCCGCGCCGATCTGGCTTCTGCCGTTTCGCGACTTGCTGTCGGTCGCGGTCATTCTGGCGAGTTATGGAGGGACCGACGTGGCATGGCGCGGACACGTGCTGACCACCTCGGCGCCCAGCCTGGCTCCCGGCAAGGGATAACACGACCATGATGAAAACCCTTTTCCTGCAGCCTCCCTCGTTCGGGGGGTTCGATGGCGGCGCCGGGTCGCGCTACCAGGCCAAGCGCGAGATCAAGTCGTTCTGGTATCCGACCTGGCTGGCGCAACCGGCGGCCCTGGTGGACGGCAGCAAGCTGATCGACGCGCCACCCGCCAATATCGGGCTGGAGCCGGTGCTGGCCGAGGCCCGACGGCGCGAACTCGCCATCATCCACACGTCCACGCCCTCGTTCCCGTCGGACGTGAAGGTCGCGCAGGCGATGAAGGACGCCAACCCGGCGCTCAAGATCGGGTTCGTTGGCGCCAAGGTGGCCGTGCAGCCCGCGGAAAGCCTCCAGCAAGGCAACTGCATCGACTTCGTGGCCCGCAACGAGTTCGACTTCACCGTCAAGGAAGTCGCCGAGGGCCGCGACTTCGCCAGCATCGACGGCATTTCCTACCGCGCCGCCAATGGGTCGCTGGTTCACAACAAGGACCGGGCGATCCTGGAGGATATGGACCAGCTTCCCTTCGTCACCGACGTGTACAAGCGCGACTTGCGCGTCGAGGACTATTTTATCGGCTACCTCATGCACCCCTACATCTCGATCTACACGGGACGGGGCTGCAAATCCCACTGCACCTTCTGCCTCTGGCCGCAAACCGTGGGCGGCCACCGCTACCGCACGCGCAGTCCCGGCCATGTCGCCGCCGAGATACGCGCAGCCCAGGCCGCCTTCCCGCAGGTGCGCGAGTTCTTCTTCGACGACGACACCTTCACCGACGACCTGCCGCGGGCCGAGGCAATCGCCAAGGAGCTTGGCAAACTGGGTGTGACCTGGTCATGCAACGCCAAGGCCAACGTGCCGCGCAAGACCCTCCAGGTGCTCAAGGACAACGGGTTGCGGCTGTTGCTGGTCGGCTACGAGAGCGGCAACCAGCAAATCCTGCACAACATCAAGAAGGGCATGCTGATCGACGTCGCCCGGCGGTTCACCAAGGACTGCCACGAACTCGGCATCAAGATCCACGGCACCTTCATCCTCGGCCTGCCCGGCGAGACGAAGGAGACGATCGAACAGACCATCAAGTTCGCGACCGAAATCAACCCGCACACCCTGCAAGTTTCGCTGGCGGCGCCGTACCCCGGCACCTTCCTATACAAGCAGGCCGTGGAAAATGGCTGGCTCGATGCCGATCACGCTGAGCTGATCGACGAGCGCGGCGTGCAGATCGCGCCCCTGCACTACCCGCATCTATCGCACACGGAAATCTTCGACAGCGTGGAGACGTTCTACAAGCGGTTTTATTTCCGCGCGCCCAAGATCGCCTCGATCGTCGGCGAGATGGTGCTCAGCCCGCAAATGATGAAGCGCCGCCTTCGTGAAGGCGTGGAGTTCTTCCAGTTCCTCAAGGCGCGCCACGCCGCCTGATCCGCCGCGCGATCATCTCGGCCGACGATTTCGGCCTCTCCATCGCCGTCAACGAGGCGGTGGAGACGGCGTGCCGGGAGGGCATCCTCTCGACGGCGAGCCTCATGGTGGCTGGGCCGGCCGCCGCGGACGCGGTGCGTCGCGCCCGGGCCTTGCCTTCGTTGCGGGTGGGGCTTCACCTGGTCCTGGTGGACGGCCCGGCCTGCTTGCCGCCGCTCGAAATTCCCGGCCTCGTCGATGCGGACGGCCAATTTCCCGGCCATCAAGCCCGTCTCGGCGTGCGCTATTTTTTCAGCCCCCGCGCCCGGCGTCAGATGCACGCCGAAATCGTGGCGCAGTTCGCCGCCTTCGCTGCGACCGGCCTGACGCTGGACCACGCGAACGCCCATAAGCACATGCACCTGCATCCGACCGTCGGGCGCATGATGGTCGAGATCGGGCAAACCTTCGGCCTACGCGCACTCCGCGTCCCGATGGAGCCGGCGGCGGTGCTGACAGCGTGCGGCGCCCGGGTCGGCATCGGCGCGCGATTGATGGAGCACGGCGCGGCGGGGCTGCGGCGGCAGGCGCGCCGGGCCGGGCTGCGCGCCAACGACCACGTTTTTGGCGTCGCCTGGAGCGGCCACATGACAGCCGCACGGGTCATCGCCCTGGCGACCCACCTGCCGGCTGGGCTCTCCGAAATCTACTTCCACCCGGCCGTCAGGACGGATGCGGCACTCGCACGCACCATGCCGGACTACGAGCACGCGATGGAGCTGCAAACCCTGCTCGACCCGGCCGTGCGCGAGGCGTTCACGCGCGCCGGCGTCGAACTCACGGGCTACGGCCGCTAAGCGTCAGCTCCGCCGGAGCGCGCGCCCGTTCGTTCCAATTCCCCGACCTGCGCGGGCCTAGGGTCCGGCAAGGCGGCCAGCAGCGCCGGCACGAACAGCAAGGTGGCGACCAAAGTGCAGCCCAGGCTGATGAGGAGCAGCTTGCCCATGCTGGCTGTGCCGGGGTGGGCCGACAGCGCTAGCGACCCGAAGGCCGTCGCCGTCGTCAGGGCCGAGAAGATGACGGCGCGTGCGGTCGCGGATGCGAGCCGGGAGTGTTCCCCGTTCCGCCAGTTCATGACGAAATAGATGTTGAACGACACGCCGACACCCAGCAGCAGCGGCAGCGCGATGATGTTGGCGAAGTTCAGCGGCAGCGGCAGGAACACGCAGACGAGCACGGTCAGCATGGCCCCGAGCAGCAACGGCGCCAGCACCAGGGCCACATCCAGTATCCGGCGAAGGATGGCGAACAAGATGAGCGCGATCATGAGGACCGCGCCGATCGCCGCGCGCTTGAAGGCGGTGATGATCGTGTCGGAGGTCGCGATGATCGCGACGGCGGAGCCGCCCGCGTCCGGCACCGCGCCGGTCACCTCGGCCACGAAACGGTGCAGCCCGGCGCTGTCCTGCGCGTCCGGCTTCGCCGTCACCTGGACGCGCGCGCGCCCGTCCGGCAGCAGCCAGTCGCGGGCGAGCGAGGGCGGAATGTCGCTCAGCGTCACCGGCGCCGCTTCGAGGGCGGTGCGAAGCCGGCCGGTTTGCGCCGGAAGGTACTGGGTCAGCGCCGCATTGGCCGCCATCGCGGTCGCATCGGTCGCTTGGCCCAGCTCCTCCAGGTCGTGGGCGAGCGCCGCCAGCGGGCCGCCGGCCGGCACCTTGGCCAACGCCTTGCCGATCTGCTGCGCGGCCGTGCGAGCGGCCAGGCGGATATCGTTGGCCGTGACGGGCGCCGCGGGCGTGCGCGGGCTGAGCGTCGGGCCCAGGATGTTGGCGGCGTCGGCGATGAGCGCCAGCTTGGCCGGTTGGTCGGTCGGCACCAGGCTCTCGATCGTCAGCGTCTCCGCCACCAGCTTCAGGCCCGACACGCGCTGGGCCACCGCGGCGGCCGCTGCCGGGTTCGCCGCCAGGATGTCGACGCTGTACGGGTTGCTGAGCGGGTTGGCCATGAGGTCCCGCAGGGTCCGCATCGCCTCGGTGTTTGGGTCCTTGGTGTGCAGCGGGTCGGCGTCGAACACCAGCCGCGGCACGCACGCCATGCCGCCCACCGCCAGCGCGCCGAACGCCGCCACCAGCGCCACGCGCCTGCGGACCAGCCAGCGGTCCAGCGGTTGGAGGGCCGAGAAGCCGATCTCGCCCGCTTCGGCCGGCGGCCGGAACACGGCGAGCGCCGCCGGCAGGAAGGTGATGGTGCACGCGAAGGCGATCAGCATCCCCGCACCGGCGATCAGGCCGAGTTCGGCCACGCCGCTGAACGAGGTCGGGACGAACGCCAGGAACCCGGCCGATGTCGCGAGCGCGGCCACGAGCACCTGGATGCCGACCCGCCGGGCGGTCTCGCCGAGGGCGGCGGCGATCTCGGGCCGGTCGAGGCGCATCTCCCGGAAGCGGACGCTGAACTGGATCGCGAAGTCGACCGCGATGCCCACGAACAGGATCGCGAACGCGACGGAGATGAGGTTCAGCGTGCCGACCGCCAGGGTGGCGAAGCCGGTCGTCAGCAGCAATCCCAGGATCAGCGTCAGCAGGATCGGCAGGATCAGCCGCCAGCTCCGCACGGCCAGGAACAGCCAGAGGGCCACCACGACGAAACTCGCCACGAGCCCGGCGACGGCGCCCTTCGCGGCGGTCGCGAACTCCTCGTCGGCAAGCGGGACGCTGCCGGTGATGCGGACATGGGCGGTCCCGGCCTGGACTGGTCCAAGCCGGGCGGCTGCGTCGCGGATCGCGGTCGTGGCGGCGCCGCCGGGCTGCAGGGCGTGGTAGTCGAGGTTGGGCTGCAGCAGCACGAACCGGTACGGCCCGGCTTTTTCCGTGAGGGAGCCCGACAGCAGCCGCTCCCACGACAGTGGCCGAGGCGTTCCCGCGACGGCTTGCGACAAGGTTTGGTGGAACGCGTCCAGCGCGGGCGCGAACGGCGTCAGGTTGGCTTGGCCGCGCTCCACCCCCATGCCGATCAGGGACAGGGCGGCGAACAACCCGCGCGCGCTCGGGTCGGCGACGAGCTGGCCGAGGAAGGGTTGGGCGTCGATGGTCTGGTCCAGCAGCGCGCCGAGCTCGGGGGGGTCGAGGAACAGCAGGCCGTTCTTGTCGAAATACGGCGATGAGTCGGGGCGCCGGACCGATTTGAAGTGGACCTGGTCGGCTGCCAGCGCCTTCGCCAGCCCGCTCGCCGTGGCCTCGGCCTCCTCGGGGATTTGCGCGTCGACCACCGCTACGATCAGGTCGACGAACTGCGGGAAGTCGCGGTCGAATTCGGCCAGCCGCTGCTTCCACGGCAGGCTCGCGGCGAACAGGCCGTTCAGGTCGGTCGTCACCCCGAGCCGGGTCGCCGCCAGGGCCGTGCAGGCGAGCGCGAGGATGAGCCCGCCCAGGACCACGGCCCGGGCGTGGCGGACGCTCGCTTCGACGAAGCGGGCCAGGATGTTCGGGATCGTCACTCGCACCTCACGGGCTGCAGCACTCCCGCAACGCGTGCGGCGGGCGATGTGCAGGCGGGATAGTCGGTTCGGGCGCGTCGGTCCAGATGGCGTCGAGGCCGGCCCGTCGCCGATTCCTTGACCTTTCCGCAACGCGGCCATACCAAGCGTCGCCAGGAATTCGTGTCGCGCGGGTTTTAATTTCGGGAGGATGGGGCATGGGCCGGCTCGTTCTGGCGGCGGCGGCGCTCGCTGCGATGGCGGTCGGCTCGGCCCGGGCCGATACGGTGCATGTCGGCGTCACCCTGTCGCAAACCGGCCCGGCCGCGTCGCTCGGCATCCCCCAGCGCAACACCCTCGCGCTCATGCCGACCCAAATCGCCGGGCAGGCGATCGAGTACCAGGTGCTCGACGATGGGTCGGACACCACGCGCGCGGTCGCGAACGTGCGCAAGCTGACCGACGAGGGCGGCACCGACGTGCTGGTCGGGTCGTCCATCACCCCGGCGTCGCTCGCCATGATCGACGTGGCGGCGGAGAGGCATGTCCCGATGATCTCCCTCGCGGCGTCGGCGCGCTTGATCCTGCCGATGGACGCGCAGCGCCGCTGGGTGTTCAAGACGCCGCAGAACGACAGCCTGATGGCGGACGCGATCGCCGAGCACATGGCCAAGGCCGGCGTGGCATCCATCGCGTTCATCGGCTTCAACGACGCCTACGGCGATGGCTGGCTCGCCGAGGCCCAGCGCGCGATGGCGGCGCGGGGCATCAAGGTGCTCGCCGTCGAGCGGTTCGCACGGACCGACACGAGCGTCACCGGGCAGGCGCTGAAGGCCATGGCGGCGAAGCCGGACGCGGTGCTGATCGCGGGCAGCGGCACGCCCGCCGCCCTGCCGCAGAAGACGCTGCGGGAGCGCGGCTACCAGGGCAAGTTCTACCAAACCCATGGGGTCGCCAACGCCGATTTCCTGCGGGTCGGCGGCAAGGATGTGGAAGGGACCATCCTGCCGGCCGGCCCGATCCTGGTGGCCGGGCAGCTTCCGGACGCTAGCCCGGTCAAGGCGGCAGGGCTGGAGTACGTTCGCCGCTACGAGGCGGCGAACGGCGCCGGGTCGGTCTCGACGTTCGGGGCGCACGCCTGGGATGCGGGCCTGCTGCTGCAATACGCCATCCCGATCGCGCTCAAGGCCGCCAAGCCCGGCACGCCGGAGTTCCGTTCGGCCTTGCGCGACGCCCTCGAGAGCGCGCACGAACTGCCGCTGTCGCACGGGGTGTCGGACATGACGGCGGACGACCATAACGGCTTCGACCAGCGCGCCCGCGTGATGGTGACGATCTCCGGCGGGACGTGGAAGCTGCTGCCGCTCGCCGAGTAGCCGGGACGCCCTGCCGTGGATGCCGACATCGCGTGGGTCCTGCTCCAGGACGGCGTCGTCAACGGCGCGATCTACGCGCTGCTCGCCCTGTCGCTGGTGCTGGTGTTCGCGGTCACGCGGGTCATCTTCATTCCACAGGGCGAGTTCGTCGCGTACGGCGCGCTGACCTACGCGGCGCTGGACGAGCGGCGGGTGCCCGGCAGCGTGTGGCTGCTGGCGGCGTTGGGCGCAGGCGCGTGCGCGGCGGGACTGTGGTCGCTGCGCCGGGCGATGGGCAGGGGCGCGGTGGTCCGGCTGCTGGCGGAGACGGTCGCCGTACCGGCCCTGGTGGTCGCCGCCACCGTCCTCATGGCGCCGCGCGCGATCGGCGTCACGGCGGAGGCCGCGCTCACGTTGGCGATCGTCGCGCCGATGGCGGGCTACCTCCAGCGCATCGCCTTCGAGCCGCTGCGAGACGCCTCCGTGCTGACGCTCCTGATCGCGGCGATTGGGGCGCACTTGGCGCTCATGGGCCTGGGACTCGTGCTGTTCGGGCCGGAAGGCTTCCGGGCCGCCGGATTTTCCAGCGCCGTGCTGTCGGTGGGCACGCTCGCGATCCCGGGACAGGCGGCCTGGATCGTGGCGGTCTCGGCCGGCACGATGGCCGCGCTGTTCGTGTTCTTCGAGGCCACCCTCGCCGGCAAGGCTTTGCGCGCCACGGCCGTGAACCCGCTGGGCGCCCGGCTGGTCGGCATCGCGACGAATGTCTCGGGCCGGATCGCCTTCCTGCTTGCGGGCCTGGTCGGCGCGCTGTCCGGCGTCCTGATCGCGCCGCTGACGACCGTGTACTACGACAGCGGCTTCCTGATCGGGCTGAAGGGGTTCGTGGCCGCAATCGTGGGCGGCTTGGCCAGCTACCCCGCCGCCGCCGCGGCGGCGATACTGGTGGGCGTCGTCGAGAGCTTCTCGTCGTTCTGGGCCAGCGCCTTCAAGGAAGTCATCGTCTTCGCCGTGATCGTCCCGGTGCTGCTGCTCCGCTCCCTCCGCAGCCCGGCCGGGGAGGAATGACCCGCCTGCTTGCCGGGCTGTCGCTGGCGGCGACCGCGGCGCTGCCGCTGCTCCCGACGCCGAACTCATGGCTTACCGTGGCCGACTACGCGGGGGTGTCGGCGATCGTGACGCTCGGGCTCGTGGTGCTGACCGGTTTCGGCGGGATGACGTCGTTCGGCCAGGCGACCTTCATGGCGTTCGGGGCGTATGCGACGGCGCTGCTCACGACCCAGGGCGGCTGGTCGCCTTGGCTGGCGCTGCCCGTCAGCTTGCTGGCGGCCGGCGTCGGCGCGGTGCTGATCGGGGCCCTGACGTTGCGGCTGTCCGGGCATTACCTGGCGGTCGCCACCATCGCCTGGAGCGTCAGCTTCTTCTACCTGTTCGGCAACCTGGACGCGTTCGGGCGCAACGACGGCATTTCGGGCATTCCCCCGCTCCGGGTTGGCGGCGTCGCCCTGTCCGACAGCCGCAGCTTCTACCCCGTCGTCTGGGCCGGCGTCGCGCTCGCGCTGCTGGGCACGCGGAACCTGCTCGACAGCCGGGTCGGCCGGGCCATCCGCGCCCTACGCGGCGGCGGGGCCGCGGCGGCGAGCTTCGGCGTGAGGCTGCCCGCCACGCGGACGCTGGCCTTCGCCTACGCGGCGGTGCTGGCGGGGTTGGCCGGGTGGCTGTACGCGCACATGCAGCGTTCGGTGAACCCGTCGCCGTTCGGGCTGAACGCGAGCATCGAGTACCTGCTGATGGCGGTCGTGGGCGGGGCGGCCTCCCTGCCGGGCGCGCTGCTCGGCGCCGGTCTCGTGACCGTGGCGAACGACCGCCTGCAGGACATCCTGCCGCGCCTGCTCGGCCGCCAGGGCAGCTACGAGACGATCGTCTTCGGCGTCCTGCTGGTGTGGATGCTGCAGGCGGCGCCGGACGGGCTGTGGCCGCGCTGGCGTCGATTCCGGCACGTGCCGCCCCGGACCGCATACGTCGACAGCGCGCCGCTTGCCTCCCGCACGTTGCCGGCGGCCGGTTCGCCGATCCTGCTCGCGACCGGGCTGCGTAAGGCGTTCGGCGGCCTGGTCGCGGTCGACGACCTCAGCCTGCGCCTGGACGCCGGCGAGATCGTGGGCCTGATCGGGCCGAACGGCGCCGGCAAAAGCACCCTGTTCAACCTGCTGAGCGGCGTCGACACACCGACTGCGGGCCGTATCGAGTTCCTCGGCCAGCGGTTGGATGGACGCTCGCCGGCCGCGGCCGCCGGGCTCGGGCTGGCGCGCAGCTTCCAGCACGTGAAGCTGGTGCCCGGCATGTCGGCCCTCGAGAACGTGGCCCTGGGCGCCCATCTGCGCGGCACGTCCGGACCGGTCGCGGCACTGCTCCGGCTGGATCGGGCGGAGGAACGCCGGTTGTTCGCCGAGGCGCGACGGCAGCTCGCCCGGCTTGGACTGGCGGACCAGGCCGGCAAGCAAGCCGACAGCCTCGCCCTCGGCCAGCAGCGGCTGGTCGAGATCGCGCGCGCCCTCTGCCTCGACCCGGTGCTGCTGCTGCTCGACGAGCCGGCGGCCGGGTTGCGCCACGCCGAGAAGATGGAACTCGCCGCCTGCCTGCGCGGGTTGCAGGCCCAGGGCATGACGATCCTGGTGGTGGAGCACGACATGACCTTCATGATGAACCTCGCCGACCGGCTCATCGTGATGAATTTCGGCAGCAAGCTCGCCGAGGGCCGCCCCGCCGATATCCGGCGCGACCCGGCCGTCTTGCAGGCCTACCTCGGCGGCGCCGCGTGACGGCGCTGCTGGAGGTACGCGGGCTCTCGGTGGCGTATGGCGGGATCGACGCGGTCCACGACGCGGCGTTGACGATCGCCGCCGGGCAGGTCGCGACCGTGATCGGCCCGAACGGCGCCGGCAAGACGACGCTGCTGAACGCCATCATGGGCATTCTCCCGGCACGCGGCTACGTCTTGCTCGCGGACGCCGAGATCGGCCGGTTGCCGGTCGAGGCGCGGGTTCGCCTCGGCATGTCCCTGGTCCCGGAACGGCGCGAGCTGTTCCCGACGATGTCCGTGGAGGACAACCTCCGCCTCGGCGGCTTCCGGTTCCGCCGCGAAGGCGTCCGCTCGGCGCGGCGCGCGATGGAGGGCATCTACGACCTGTTTCCCCGCCTGCGCGAGCGCCGCCGGCGCGTGGCTGGAACCTTGTCGGGCGGCGAGCGACAGATGCTGGCCATGGGACGCGCGCTCATGGCCCGGCCCCGCTTGCTGATGCTGGACGAGCCGAGCCTCGGTTTGGCGCCCTTGATCGCCGCAGAGATCTTCCGCATCGTCTCCGACCTACGGCGGGACGGCTGCGCCATCCTGCTGGTTGAGCAGAATGCGCGCGCAGCCTTGGCGGTCGCCGATTATGGCTACGTGCTGGAAGGCGGGCGGATTACGCTGCAAGGGCCCAGCGCCGCCCTGGCGGACGACGGCGGGGTGATCGAAACCTACTTGGGAGCGGGAGCTTGCTGACCGGGGCCGCGGCGGCTGCGAAGGACGTCAGCGCCCCGCCGCCGCCGTTACGAGCGGCGGTTGGTGCAAGGCTTCCTCGCGCGCGAACACGGCATCCAATTTCTGGTCCCAGAGCCGGACTCCGCCGGTGATCCCAGCCGCGTTCGACACCACGCGCACGTTGGGTGGAAGGTCAATGTCGATGACCTTGGCGTTGCCGCCGCCGATCAGCAGCGTGTCGTAGGTCGTCAGCGTCTCGACGATGGCCAGGGCACGCGCCAAGCGCCGGTTCCACTTCGGACGCCCGACCGCGTGCAGGGCCGCGTTGCCCAGATACCGGTCGTAGGTCATGTCGCGGCGGACCGGGTGTTGCGCGATCTCGAGGTGAGGCGCGAGCATGCCGTCCTGGAACAGGGCGAAACCGATGCCGGTGCCGAGGGTGAGCACGCATTCCAGCCCCTCCCCCTCGATCACGCCTAGGCCCTGGACACTGGCGTCGTTCAGCAGCCGCACCGGGTGGTCGAACCGCTGCGCGAGATCGGCCGCCAGCGGGTAGCTATGCCAGGCGTCGGTCCCGAGGTTGGGCGCCGTCAGGACGCGGCCGGACCGCACGACGCCGGGGAACCCGACCGAGATACGATCGAACCGGCCCAGCGATGCGACGATCTGCGTGAGGGCGGCGAGGACCGCGGCCGGGCCGCTCGGGTGCGGCGTATCGACCCGGTTCGGGCCGGCGACAACGGTTCCAGCGCTATCGAGCAGCCCCGCCTTCAGCCTCGTGCCGCCGATGTCGATCGCCAGAGTGACAAGGTCGTGCGCTTGCATCGCCATGAACAGCCTTCGCGTGCGTCAATAGCGGCACCGTGCGCAACGCGGCCGTGTCGCGCAATGGCCGGACGCCATCGGCGCCCGGCCATGACCCTCAGCGGCGGGTCAGCATCGCCAAGACGTAGCCGATCGCGCCCGCCACCAGCAGCGCCGTCAGCGGCCGCTCGGCCACGGTGTCGCCGAGATAGGCGCTCGCATCGTCGATCTGGTCGGCTAGGTTGCCGCCTGAGCCGCTTACCTGGTCGCGGACCTTGCCATAGGCGCGTTGCGCAGTGCCGACCACTTGGTCTACCGTGCCTTCGGCTTGGGTCTTGGTGTCGCCCGTCAAATCGCCCAAGGCGCTTTTAGCTTTGCCGCCCAGGTCGCGGGCAGTGCCTTCAACGCGTTTTTCGTCCATTATCCAAACTCCTTCGGTGGTGCCGTCCCAACAAGGGGGCGGGCCCTTGGTTCCCTCCAGCCGAGAAAATCCACGCATTGCGCGCTTCCCGGCCCTCGCCCATATCGAGCGCTTCGAAAGGACAGGGCCTTCATGTCGGTAGCTGATTCGCGCGTCGACACCATTCTCGCCATCGTCTCGAAGGAAACCGAGGTCGATCGGTCGCGCCTGACGATGGATGCGAGAATCGCGGATCTGGAGATCCCGTCGCTCGACATGGTGCAGGCCATCTTCGAGCTCGAGACGAAATTCGGGATCGAAATACCGGTGCTGGGCGACGGCGCCGGAGCGGAGTTCGAGACGGTTGGGGATCTCGTGAGGCATGTGACGGCGGCGATCGAGCGCGCCGCGGCTTCGGCCGCTTGAGGGCGCACCGCCGGGTCGTCATCACAGGATTGGGCGCGGTGTGCGCGGTGGGCCATGACGTGCCCGCCTTGTTCCGCTCGCTCAGGAACGGCCGGTCGGGCATCGGCCCGATCCGCAACATCCCCTCCGAACGATTATCGGTGCGCCGCGCCGCCGAAATCCAGGGCCTGGACATGGCCGCCCACTTCGCCCCGCGCCGGTTGCCGATGCTGGACCGAACCTCGCAGCTCGCCCTGATCGCGGCGCGCGAGGCGATCGGGCACGCGGCCTTGACGCTCAGCCCACGCCACGCCGTCATCCTCGGCGCGTCCTTCGGGCATGAGACGTTCGACCAGGCATACCGGCAGTTCTACGGCGAGGGCGCCCATCGCGTGCACCCGTTCACCGTCCCCAGGGTGATGCCGAACGCCCCGGCCAGCCACATCTCGATGGAGTTCGGCATCCGTGGGCCGTGCTTCACCACCGCCTCGGCCTGCGCCTCCGCCACCCACGCGATCGGGCTTGCCTTCCACATGGTCCGCAGCGGCAGCGTCGACGTGGCCGTCACCGGCGGCACCGACGCCTCGGTCGTGGTAGGGGTGCTCAAGGGCTGGGAAGGCCTGCGGGTGCTCAGCGCCGACACCTGCCGGCCGTTCTCCAAGGACCGCAGCGGCCTGGTCATCGGCGAGGGCGCGGGCATCCTGGTCATCGAGAGCCTGGATCATGCCCAACGGCGCGACGCCGTCGTGCACGCCGAGATCGTGGGCTTCGGCATGGGCGCCGACGGGCTGGACATCACCGCGCCCGACCCCGCCGGCGCCGCGGCGGCCATGCGCCATGCGCTCGACGACGCGGAATGCGCGCCGGGCGACATCGACTACGTCAACGCGCACGGCACCGGCACAAAGCTGAACGACACCACCGAGGCCGCGGCCCTGCGCCAGGTGTTCGGGGAGCGGATGCCGCTCGTCTCGTCCACCAAGTCCATCGTCGGCCACTGCCTCACCGCGGGCGGCGCGCTGGAGCTGATCGCGACCGTGATGGCGCTGCGCGACGGGATCGTGCCGCCGACCGCCAACTTCACCGCGCCCGACCCGGCGTGCGACATCGACTGCGTGCCCAACGTCGCGCGGGAGGCAGCGGTACGGACGGCGCTCTCGAACTCGCTTGCGTTCGGCGGATTGAACGCAGTACTCGTGGCCCGGCGCATGGAGACCTGACGTTGACGACACCCCATATTAACCGCATCGGCTCGGCCGTGCCGGACCACGATGTCCACGCCCCGTTCGTCACCTTCGCGCGCACGCTGCTCGGCAGCGACAAGGCGCGCAACGTGTTCGACCGCATGGCCGAGCGGTCCGGCATCTCCCACCGCTACTCGTTCTTTCGGGCCGGGGAGCCGGGCGCGGACAAGGTCGACGCCGACGGGTTCTACCACCGCGGCAAGTTCCCTTCGACCGCCGCGCGCATGAAGCTGTACGAGCGCGACTCCGTGCCGCTCGCCCTCCGCGCCGTGGCGAAATTGGGCGAGGACCCAACGAGCTTCACCCACATCGTGGTCGCGTCGTGCACCGGGTTCGTGGCCCCTGGGCTGGACCAGATCCTGGCCGAACGGCTGGGCATGCACGCCTCGCTGGAACGCACGATGGTCGGCTTCATGGGCTGCTACGCCGCCGTCAACGCACTGAAATCCGCCTACCACATCGTGCGCTCCGACCCGGCCGCGCGCGTGCTGGTCATCAACCTCGAGCTGTGCACGCTGCACCTGCAGGAGTCGAACGACCTTGAAACGGTGCTGTCGTTCCTGCTGTTCGGCGACGGCTGCACTGCGGCGCTGGTGTCGGCCGAGCCATCCGGCATCGGCCTGCTCGGCTTCCACGCCGTGACCTTGCCAGACTCGAAGGAGCTGATCACCTGGCGCATCGGCGACCAGGGCTTCGACATGCGCCTGTCGGGCAAGGTGCCGGGCCGGATCGCCGCTGCCTTGCGGGGCGAGGTCGAACGCCAGGACGCGCACGGCATCCTGCAGGGCCAGGCCACCCAACAGATCGATTTGTGGGCGGTCCATGCCGGCGGGCGCACCGTGCTGGACGCGGTGGAGCAGGGCCTGGCGCTCGGGCGCGACGCCCTGCGGCACTCGCGCGCGGTGCTGAACGATTTCGGCAACATGTCCTCGGCCACCGTGATGTTCATCCTCGATCGCATGCTGCGGGAGCCGGCGGGGCCCGGCAACGGCATCGGCATGGCGTTCGGCCCCGGCTTGTGCGCGGAAACCTTCCGGTTCCAGCGCGCATGAGCCTGGCCCGGCGCAGCACGGCCGCCGAGCTGATGGACACCGACTGCACCGATGACACCGACTACCAGGCCTGCCTGGCCGACCTGGCCGCCGTCAACACCCTTACGCTCGCGCGCCGGCCGACCCTCGCGTGGCTGGACCGGGCCATGCGGCTGCGGCCAGCTGGCGAGCCGATCTCGGTGTTCGACGTGGCGTACGGGCACGGCGACATGCTGCGCGCCATTCACCGCTGGGCGGCACGGCGCGGCCGGACCGTGCGGCTGGGCGGGATCGACCTCAACCCCAGCAGCGCCGCCGTCGCGCGGGCCGCCTCCCCCGGCATCCCGCTCGAACTCGGGACCGGTGACGCGCTGGCGCACGATCCCGGCCCGGGCTGGGACTACATCGTCAGCTCGCTGTTCACCCATCATCTGGACGACGGCCAGGTCGTGGCGTTCCTGCGCTGGATGGAACGGCACGCCGGGCGCGGCTGGTTCGTAAACGACCTGCACCGCCACGCGATCCCGCATCGCGTGTTCCGCGTCGGCTCGCGCCTGCTCGGCTGGCACCGGTTCGTGCAGCATGACGGCGCGGTGTCGATCACCCGCGCGTTCCGGCCGGTGGAGTGGCGGCTTCTGCTGGCCGAGGCGGGGGTGCCGGGCCGCATCCGCTGGCGTTTCCCGTTCCGCCTGTGCGTCGAGCGGCTGCGGTGAGCGTGGTCATCGCCGGCGGGGGGCCAGCCGGCGCGCTGTCGGCTTGCCTGCTGGCGCGCGCGGGCCTGCGTCCGGTGCTGCTGGAACGCGACGCCGGGCCGCAGGACAAGATCTGCGGCGAGTTCGTCAGCCAGGAAGCCAAGCATTACCTGGCGCAGGTCGGCATCGACGTCGCTGCCCTGGGCGCCGCCGCGATCCCGGCGATGCGGCTGGTGCACGGCCGGACCGTCATCGAAACGCCGCTGCCGTTCAGCGGCGCCGGCCTGTCGCGCCGGATCATGGACGAGGCGCTGCTGCAGCGCGCGCAGGCGCTCGGGGCTGACATCCACCGCGGCTGCCAGGTTCGCCGCGTGATGCTGGAAGACGATCCCGTGCTCGACGTCGCCGGCGTGCATGTGGGCGCCCCGACGCTGTTCCTGGCAACCGGAAAGCACGACCTGCGCGGGTCGCCCCGGGTTCCGGGACATGCGCCGGAGAAGCTGATCGGGTTCAAGCTGCACCTCCGCCTGGCGCCAGCCCAGGTTGCGGCCTTGCGCGGGCACGTCGAAGTGATCCTGTTCGACGCCGGCTACGCGGGGCTTCAACTCATCGAGAACGACACCGCCAATTTGTGCCTGCTGGTGGACCGGAGCCGGTTCGACGCGTCCGGGCAGGATTGGGCGGCGCTGCTCGGCGACCTGTCGCGCGGCTGCCCGCATCTAGCCCGGCGGCTCGATGACGCCGGCATTCCCCAGGACCGGCCGCTGACCATCTTTCGCGTGCCGTACGGCTACGTCCACGCCAAGGCGGCGAACGACCATGCCGGCGTGTTCCGGCTCGGCGACCAGGCTGCCGTCATTCCGTCGTTCTGCGGCGACGGGATGTCGATCGCGCTGCATAGCGCACAACTGGCTGTCGCGACCTTCCTCGCGCACGGCAACGACTCTGGGCGCTACCACCGCGCGCTGCGAGCGGATGTCGGCCGGTCCGTCCGGCTTGCGTCCGGGTTGTACCGCGCCGCCCAAGCCGCGCCGATGCGCGCCGTCATGGTCCAGGCCTGCGCGCGCTGGCCTGCCCTGATCCGCACGGTCGCGAGCCGCACCCGGGTGCCGGAGGCAGCGCTGCGCCGGGCGGCTTGAAACTTGCCGTCGCCAGCTATGTTGAGGTTTGCTGCCCCACGGTGAAGGCTGCCGCCCCATGACCGCGATTGCCGAGTTCGACGCCGAGAAAGCTGCCGCGAAGGCCGCCAAGCTCCACTACGTCACCGATAGAAAGCCCGGCATCACGCGCAGGCTCGACGGCGACCGCTTCGTGTTCTTCGCACCGGACGGGAGCCGCATCGAGGACGAGGCCACGGTCGCGCGCATCCGCAAGATGGCGATCCCGCCGGCCTACACCGACGTGTGGATTTGCCGCGACCGGAACGGGCACCTGCAGGCGACCGGACGCGATGCGCGGGGCCGTAAGCAGTACCGCTACCACCCACGCTGGCGCGTGGTGCGCGACGAGGCGAAATACAGCCGCATGCTGGTGTTCGGCCGCGTGCTGCCGGCCATCCGCGCCCAGGTCGCGCGCGATATGGCGCTTCCGGGCCTGCCGCGCCGCCGGGTGATCGCCGCCGTCGTCCGCCTGCTGGAGATGACGATGATGCGGATCGGCAACGAGGAATACGCGCGCGAGAACCAGAGCTTCGGCCTGACGACGCTGCGGCACCGGCACACCAAGGTGAAGGGGAGCCACATCACCTTCGACTTCCGCGGCAAGAGCGGCGTCGACCATCACCTCGATTTGCAGGACCGCCGGCTGGCCAACATCGTCAAGCGCTGCCAGGAGGTCCCGGGGCAGGACCTGTTCCAGTTCATCGACGAGCGGGGCGAGCATCACGCCATCGGCTCGAACGACGTGAACCAATACCTGCACGAGGTCAGCGGCGAGGAGATCAGCGCCAAGGATTTCCGCACCTGGGCGGCGACCAACCTCGCGGCCTTGGCGCTGACGGAATTGGAGGCCTTCGACACGCACGCCAAGGCGAAGAAGAACGTGGTGCACGCGGTCGAGCACGTGTCCAAGCTGCTCGGGAACACCCCCGCGATCTGCCGCAAGTGCTACATCCACCCGGCGATCTTCGACGGCTACCTCGACGGCAGCCTGATCCAGGGCCTGAAGCAGCGCGCCGACGCCGCCCTGGACGACCGTCACTCCGGCTTGACCGCCGAGGAGGTTGCCGTCACGGCCTTCCTGGCGCAGCGGCTTGGCGAGAAGATCCAGCATCCCCAGGCAGCCTGAGCGGACGCCGCCGCCGTGGAGAGCCAGAGGCTGGAAGTCGAGACCGCCGCCGACCTGCGCGCGCATGTCGGCCAAGCGCTTGGGGCGAGTGAGTGGCTACTGGTCGATCAAGCGATGATCGACGCCTTCGCCCACGCGACCGGCGATCACCAGTGGATCCACGTGGACGTCGCCCGCGCCAAGGCGGAGATGCCCGGTGGCCGCACCATCGCCCACGGCTTCCTCACGCTGTCGCTGCTGCCGCGGCTGTCGGCGGAAGTGTACGGCATTCGCCGGAAGTCGCGCGGCTTGAACTACGGCTCCAACAAGGTGCGGTTCATCACCCCGGTGCCGGCCGGGTCGCGTATCCGCCTGCACTCGGCGCTGATGTCGGTGGACGAAGCATCCGGCGGCCACCGGATCGTGACCGAGGCCACCATCGAGATCGCCGGGGAGGCGCGGCCGGCGCTCGTGGCCGAGACGATCACCCTGGTGTTCGACTGAACGACACGCCGTCCGGACGGGACATCTCCGACCCAGGCGCCCCGCCTTGGCAAGCGCGCCTTGGCGAGCGCGGCCAGTCGGGGCAGGATCGCGTCCAGTCACGGGAGCGGACATGTCCAAGGTCATCATCAGCTGCGCCATCACCGGTGCCATCCACACGCCGAGCATGTCGGACGCCCTGCCGATCACGCCGGAGCAGATCGCCCGCGCCTCGATCGACGCGGCGGAGGCGGGGGCGGCGATCATCCACCTGCACGCCCGCGATCCCGAAACCGGCATGCCCTCGCCCGACCCGGCGCTGTTCATGCGTTTCCTGCCCGTCATCAAGCAGGCGACCGACGCCGTGCTGAACATCACCACCGGCGGCGGCATGAACATGACGGTGGAGGACCGGCTGGCGGCCCCGCTGGTCACCAAGCCCGAGATGTGCAGCCTCAACATGGGCAGCATGAACTTCAACATCGCCGGCGCCGGCGCGCGGGTGACGAATTGGAAGCACGATTGGGAGCAGCCGTACCTGGCCGCGACCGAGGACCACATCTTCCGCAACACCTTCCGCGACATCGCCCGGATCGTCGAGTTGATGGGGCACGGCCACGGCGCCCGGTTCGAGTTCGAGTGCTACGACGTCGGCCACCTGTACAACCTCGCCCACTGCCTGGACCAGGGCATCGTGGCGGCGCCGCTGTTCGTGCAGACCATCTTCGGCATCACCGGCGGCATCGGCGCCGACCCGCGCAACCTGATGTTCATGCGCGAAACCGCGGACCGGCTGTTCGGGGGCGACTACGTCTGGTCGGTGCTGGCCGGCGGGCGGCATCAGATGGGGTTCACCACCATGGCCGGCATCCTCGGCGGGAACGTCCGCGTCGGGCTGGAGGACAGCCTGTACATCGGCCGCGGCAAGATGGCGTCGAGCAACGCCGAGCAGGTGGCCAAGATCCGCCGCATCCTGGAGGAGTTGAGCCTGGAGATCGCGACGCCGGCTGAGGCGCGGGCGATGCTGCATCTCAAGGGCGGCGACCGGGTGGGGTTCTAGGTGGTGGACGACCTGCACCGGCAAATCCTGACGCTCGACAGCCACATCGACATCCCGTGGCCGAACACGCCCGACCCGTTCGCGCCATCGCAGCGCCGGGTGGACGTGCTGAAGATGGTGCGGGGCGGGCTCGGCGCCGGGTGCTTCGCCGCCTACGTGCCGCAAGGCCCGCGCACGCCAGAGGGGTGGGATGCGGCGCGGGAGCGGGCGCTGGCCATGCTGGACGCGATCAACGCCATGGGGCGCACGGCCGCGGGCCTGACGGCGCGCGTGGCCACGACGGTCGCCGACATCGCCGCGGCCAAGCGGGATGGCGTGACGGCGATCGTCCCGGCCGTGGAGAACGGCCACTCGATCGGCGAGGACCTCGGCGTGCTGGGCCAGTTCCGGGCGAAGGGCGCGCGCTACATGACGCTCACGCATAATGGGCACAACGCGTTGGCCGACAGCAGCAACCCTCGGACCGACCTCGGCGATGCCGCCACCCTGCACGGGGGCCTCAGCAGCCTCGGCCGGGCGGCGGTCGCCGAGATGAACCGGCTCGGCATGATGGTGGACGTCAGCCACGTGTCCAAGGCCGCCATGCTGCAGGCGGCTGCGGTGTCGCGCACCCCGGTGGTCGCCACGCATTCCTGCGTCCACGCGCTCTGCCCGGCGCCGCGCAACCTGGACGACGAGCAATTGGACGCCTTGCGCGACACCGGCGGGGTCATCCAGATCACGGCGGTGGCGGGGTTCCTGCGGCCCCAGGGCAAGCCGGAGCAGGTGAGCGTCGCCGATTACGTGGACCACATCGACTACGCGGTGAAGCGGTGCGGCATCGGGCATGTCGGCATCAGCTCGGATTTCGACGGGGGCGGCGCCGTGGCCGGGTGGGCGGACGCCTCGCAGAGCGCCAACATGACGGCCGAACTGGTGCGCCGCGGCTACGACGCGGCGGCGGTGGCGGCGCTGTGGGGCGGCAACTTCCTGCGCGTCATGGCACAGGCCGAAGCGGCCGCGGCGTGAGGACGGTCCGGCTGCCCGACGGCACGGACGTGCCCGCGCTGGGCCAAGGCACCTGGCGCATGGGCGAGGGCCGCCACCCCGCCCGCGCCGAAGCCGACGCGCTGCGCCGGGGGATCGACCTCGGCATGTCGCTGATCGACACGGCGGAGATGTACGGCGATGGGGCGTCCGAGCGGGTGGTGGCGGACGCGATCGACGGGCAGCACGACCGCGTGTTCCTGGTGTCGAAAATCTATCCGCAGAATGCCACCCGGCGCGGCATCCCGGCGGCGTGCGACGGCAGCCTCGCCCGGCTCCGGACCGACCGGATCGACCTGTACCTGCTGCATTGGCGCGGGCGCACGCCGTTGCCGGAAACCGTCGAGGGCTTCGAGCGGCTGCGGGAGGCCGGCAAGATCGTTCGCTGGGGCGTGTCGAACTTCGACGTGGCCGACCTGGAGGAGCTTGGCCCCGGCGCGTGCGCGGCCAATCAGGTGCTGTACAACCCCGAGGCACGCGGGATCGAGTTCGACCTGCTGCCGTGGTGTTCGGCGCGGGGGCTGCCGGTGATGGCCTACTCGCCGATCGGCCAGGCGGGCGCGTTGCTGCGGTCGGGCGCGCTGCGGAACGTCGCCGCCCGCCACGGCGCGACGCCGGCGCAGGTCGCCATCGCGTGGACCTTGCGGCGGCCGGGCGTCATCTCGATCCCGAAAGCGTCAGGCCCGGCGCACGTCGCCGAGAATGCGGCCGCCGCCGAATTGACGCTGACCGACGCCGACGCGGCCGAAATCGACGCCGCGTTTCGCCCACCCCGCCGCAAGCAGGGCTTGGAGATGCTCTGACCCGCCGACCCAGGGCCGGGCTTAGCGCCTGGCATAATGATGGTGGTGGGGATGATGGGAACGATGGTGGTGAACAGGTCGTGCAAACGCCTGGCTCATGACGCTCAGGGCGAGCAGGCTTCCGATCGCGAGGCCGACCATGCGGCGAGAAAAAATCATGCGTGCAGCTCCGAAACGGCGGCGTGAAAAGCAGGATGAGGCAATGCCCTGAGCCACGCGATCCTATGCGGGTTTTCGCTTTTGACGCAAGATTTTCAGAGCAGGCAGAGGTCCTGCAACGCGCGCCGCAGCGGCTCCGGCATCGCGGCGGGATCGAGGGGACGGCGCGGATCGAGGTCCGCCGGAGCGGCATCGGCTTCGAGGTAGCGCCAGCCCTGGAACGCCCGGACCGGCCGTGGCGCGACGGCGACGAGCGCCGGGTCGAGGATCAAGGCGGCGCAGCGCGAGCCATCCTCCCAGGCGTCCGGCCGGACCTCCAGGATGCGCTGGCGAACGAGCATGGTCCCGGCAACGACCCAGAACAGCGAGCCGCCCTCGACGATTTCGGCGGCCCGGCGGGGAGAGTTGCGGGTGCGGTGGCGCAGCGGCGGCTCGACCAGCGCGCGCCGCGCCTGGATGTCGCGAAGATGCGCGGGGTCGCGGACGCCGACCGCCAGTTTGGCGATATGCAGCATTGCGCGGGGTGTGACAGGCGGCACCTGGCCTGACAAGGGCGCCGGATCGGAGTTTCCGCAGGCGTTTGTGTTGTCGGGCATTGCCCTCCCGGAGCCGATCACGCACAATTGCATGGCTGCGCGGACATTTCCGCATGAGCGTTTGGAGGCTGCCGATGCGTCGTACCTATGCTGTGGGCCACACCGCTTTGGCGATGGGGATGATCTTGGGCCTAGGCGCCGCTCGGGCCCAAGGCACCGGCTCGGCCACCCTGGACGCGGTGCGCGCCCGCGGCCAATTGGTGTGCGGCGTGACCGGCGGCGTCGCCGGCTTCTCGCTGGCGGACAGCAAGGGCGTGATCCGGGGCCTCGACGCCGACGAGTGCCGCGCCGTCGCCGCCGTCACGCTCGGCGATGCGACCAAGCTGCGGTTCGTGCCGCTGGACACCACCAACCGATTCACCGCGCTGCAATCGGGCGAGATAGACGTCTTGATCCGGCAGACGACGTGGACCCTCGGCCGGGAGGGCAACCTCGGGCTCGAGTTCGCGGACGTGAACTTCTACGACGGCACCGGATTCCTGGTGAAGACCGCGGCGGGCGTGAAGTCGGCCAAGGAACTGGACAGTGCCACGGTATGCATCCAGCCCGGCACGAGCACCGAACTCGCCGTCAGCGATTACTTTCGCAACAACAAGATCAAGTTCACGCCGGTCGCGATCCAGAACGTGAATGAAATCCAGAGCGCCTTCCTGTCTGGCCGCTGCGACGCCTACTCGACCGACAGCTCGGCCCTGGCCGGCTTCCGTTTCAACCAGGGCGATAAGGCCACCGACCTGATCCTGCTTCCCGACATCATCAGCAAGGAGCCGCTTGGGCCGATGGTCCGCAAAGGCGACGACAAGTGGCTCGACATCGTCAAGTGGACGCATTTCGCCCTGCTGACGGCCGAGGAGGCCGGGGTCACGAGCAGCAACGTCGATAGTTTCGCCAACACGGCCGACCCGGGGCTGCGCCGCCTGCTCGGCCTCGAAGGCGAGATGGGCAAAGCGCTCGGCGTGGACAACAAATGGGCGTTCAACGCCGTCAAGCAGGTCGGCAACTTCGGCGAGGTCTGGGACCGGAACATCACCGTCCTCGGCGTGTCCCGCGGCATCAACAACCTGTGGAACAAGGGCGGCCTGCAATACGCCCCACCAATCCGCTGACCGCAGCCCATTGCGCCCGTAGGCTATGACCGTGCAGGATGCCGCCATGCGTCAGGCGTAGGGCAGCGTCCTTGCTCGCGCATGGTTCGCGGCTTCTGGATGAGGATTTTTGCCTGATGTCCGATGTGACGCTGAATCCTCGATCGGCTCCCGCCCGGGCGGCCCCGAAACGCCGGATGCAACTTAGCTGGTCGGACCCGGCCTTCCGCAACGTCGTCTGGCAGGTCGTCATCGTCGGCTGCGTGGTGGCGATCGTCTGGTACCTCGTGGGGAATACCAGCCGCAACCTCGCCGCCCGGCGGATCGCCACCGGCTTCGGCTTCCTGTCGACCACCGCCGGGCTCCCGATCGGGGAGCACCTGATCCCCTACGACCCGGCGCTCAACACCTACGGCTACGCCCTCCTGATCGGCGTGCTGAATACCCTCAAGGTCGCCGTCGTCGGCATCGTCCTCGCGACCGTCCTGGGCACCCTGATCGGCATCGCGCGGCTGTCGAAGAATTTCCTGCTCGCGCGCCTCGCCGCCACCTACGTCGAGGTGCTGCGCGACATCCCGGTGCTGCTCCAACTGCTGTTCTGGTACACGCTCCTGCAAACGCTGCCGGCGCCGCGCCAGGCGTTCAACCCCGTCACCGGCTTCTTCCTCTCCAACCGCGGTATCAGGGTCCCGCTGTTCGAGTGGGCGCCGGTGCACTGGTGGGTCCTAGGCGCGTTCGTGGCCGGCCTGCTCGGGACGATCGCGTGGTCGGGCCGGGCCACGCGGCAGCAGGAGGCGAGCGGGAGGCGGCCGCTCGTCTGGCCGGTCGCGCTGGGGCTGCTGATCGTGTTCCCGGCCGTCGTGGCGGTGGCGCTCGGTGCGCCGTTCGTGCTGGATATGCCCTCGCTGCGCGGGTTCAACTTCCAGGGCGGCGCCGCCATCAGTCCCGAATACGGCGCCCTGACGGTCGGGTTGACGATCTACACGGCCGCCTACATCGCCGAAATCGTGCGGTCCGGCATCCAGGCGGTCCCGCAGGGCCAGTGGGAGGCGGGAGGCGCGCTGGGCTTGCGGCCGGGCGTAGTGCTGCGCCAGATCGTCCTGCCGCAAGCCACGCGCGTCATCATTCCGCCGATGACCAGCCAATTCCTGAACCTCACCAAGAACAGCTCGCTCGCCGTCGCCATCGGCTACCAGGACCTTGTGAGCGTCGCGGAGACGACCTTGAACCAGACCGGCCAGGCGATCGAGGGCATCGCCATCACCATGGCCGTCTACCTGTCCATCAGCCTGTCCATCAGCTTCTTCATGAACTGGTACAACGCGCGGATCGCGCTGGTGGAGCGCTGACATGGGCCAGACCACCGCATCCGTCGATCCGGTCCCGTCCGTCGCCGGGTCGGCGGCGCTCGCGAGACCCGATCGCGCGCGCCCTCCGAGCAGCGTCGGCGGCCCGGTCGCTTGGGCCCGCGCCAACCTGTTCGGGTCGTGGTGGTCCTCCGCCATTACCCTGCTGCTCGGCTACCTGCTCGTGCGGTGGGGCGTCGGCCTGGTCGACTGGGCGGCGATCCACGCGGTATGGACGGTGCCCTACCCCAACGGGCAGCCGGACACCACCGCCTGCCGCGATGCCAAAGGAGTCGGCGCCTGCTGGGCGGTGGTCGGCGACAAGTGGCGTTTCGTGCTGTTCGGGCGCTACCCGTACGAGATGCAGTGGCGGCCGGGCCTCTGCATCGCGCTGTTCATCGGGTTGTTCACGGTATCGGGGATGCGGCGATTCTGGCGGCGCGAACTGGCCCTGGTGTGGGTCGGGACGCTCGCTGCCATCGGCGTGCTGATGTGGGGCGGCGTATTCGGCATGGGCTACGTCGGCCAGGACCAGTGGGGCGGGCTGCCGATCACGCTCATCCTGGCGACGTTCGGCCTCGCTTTCGCCTTCCCGTTGGCCGTGTTGGTGGCCCTGGGCCGGCGCTCGACCAAGCTGCCGGCGGTGAAGACGCTGTGCGTGGTGTATGTCGAGCTGATCCGGGGGGTGCCGCTGATCACGCTGCTGTTCATGGCCAGCGTGATGTTCCCGCTGTTCATGCCGGAGGGGCTGAACCCCGATAAGCTGCTGCGCGCCCAGGTCGCGATCATCCTGTTCGCCGGCGCCTACCTGGCCGAAGTCGTGCGCGGCGGGCTGCAGGCGCTGCCCCGCGGCCAGTACGAAGCCGCCGACGCGCTCGGGCTATCGTACTGGAAGAAAACCGGGTTCATCATCCTGCCGCAGGCGTTGCGCCTAGTGATCCCGCCGCTGGTGAACACCTTCATCGGCTTTTTCAAGGATACCAGCCTGGTGCTGATCATCGGCATCTTCGACCTGCTGTCGGCGGCCAAGGTCGCGGTGACCGAGCCGGCGTGGCAGGCCTACTCGACCGAGATCTACATCGTCATCGCGTTGATCTACTTCGCGTTCTGCTTCGTCATGGCCCGCTACAGCCGGGGCCTGGAGCAGGATTTCAGCCAGTCGCGCCGGCGTTAAGGACCCTAGCCCCATGAGCCAAGCCACGCAGACGAGCCCGGCGCCCGCCACGAACGCGGCTCCCGCCATCGTGCTGGACCACGTGAACAAATGGTACGGCGCCATGCACGTGCTCCGCGACGTCAGCATGACGGTCGGCGCGCAGGAGAAGGTGGTGGTCTGCGGGCCGTCCGGCTCCGGCAAATCGACCATGATCCGCTGCATCAACCGCCTGGAATCGCACCAGGAAGGCAAGATCATCGTCGACGGCACGGAGCTGACCGACGATTTGCGCGCGCTGGACACGATAAGGCGCGAGGTCGGGATGGTGTTCCAGTCGTTCAACCTGTTCCCGCACCTGACGATCCTGGAGAACTGCACCCTGGCGCCGATCTGGGTGCGCAAGATGCCGAAGGCCGAGGCCGAGGAACTGGCGATGAGCTACCTGCGCCGGGTCAAGATTCCCGAGCAGGCCAAGAAGTACCCCGGCCAGCTCTCCGGCGGCCAGCAGCAGCGCGTCGCGATCGCGCGGGCGCTGTGCATGAAACCCAAGATCATGCTGTTCGACGAGCCGACCTCGGCGTTGGACCCGGAGATGATCAAGGAGGTGCTCGACACCATGATCGGCCTGGCCGAGAGCGGCATGACGATGGTGTGCGTGACGCACGAGATGGGGTTCGCGAAGAAAGTCGCCGACCGCGTGGTGTTCATGGATCGCGGCGAGATCGTCGAGAGCGGGTCGCCGTCGCGCATGTTCGACGACCCGCAGACCGACCGGCTGAAGCTATTCCTGAGCCAAATCCTCACGGACCACTGAGGAAGGCGCGTTTCAGAAAACCTGGCGCAAGGCGACGGTGAGCGCGATCGCCACGGGAAATTGGGTGCGGGATAGCCGTAACTTTTATGAATGCGAGAACAAGGGCTCTGTCCCTCGACCCCGTCAAAGGCAAGCCTTTACAATCCTTTAACTAGAAAAAGGGGTCTGGGGCCTCGGGCCCCAGCGGGTCAAGGGCAGAGCTCTTGCCTTCCCTTCTCAGCCGCCCGTCAAAACTCAGTAACGATACAAATCATGCTTGAACGGCCCCGCCACGGTCGTCCCAATGTACTCCGCCTGCTTCGGCGACAGCTTGGTCAACGCGGCCCCCACCTTGGACAGATGCAGCGCCGCCACCTTCTCGTCCAATTGCTTCGGCAACGTGTACACCCGGCGCTCGTACTTGCCCTCCGGCGCCGTCCACAGCTCAAGCTGCGCCAGCACCTGGTTGGTGAACGACGCGCTCATCACGAAGCTCGGGTGGCCCGTCGCGTTGCCCAGGTTCACCAGGCGGCCCTCGCTCAGCACGATCAGGCGCTTGCCGTCGGGGAACACCACCTCGTCCACCTGCGGCTTGACGTTGTCCCAGGTGTAGTTCCGCAGCGCGTCGATTTGGATTTCGCTGTCGAAATGGCCGATGTTGCACACGATCGCCCGGTGTTTCATCGCCCGCATGTGCTCGATGGTGATGACGTCGATGTTGCCGGTCGCCGTGACGAAAATGTCGCCGCGCGGCGCCGCATCCTCCATCGTCACGACCTCGTAGCCCTCCATCGCCGCCTGCAGCGCGCAGATCGGGTCGGCCTCCGTCACCATCACCCGGCAGCCGCCGTTGCGCAACGAAGCGGCCGATCCCTTGCCGACGTCGCCGAACCCGGCGACCACGGCGACCTTGCCGGCCATCATCACGTCCGTGCCGCGGCGGATGGCGTCCACCAGGCTCTCGCGGCAGCCGTACAGATTGTCGAACTTCGACTTCGTCACGCTGTCGTTCACGTTGATGGCGGGCACGAGCAGGGTGCCGGCCTTGGCCATCTCCCACAGGCGATGCACGCCGGTGGTGGTCTCCTCCGAGATGCCGCGCACGTCGGCCAGCATCTGCGGGTATTTCTGGTGCATCAGCACCGTCAAGTCGCCGCCGTCATCGAGGATCATGTTCGGCGTCCAGCCGTCCGGGCCGCGCACCGTCTGCTCGATGCACCACCAGAATTCCTCCTCGTTCAGGCCCTTCCAGGCGAACACCGGCGTTCCCGCGGCGGCGACGGCGGCCGCCGCATGGTCCTGGGTCGAGAAGATGTTGCACGACGACCAGCGGACGGTGGCGCCCAACGCCGTGAGCGTCTCGATCAGCACGGCGGTCTGGATGGTCATGTGCAGGCAGCCGACGATCCGCGCGCCCGCCAGCGGCTGGGACGCGCCGAACTCCGCCCGCAACGCCATCAGGCCGGGCATCTCGTCCTCGGCCATCGAGATTTCCTTGCGGCCCCATTCCGCGAGCGTGAGGTCCTTCACCTTGTAGTCGTGCGGCATGGCAATGTCGGGCATCAGCGGCTCCTATGGAATTGGGAGCGGTATATAAGGATATCTTGATGTGTGCAATTGTGAGGGTGCAACACGATGATCGCCAGAACCACACAAGTCAAACCTCTAAAATACTTAAATTAATATTACGTCAAGACAGATAAAATTTTTGCAAGTAAATCTTCTTGAAAATTAGAAAAATTTTTGTAAATACCTTGATCTTTCCAATCCTGATTCTCGTCGTAAAGTCTTACAGCTTTAATAACAACTCCTCGCTCCGCGTCTATACTGAATGATTGCGTCAATATCTTACTATCAGGCTTTTCGGGATGTTCAATTAGTTTGTTTCGCACATCTCGAGCGCCTTTACTTTCGAAATTTTGAAGTTTCGGTATAAATCGGATAACTGACCGAGTGCGGTGAGCTATCCAGTAGAAACACTCTGCCATTGTCTCCATTTCTTGAAGCAAGACATATTGGTTTTTTGCTACATTTTTCTTTTTCTCATCTGTCTCTTTGGCCCAGGCTGCGCCAATCGGCGTCTCCCAAACGTCAATAATTTCCGGAGGCGGCGGCCATGGAGCTTGGCGGCCCCATTTATCAAACTCGGCGTGTAAAACCCGAATTCGCTCTACAATCCAGTTCATTTGCACGAGACGACGACGAGCCTCGGCTTTTGCGATAGTTTCTTCACTATGATCAGGTGTTACCTGCAGCCTACAATAATTATCAAATTTGTCCAAGAACTCTATGAAGGAAGACAACTTGCGCTCCTAATCAAAATATTTACCAGCTCTGTTATACGAGACGACGAGCTTTCAGCGCGGCACCTAGTGTGCCATCGTCCAGCACGTCCAGCGCGCCGCCGATCGGCATCCCGTGCGCGACCCGGCTGACGGTCACTCCGGTCGGACGCAGCCGGTCCAGCAGCCAATGCGCGGTGCTCGCGCCATCGACGGTGGCGCCCAGGGCCAGGATCACCTCGGTCACCTCCCCTTCCGACACCCGCGCCAACAACGGGCTTACCCGCAAATCGTCGGGGCCGACGCCGCCCAGCGCCGACAACGTGCCGCCCAGCACATGGTATAGCCCGCGATGGACGTGGGCGCGTTCGAGCGCCCACAGGTCGCCGACGCCCTCCACCACGCAGATGACCGTCTGGTCCCGGTGCGGGTCCGTGCAGACCGCGCAGGGGTCTTGGCTGTCCAGGTTGCCGCATAGGCTGCACGACCGGACCGCGCGGGCGGCGTCGGCCAGGGCGGCGGCAAGCGGGAGCATGCGGGTTTCAGGGGCCTGGAGCAGCCGGAGCGCGGCCCGCCGGGCGCTGCGGGGGCCGAGGCCGGGGAGTTTCGATATTAGATTAATGAGGCGCTCTACTTCGGGGCCGCCCATCGGGTTAGGCAAGGGCGTTGCCCTTGACCCACTGGAGCCGGAGGCCCCAGGCCCCGTGACTCAAGGTCAGAATGGGAGCTTCAGTCCGCCGGGGAGGTCCATGCCGCCGGTGACGCGGCTCATTTCCTCGGCGGTTTGCGCTTCCAGCTTGCGCTTGGCGTCGGCGTGGGCGGCGACGATCAGGTCCTGCATCATCTCGACCTCCGCCGGGTCGATGAGCTTGGGGTCGAGCTGCAGCCGTTTCAGCTCGCCCTTGCCCGACAGCACCACGTGGACCATGCCGGCGCCGGCGCTGCCCTCGATCTCGATCGCCTCCATCTTGGCCTGCATCTCGGCCATCTTCGCCTGCATCTGGCTGGCCTGCTTCATCAGCCCGGCGAGGTTCTTCATCGGTCGTCCTCCATCGAATGGGCCGGCTCGGCGTCCGGCGGTGGGAAATCGAAATCCTCGGGCTCGCCGAGCGGGACTTCCAGCGGCAATCCATAGGCATCAGCGGTGCTGTCGCGCACGGCCTGGATGCGCGCGCCGGGAAACGCCTCCAGGATCGCAAGCACGAGCGGGTGCTCGGCTGCGGTCTGCCGGCGGGCCGCGTCGGCGGCCACCCCCTGGGCGGCGAGCGTCGGCTCGCCTTTCGCCGTGGACAACGCGATCGTCCAGCGCGCGCCGGTCGCCTCCAGCAGCAGTGCGGCAAGACGGGGCGCGAGGTCGCGGGGCGCGTCGGGTTCGGGGCTGAGTTCGATCACGCCGGGCGCGAACCGCACCAGATGGACCGCGTGCAGCAAGTAGCTGTGCAGCATCGGCTCCCGCCGTTCCGCCACCAGGGCAGCAACGTCGCGGAAGCTCGACAGCCGTGGCACGGCGGCAGCGCCCGGCTCCGCTTGCAGGACCGGCGCACCGTTCGCGACCGCGCGGACGCCCCCCAGTGAAACGGCCGGTGAAACGGCCGCGGCCGTCGGTGGGGGCGGACGCGCCTCGACGCCCTGACTCGTCAGCGTGCGCACCAACTCGCCCGGCGGCGGCAACTCGGCGACGTGGCAGAGCCGGATCAGCGTCATTTCCGCCGCCGCCCGGCGGTCGGGGGCCTGCTCCACCTCCTGCGTGCCCTTGAGCAGCATCTGCCAGGCCCGGGCGAGCGTCGGGATGGAGAGCTGGTCGGCCAGGGCGGCGCCCCGCGTCCGCTCCGCCTCCGGCAGCGCCTGGCCGTCCCGCAGGCTCGGGACGGACTTCAAGCGGCTCAGCGTGTGGACCAATTCCAGCAGGTCGTTCAGCAGCAGGCCGAGATCGGCGCCGTGGGCGTGGGCGCGGTCGGTGATGGCGAGGGCCGCCGCCGGGTCGCCGGCCATCAGCGCGTCCATCAGGTCGAACACCATCGCCCGCCCGGACAGGCCGAGCATATCGGTGACCTCGGCGACAGTGATCTCGGCGCCGTCCACCCGCGCGATGGCCTGGTCCAGCAGGCTCAGCCCATCGCGGGCCGAGCCGTCGGCCGCGCGGGCGATCAGGTCCAGGGCGCCGGGCGCGACCGGCACTTGCTCGGCGGCGGCGATCCGCGTGAACAGCGCGGCCAGCTCGGCCACCGTGATCCGGCGCAGGTCGAACCGCTGGCAGCGGGACAGCACCGTGATCGGCACCTTGCGGATTTCGGTGGTGGCGAAGATGAACTTGATGTGCGGCGGCGGCTCCTCCAGCGTCTTGAGCAGGGCGTTGAAGGCGTTGCGCGACAGCATGTGGACCTCGTCCACGATGAACAGCTTGGTGCGCGCCTGCATCGGCTTGAACCGCGCCGCGTCGATGATCTCCCGCACGTCGTCCACCCCGGTGTTGGACGCGGCGTCCATCTCCATCACGTCGGGGTGGCGGTCGGCCAGGATCGCGACGCAGTTGGCGCAGACGCCGCACGGATCGGGGGTTGGGCCGCCGTCGCCGTCGGGGCCGATGCAGTTCAGCGCGCGGGCGATGATGCGCGCGGTGGTCGTCTTGCCGACGCCGCGCACGCCGGTGAGCATGAAGGCGTGCGCGATGCGGCCCATCGCGAACGCGTTGCGCAGGATCCGGATCATCACTTCCTGCCCGATCAGGTCGGGGAAGCCGACCGGACGGTATTTCCGGGCCAGGACGCGATACGCCGTCGCCTTCTGCGGCGGCGTCACGGCGGCAGGTTCGCCGAACAGCCCGGGGCCATCCGGCGGCGGCAATGCAGCATCCTCGAACAGGCCAGACATGCCCGGCGTCGTTCCTCCGGAAGTGAAAGACCATACGGGGAGAGGTGGGAGACCGAAACGACGACCCGAGCGGAAACTCGTTGCGGCTGCTTCCTTCCGGACCTGACCGGGTCGGCGAGGCGCCCGTCCATCGCCGGCCTCCCGCGCCTCTATACCACGATCCGAGGGGAGGTCGGCAAGGCTGCCGCGCGCTCTAAGCGGTTTGCGGCTCCTCCTCGGCCAGGATCCGCTCGGTTTGCGGCGCTTCCAGCTGCCACGGGACCATCAGGACAGAAAGATCGGGTCCGCCGTTGCGCAGCAATTGGGTCCGCAGGCGCTGGGTGCGATGCGTGTGCAGGATCGCTTCCCACCAGCGCCCGCCCGCCAGCTCGCTCAGCACCACGATGACGGGCCGGCCCGGGCAGTGTTGCCGCAAGTGGGCGGCCTCGCGCAGCAAGGGCGCGAGCACGCTGCGGTACGGCGAGGACTCGATCAGCAACCGCGGCAAGGGCAGCCCGGCGCCGGAAGCGGGCCGCTCGACGAAGCGCGCCCACTCGCGGCGTAGCCTGCTCTCGTGCTCCTCGGCGTCCGGTCCCTCCAGGTCCGTCAGGTGCAGCGCCACGATGTCCGGCGACACCCGGGCTGCGACGTGCACGGCGCGCTGGGCCATGCGGTCCCAGCGCTCCAGCGGGATCAGGACGGTGGGGGGCGCATGATCCTGCAGGTCCATGCTGCAGCGGCTTCCCTCCAGCGCCTGGCGCTCGAGGTCGCGGTAGTAGCGCCGGGTCAGGCGGAGCAGCAGGAACGTGAGCGGGATGATGAGCAGGGTCAGCCACGCGCCTTCGGTGAATTTGGCGACGAGGATGATGGCTAGCGCCGTCGCCGTGGCGAACGCGCCTAGCCCGTTGATCCCGAGCCGCAACCGGTCGGCGCGCCCACGCGCCTTGCGCCGCCAATGCACCGCCATGCCGGCTTGGCTGAGCGTGAACGAGAGGAAGGCACCGACCGCGAACAGGGGAATCAGCCGGTCCGTGATGCCGCCGAACGCCGCCAGCAGCCCACCCGCGCCGACGGCCAGGAACAGCACCCCGGCGGTGTACACCAGGCGGCGGCCGGGCACGGCGAAGGCCTTGGGCAAGTAGCTGTCGCCCGCCACCTGCCGGCACAGGCGGGGGAAGCCCACGAAGCTGGTGTTGGCGGACAGGCACAGCACGGCCAGCACGCTGGCGATGGTGAGGTAGTACACCCAAGTCCGCCCCCACACCGCGCCGACGAGCTGCGACAGGACGCTTTGGTAGTCGTCCGCCGTCTGGTCCATCGCGGCCACGCCGTAGCTGCGGGCGAGATAGGCGATGCCGAGCAGCAGCAGCCCGAGCACCAGGCAGATCGCCGCCAAGGTGCGGTGGGCGTGCTTGACCGCCGGCGCCTTGAACGCGCCGACGCCGTTGCTGACGGCCTCGACCCCCGTCATCGCCGTGCAGCCCGCGGCGAACGCGCGGAGCACCAGCCACAGCGTCACCGCCCCTGCCGCGGCGGGCTTGCCGGCAAGCGGCGCGACCGGCTGGGGATGGCCGCCCGCCTGCCACGACGCCCAGGCGCCCGCGGCCAGGATGAAGCACAGGGTTGCGATGAACAGGTACGTCGGCACCGCCAGGGCCAGGCCCGACTCCTTGGTGCCGCGCAGGTTGACCAGGGTGATGACGGCCAGGATGCCGAGGCAGAGCGGCAGGGTGAAGGAGTGCAGCCCGGGCACGGCGGAGGTGAGCGCGCCGACGCCGGCCGACACGCCGACGGCGACGTTCAGCATGTAGTCCACCATCAGCGCCGCCGCGGCGAGCAGGCCGGCATCGTGGCCCAGGTTCTCGCGCGCGACCGTGTAGGAACCGCCGTTGCTGGGATAGGCGGCAATGGTCTGCCAGTATGAGAAGAACAGGATGGCGAGCAGCGCCACGATCGCCCAGGTGATCGGCTGCACCGCGCCGAGGCCCGCCGCGCCCACGGCCGCCAGCACCGTCAGCATCGCTTCCGGGCCTGTAGGACGCCGAGCCGAGGCCGTCGAGGCCCATCGCGGGCACGGCCTCGAAGGCGCCGATCTTGCGGTTTTCGGCCTCGCGGTTGGCGAGCCGGCGGCCGAGCAGCAGGGTGGTCAAGGACATTGAAGGCGCACCGGTTGAGGAACTCTGGCCAGAGTAACCGGGGAGGAACGCGCCACTCCGTCGATCGGTTGGGGCCTCGCCGGCGATTGTGCCAAGCAGTTGATCCCGGTGAGGCCACGCGTTAGCGTTTTGCGGTTCGTGCATCACGGACCAAGGCAACCGGGGGAGAACGACCGCGATGAGTTCGCAAGCATCCGAGACTCCAAGGGGCCAGCGCTGGGGGCCGCACAACACCGTGACGGTGGTCGATCCATCGCCGGTGAACTGGCTGTCGATCACCTGGAATACCATGGAAGAGGCCAACCGGGTGGACCACGAGGGCATCGGCCAGCCCAGCCTCGCCGCGGGCTGGACATGGATCGACCAGGAGACGCTGGAGCTGCCGCTTCGCCGCGGCGCCGTGTTTCAGGACGGCGAGGCGTACGACGCCAAGCTGTTCAAGCTTGCGTTCGACAAGGTCCAGGAATGGACCGATCCGCATCCGCCGGGCGCGTTCCTCAACTTCGCCGGAGACACCGAGCTGCACGTCGTGGACGACTACACGGTGCGGATGCGCTTCCCCGGCGGCGACTCGGCCGCGGTGATGAAGCTGCGCGGGATGCATATCCCGTCGACCCGCTTCTGGAACGAGTGGGGTTTCATCGACCCCGAGACGAACAGCGCCGAAGGCCACTGGTGAGTCATCGATGCGCCCGGTCCGTGGGGGACTGGCCCATTCTTGCTCGCTGACGGCATCTCGACGCTGAAGACCCGCTCGCCCCAAGTCATCCTGGAGCCGAACGAAACCTACTGGGACCCGAACCGCAGGCCCGCGGTGCGGATCATCTACGACAACGCCATCTCCAAGCAGGACGCCCTCCACGCGGTGGCGAGCGGCAACGGCCGGGTCGACGTCGTGATGGACGTGACGATCGAGGAGGCCCGCGCCTTCGAGGGCGACGGGCACGGCAAAATCCAGGCCAAGGCGGCCAAGACCGCGCTGGTCGGCGTGTTCAACGAGAACAAACCTGGCTCGCCGTGGCGCGATCCCGAACTGCGCCGGGCGATGAACCTGGCGCTCGACCGCAAGATGATCCTGGAGAAGGGCGGCAACGGCTGGGGCACCGCCATGCCCGCGCTGATCCAACCCGGCCGCTACGGCGCCGGTCCAACCATGCAGCCGTATGGTCTCGACGTGCAGAAGGCGCTCGGCACGATCGAGGCGGCCGACATCCCCGGCAAGGAACTGCTCGTGTTCGCGTCGCCGGAGTGGCAGGGCGTCGTCGAGGCAATTGGGGAGTGCCTGGCGCAGGTCGGCCTCAAGCTGCGGGCGGAGTACGGCAAGGCCGAACCGGACGGCTGGGACATCAAGCTGGTCTGGCACTTCGATTGGTCGCCGCAGTACCCCGTCGGGGTGGTGCACCGCGAGTTCTTCGGCAAGGACGGCGCGCTCCGCGCCGCGCCCGAGGATGCCGGGTTCGACGCGCTGTACGCCAAGCTGCTCAGGACGCCGCAGCAGCCGGAGCAGGAGGAAATCGTCCGCGAGGTCGAGCGCTACGTGTTCGACCACGCCAAGGCGCTGTTCCTGTTCTCGCCGCACACGCTGTTCGCGGTGAGCGACCGCGTGGACTTCGTGGCGTACGACACCTGCATGTCGGAACTGGCGGAGACCACGATCCGGTCGAAGCCGGCCTGATGGCGCGGGCGGCGCCGGGGGTTCGCCCTTGGCGCCGCCCGTATCTGGCCCATCCTATGCACCCTGCATGATCGTCGCCACCGCCGGCCACATCGACCACGGCAAGACCGCGCTGGTAAGGGCGCTGACAGGCGCCGACACCGACCGGCTGCCCGAGGAAAAAAGCCGCGGCATCACGATCGACCTTGGCTTCGCCTACTTGCGCCTGCCCGGCGGTGGAACGGTCGGGTTCGTCGACGTCCCGGGCCACGAGCGGCTGGTGCGCACGATGCTGGCGGGGGCGAGCGGCGTCGACCTCGCGCTCGTGGTCGTCGCCGCCGACGACGGCATGATGCCGCAGACGCGGGAGCACCTCGCCGTGCTCGACCTGCTGGGCGTGCGCCGGGGCATCGTGGCGCTCACCAAGATCGACCGGGTGGACCCGGCACGGCTGGCGGAGGCCGAAGCCGGCATCCGCGGCGCGCTCATGGGCACGTCCCTGGAAACGGCGCCGGTGGTCCCCTGCTCCAGCGTCAGCGGCGAGGGCATCCCGGAGATCGTCCGCCGCCTGCACGAGGCAGCGCTCGCGCCACGCGAGCGGAACGGCGCCGGGCGGTTCCGCCTCGCCGTGGACCGCAGCTTCACCCTGGCGGGCGTCGGGCTGGTCGTGACCGGCACGGTCCACGCGGGCCGCGTGGGCGTGGGCGACCGGCTCATGCTGTCGCCCGCCGGCGTCGAGGCGCGCGTGCGCGGGCTGCATGCCCAGAACGATGCTGCGGTTTACGGGGACGCCGGGCAACGCGTCGCCCTCAACCTCACCGGCAGCCGCTTGGACAAAGGCCTCGTCAAGCGCGGCGATTGGATCGTCGCCCCGGCGCTGCACCGCCCGGCGGATCGGCTCGACGTGCGGCTGCGGCTGCTGCGGTCCGAGGCCAGCCCCTTGCGGCATTGGACCGCCGTCCACGTGCACCTCGGCGCTGCCGGAATCACAGGGCGGGTGGCGCTGCTGGAGGGTGGCGCGCTGCAGCCCGGCGCGGAGGCGTTCGCGCAGATCGTCCTCGACGCTCCCATCGGTGCGCTTTGGGGCGACCGGTTCGCCCTCCGCGACGCCTCCGCCCAGCGCACCATCGGCGGCGGCCGGGTGCTCGACCCGTTTCCCCCGCCACGCCGCAGCCGGACGCCCGGACGGTGCGCCGCCCTGGCGGCACTCGGCCACGACGATCATGCGGATGCGCTGCGCGAGCTTCTGCAAGCCACCCCGGCCGGCGTCGACCTCGACCGGTTCCACCTCATCCGCAACTTGGGCGACGCCGAGGCGGAAGCGCTGGCGACATCGTGCGTCGTCGTCGAAACCGCGGCGGCGCGGCGGCTGGCGATCGCGCCGGACCGCTGGACCGAGATCGGGGGCTTGCTGCTCGACGCGGTCGGGCGTCACCACGACCGGCACCCCGATACCTGGGGCATCGCCGCGGAGGCGCTCGCGGCGAAGGTCGGCCCCCTCGCGCCGGCGGCGATCCGGGCGCTGGTCGAGGCGAAGGCGCTGCAACGGACGGGGCAGTTGCTCCACCTCCCGGGGCGCGAGGTCCGGCTAGCGGTGGCCGACGCGGCGCTGTGGGACGAGATGCGCGCGGTGCTGGAGGGCGCAGGGCTCGATCTCCTGCGCGTCTCGGTCCTCGCGGAACGGCTGGGTTCGACCGAGGCGGCGATCCGGCCGTTGCTCGACAAGGTCAGCCGCATCGATTGGCTGTGCCGGGCGTCGCGGGCCTACTACCTGTTGCCCGAAACGGCGGCCCGGCTCGCGGCCGAGGCGCAGCGCGTGGCGGCCGAGGGCGCGGCGGGACTGCTGACCGTCGGGCAGTTCCGCGAGGCGACCGGCATCAGCCGTCACGCGGCCATGCCGGTGCTGGAGTTCTTCGACCGGATCGGCCTGACCCGGCGCGTGCACGAGGGCCGCGAAATATGCCAAGGTTGGTCGATTCCCTGGCAGTGACCGCTTGGCGGAGGCGGATGGGAATCGAACCCACCGCCCGCTTTGGGCGGGCCACTGGTTTTGAAGACCAGGGGGACCACCAGACCCCAATCGCCTCCGTGGTGGGCATCGATGATATGGGTGTCGCGCCGCTTGCGCTAGCAGCCGCGGGCCGTTTTTCGTGGTAGCCAAGCCTGGATGCACCATGGCCGCCCCGTCGTGAACGACTTCGTGCGGCTCGGCGTCGAGCCGCCCCTGCGATGACGTGTCCGCCGTCATGGGAGCTGCTGGCCGACGGTCTCGCGCGGCAGCGTGCCGGCGACCTCGCGGCCGCGCGGCTGCTGTATCGGCGGGCAGCCGAGCGGAACCCCGATCCCACGCCCGCGCGGCTGCTCGCGCTGTTGCTCGCCGAGCAGGGTGACTTGGGGATGGCGCTGCACTGGGTGCGGCGGGCGCTGGCGCTCGATCCGGGGGCGGCGGCGTCGCACGCGGCGCACGGTCGGGTCTTGTCCCGGCAGGGTAGCTGGACCGAGGCGGTCGATGCATTCGGCGCAGCGCTAGCACGCGATCCGGCGATGGCGCCCGCCCATCTCGGCCGGGCGCACGCGTATTTGGCGGTGGGCGACGCGACGGCGGCGTGCGGCGGCTTCGAGGCGGCGCTTCGGCTTCGTCCAGGCAACGCCGACGCCCGGCGAGGCTACGCCGCCGCGCTAATGGCGTCGGGTGACCTCGATCGGGCCACCGCCGCCGCGCATCGCTATCCGGACATCGGCGAGGTCGGGCACGCGCTCGGGCGGCTGCTGTTCGCGGCCGGGCAGTTTGAGCGGGCCGCATCGGCATTCGCCGCCACCGCCGCGCTGCTGCCGCACGACGCGGCGGTGCGGCATGACTGGGGCACCGCCCTGCACGAGGCCGGGCGGACGGCGGAGGCGATTCCGGCCTATCTGGACGCGCTCGCGTGCGACCCGGCGCGCGTGGCGACCTGGCACAACCTCGGCAGCCTGTGGCAGGCGCTCGGCGATATGGCGGCTGCGCTGGCCGCCTATGGCCGCGCCTACGCCCTCGATCCGGCGAGTTTCCCGCGGATCGCACAGGAATTGGCGGCTGGCAATCCAGGACGCCTCTGGCTTCGAGCCGAGGACCTTCGGCGCACCCTCGCCGCGTCAGCCGCCCGGGACGCGGCGATGAGGCGCGAACGCGGCTGACGCGGCGCAGGCCAGCGGCGGGCGCGCTCACCGGTCGCGGGCACGATACCGCGTCCGGTACACGCCGGGCTCCGACAGGACCGCCGCGCCGACCCGGGCGAACGCGTCCGCTCGCGCGTCCTCGATGACGCCGAACCCCAGCGTCTGCGGCTCGCGCGGCACCGGGATGCACTGCGCCACCGGGGTGCCGCGCGGCAGCGTGCAGGGCGTCGCCGGGTCGAGCCAGCGGGCGGGGAACAGCAGGCCGATCTCGTTGAAGGCGTCGGCGTCCACCAGTCCGGTCAGGGTGCGGAACGGCAGGTCGTCGCGGTTCACCGGATGCGTCGCCAGCAGCGACCAGCCCGGCGGCAACTCGATGGTCCAGAAGCCGATGAACTTGATCAGGTTGTCGACGCCGAACGGCCCGCCCGCCACCTGGGCTGCCGAGTGGAAGCTGATCGGCGCGCGGGGATGCCCGGCCAGGCTCGGTTCGGGCAGCGCCCAGTCCCAGCCGAACACGCCGTCACGGTAACGCACGTCGCAGGGCAGCGGCATCATGAACCCGGCGCGCATGGCGTCCAGGAACGGCGGGCACTGCTTGACGGTACGGATGGCGGCCCCGTCGTGCATGTCCGAGGGCGCCAGCATCGGCATCGCCTTCAGCCACGCCGGGAGCGCCTCCCGCGCCGGCGCGGGGCGGGGCAGCACGGCTTCCAACGCCGGGTCGCAGCGCAGGGTGACGATCATGGGGCTTCCCGCCGCCAGACGCTGGCGCCGCTGGGCCAAGACCCGGCGGCGCCCTGCATGCTCAGCTTGCGCGGCCTTGCTTCCACGCGCCGAGCAGCGTTTCGTAGGCGACCGTCTCGCCCTTCGGCTTCTCGTCGGCGAGCTTCGGCCAGGGCGCCGATCCCTTCGAGGTCCAGAACTCGGCGGTCTCCGGCTTGTTGAGCTTGGGCGCGCAGTTGTTCATCCCGGCCCGCTCCAGCCGGGCCAGCACCTTGTCCATGTCCGACGCCAGGTTGTCCATCGCCTGCTGCGGGGTTTTCTCGCCGCTGACCGCGACGGCGACATTCTGCCAGAACAGTTGGGCGAGCTTCGGGTAGTCGGGCACGTTGGTCCCGGTGGGCGTCCAGGCGACCCGGGCGGGGCTGCGGTAGAACTCCACGAGGCCGCCGAGCTTGGGCGCCAGGTCGGTCATCGGCTGGCTGTTGATGTCGCTCTGGCGGATCGGCGTCAGGCCCTTGATGGTCTTGCGCAACGAGACCGACTTGCAGATGCAGAACTGGCCGTACAGCCAGGCCGCCTTGCGCCGTTCCAGCGGCACGTAGTTCATCAGGGTCCAGGAGCCGACGTCCTGGTAGCCGTTCTGCATGCCTTTCTTCCAGTACGGCCCGTGCGGCGACGGCGCCATGCGCCATTTCGGCGTGCCATCGGCGTTCACCACCGGCAGCCCGGGCGCGGTCAGGGCCTTGGTGAACGCCGAGTACCAGAAGATTTGCTGGGCGATATGGCCCTGCCCCGGCACCGGGCCGGCCTCCACGAAGGTCATGCCGGCGGCTTCGGGCGGAGCGTATTTCTTCAGCCACTCGACGTATTTGGTCAGCGCGAACACCGCCGCCGCGCTGTTGGCCGCACCCCCGCGGGTGACGCTGGCGCCGGTCGGGTGGCAGTCCTCGACGCGGATGCCCCACTCGTCGACCGGCAGCCCGTTCGGCAACCCGACATCCGCCTCGCCGGCCATGCTGAGCCAGGCGTCGGTGAAGCGCCAGCCGAGCGACGGGTCCTTCTTGCCGTAGTCCATGTGGCCGTACACGCGGACGCCGTCGATCTCCTTCACGTCGTTGGTGAAGAATTCGGCGATGTCCTCGTACGCCGACCAGTTGACGGGCACGCCGAGCTCGTAGCCGTATTTCTTGGCGAAACGGTCCTTCAGGTCGGGACGGGCGAACCAGTCGGCGCGGAACCAGTACAAATTGGCGAATTGCTGGTCGGGGATTTGGTACATCTTCCCGTTCGGCGCCGTCACGAAGCTTTTGCCGATGAAGTCGTCCACGTCGAGCGTGGGCAAGGTCACGTCCTTGCCTTCGCCCTTCATGAAGTCGGACAGGATCGTGGTCACGCCGTAGCGGAAATGCGTGCCGATGTGGTCGCTGTCGTTGTCGTACATGTCGTAGATCGGCTTGCCGGACTGCATCTCGGTCTGCAGCTTCTCGACCAGGTCGCCTTCCTTGATGTAGTCCGACGTCACCTTGATCCCGGTGATGTCGGTGAAGGCTTTGGTGAGCACCTGCGACTCGTAGATGTGCGTGTCCAGGATTTCGGTGACGACGTGGATCTCCATGCCCTGGAACGGCTTGGCGGCATCGATGAAGAACTGCATCTCCTTCATCTGCGCCTCCTTCGACAGGGTCGAGGGCTGGAACTCGTTGTCCACCCAGCGCTGGGCGGCGGCGCTTTGGGCGCTTGCCGGCGTCGGCGTTACCGTTGCCGCGGTCGCAGCCGCGGCGGTCGCGCCCGCCAGTGCCTGCCGCCGCGTGATCTCGAATTTATCCATTTGGACGTTCCCCTTCTTGCCTCTCCAAGGTTTTTACCGCAGCCGGCTTGGAGAGAGCGCCGGCCGCGTTCGCCTCGCGCCCCGGCCTATCCGTAGCGGCCGATCAGCACGAGCAGGACGACGCTGATGCCGAGCGCCCACCACTGGTCGAAGTCGGTGAACGCGATCCAGCCCAGGTTGAAGAACGCCGCGGTCAGCAGGCCGATGAACAGCCGGTCGCCGCGGGTCGACCGCAGCGGCAGCGCGCCGCGCCGGGCCACGCTGGGCGACACCGCTTCCCACACCGTCATCGCCGTCAGCATCGACGCGATGACCACGAAGAATATGGCGGTGGGCGTCGTCCAGGCCATCCAGCTCATAGCGCGCTTCCCTCAGACGCGGCCAAGGGCGAACCCCTTGGCGATGTAGTTGCGGATGAACCAGATCACGACCGCGCCGGGCACGATGGTCAGCACGCCGGCCGCCGCCAGCAGGCCGAAATCCAACCCGGTGGCGCTCTCGGTGCGGGTCATGATCGAGACGATCGGCTTGGCTTCGGTCGAGGTCAGATTGCTGGCCATCAGCAGCTCGACCCAGCTGAACATGAAGCAGAAGAACGCCGTCACGCCGACGCCGGCGCGGATCAGCGGCAGGAACACGAGCAGGAAGAAGCGCGGGAAGCTGTAGCCGTCCAGCGCCGCCGTCTCGTCGAGCTCGCGGGGGATGCCGGACATGAAGCCCTCCAGAATCCAGACGGCGAGCGGCACGTTGAACAGGCAGTGCGCCAACGCCACCGCGAACGGCGTGTCAAACAGGCCGACCGATTGGTAGAACTGGTAGAATGGCAGGATGAACACGGCCGGCGGCGACATGCGGTTGGTCAGCAGCCAGAAGAACACCTGTTTGTCGCCCAGGAAACGGTAGCGCGAGAAGGCGTACGCGGCGGGCAGCGCGACGCTCACGGAGATGATGACGTTCAAGGCCACGAATTCAAACGAGTGCCAGTAGGTGATGTACCAGGTCGGGTCGCGGAAGATGTGCAGGTAGTTCTCCAGCGTCGGATGCAGCGGCACGATCTCCAGCCGCGTCAGGATGTCGGGTGTCAGCCGCACCGACATGTTGAGCAGCCAGTAGATCGGCAGCATCAGCAGCGCGAAGTACACCGCCGGCACCACGCGCCGCAGGATTTTGCCCTCGCGCTTCACGCCGGCCCCTCGGCGCGGCCCTGCGCGCTGAGCACGGTGTAGAACAGCCAGCTGAACAGCAGGATGATCAGGAAGTAGATCAGCGAGAACGCCGCCGCCGGACCGAGGTCGAACTGGCCGATGGCGAGCTTGGTCAGGAACTCGCTGAGGAAGGTGGTCGAGTCGCCGGGGCCGCCGCCGGTCAGCACCAGCGGTTCGGTGTAGATGACGAAGCTGTCCATGAAGCGCAGCAGGATGGCGATGGTCAGCACGCCGCGCAGTTTCGGCAACTGCACGTAGCGGAACACCGACCAGGACGACGCGCCGTCGACCGCCGCCGCCTGATAGAACGCGTCCGGGATCGAGCGCAGCCCGGCGTAGCACAGCAGCACCACCAGCGGCGTCCAGTGCCAGACATCCAGCAGCAGCAGCGTCGACCAGGCGTCGCGCGGGTGGAGCGCGTAGTTGTAGTCGATGCCGAGCACGGTGTTCATGAAATAGCCGCCAAGGCCCACGTCGGCGCGGCCGAAGATCTGCCAGATGGTGCCGACGACGTTCCAGGGGATCAGCAGCGGCAGCCCGAGCAGCACCAGCGCCGCCGACGCCGCGGCCCCGCGCACCGGCATGACCAGCGCCAGGGCCAGGCCGAGCGGGATTTCGATCAGGAGCACGCAGCCGGAGAACACCAGTTGGCGGACCAGCGCCCGCTGCAGCCCGGCGTCGTGCAAGGTGTCGCGGAACCACTCGTCGCCCACGAACACGTGGCGGTCCGGCCCCAGGATGTCCTGCACGGAGTAGTTGACGACCGTCATCAGCGGAATGACGGCGGTGAACAGGACCACCACCATCACCGGCATGACCAGGAACCACGCCGAGTGCTTGACCGGCTTCATGCGACCAGCACGCCGTCGGCGTATAGCCTGATCCACCGGCGCGGCAGCCAGACGGGCAGGTTCGCCCCCGATGGCACCGCGATCTCCGGCGCCGCCTTGATCGCGAGCCGGCTCTCGCCGACGCGGGCGTGGATCAGCTGGTGCCCGCCGAGCGGTTCGATCTCGTCCACGGTCACGCTCAACTGCACCGAATCGCCGGGGTCGGAAAGCCCCACGAACTCCGGCCGGATGCCGAGCGTGAGGGCGCCCGCGGCGGCGGTGGCGGCGAGCGTGACGGGCTGGCCGGCGACGGTGGCCGTGCCGCCGCTGACGTCGCAGGGCAGCAGGTTCATGCCGGGGCTGCCGACGAAGTGGGCGACGAAGACGTGGGCCGGCCGCTCGAACAGCTCTTGCGGCGAGCCCTGCTGCAGCACCTCGCCGTCGTTCATGACCACGACGTGGTCGGCGAAGGTCAGCGCCTCGGTCTGGTCGTGGGTGACGTAGATCAGGGTCAGCTTCAGCTCGGCGTGAATTTGCTTGAGCTTGCGGCGCAACTGCCATTTCAGCGCCGGGTCGATGACGGTCAATGGCTCGTCGAACAGGATCGCGGCGACGTCGGTGCGGACCAGCCCGCGCCCCATGGAAATGCGCTGCTTGGCGTCGGCGGTCAGCCCGGCGGCGCGGCGGCCGAGGTCGGCGGTCAAGTCGAGGATCGCCGCCACCTGCTCCACCCGCCCGCGGATGACGGACGACGCCACGCCGCGGTTGCGCAGCGGGAAGGCGAGGTTCTGGAACACCGTCATGGTGTCGTAGATGACCGGGAACTGGAACACCTGGGCGATGTTGCGGGCGCGGGCGCTGCGGTCGGTCACGTCGACGCCGTCGAACAGCAGCCGCCCGCGCGAGGGCCGCACCAGGCCCGATAGGATGTTGAGCAGCGTGCTTTTCCCCGATCCGGACGGGCCGAGCAGCGCATACGCGCCGCCGTCCTCCCACACCAGGTCGAGCGGGCGCAGCGCGTAGTCCGCCGGCCGTATCGGGTTCGCGCGGTAGCTGTGGGCGACGTCATGCAGCTGAATACGCGCCACGCCGGCCCTCCCCGCTGTGAGTGGTACGGATGGACTGGAAACGGGGCGCGCAGGCCAGGGCGCCGGCGGCGTCGAAGGCGTACAGGCGCGCCCGGTCGAACCGGAACACCGCGGCCGAGCCGATCGCCGCGTCGTGCACGCCGTCCATCTGCAACAGCACCGGGGTGCCGCCGTAGCGGCCGTGCAGCAAGGTTTCCGAGCCGTTGATCTCGGCGAGTTCGATCGCGACCGGCAATTCGCCGCGCCCGGGGCCGGCGTCCAACGACACGTGGGCGGCGTGCAGGCCGAACGTGTAGCGGGCGGCGGGCAGGTCCTCGAAGCCGTCCGGCAGCGGCAGTGCGGCACCGCCGTCCAGCTGGATGTGCTTGCGGCCGTTCGCGACCGCGATGGCGCCGGGGAGGAAGTTCATCGCCGGGTCGCTGATCAGGTGCGCGGTCTGCAGGTTGGACGGCGTGCGATAGACCTCCAGCGCCGGGCCGTCCTGCAGCTTGCGGCCCGCGTTGAGCACGCAGGTTTGCCCGCCCAGCCGGAGCGCCTCCTGCGGCTCCGTGGTGGCGTACACCACGATGCGCTCGCTGCCGCGGAACAGCGACTTCATCTCGGCGCGGAGGTCCTCGCGCAACTTGTAGTCGAGGTTGACCAGCGGCTCGTCGAGCAGCAGCAGCCGGCTGTCCTTGACCATGGCGCGGGCCAGGGCGGTGCGCTGCTGCTGGCCGCCCGACAGCTCCGCCGGCAGCCGCTGCAGGAACGGCGTGAGGCCGAGCCGCTCGGCCATCTCACGCACCCGCTGGTCGCGCGCGCGCCGGCCGAGGTGCCCGGCGACCACCAGCGGCGAGGCGATGTTGTGGTACACCGTGAAGTTCGGATAGTTGATGAACTGCTGGTACACCATCGACACGCTGCGGCGGCGCACGTCGACTCCGGTGACGTCCTGGCCGTCGTCGAGGATACGGCCGCCGGTCGGCTGGTCCAGCCCGGCCATCAGCCGCATCAATGAGGTTTTGCCGGCGCGGATCGGCCCCAGCAAGGTGGTGATCGACCCCGGCTCCAGCGTCAGGTCGACCGGGTGCAGGACGCGTTCCGGCCCGGCGGTTCGTTCGACCTGGCGCAGCACGAAGCTCACGAGGCGGCCCGCACCTGCCGGCCCAACGCGTCGTCCAGCGCGGCGTCGGCGCCGCTGGGGACGTGCAGGCCGAGCTTGGAGCGGCGCCACAGGATATCCTCGGCGGTCTCGGCCCACTCCTGGGCGCACAGGTAGTCCACCTCGCGCTGGTGCAACTCGCCGCCGTAGTGCCGCCCGAGCTCGGCCATGGAGGTGCAGCCGTCGAGCAGGCGGTCGGCGCGAGTGCCATAGGCGCGGGTTAGGCGATAGGACAGCGTCGCGCTCAGGAACGGGTGCCGCGCACGGAATCCGGCGAGGAAGCGGTCGAAATCCACGTCCGGCATGTCGCCGCCGGGGAGTGGCGACTTGGCGGTCCAGGCGGGTCCGGCGTGCGGAAGATGCGGCTGCAGCTTCTCCATCGCGTGTTCAGCCAGGCGGCGGGAGGTGGTGATCTTGCCGCCGAACACCGACAGCAGCGCCGGGCGGTCCGGTCCGGCGTCGACGTCGAGCACGTAGTCCCGCGTGACGGCCGACGCGCTTTTGGCCGCGTCGTCGAACAGCGGGCGCACGCCGGCGTAGCTCCAGACCACGTCGGCGGGGGTCACCTGGCGCCGGAAATAGCGGTTCACGACGGCGACCAGGTACTCGGTCTCGTCGGGGGCGATGTGCACGCGGCCGGGATCGCCGTCGAACGGCACGTCGGTGGTGCCGACCAAGGTGAAGCGGCCCTCGTATGGGATGGCGAACACGATGCGGCGGTCGGTGTTCTGCAGGATGTAGGCCTCGGCCCCGTCATGCAGGCGCGGCAGCACGATGTGGCTGCCCTTGATCAGGCGCACCTGCTTGGCGCTGTTGACTCCCACCGCCTGGTTCAGCACGCCCTCCACCCACGGCCCGGCGGCGTTGACCAGCACCCGCGCCACGACCGTCTCGCGGCGGCCGTCCGGCCCGATCAGCTCGCAGCTCCAGGCATCGCCGGCCCGCACGGCCTGCGCGAGCCGGGTCCGGGTCAGGATGCGCGCGCCGCGCTCCGCGGCGTCGCGGGCGTTGAGCACCACCAGCCGCGAGTCCTCGACCCAGCAATCGGCGTAGATGAAGCCGCGGCGCAGGCCGGCCTTCAACGGCGCGCCGGCCGGATGGCGGTCGAGGCGGACGCCCCGCGTCGCCGGCAGCCGCTTGCGGGGGGCGAGGTGGTCGTACAGCAGCAGGCCGAGCCGGATCATCCACGCCGGGCGCACGCTATTCTCGTGCGGCAGGACGAAGTCGAGCGGCCAGATGATGTGGGGCGCGGTCGCCAGCAGCCGCTCGCGTTCCAGCAGGCCCTCCCGCACCAGGCGGAACTCGTAGTACTCCAGGTAGCGCAGGCCGCCATGGATGAGCTTGCTCGATGCGGACGAGGTCGCGCCGCCGAGGTCGCCCTTCTCGCAGAGCGTGACCGATAGGCCCCGCCCGGCGGCGTCGCGGGCGATACCGGCGCCATTGATGCCCCCGCCCACAACCAGGACGTCGATCGGCGTGGCCACTACGTTCCCCCGTTTTCGTTTTCGAACCTCGATGCTAGAAGTGAAACTCGGATCGCTGCAATGAAAAACGTCAGGCGGCGCCATCGGCAGGCGCGACGTGCAGCTCGGCCCCCGCCTCGGCGAGCAGGCGCGGGATCGGATCGGGCGGCATGGCGTCGGTGAACAGGGCATGGATATCGCCGAGGCAGCCCAGCCGCACCATGGCGGGACGGCCGAACTTGGAGTGGTCGGCGGCCAGGAACACCCGGCGCGAATTGCGCAGGATCGCCTGCGAAATCCGCACCTCGCGGTAGTCGTAGTCCAGCAGCGTCCCGTCGAGGCCGATGCCGCTGATGCCCATGACGGCGAAATCGACGTGGAACTGGTCGATCGCGTCGCGCGTGGCCTCGCCCACCAGGCCGCCGTCATGGTTGCGCACCAGCCCTCCGGTGACGATGATCTCGCAATCCTCCGACTGGGACAGCACCCGCGCCACGTTGAGGTCGTTGGTCACGACCCGCAGGTTCCGGTGCTCGACCAGCGCCCGCGCGACCTCCTCGGTGGTGGTGCCGATGTTGAGGATGAGGGATGCGCCGTGCGGGATGCAGGCCGCGACCAGGCGGGCGATCCGGCGCTTCTCGTCGTGCAGCAGCACGCGCCGGGCCGAGTAGCCGACGTTGCGGCCCCCCAGCGGCGGCCCGGCGCCCCCGTGGTAGCGGTTGAGCTGGCCGTCCCGGTACAAGGCGTTCACGTCGCGGCGTATGGTTTGCGCCGTGACGCCGAACCGCTCGGCCAAGGTCTCGACGCTGACGAACCCCCGCTGCGTCGCCAATTCGACGATGGCGGCCCGGCGCTGCGAGGACGACGGCGCCTCCCCTGGGCGGGCTGCGGTCAGGTCGTGCCTGCGGACGGCGGCGGGACCGGTGGCGCGAGCAGGTTGTTTGCGGATACGAACATGCGTGGCTAGGGTGGCATCGGAGAACCGGCCGTGACAATCCAACTCGTCATCGCGACCCGCAACTTATTCCCGACCCCGGTGGCGGCGGTGGAGACGCCGGGCGCGGCGGCGCGCAACGCGGAGCTCAGGGCCGTCATCCTGCAGCGGCGGCAATCGTCGCCATCGTTGCGGGCGTCCAACGCGGGCGGCTGGCACTCCGAGCGGGATTTGCTGTCATGGGGCGGTGTCCGCGCCGCCGAAGTGGCCGAGATGGCGCGGGCCGTCGCCAACCACATGACGCGCGACCGGGCGGGCCAGGAGGTTCGGCCGGCCTGGGTCATGACCGCCTGGGCCAACGTGAACGGCCCCGGGGACAGCAATTTCTGCCACTACCATCCGGGATCGTTCTGGTCGGGCGCCTACTACGTCGACGATGGCGGTGCGGTCGCCGACCCGGCGCTCGGCGGCGGCTTCGAGATCCTCGACCCACGCGGCCCGGCCCCGGCGATGTCGGCGCCGACGCTCGCGTTCGCCGGCGAGGGCGGGTTGGCCGCGGGGATGACCGAGACGATCGAGCCGCGGCCGGGCCTGCTGGTCTTGTTCCCGTCCTGGCTGCAGCACCAGGTCCGGCCCTACCGCGGCGCCGGGCAGCGCATCTCCATCGCGTTCAACCTGCGGCTCTGAGCGGGGCCGCGCGTCATGCTCGCACCACGCCTGCTCACGGTATTGAGTGCCGTTCTGTCTATCGGCTCCGCCATGGCTCAAGGTCGTCCGCAGGCCTTGGACGAATTGCCGCCGTTGCACCTGGGCGACATCCCGCGCCTCGCAGACGAGGCGGCGGCGGCGGCTTTCTGCTCGCGCCATGACATCGTGGTGTGGGCCAGTCCGGACATCGGGCTGTATTACCTCAGGACCGCTCCGGAATATGGCCATCGAATGCCGGGCTTCTATTCCTGCCTTACTTTTGCCAGGCGCGCCGACTACTGGGACAAGAACCCGTTCTCGACGGTTCCCGACAGCGGCAGGGTGTTTCCGATCGATCCCAGCCTGCTTGGACCCGGCGTATGACGCCAGCCGGGCGCACGGGATCGCCGAGTGACTTCCAGGCGGGCGTCGACTATCCAGGCGTCCGCGTCCCATCGCGTCTCGGGCGTGTCGCCCGGTCGTGAGTCAAGTGGAGAATACGGTGCGGTCCAATCCTGTTGCCTTGATCTGGTTGCTCGGCGCACTCGTGGGCGTCGTCGTGTACGTGGGCGGTGTCGACGATATCCTCGCCCAAGCGCGCACGCTGGTTGCCGACACGGCCTTGCTGACCGACATCACCCTGTGGCGGTTGGCGAACGTGGCGAGCGAACTCATCCCCGCCCTCGCGACCGGCGCGTTGGTGGCGTTCGTCCCGCTCGCGATCCTGGCGATCCGGGCCGGGCAGCGCGGGCGAGTGGCGCTGCTCGCGGTTCCGGCGGTGTTCGTCTGGCTCACCGGCACGGGCTACGCCAGCCGGATGAACTGGCTGGAAGCGCTGCTGCTGGCAGGCAGCGGGGCGGCGATCATGACCTTGCGGCTGCGCAGCCGGCCCAGCGGCGTGCTGCGCGTGAACTAGCTTTCGTGGTGAAGCCGACGTGCTCCGGCCGCCGCTAGCTCAGAACCCGTACAGGCGCTTTGGGTTGTCCACCAGGATCTTCGCCCGGGTGGCCGCGTCCGGCGCCCATTCCGCGAGCAGGTTCAGCACGCGTCCATCGTCGATCGGCTGCGCCGGGGCGATGTCGGCGGGCGCACGCCCCGGCACCACCGCGCTGTCCGGATGCGGCCAGTCGCTGCCCCACACCACTCGGTCCGGGTTGGCGGCGATGAACGCCCGTGCCAGCGGCGCGACGTCGGGGTAGCCAGGCGCCCGCTCCGACACCCGGTAGGCGCCGGAGATCTTCACGTATGCCTTGCCCGATGCCACGAGATCGAGCACGGCGGCAAAGCCCGGCTGGTTGGGGCCGAGCGCCGCCTGCGCACCGGCGAAGTGGTCGAACACGACCGGGATCGGCAACGCGGCGAACTGTGCCTGAAGCGGGGCGATGACGGACAGCCGCGAGTAGATTTGCAGGTGCCATGGCCGTCCGGCGATCTGCTGCACCGCCGCGTCCAATCGTTTGGCCGACGCCGCCGGGTCGAGCACGCCGGCCTGCTCCAGGTTGACGCGGACGCCGCGGATGCCGGCCTGCGCCATCGCGTCCAGCTCCGCCGGGCTGGTCGAGCCGTCGATGACGGCGATGCCGCGCGCCCGAGCGGGTCCGAGCTGACGGATGCCGTCCAGCGTGGCCGCGTTGTCCACGCCGTACACGCTGGGCGTGACGATGACGACACGGTCCAGGCCCAGTGCGTTCTGCAGGGCGAGCAGCTCCATCGCCGTCGCGGTCGGCGGAGTGTAGACGCGCCCGGGCCAGAACGGGAACTGCGCCGGGTCAGGGATGATGTGCACGTGGCAGTCGCAGGCGCCCGGCGGCACGACGAAGGACACCGGCGTTCTCACCGTCGGCGCTTGCGCGGCCTTCGACGCCGGCGCCGCGCCGAGCCAGGCTGCGAACGCCAATCCTTGCCGACGTGACAACATCCTCATCGCTTTCCTGCTGACCTTCGTGGACGAATGAATTCGGTCGCGTAGATCAGCAGCGCCGTGACTGGAAAGGCAAGCCCGACCCAGCTCACCAGCGCGAAGCCCCCCGCCGCGTAGGCAGGGCTGGCGATGGCCGAGCCGAGGGCGCCGCCGCCGAAGAACAGCGCCATATAGAGGCCGTTGAGCCGGCTGCGCGCGTCGGCGCCCAGCCCGTAGATGGCGCGCTGGCCCAGCACCAGGTTGGCCTGCACGCCGAGGTCCAGCAGCACTCCCGCCACGAGCAGCGCCGCCAGCGACCCGGTGCTGCCCCACCGTGACAGCAGGAACGACGCCGCCACCGCCACCAGCGATACGCCGGTCGCGACGCGGCTCCAGCCCCGGTCGGCGATGCGCCCGGCGACCGGGGCTGCCACGGCGCCCGCCGCTCCGGCCAAGGCGAACAGGGCGATGCCACGTTGGGTGAAGCCGAACGCCGGACCGGCTAGTTCCAGGGGAACCGCGGTCCAGTACAGGCTGAAGGCGGCGAACAGGTTGGCCTGGTAGGCGGCGCGGCGCCGAAGCACGGGGGTTTGCCGCAGCAGCGTCCACAGCGAGCCGATCAGCGCGGGATAGCTGTGCTCGGCCGCCGGGCGTCGCTGCGGCAGCAGGGCGCGCAGGGCGATCGCCAGGCCGATCATGACGACGGCGGACCCGCCGAACAGCGCGCGCCAGCCGAATGCGTGGGCGACCAGGCTGGCCAGCGGCCGCGCCAGCATGATGCCGACCAGCAATCCGCCCATGACGTTGCCGACGACCCGGCCGCGGCTGGCGTCCGGCGCCAGGTGGGCGGCGATCGGCACCAGCATCTGCACCGCGACCGAGCCAAGGCCGATCGCGAGGGCGGCCGCCAGGAACCAGGGCGCCGAGGGGGCGACGGCGGCCACCCCCAACGCCGCGGTGGCGCCGCCCAAGGTGAGCAGCGTCAGCCGCCGGTTCTCCACCACGTCGCCCAACGGCGCCAGAAACACCAACCCGGCGCAGTAGCCCAGTTGCGTCAGGGTGACAATCAGGCTGGACGCCGCCGGACCGAGGCCGATGGCGGGCCCGATCAGGCCGATCAGCGGCTGGGCGTAGTAGATGTTGGCCACGATCAAGCCGCACGCCGTCGCCAGCAGGAGGGTCATCCAACCTTGCATGGCCGTTTCAGGCACGCGAGGCCTGGCGGTCGCGGCGAGCTGTACCGTCATATCGGCCTTCGCAGGTATGGGCGCCCGGACGCCGCTGGGATCGCAAGCCGATGGAGCCTGCGATGGTGGGGCCTTGCTAGGCGCTGTCGCGCTGGCACGCTCGCTCGTGCCACGTCCCGGCGCGGGCCTCAGCCGATGCGGCCCGAAGCGCGTCCGGTATTGGTCGGGCACGAACACGGCGCGCCAACCGGTTTGGGGCGGCCCACCGGACAGACATAGGCGGCGGCGAAGCAGCGTCCGGACGGCGCGGCGGCGTAGCCTGGCGGCGGCGCATACACCACCGGCGGGGAGGAGTAGATGATCGGCGGCGCATAGACGATCGGTGGGCCGTAGAAGGGATAGAACGGGACGCCGTAGCCGGCGCCAATGAAAATCTGCGCTTCGGCTCGCGTCGACGGAGCTGCGAACAGAAGGCCGGCGGCGAACACGGCCGTCATGGCGCGGCGCAGTGGAGGAAGACGGGGACGCATGGCTCACCTCTCTGATGGGCGGAATGCCACCGAAGTAGGCCCAGGCCGATCCGCCGCCAAGTGCGAGAGGCGCGGATGGCGACGGCATCCCTCGCCCTGATCATCACAGCCGCTTGAGATTGCGACCCTGAAGTGCAGGCCACGCCACCAAACCGTCCAGCGCGCGTTCTCGTTGCTGGAACCCTGGGAGACGCTCGTGACGACACCACCGAAGCCCATGGATACGCCGCCCGAAGCCACGCCGTACATCTCGCCTCCGCCGCCCAAGGCAGACGTGGACCAGGTCAGCCGCGAGCAGACCTTGATTACCGACGAGTGGGCGCCCGAGACCGAGGAAACGCCGCCCGACGCCTGACGGCCCGCTATCTCGGCCGGCCGAGATGCTCCTCGATGATGGCGATGTTCCGCAGGTTGGCCTTCAATGCCACGTCGAACAGGTCGCCGAGCAAGGGCACGCTTCCACCCACGACCTCCAGGGCCACGTTGGCGAGCATGCGCATGAGCTTCGGCCTCGGCAGGCCGAGCTGGGCCGCCTCGTACACGATGTACAGCGAGATCGCCCCGAGGATGGCGTCGCCGCCGACCGGGACCAGCCCGACTAGGCTGTTGAGCCCGAAACGGAACCGCATGCCGGGCACGCGGAACACGCCGTCGATCAGCCACGCCAGACGGCGCAGGCGTCGCAGCCGAGCCTGCACGTCGACGGTGAGCGGCGGGAGGACGGTGGCGTAAGCGACGGCCATGACGGAAACCCCGGTTGCAGGAATTCGGCCATGTCGGGAGGCGTGGCGGCGATGTCAACGCCGGGCACCACGCTTACGTGGGCAGGAAGTCTGGCACCGACAGGTAGCGCTCGCCGGTGTCGTAGTTGAACCCGAGGACCACGGCGCCCTTTGGCAACTCCGGCAGCTTCTTGGCGATGGCCGCCAACGTGGCGCCGGACGAGATGCCGACCAGCACGCCTTCCTGCCGCGCGGACCGGCGCGCGAACTCACGCGCTTCTTCCGCCTCGACCTGGATCACACCGTCTAGCACGGCCGTATGCAGGTTCGCCGGCACGAACCCGGCGCCGATGCCCTGGATCGGGTGCGGACCCGGCGCGCCGCCCGAGATGACTGGCGACAGCGCCGGCTCCACCGCGAATACCTTGAGCTTCGGCCAGCGCGGCTTCAGGATTTCGCCGCAGGCGGTGATGTGCCCGCCCGTCCCCACCCCGGTGATGATGGCGTCGACCCCGTCCGGGAAGTCGGCCAGGATCTCCTGCACGGTGGCGCGGACGTGGACGGCGATGTTCGCCGCATTCTCGAATTGCTGTGGGATCCAGGCGCCCGGGGTTTGCGCGGCGAGTTCGGTCGCGCGCGCGATGGCCGCCTTCATGCCGCCCTCCTTGGGCGTGAGGTCGAAGGTCGCGCCGTAGGCCTGCATGAGCCGCCGCCGCTCGACCGACATCGATTCCGGCATCACCACGACCAGCTTGTAGCCCTTCACCGCCGCCACCATCGCGAGGCCGATGCCGGTGTTGCCGGAGGTCGGCTCGATGATAGTGCCGCCGGGTTCGAGCTGGCCGCTGGCTTCGGCCGCCTCCACCATGGCGAGGGCCACGCGGTCCTTGATCGACCCGGCCGGGTTGGAGCGCTCGGACTTGATCCAGACGGTGGCGTCGGGGAACATCCGGCTGAAGCGGATGTGCGGCGTGTTGCCGACGGTGTCGAGGACGCTACTGGCTTTCATGGCGTGTTCCCTTGGGGGTGCTGACGCGGTGGCGTTCAGGATGACCGGATACGGTCCAGGCGCAAGTGCCTCCGCTTCGGCTCGGCCGCCGCCGCGCCCGCCGTCCAGACGAGCACGATCGACAGCAGGGCGGCAGCGGCGGCGGCGATGAAGGCGGCGGGAAGCCCGAATCCGCCCGCGACCAATCCCATGGCTGGCCCGGCGGCGCCAGGGCCCAGGTCGAAGCAGGCCAGGAACGCCCCCAGCGCCACGCCGCGGCTTTCGGCCGGCACCCGCCGGATCGCCTCCACGCCGAGCGACGGGAACACCATCGAGTAGCCGAGGCCGGTGACCGCGGCGCCGAGCAGGGCCACGAGCGGCCCCGGCGCGAACGCGATGAGCAGCAAGCCGGCCGCCTCGACCGACAGCGAGACCAGTGCCACCCGGGTGCCTCCCAGCCGGTCCGGCAATCCGGCGAACAGCAGCCGGGTCAGGATATAGGCAGCGCCGAACGCGGTGAGCGCCAGCCCGGCCCCGGTCCAACCCCGTGCCGCGTAGTGCAGGGCGAGGAACGCCGCGATCGTGCCGAAGCCGGCGGAGGCGAGCACCATGCCCAATCCCGGCGCCCAGATCGCCCGTACGACGCCGAGGAAGGGGGCGCGAAGCTGCGTCGCCCCGGGGAGGCCGCGAAGCGCCAGCGCCACCGGGATCGCCAGCAGCGGCATCACGCCGGTCGCGACCGAGACGGCGGCGAACCCGCCCAAGGCGCCGAGCGCCGCGCCGGCCGGGGCGCCGACGGCGAGCGCCCCGTACATGGCGATGCCGATCCACGCCATGGCCTTGCCGGCGTGCTGCGGTCCGACCCGGGTGACGGCCCAGGCCATGATTCCGGTCGTGAACAGGCTGTCGCCAAGCCCGAGCGCCACGCGGCCGGCCGCCAGCGTGGCAAAGCCCGCCTCGTGCGGCAGGGCGAGCGAGGCGAGGTAGGCCACGCCGGTCAACGCGGTCGTGACGAGCCCGGCCAGGACCGTGAACTTCGGGCCGCGCCGGTCCGAGAGGGCGCCGGCGACCTGCCGGGTGAGCAGGGTGATCGCGGCGGACAGGCCGATGACGACGCCGACCATCGTGGCGCCGTAGCCGAGCACGGCGTGGACCTGCACCGGCAGCGTCGCGAGCGGGATGCCGATGGCGGAGTAGCCCAGGAACACGATCAACGCGAAGGGCAGCAGCGTCGCCGTAAGGCTGCGCGGGAGAGTGGGCTCGGTCATGGGGCAGCCCTTACGCCAGCTCGCGCGGTATCGCCAAGGACGTGCCCGGACGCGTCACGTTCTCGCGCCCGGTCGGCTTGGCCGGATGGGGAGGCGCATCGTCCAGCGCCCGCCGCCGATGGCGGGGATGAGGAAGGCCGCGCTGCCGGCCGGCGAGACGTTCGTGGGAAGCAGCCGCAGAAACCCGGAACGCCGGCCCGAGTCGGCCTGCGCTCGCTGCTGTCCGGCACCGTCGCGACCTGCCTGAGCGGCGCCGTGGCGAGATGGCTGAATTAGGGTCTAGGGAAAAAACTGGTTCGCAGGCCGCGGCAACCCCAGGTTCTCGCGCAGGGTCGGCCCTTCGTACTCGTGGCGGAACAGGCCACGCCGCTGCAGCTCGGGCACCACCATCCCGACGAAATCATCGAGGCCGGCCGGCACCGTCGGGAACATCACGTTGAACCCGTCCGACGCCTCCGCCTCCAGCCATTCCTGCATCGTGTCGGCGATCTCGGCCGGCGTGCCCACCATCTCCAGGCCGCCGTAGCCGCCCATCTCCTGCGCCAGTTGGCGGACGGTCAGGTTATCGCGCCGGGCGAGCGCCACCAGGGCGTCGCGGCCGCTCTGGCTGGCGTTGGTTTGCGGGATGTCCGGCAAGGGCGCGTCGAGGTCGAAGCCGGACGCGTCCGTGCCGAGCCGGATCGACAGGTTGGGCACGCCGCTCTCGGGATGCACCAGGCTATCGAGCAGCGCCTTCTTCTCCCGCGCCTCCTCGCTGGTCCGGCCGACCACGACCAGCGCGCCGGGCAGGATTTTGAGGTGCTCCGGCGCGCGGCCGAGCGCCCGCATGCGCGCCTTCACGTCCGCGTAGAAGCGCTGCCCGTCCGCGACCGTGCGGCTGCTGCCGAACACGACCTCGGCGGTTTCCGCCGCGAGCTGCCGTCCGGCCTCCGACGCGCCGGCCTGGACGATCACCGGCCAGCCCTGGACCGGACGGGCGATGTTCAGCGGCCCGCGGACCGACAGGTGCTCGCCCGTGTGGTCGAGCACGTGCATGCGGTCCGGGTCGAAGAAGATGCCGCTCGCCGGGTCACGCACCCAGGCGTCGTCCGCCCAGCTGTCCCACAGCCCGGTGACGACGGCGTGGAACTCACGCGCGCGACGGTATCGCTCGTCGTGCTCCATGTGGTCCACCAGGCCGAAGTTGAGGGCCGCGTCGGGGTTGGAGGTGGTGACGATGTTCCACCCGGCCCGCCCGGCGCTGATGTGGTCGAGCGAGGCGAAGCGGCGGGCGACGTGGTACGGCTCGTCGAAGGTGGTGGAGGCGGTGGCGACCAGGCCGATGCGCTGCGTGACCATGGCGAGGGCCGACAGCAGGGTCAGCGGCTCGAACGAGGTCGCGGTGGCGCTGCGGCGCAGGGCGGCCATCGGCATGTTCAGCACGGCCAGGTGGTCGGCCATGAAGAAGGCGTCGAAACGGCCTCGTTCGAGCGTCTGGATGAAGCGCACGAGGTGCTGGAGGTTGAAGTTCGCGTCCGGGAAGGCGCCGGGGACGCGCCACCAGGCGGTGTGGATGCCGACCGGCCGCATGAAGGCGCCGAGGTGGAGCTGCTTGGTCATCGACGCCTCCAGCGGTCGGGGTGAAATCAGGCAGCCATCTTCGCGCGGGCGTTCCTGCGGTCGATCCAGAAGAACAGGTTGGCGAGCCCGGTCCAGCCGAGCGCCCCGGCGGGTCGGTCGGTCGGCGCCGCCTCGTCGTCGACCATGAAGCTGAGCGCCCAGGATTTCGAGGCGCCGGGAATGAATTCGGCATCGTTGGAGAGTGCGGCGACCACGCCGGGCAGGCTTTTGACCTTCTCGTCGCCCAGCCCGTTCACCTCGGCCGCGCGCACGGTTTCGGGTTTCAGCACCCTGCCGTGCTCGCCGGCGCCGTCGTTCAGGTACATGCGGATGAAGCGGCAGCAGTCGCCGACCGTCGAGTACAGGCCATGCCCGCCCATGTGGACCTCGGGGTCCTGCGGCAGCTCGAAATCGGTGAGCGGGGCGAAGATGCGTTTCGGCATGACCTCGCGGTGCCGGTGATCGCCTTGGTGCACGAGAAGATGGCGAACACCGTGTCGGTGGTCATGTCGGCGTCCTGGCCGAGCACGCGCTTGCCGGCGGCGCCTTCATAGATGTTGCCGGTGAGGTCGGTCGCCATGGCGGCCACGCCGGGCTTGCGCGGGCCGGACGTCACGGCTTCGTTGAGGACGGCATCGGCGGCTGCTCTCAAGTCGTGGCTCATCGGTTCCTCCGTTTTCTGGCTTGGAACGCCAGGGAGCACAAGCCAGATAAGATGGCCGGGCGCAACGGAACCCGGTTTGACTCGCGAAAGGACCCGCCACTAGCATTTGCCGAAACGAGACGATAACGGTCTCGAAATGGGGAGATGCGGACGATGAGGGTGACACAATCTGGTCGCATGTTCGGCATCGCGCTCTGGTTGCTTGCGACGACCAGTTTTGTGCTGCCGCATCCCTCGTTCGCGCACGAGGACGAAGACCAGGCCACCCATGGCGAGATCCTGTGGGACGAATTCGGCATCCCGCACATCTACGGCCCCGACGTGCTGACGGTGGTGCGCGGGCTCGGCTACGCGGAGATGGAGAACCACGCCGAGACGCTGCTGATGAACGTGGCCGCCGCCCGCGGCCGCACCGCCGAGTATTTCGGGCCCGGCGCCGGCGACGCCAACCTCGCGAGCGACATCCGGGTCCGCACCGAGGGCATCCCCCGCCGCGCGCAGGACTGGCTCGACCGCGGCGGCGAGGAGCAGCGCGCCATCATCGAGGCGTTCGCGGAGGGCATCAACGAGTATGCCGCACGGCACGGCGACACCATCGACCCGGCGTTCCGGCAAATCCTGCCGTTCGTGCCCACGGACGTGACGGCCGGCGAGCAGAACACCATCCACTTCACCTTCATGCCCGAGCAGGACCGCTTGCCCGCGCTGATCGCCGCGTGGCAGCGCGGCGGCTTCGCAGCGGCCGACGCGCTGGCCCGCAGCGTCACGCCCGCAGGAACGCCCACAGGGACGCCCGGTGGGTCGAACGGCTGGGCGATCGGGCCCCGCAGAAGCGCGTCGGAGAACGTCATCCTGATGGGCAACCCCCATCTGCCCTGGGGCAACAACGCGCCGATCCCAGGCCTCGGGCTGTACCAGTGGATGGAGGCCAACCTCATCGTCGGCGAGCCGGGCAGCCCGTCGCTGAACGCGAGCGGCGTGGTGTTCATAGGATCGCCATTCCTCGGCATCGGCTACAGCGACAGCATCGGCTGGACGCACACCAACAACACGATCCAGAACGCTAACCTGTACGAGCTGGCGCTGAACGCGGACGGGACCTACGCCTATGCCGGCGGGTCCCGCCCGCTGGCGCACCGCACGGACACGGTGCAGGTGCGCCAGGCCGACGGCTCGCTGGCCGCCCAAAGCATCGACATCTACGACGCCGAGCAGGGGCCGGTGGTGGCACGCAACGGCAGCAAGGCGCTGGCGCTGCGGGTCGCCGGGCTGAACCAGCCATCGCTGGTGTCGCAGTACTGGGGCATGATCCGCGCCCGCAACCTGCCGGAGTTCGTCGCGGCGAACGCGGCGCTGCAGATGCCGTTCTTCAACGTGATCTACGGCGACCGCGACGGCCACATCCTGTACTTGTTCGGCGGGCGCCAGCCGGTGCGCCCCGGCGGCGACTGGGGTGCCTACGCCGGCATCCTCGACGGCAGCGACCCGGCACTGGTGTGGCGGCGCACGCTGGACTGGTTCGAGCTGCCGCGCGCCATCGACCCGCCCGGCGGGTTCGTGGCCAACAGCAACAACCCGCCCTGGACCTCGACCTTCCCCCAGGTCGCCACCGACGACCCGGCGAACTTCCCCGCCTACGTGTCGCCGCAGTTCATGGACCTGCGTCCGCAGAACGCGGCGCGGTTCCTGCTCGGCGCCGGCCGGCTGACGCGGGCGCAGGTGCTGGCGGGCAAGGAGTTCGGTGCACATGCTGCTCGCCGACCGCGTGCTGCCGGACCTGGTCGCGGCAGCCAACGCGTCGGGCGACGCCACCGCCGAGGCCGCCGCCGTGGTGCTGGCCGGATGGGACCGCAACGCCGACGCCGCCAGCCGGGGCGCGGCCCTATTCGAGCGCTGGTGGGACATCGTCAGCGCCGACCCGGCCGTCGCCCGGGACACGACGATCGACTTCTACTCGCCGCACCCGCGCTTCCGCGTCGGCTGGTCGGCCGAGAGCCCGTTGAACACGCCGGACGGGCTGGCGGACGCGGCGAGCACGGTGCCCGCCCTGATCGCCGCCGCGCAGCAGATGCAGGCGACCTACGGCGCGCTGGATGTCGCGTGGGGCGCGGTGCATAAGACCGTCCTGGTGTCGCACGACCCGACGTATCAGGTCGCAACCCCGGTGTCGCAGGACCCGGTCAGCGGGGTGGACGACCGGTTTGGTCCGGTACGGGTGGTCGACTCGTTCCCAGCGCCGGGTGGTGGCGGCCAACTGCTGTCGTATGGCGGCGACGGCTACGTGCAACTGGTCGAGTTCACCTTGGCGGGCGCGAAGGCGCAGGCGCTGCTCAGCTACGGCAACGCGTCCCGGCCAGGCTCGCCGCACATCACCGACCAACTGCGGTTCTACGACGCCAAGGCGCTGCGGCCGGCGTACCGGGCGCGGCTGGAGATCGAGCAGCACGCAACGAGCCGCGAGGGGTTCTAAACGCAGGCGGGTGGCGAGGCTGCAACTCCATCGGCCATGGCGGCCTTTGAAGCGGCAGCCGCGTCCCATCCAAGTTGGAGGAAGAATTCATGTCGCTCCTGCACACCCTGAGCTGCCGCCGGTGCTTTGGCCGGGGTCTGGCCGCGACGGCCATCGCCACTCCGTTGGCTGCCGTATTCGGGCGAAAGGCGCTGGCGGAAGACAAGACGCTGACCCCGGTTCCCGGCGCGCCGCTGTCGGCCCACAGCCACCTTTTGGACACCGCGGCGGACGCGATACAGTCCAAGAAGCCGATCGACGCGATGAGCGCGTACCTCAACGGCTTCCACTTTTACGCCGACGACATGGGCAGGCAGGTGGAAGCGAACCATTACTGCACTCATCTCAACGAAGACTTTCACCAATGCGTCATCTACGATGCCAACCAGGCGAACGCCAAGCTTATCGGCATCGAGTACATCGTCAGTGAGAAGCTGTTCAAGACGTTGCCCGACGACGAGAAGAAGCTGTGGCATAGCCACAATTACGAGGTGAGATCGGGCGAACTGGTCGCGCCGGGCGTCCCCGACCTGGCCGAGCACGCCCTCATGGCCGATCTCGTCACCACCTACGGCAAGACCTGGCACACCTGGCAGGTCGACCGGGACCACGACTTCCCGATGGGAATCCCGCAGCTGATGATGGGATTCACCAGCGACGGCCAAGTCAAGCAATCGATGCTGGATGACCGCGACAGGCGGTTCGGAGTATCCTACCAGAACGAGAGAAAGAACCGTGCCGACATCGCCACGCCCCAACTCGTGGGCGGCGCGAATTCGTGGCAGAGCGGAAAGACGATGCAGTTGAAACTCGAAGAGGTGCCGGTGAAAAACCTCAAAGCGTAAGTCGACGCCCTCGTCAGGCAGGCCTTCGTTCCACTCCGGTCGGCAGGCTCGCGAACCGGGCCATTTCGCCGCGCCCTAGCAGGCCGGGATCGTCGAGGGCGGCTTCGGCCATCGGCAGCGCGTCAAGGCCCCAGAACAGCTCGCCGCCCACGGCCAGCGTCGGAACGCCGAATACCCCGGCGGCGATGGCCTCCCCGGTCCAGGCGCGGAGCCGGGCCTTGGCACTTTGCCCGGCGACGAGCGCATCGTAGTCGTCGACGCCGAGCCGCCGGCAGAGCGCGTCGCGTTCCAAGGGGTCGCCGGGGTCGTGCCCGTCCGCCCAAACGAAGTCGAACGCGGCGCGCAGGGCGGCGAGGTCGCCGTCGAGCGCCGTGAGCAGCCGCAGAGCGTCGAGCGAGCGGAACGGGTGCCGGGGTGGGAAGCGTAGCTTCACGCCGGCCCGCTCGGCGAGGAACTGGCAAAGCCGGTAGGTGTGCAGCCGCTTGGGCGCGATTTCCGCCGGGCCGAGTTGGCCCCAGTGGGCGAGCACGGCCCCGAATACGATCGGCCGCAGCCGCACTGGATGACGCTGCGCCAGCGCCTCCACGGCGGGCAGCGCCAGGTAGGCGAAGGGCGATACGACGTCGTAGTACCAAATCGGGCCGTCGGCCACTCGATCCCCGCTACTTGATAAGGGCGACGACATCGCGGAAACGCGGGTGCTCCGCGGTCGCCAGCCACTCGAACACGGCCATTTCCGTGGTGACGATCTCGGCCCCATGCTGGGCCATCCGCCGGATCGCCGCCGCTTTGCTGCCGGGCTGGCGGGAGCCGATCGCGTCCTGCACGACGTAGACACGCCGGCCCGCGTCCAGCAGGCCAAGCACCGTCTGCAACACGCAGACATGCGCCTCGCAGCCTGCGACGACGATCGCCGGCCGGTCCGGCAGCTTTACGATATCCTCTGCCCGGCAGGCGTCGAAGGTCATCTTATGCAGGACATCGCCGTGTGCGCTCACCTCCAGCTCGGACACGGTGCCGCCGAGCCCACCCGCGTTCTGCTCGGTGAACAGGACGGGGACGGCCAGTATCCCGGCCGCGGCGAGCAGGCGGCGCGCGTTGCCGACCGCTTCCGCCCCCGCGTCGATGGCCGGCATCAGGCGCGCCTGGAAGTCCACGACCAACAGCGCCGAGGTCTCGCGATCGATGGTCCGCATGGCGTCCCGCCCCTAACAGCACTTGCGGATTTCCTAGCAGCGTTCGATTCTCCCGACAAACCCAGGAAGGGACGCCCATGCTGATGGATGCCGCCGGCTACCGCGACTCGCTGCGCGCCTACCGGCCGCGCGTGTTCGTGAACGGCAGCCGGGTCGAGAGCGTCGCCGACGAGCCCCTGCTCGCGCCCGGCATGAATGCGGTGGGCGTCACCTACGATTTCGCGCACGCGCCGGGGCACGCCGCGATCATGACCGCGCGGCAGGGCACGTCGGGCAAGACCGTCAACCGCATGCTGCACATCGATGAGACCTCGCAGGACCTGCTGCGCAAGCTCGAAGCGGTGCGGCTGGTGTGCCGAGTGTCGGGCTGCGCGCAACGCTACCTCAGCCACGACGCGCTGAACGGCATCTTCCAGGCGACCCGGCGCGCCGACGACGCCCACGGCACCGACTACGCCCAGCGATTCCTGGCCTACATGCACCGGGTTCAGGACGCGGACCTGGCGCTCGGCGTCGCCATGACGGACGCCAAGGGCGACCGGTCGAAGCGGCCGGGCCAGCAGGCGAACCCCGACGCCTACGTCCACATCGCCGAGCGGCGGCCGGACGGCATCGTCATCCGCGGCACCAAGGCGATCGTGACCGGCGCCCCGTACATGCACGAGTTCCTGGTGATGCCGTGCCGCACCCACACGACGGAGGACGCGGCCTACGCCGTGTGCTGCGCCGTGCCGGTCGACGCGGCCGGCGTGACCATCGTCGCGCGCCCGGCGGGCCGGCCCGGGGAGGCAGCGGCGAAGTTCTCGGCCAAGTACGGGCAGTCGACCGGAGTGGTGATCTTCGACGACGTGTTCGTCCCGCACGACCGGGTGTTCCTGGCCGGCGAGCACGAGGAAGGCGGCTTCCTGACGACGTCGTACGCGACGCACCACCGTCATTCCTGCATCGGCGCGCGGGCGGGCTTCGGCGACCTGCTGATCGGCGCGGGGGCGCTGATGATCCAGGCGAACGGCCTCGATCCGGAGCGGCACGGCCATATCCGGGAGGCCATGGTGGAGCTGATCACCATCACCGAGAGCTTCTACGCCTGCGGCGTCGCCTCGTCGGTGTACTGCACGACGGACCCGGCCGGGTCGGTGATGCCGGACGCCGTGTTCTCCAACATCGGCAAGCTGCTGCTCGCCACCAAGATCTACGACATGCACCGGGTGGCGCACTACGTGTCCGGCGGCCTCATCGTGGCGCTGCCCGGCCCGGACGAGGACCACAACCCCGAAACCCAGGCCTCGCTGTCGGCGGTGCTGGGGGGACGGGCCGACATCCCCGCCGAGCAGCGGCTGGAGGTGGCGCGCCTGATCGAGGACCTGACGGTGTCGCACCAGGGCGGCTGGTACTCGGTGATCTCGCTGCACGGCGGCGGCTCGCCCGAGGCGATGAAGCGGGAGATTTGGCGCAACTACCCGGTCATGGAGAAGGTCGAGCTGGTCGAGAGCCTGCTGGACCGGGGCGTCGCGGCCGACGGGCGGCGGGCTTCGAAGCAGCCGGGCCGATGCTGCCCCACCGGGTGCGAGCCGCCGGCCCTCATCGCCGCCAAATAGCTGTCAGGTCAGGCCGTTGAGGAAGATTTGCGTGAACGGCTTGCCGAGCACCGTGGCGAGCTTGACCCCGGCGGCCTTGATCTGCGGCGTGACCGTGTGGGCGTCGATGACCGCCTTGTCCGCCCAAATCTTGTAGGCCAGGAACCGGCCGGGTTCGTTGGCCACCTCCATCGCGTGTAATGTACGCAGCCCGGCTCGTTCCGCGCGCCCTGGGCCAGTTACGATATTCTAATGGACATAGTTGGCTGGAGCCGTTCCTGGAGATGATGGGCTGCCAGACGCGGCGGGAATGGGCACCCTTTTATGTACGTGGGCTGCTGGGACCCGGCAAGCGTAAGACCTTGCAGCCGGTGGCCGCAAGGCTTGGCTGGCCGGGTCGCGATCAGTTGCAGCACTTCGTTGCCAGCACAGCCTAGGACGACGCCCCGCTGTAGGCGGTGCTGGCTTAGGAAGCGAACCGGCTGGTAGGCAGACCAGCCAGCTATCTCGCGATCGACGACATGGCTTTGCCGAACAAGGGCGCGCTGTCGGTGGGCGTTGCGCGCCAATATGGCCTAGCCATCAGCCCTGTTTGATCTTGTCCAGCGTGCTAGCGGGCACACCCGCCATGTTGTTCGACAGGAGGTATTTCGGTGCAGTCTTCATCCAGTGCTTGAGAGTGATCTCCTCGAACTTGCCGGCGTCCCAGGTCTGGACGATTTCCAGGTCTTCGCTGCCGGTGTTGAGAATCCCATGCCCGTAGCCAGCCGGAATGTAGGCGGAGTCGCCGGGCTTGACCTCGGCCACCTTGCCCCGGCCGCCCGATCCGAATATTGCCACCTGGCCTTTACCCTTAAGGTAGTAGTGGAACTCGTTGGCGTTCGGGTTCCAATGCAGTTCCTTCATCTGGCCGGGCTTTACGACCATCAGGCCGCCCGACATCGTCGTGGAAATCGGCCACTCGTCGACACTGGCGAGATTGAAGGCGCCTCCATCGAAGTCGCGCCGTGCCCGCACATCCTTCAGCAGGCTGAACTTATGGGTCGATTCCCTCGGCCAGGGAGCGTCGATGGCTTGGGCTGCGGGGAGCACCGGACCAGACTGGATGTATGTTTCGCCCTTTGGGAAGGTGTCGAAAACGTCCTTGGTGAGGCCGAAATTCGCCGCCAGCATGCTCTTTGGGGTCAGGTCGATCCAGTCAGTGATCGAGAAGGTGCCGTGCTCGGAGAAGGCGCCGTTATTGAAGGACAGGAGGAAGTGGCAGGGCTCGTCGCCGATCGTCTGGACCGAGTGGCCGTGGCCCTTGGGGAAAAACCACAGATCGCCAGGAGCGTAGTTGTTGACTTCAGTCTGCCCCGACGGGTCGAGCACCACCGTCTGGCATTGGCCGGCGATGACGTAGGCCCACTCGGCCGCGATTGCGTGCCAGTGCAACTCACGCGACGCACCGGGATTGAGGAACATGTGGACGCCTGCGAGGCCCTTCATGATCGGCAGTTGGTGCTCTGTCGATTCCTTGGCCCACCCGCCGGACGTGATCTTCGGCTGCGATCCATCGAGCGAACGGGTGAACTCCGGCATCTCATCCACGTCTTCCGGGTCGTGAAAGGCGACCGTAGCGCCCGGTGGTAGCTGTGACGCTTGCCGTGCGAAGCCACCTTCACCTGGCTTGCCGTGATCGGTCGCAACTCCTTTTGCGGACGCAGCGCTGGTCAGTGCCATCAATCCACCAACGCCAAGCGCTGCAGTGCCGAGAAAATTCCGCCTGTCATTGGCCATTGCTTTTTCCTCCCTAATTGAAATAGCTCCCAATCCTCGGCGATTATTCATCCCGAGTCTAGGGCCTATTAAGCTTCAGGGTTTCGATGTGGAGGCGTGGGTGGTTCAAGCTCCGGAAAGGAGTTTGCAATGGATCGCTTCTGCCTGATCGACGCCCAATGGGCGACGATGCAGTCTCACTGCCTCGGCAAGCCGGACGATCCCGGCCGCACCATATACGCCGCAGCGAATTTGGGATAGGTGAGAGCATGGCAGTACGTCTGGCAGCTTTGTTGTCGATTCTTGCCTTGGCGGCTTGCGGCGCCCCGACGGGAGCGGCCGACCAATATCCCGCGCTCTACACGACTTGGGGGGTCCAGCCGTACCAGATGCGTCCCAACGGATTGCTGCTGAACGGCCTCACTCCCGTCGATCCGAACGAACACTTCTGAGCCGCGACTGGCCGAAATGGCCCCGCGCCTGACTCGGCGCTTGATTGGTCCGTAACCCGGCAAAGTAATCGCTGGCGTGGAAACGCAGCTCGTAGCGCCCGATGCGCAGGAGAGCGCCGGGCAGCGGCGGCCGCTCCGTCTGGCCCTGCGCGTCGGTGGTGGCCGCGGCCCGGCGATCGCCGCCGACCTCCGTAAGCTCGACCGTAACGCCCCGCGCCGGGCGGCCGAGCGTCAGCCGGCGTCCGAACTCGGACACAGCGAGGCCCGCGTGCGCCGGCGGCGGCCTGCTCGGCCATCCAGGGCGCGTCCTCGAAGATGCCGCCGAGCGCCGCGACGAAGTCTGCGGCCGGTGCGGCGTTCAGGTCATCCAGGGTCGCGTTTACCCTACGAGGTTGCCAGGCAAAGCGCGTGCCGTCACCCTCGCCACCACACTCCGGGAGCGGCCTATGCCCACCTACGACCTGATTATCCGCGGCGGCACGGTCGTCACCGCGTCCGACCAGTTCCGCGCCGATATCGGCGTGCGCGACGGCCGCATCGCCGCATTGGCCGAGCGGCTGGACGGCGGCCCCGTGTTGGACGCGGACGGAATGATGGTGCTGCCCGGCGGCATGGACAGCCACTGCCACATCGAGCAACTGCAGGAGGGCGGCGGCGCGGACGAGGAAAGCTTCGCCACCGGCAGCACGGCGGCGCTCGCGGGCGGCACCACCACGGTCGTCACCTTCTCCACCCAGTTCAAGGGCGGCGGCGTGCTGGGGCCGCTGGCCGAGTATCGCCGCCGGGCCGAAGCGGGCGCGTCGGTCGATTACGCGTTCCACCAGATCGTCACCGACCCGACCGACGCCGTGATCCACGACGAGCTGCCGCAGGTGGTGGCGTCGGGCGTGCGCAGCTTGAAGGTGTTCCTGACCTACGACCCGCTGCGGCTGGACGACCGCCAGTACCTCGCCGTGCTGTCCGCGGCCCGGCGGCTCGGCTGCCTGGTGACGGTGCACTGCGAGAACTACGACGCCATTGCCTGGCGGTCGGCGGCGCTGCTGGCGGATGGCCGCACCGCGCCGAAGTACCACGCCTGGTCCCGCCCCCCGGTCGTCGAGCGCGAGGCCACGCACCGCGCCATCGCCCTCGCGGAGCTGGTGGATACCCCGATCGAGGTGTTCCACGTGTCGTGCCCGGAGGCGGCGGAGGAGATCGCCCGCGCCCAGGCCCGCGGCGTGATGGTCTGGGGCGAGACCTGCCCGCAGTATTTCATCCTGACCGCGGCCGACATGGACCGGCCGGGGTTCGAGGGCGCCAAGTTCATGTGCAGCCCCGCTCCACGCGACGCGGCGGCCGCCGCCGGGCTGTGGCAAGCGATCCGCCAGCGCACGCTCGACACCATCAGCTCGGACCACAGCGGCTGGAGCTACGACGGGCCCCGGGGCAAGCGCGTGGCCGGGGCGGACGCGCCGTTCACCGCCATTCCCAACGGCATCCCGGGCCTGGCCGCGCGGCTGCCAATCATGTGGAGCGAGGGCGTGGCGACGGGCCGGATCACCCCGAGCGACTTCGTCCGGCTGACCGCGACCCAGCCGGCGCGGCTGTTCGGCCTGGCCAGCAAGGGGCGCATCGCCCCCGGCGCCGACGCCGACCTCGTGCTGTGGGACCCGGCGCGTCGCACCCGGCTGACCAACGCCCTGATGCGGCACGCGATCGACTACACGCCTTACGAGGGGCTGGAGGTGACGGGCTGGCCGGTCGCCACCATCCGCCGCGGCGTCGTGGCGATGCGGGACGGGGTGGTGCAGGCGCCGCCCGGCAGCGGCCGCTACCTGCCGGTGGCACCCTACGACCTGATCCGCCCGCGCGGGGTGCTGCCCGACGGCTTCGACGCGGCGGCGTTCAGCTGAGCCCGGTCAGGAACCTGAGCAGCGCCGCGTTGACCTCCTGCGGGCGCTCCTGCTGAATCCAGTGGCCGGCGCCCTCGATCATCACGGTGCGGCGCAGGCCCGGCACCGTCTTGGGATGGGCCTCCAGGCCGCGGCGGCCGATGTCGCTGGCGATCACCGCGTCCCGCGTGCCGGCGATGAACAAGGCGGGCTGGCGGATCGTGGCGCCCTGCCACGGCGCGAGCAGCTCCCAGTTGCGGTCGAGGTTGCGGTAGTAGTTCAAGCCACCGCGGAAGCCGCTGCGACGATAGGCGTCCACCATCACCGCGAGGTCGGCTTCGTCCAGCCAGGACGGCAACTGGACGGGGTCGGGCGCAAGGTCGAGGAAGCCGCCGCCCGCGGGGATCATCAGCGCCCGGCTGGCATCGCCCGACCGGCCGAAGCCGCGCGCGCCCAGGATGCGGCGCAGGGTGGCGGCGGGGTCGCGCTCGAATTCCGCCTCGGCGACGCCGGGTTGCTGGAAGTACAGCCAGTAGAAATCGTGCAGTCCGGCGGCGCGCAGCATGGCCAAGGGCGCCGCCGTACCGCGGCCGCGATACGGCACGCTCAGCGCGGCGACGGCGCGGAACAGGTCGGGTCGCAGCAGGGCGCAATGCCAGGCCACATTGGCCCCCCAGTCATGGCCGACGATGACCGCCTCGTGCGCCCCGAGTGCCGCGACCAGCCCGACCAGGTCGCCCACGAGGTGCAGCATGGTGTATGCCTGAACATCCTCCGGCGCGTCGCTGGCGCCGAAGCCGCGCATGTCGGGCGCCACGGCGTGGTAGCCGGCGGCGGCCAACGCCGGCAGTTGGGAGCGCCAGGAATGGGCCAGTTCGGGCCAGCCGTGGCAGAGCAGCACCAAGGGTCCCTCGCCCTGCTCCGTCACGCGCAGCCGCACGCCGTTCACCGCGATGTCGCGCTGCGTCGTTTCCGGCATGATGTTCTATCTCCCGGCGATGGTGAGCACGGTGCCCGACGTATAGCCGGAGCGCGGGCTGGCGAGGAAGGCGACGGCGCTGGCGATCTCCTCGGGGTCCGCGGGCCGTCCGAACGCCATCGCCCGGCAAAGCTCCGGCCAGCGCGCGGCATCCCCCAGCTCGCGTTCGGCACGGGCGCGCAGCAGCATCGTCAGCCGCTCGGTCGCGACCGGGCCGGGGTTGATGCCGACCACGCGCATGCCGTCCTCCGGCGCCGCCTTGCCGAGCGCGCGCGTGAAGGCCATCAGCGCGGCGTTGCCGGTGCTGCCCGCGATATAGGCCGGGTCGAACAGCTCGCCCGCTGCGCCGATGACGTTGACGACGACGCCGCGCCGCAGCTTCAGCGCCGGATACAGCGCGCGGGTGAGGCCGATGAAGCCGAACACCTTGAGGTCCCAGGCGGCGCGCCACCTGGCGTCGTCCAGACCAAGCAGGTCGCCGGGCGGGATCGCGCCGGCGTTGTTGACCAGGATGTCGAGAGGCCCGGCGGCGGTTGCGGCCGCGGCGAGGCGCTCGACCTCGTCGGCCCGCGAGAGGTCGACGGCGACGGTCTCGACAGCGACTTGCCCGCGCAACCGCACCGCGTCCGCCGCGTCGGCCAGCGCCGCCGGGTCGCGGGCGGCGAGCACGAGGTCGCAGCCCTCCTCGGCGAGCAGCAGGGCGCTCGCGCGGCCGATCCCTTTCGAGCCGCCGGTAACGAGGACGCGCTTGCCGCGCAGGTGCAGGTCCATGGGCCGATCTCCGATGGCCGATCCTCGCGCGCCGATGCAGGGACGTCTAGATGGTGACACCTCCTAACTCCCGGCGGCGGGGGCGGGGAAAGGATGGCATTAAACTTGCGCAATGACGATTACGCGGTTTTGATCCACTCCTCACGTCGTCGCTCACGATCATCGATCCTCAAACGGGAGACCGTCCAATGGCGGAGCAGGGCATCATGGCGCGGAAATCCGTGGCCATGATCATGGAAACCGGCGACGCCGAGGGCCACCAGCTCTCCAAGACGCTGGGGCCGTTCAGCATCACCGCGATGGGCATCGGCGCGATCATCGGGGCGGGCATCTTCGTCCTGACTGGGACCGCGGCGGCGCAGTACGCCGGCCCCAGCATCATGCTGTCGTTCGTGCTCGGCGGCATCGCCTGCGGTTTCGTCGGGCTGTGCTACGCCGAGCTCGCCGCCATGATCCCGGTGTCCGGCAGCAGCTACACCTACACCTACGCGACCCTGGGCGAGCTGTTCGCCTGGATCATCGGCTGGGACCTGGTGCTGGAATACGCGATGGGCGCCGCCACCGTGGCGGTCGGCTGGTCCGGCTATATCGTGAGCCTGCTCCGAGACGTCGGCATCGAGCTGCCCCCTGCCCTGGTCACGGCGCCGGGCACCGTCATCACCTTGCCGGACGGCAGCGCCGTGAGCGGGATCGTCAACCTTCCGGCAGCACTGATCGTCGTGCTGCTGACGACCCTGCTGGTGATGGGCACCAAGGAATCGGCGCGGCTCAACAACGTCATGGTCGCGGTCAAGCTGCTCGTCGTGGTCGCGTTTATCGGGCTCGGCGCCGCCTACGTGAACACGGCGCATTGGCACCCGTTCATCCCCGCCAACACCGGCGAGTTCGGCCATTTCGGCTGGAGCGGCGTCCTGCGCGGCTCGGCGGTGGTGTTCTTCGCCTTCATCGGCTTCGACGCCGTCTCCACCGCGGCGCAGGAGGCCAAGCAGCCGCAACGCGACATGCCGATCGGCATCCTCGGCTCGCTGGTCGTCTGCACGGTGCTGTACATCGCCGTGGCCGCGGTGCTGACCGGGCTGGTGGCCTACACCGACCTTAACGTGTCCGACCCGATCGCCAAGGGCGTGGACGCGATTGGCCTGACGTGGTTCTCGATCCTGATCAAGGTCGGCGCGCTGACCGGGCTCACCACCGTGATCCTGGTGCTGTTGTACGGCCAGAGCCGCATCTTCTACACCATGTCGCATGACGGGCTGCTGCCGGGGCTGTTCGCCGCCATCCATCCCCGGCTGCAGACGCCGTATCGCAGCCAGATGCTGATCGGCGGCATCGTCGCGGTCGTTGCGGCGCTGACCCCGATCCACGTCCTGGGCGAGATGGTCAGCATCGGCACGCTGTTCGCGTTCGTGCTGGTGTGCGGCTCGGTGATCTACCTGCGCCGCACCGATGGCCGGGTGCCCCGCCCGTTCCGTGTCCCGGCCGTGCCGGTGGTGCCCATCCTCGGCATCCTGTTCTGCCTGCTGCTGATGGTGGCGCTGCCGCTGATCACCTGGGTGCGGCTGATCGTCTGGCTGCTGATCGGGCTGGCGATCTACTTCTCCTACGGGCGGACCCACTCGGTGCTGCGCCACCAGCCCGTCGGCGCGCGCCGGCGGTGAGGGAAGCCCGGGGCTAGTGCCGGGCCGCCCGCTCGTCGGCGTAGCGTTGCGTGGCCGTCGCGACCGCGGTGGCGTGGATGGCCGACAGCTCCGGCCGCGCCGCCGTCGCCCGCTGCACCGCCTGGACGGTCGGGTGCGCCTGTCCCTGGAACACCGGCATGACGTGCCGCGCGACCAGCTCGTAGCTGTTCAGGGTCGCCCGCGGGTTGGCCCAATTGTGCGCGAGCATGAGGTAGGCGCCGAAGCCGCCGTTCGATTGCGCCATCAGCCGGTTGATCTGCGCGGTGCAGCTGTCCGGCGTGCCGATCGCGCCGAAGCCGGACTCGTTCACGAACGCGATCATCTCGCGCACGTTCGCGCCGGGCATGGCCATCTGCGGGAAGGCGGCGACGGACTGGAAATACTGGAACCACTGCTCGATGCCGTACTCCACGTCCCGGTAGGCCTGCTCCATCGTCTCGGCGCAGTGCACCATCCCGACCAGGCGCCACTTCGAGCGGTCGACCGTCTTGCCGTGCACGGCCGCCTCCTCCTCCAGCACGTTCCAGTGCAGCGCCAGCGCGTCGAAGCCGGCGGCCATGGTCGCGCCGATCGACAGCAGGCCCGCGCCGTGCCGGCCCGCCAGCTTCGGGCCAGTCGGCGAGGCGACCGCCGCGACGACGGTGTCGAACAGCGGGTTGGAGTACGGCCGCAGGTGGAGTTGGGCGTCCCGTAGGTCCCAGCGGTCGTTGCGGAAGGTGACGGGCTCCTCCGTGGTCAGCAGTTGCATGACGACGGCGAGGCTGTCCTCCAGCAAGCCCCGCGTCTGCGCCTGCGACAGGCCGATCATGGCGCCGTCGGTCGGCAAGGAGCCTGGTCCGACCCCCAGCATCACCCGGCCCCGCGTCAAGTGGTCCAGCATGACGATGCGCTCAGCCACCCAGAGCGGGTTGTGGTACGACAGGCTGACCACGCCGGTCCCGAGCTTGATGTGCTTGGTCCGCTCGGCCGCCACCGCCATGAAGATCTCGGGCGACGCGCTGATCTCCGACCCGGCGGAGTGGTGTTCCCCGAACCACGCCTCGTCGTAGCCGCAGCGGTCGAGCCACTGCACCAGTTCGAGGTCGGTCTGCAGCGCGAGGGTCGGATTGATGCCGGGCGCGTGGAACGGGGCGAGGAAGATGCCGAAGCGCAAGCGGGCGGTCATGGGCGTTTCTCCTGGTTTTTTGTTTATGGGACGGAGTCTAGCACCCCGGCCGGGGGGGATGAGAAGGGCGGATGCTTGCCGCGCGGGGACGGCCTTATGTCCGACCACGAACGAGGGCATCGAAGGGAGGGCTGCGACGGCCGACATGGCCCGGGCCGATGCCGCGACGGCGTGGGATTTACCTTTCTCCTCGATCGAGGGCGCTACCCTGGATTTCGCCGACCAGCGCGGCCGGGTGCTGCTGGTGGTCGACACCGCGAGCTTCTGCGGCTTCACCTACCAGACGGGGCTTTGGAGAAGCTGCCCGCCGACCTCTCGCCGCGCGGGCTGACGGTGGTCGGCGTGCCGAGCCAGGACTTCAACCAGGAGAGCGGCACCAGGTGCCGTCGGCGTCCAGCTCAGCGATCGCCTTGTCGAACTTGCCGCGCAGCTCGGTGCCGTCCGGCCGGACGGCGGCGCCGGGTCGATGGATGTCCGGAACGCGTTCGATGTCCGCGATGGTCCGGCAGCAGCCGCTGGCTTTCTTGTCGATGGAATTCTATTCCACCACGTGGTCGAGCCGGCCGCTGGCGATGTCGAGGTTCGGCTCGCCCTGGGTTGGGTACAGCTCGATGTCGGACCCTCGATAGAACCGTTCCAGGAACACGGCGCAGATGGCGTAGTCGAAGCCGACGATCTGGCCCTGCTGGTTGACGCTCTCGAACGGGGCGTAGCTGGCGTCCATGCCGAACCGGAGCACCGTGTATTCCTAGGCAGCGCCCGCGAAACAGGCGCCGAGGCAGGCAAGCTGAAGCCGGCGCATCGGTGATCTCCCCTGGCCGCCATAATCCTGGCCGCCAAAACCCTGCAACGGTCCTGGAACGCCCGCAGCAGCTTCCGGTCAGCCCCGGCCGTGCCCCGGACGGCCGCAATCGAACCTCAGGCGGCAACCAGGCTCACATGCGCCGCAACGACGCGCCAGCCGCCGGGCAGCCGCACCCAGGTCTGCATCTGACGTCCGACCTGGCCCGGCGCCGTGTCGCGCGTGAACAGCGTCGACGCGGTGGCGTGGTCGCGGCCGTAGGTGGTGATGACCGTGCGCTGGAGCGTCCGCGCCAGGCCGATGGATGGGCGTCCGCCACGGAAGGCCCGGATCTCATCAGCGCCGTACAGGTTCTCGCCGAGGCCGTAGCGGATGGTGTGCGGGCTGTCCCAAAATAGGGCGTTCAGCGTCGCCACGTCGTTGGAGGTCAACGCCGCCTCGTACTGGGCGAAGGCAGCCGCGACCTCGGCGACGATTTCGGGAAGGTTGACGTCCATCATGGCGGCGCCGGGGCCCGCGCGACGCCCGCCGCCTCGAGCGCCCAGGCCACGCGGAGGGCTGCCTCCTCGCGCCAGGGCGCCGCGATCACCTGCACGCCGATCGGCAAATGGCCCGGGGCGCCCGGCACCGGAACGGCCACGACCGGCAGGCCGATGAACGAAATCGGCTGGGTGTAGAGGCCCAAATTCGCCCGCAACGGCACGGTCTCGCCATCGAGCGTGAGGGTTTGCTGCCCGAGCGACGGCGCGCTGCAGGGCGTGGCGGGCGCCAGGATGACATCGACGTCCTCGAACAGGCGCAGCACGGCAGTACGGTACAGCCGGCGCAGTTTCTGCGCCTGCGCCGCCAAGGCGGCCGGGACCAGCGCGCCGGCGATCAACCGGTCGCGCACCGCCGGGTCGAAATCGGCGGGGCGGGTGCGGAGCCGTCCGAGGTGGAGTGCCGCTCCCTCGGTGGCGGTGATCACGTAGGCGGCGGCACGGGCGGCGGCGGCGTAAGGGATTTCGACGGTATGGGCGGCGTCCAGCGCGCGGGCGCAGGTGTCGACCGCATCCAATGCCTCGGGGGACGCTCCGGCACGGAAATAGCCGCTGGCGACGGCGATCCGCAGCCCGGCCACGCCGCCGTCCAGCGCGACCGGCTCGAACGGCCGGCCGGCGCAGGCCGGGTCGCCGGGATCGGCGCCTTGCAGGGCCGCGTAGGCCAGCGCCAAGTCCGCCACGCAGCAGGCGAGCGGGCCGAGATGGTCGAGGCTGGAGACGAATGGGAAGCTGCCGGCGCGCGACAGGCGGCCGAAGGTAGGCTTCAATCCGAACACGCCGCACAGCGACGCCGGGACGCGGATCGACCCGTTGGTGTCCGAGCCCAGCGCGATCGGCGTCAATCCACCCGCCACGGCCCCGCCGGACCCGCCCGAGGAGCCGCCCGTCATGCGCGACAGGTCGTGCGGGTTGCGCGATGGGCCGTCGTGGACGTTCTCGCCGGTGAAGTCATACGCGTATTCGCCCATGTTCAGCGTGCCCACCAGCACGGCGCCCGCCGCCTCCATGCGTGTCACCAGCGTCGCATCGGCCGTCGCTGGAGCATTGGCGCGATTGATCAGCGACCCGGCGCGCGTCGTCAGCCCGGCGACGTCGAACAGGTTCTTGACCGCGAACGGCACTCCGGCCAGCGGACCGGCCGGGCGGCCCGCGGCGATGGCGGCGTCGACCGCGGCGGCGCGGGCCATGGCGCGGTCGTGCACGATGTCGGTGAAGGCGTTCAGCGCCGGGTTCCGGCGGGCGATCCGTGTGAGCGCGTCCGCGACCACGGCTGCGGCGGTGGTGCCGCCGGACCGGACGTTGTTTGCGATGGAGGCAGCCGACGCGAAACGGGTCATGCGCGAAACATCGGCGCCGGGTCGGCCTGGTCCGGGATGTCCACCGTCATGGCGGCCTCTGCCTGTCGGAAAATGACGGCGAGGTTGGCTTCGACGCCGTCTCGCCACGCCGGGTCGAGCGGAATGCCGAGCAGCTTGACGCCGCTGTCGATGAAGGCGCCGAGGTCGGGACCGTCGCCTGGTGCCACGATTCAGGCGGCCGCTGACTTGGCGCGGCGGCTGTCGAGGCTGTAGGCGCCGGGCCCGGCGGCGGCGAGGAACAGGAACACGAAGCAGAACAGGATCGCGGCGTCGCCTCCGTTGACGGTGGGAAAGGGGCTGCTCGGCGCATGGAACACCCAGTAGGCGACCGCCATCTCACCCGCCGCCAGGAATGCCGCGGGACCCGTGAACAGGCCAAGCAGAATAAGCGTTCCGGCCACTAATTCGATGACGCCGCCCGCGCCGAGGAGGCTGAGCACCGGTTGCGGCCCCGGCCGGGCCCCAGGCGGAAAGCCGGCTAGCTTGACCAAGCCGTGCGACAGGAACAGCAGCCCGCTGACGATCCGGAGTAGGGCAAGCACGTAGGGGGCGAAACGCGGCGGGATGACGGTCATGCTGATCGATCCAATGCTGTTCTCCTGTCCCATAGCCCATCGCAATCGGTTGCGGCATCCGGTGGCGCGACGCTTCCGCCAGTTTTCAGGTTTCTGCAAGAAGGTGCCTTCTTGGAAAGCCAAGTGTTCCATTGGATCTGGCAACTTTAGGTTAACCGAGACCGGGCACACTTGCCTCTCGACCCACGGGCGAGAGGAGGCCAGCCCATGCCGGCACACGATGTTTTCCGCCGGGCGTTCCGCCGACTCGGGCGGGACCGCCGCGCGGCTGCGGCGCTGGAGTTCGCGCTGGTCAGCGTGCCCTTCCTAGGGATCGTTCTCGGCCTCGCCACCGTTGCGGTCGATCTATACCTGCAGGAAGCACTCGACGTCGCCCTGCAAACCGCGGTGCGGCAGGTGCAACTCGGCCGCGTCCCGACAACCTCCTCAGCCTCGGATTTCACCGGCAGCGCATTCTGTCCGGCGTTCACCGCGTTCGCGCCATGCACGGGCGTATCGGTCACCCTGCAACCCGTGAGCGACTACGTCAGCGCGGCCGTGGTCGCCACGCCATCGGCGGCCCAACTCGGCAGCAGCGGCTCGTTCTGCGTCGGCCGGCCGGGGCAGTTGATGTTCGCGCGAGTGGTCTATCTCGCGCCGATCATCAGCCGTTTCTGGCCTTATGCCGGCCAGGCCTCCATTAATGGCGTCACCGGCACAGCGCTGGTGTCGACCGCCGCGTTCGCGAACGAGAACCCATCCGGCGTGGCGCTGCCAGGAAGCGCCGGATGTTGAGACCCCTGCTCCGCCTGCTGGCAGCACGAAGCGCGCTGGCCGGGATCGAATTCGCGTTGATCCTGCCGGTCATGCTGACGATGCTGGCCGGGCTTGTGGACCTCTCGCTCGCCGTCATCACCGCCCGGCGGCTCACCGTCGCCGCAGAGGAGGTAGCGCTGATCGGGTCGACCATGGCGGTGCAGTTCAACAGCCTCAACATCCTGACCGGCCAGCAGGCGTGGCAGGCGACGACCGCCCCGTTCGCGATCTTCCCCGCCTGGCGCAACCTGAACGGCCCCAACGGTTTCTCGATCACTCTCAGCGCGGTCGACTTCACCGCGACGCCGGCGGGCTGCAAGGCGGGTTGCGCGGGCTACGTCGCTTCGACCCGCTGGAGCGTGGCCAATCCGCGTGGCCAAACCGTGCTACGGCCCTGCGGCGCCCTGGCACCTGTGCCAAACGGGCAACCGGCCGACATGGCGACGTTGCCGGCCGGAGTGTTCGGTCCGACGTCGTTGCTGGTCGGCGACGTCGCGACCGTTTTCGTGCCGCTGCTGACAGGCGTTTTCATCGGCCCGGTGCCGATGCTGCGCTCCGCCTACATCCCACCGCGGGTGAGCAACGTCGTGACCCTTACTGTCCCTGGCCCGGGCTTATCCGTGAACTGCCCCATCAAGGCGCCTATGACATGACCGAACAGCTTCGTCTTCGCCGGGACCGGCGCGGCAACGTCGCCCTGATGGCTGGCCTGCTCGCGGTGCCGCTGCTTGGCCTCACCGGGCTCGCGATCGATTTCGGCACGGTCACGGCGGTGAAGGCGCAGCTCGACTTGGCGGCGGACGCGGCCGCCCTGCTCGCGACCACCAGCGCGTCCAACGCCTACTTGGCTGGGGCGACCAATTTGATCGCGCAGGCGCAGGACGTAGCGACCCAGAGCTTCAACGCCCAATCCCGCAGCCACCCTGGCGTCAGCACCAGCACCCCTACCGTCCTCGTGAAGCAATCGGGCACGCTGTTCACCGCGGAAGTCAGCTACCAGGGCGCCGTGCCGACCACGCTTGGCCGTTTGTTCGGCGTATCGACCATTCCCGTCCACGGGCAATCCTCGTCGAGCTTGTCGATCAACCCGTATGTGGACATCCAGGTGCTGATGGACGTCTCGTCCTCCATGACGATCGCAGCGACCCAGGCCGACATCGACCGGATGGAGCAGCTGACCAGCGCCTACTCGCCGATCGGCAAGCTGCCTGGCAACGTGACAAAAGGCGAGAAATGCGCCTTCGCCTGTCACTGGAGTGCAGCCGACGGCGACTATTATGCGCTGGCACACCATAACAAGGTTTCGCTGCGCATTGATGTCCTGAGCAGCGCGGTGGGCAACCTGATTGGCAACGTCGACGCGTTGAACACGCACTCCGCCTTCCGCCTCGGCCTTTATACGTTCGCGCAGACCTTCACCGAGATTTATCCGCTCAGCCTGCAAATCAGCGCCGCAACCACCGCACTCTTGCAAATCGCGCCGGACATCAACGATTGCAGCAACAACTGTCCGGAAAGCTATTTCAGCAACGCCATGAGCAGCCTTGCCTTAGTGACCGGCCCCTCGGGCGATGGGGGTTCGCCGCTGACGGCGCAGAAGTTCCTGTTCATCGTGACAGACGGGCTGATAGATCAGTATGTGGGCGGCACCCGGGAAATACGTCAGGTGAATACCGCCGATTGTGCCGCGTTGAAGGCGAAAGGCGTCACGATCCTAACGCTCTACACGCCGTATCTTCCGCTCCCCATCAATCCATTTTACATGCAATACGTGAATCCCATACAGATGCAGATCGGTCCGGCGCTGCAGGCCTGCGCCAGCTCGCCCACGCTGTTCTTCCAAGCTGCGAATGCGAGCGATATCGACGCGCAGCTTCGCTTGATGCTAGCGAGCGTGCTGCAAACCTCAGGCCATTTCACCCGCTAACCTGCCCTCAAGCCCCGTTCGGGCACGCCCGCGCGCCCGGGCCAGCTAACTGCCGGAACCGCTTGCCTCACATTCAAGCTAGGCCGGCTCGCAATGTCCGTCGGCCACCCTGCGGTTTATCGGCTGGGGCGCCCCAAAGCCGTCCCAGGAGCAGGTCAATCGCGCCACCGCCCCGACTCTGCGGGAACGCTGGCCAGCGTCACACTCGGCGCCAACTGGCTCGACCATCCCGCAGTGGAACTCAGGCGAGGAGAACGGGTTTGCCATGTAACGCCGCCGAAGACTTAGGCCCCGGCAGGTCGAAGTGCGAGGTCTCATTCCCACTTTACCTGGACGACCCGCTTCGGATTCCTACGTGTCCACGGAGACCAACTACATGGCTGTCACGACCAGCTACGATCCGCCCCTGGTGGTGCTGTCCATCCTCATCGCGGTCCTCGCATCCTACAGCGCGCTCGACCTGGGCGGACGCGTCAGCGGCGCCCCCTCGCGACTGCGCTGGATCTGGATCGGAATGGCCGCGCTCGCCATGGGCGGCAGCATATGGTCCATGCACTTCATCGGGATGCTCGCGTTCCAGCTGGGCATGCCGGTCAGCTACGACACCGGCCTGACCGCCTTGTCCCTGCTGGTGGCGGTGGCGGCGACAGCGGCCGGCTTCGCCTGGGTGAGCCGCGCAGGCGCACGGGGTCGCGATGTGCTGCCGGCGGGCGTGCTGATGGGCGGCGGCGTCGCAATCATGCACTACACGGGCATGGCCGCCATGCGCATGCCGGCGGGACTGAGCTACGCCGGGTCGCTGCTGGTGGCCTCCGTCTTGATCGCCGTCGCGGCGTCCACGGCGGCGCTCTGGCTGGTGGTACGGCCGCATCAGGTCGGGCAGAAGCTGGTGGCCGCCGGCGTGATGGGCTTCGCCGTATATGGGATGCACTATTGCGGGATGCTGGCCGCCACCTTCACCATGCGTCCGGGGATGGATCTTCCCAGCGCAGGCGGCTTGGGGCAGCAGAACCTGGCCCTGTATGTCGCGGGCGCCACGTTCCTCATCCTATTCCTGGCCTTGCTCGCCTCCTCCATCGACCAGCAGCGCGTGCAGCGGGACCTGCACTCCAGCGAGGAGCGTTTCCGCGCTGCGGCCGAGGTCGTGGGCGACATCATCTGGACCAACAACGCCCAGGGCGAAATGCACGGTCTCCAGCCGGACTGGGCTCGCTTCACCGGCCAGGACCCGGCCGGGTACCAGGGTTTCGGTTGGACCAAGGCGGTGCACCCCGAGGATATGTCGGCATCACTCGTCGCCTGGAACCAGGCGGTCGCCGAGCGGCGCACCTTCGTTCACGAGCACCGGCTGCTTCGGCACGATGGCGTGTACCGCCTGTTTTCCATCCGTGCCGCGCCGGTGCTGAACCACGCCGGCGACCTTCGCGAGTGGGTTGGGGTTCATACCGACATCACCGAACGGCGCCTGGCCGAGGCGGAGCTGCTCGCGGCCAAGCAGGCGGCGGAGGATGCGAACCAGGCGAAAAGCCAGTTCATGGCGAACATGAGCCACGAGCTGCGCACGCCGCTCTCGGCCATCATCGGCTACAGCGAGATGCTGGAGGAGGAGATCGAGGACGGCGGCGACCCGGCCGATCTCAGGGACGACATGGGCAAGATCAAGAGCAACGCGCGCCACCTGCTCGGCCTCATCAACGACGTGCTCGACCTATCGAAGATCGAGAGCGGCAAGATGGAGATCTACGCCGAAGACTTCGACGTCGCGCGCATGGTGCAGGAGGTCGCCGCCACCGTGCAGAGCCTGATGGAGAAAAAGGGCAACAAGCTGGAAACGCAGGCTGCGCCCGGCCTGGGCGTCATGCATTCGGATGTGACCAAAATCCGGCAAATATTGCTGAACTTGCTGGGCAACGCGGCCAAGTTCACCGAGGCCGGCACGATCACGCTGTCCGCCGAGCGCAGCTCCGGCCCGGACGGGCGGGATTGGTTGTCGCTGCGGGTGGCCGACACCGGCATCGGCATGACCGAGGCGCAGCTGGCGAAGTTGTTCGAGCGGTTCCAGCAAGCCGACGCCTCGACCACCCGGCGCTTCGGCGGCACCGGATTGGGGCTGTCGATCACCAAGGCGTTCTGCACCATGCTCGGCGGCGCCGTCACGGTGGAAAGCACGCCCGGCCAAGGCTCGGCGTTCGCCGTGCGCCTGCCTGCCAGCTACCAGGCCGCCATGGAGGAGGCGTCCCTGGACGCAGGCGGCCACGATCTTGACAACCGCAAGCCCGTGCTCGTGATCGACGATGATCCGGCGGCCCTCGATCTGATGACCCGCTACCTGGAGCGGGAAGGCTTCGCGGTTCGGACCACTCCGGACGGCGAGGCGGGGCTGCGGCTTGCGGCGGAGATCCAGCCCTGCGTCATCCTGCTCGACATCCTCATGCCCCGCATCGACGGCTGGGCGGTGCTGTCCAAGTTGAAGGCCGACCCCACACTGGCCGACATTCCCGTCGTCGTGGTGAGCTTCGTGGACGAACGCGGCCTCGGCTACTCGCTCGGGGCGTCCGCCTACCTGACGAAGCCGGTGGAGTGGGATCGATTGAAGGAGGCGTTGGACCGCATCGATGCGGATGGAACCGTGGACCTCTCGGCGCGTCCGGTCCTGGTTGTCGACGACCACCAGGGCACGCGTGACCGGCTACGGACCATGCTGACCCGCGCGGGATGGTCGGTGGCGGAGGCGGAGGACGGCCGCACGGCCCTGCAACAGATGGCGGCTGTGCTGCCCGAGGTGATCCTGCTGGACTTGATGATGCCGGGCATGGACGGCTTCGGCTTCCTGCGGGAGTTGCGCGGCCGGCCGGAGTGGCAGGCGATCCCCGTCATCGTGGTCACCGCCAAGGACGTGACCTCCGAGGACCGCAAGCGCCTCGCCGGCCAGAACACGTGCATCATCCAGAAGGACAGCGCGGATATGCGCGACCTGCTGGCCGAGGTCCGCCGGGCCGCGGGGCATGAGCCGCCCGCCGCACCTGCGCCGGCGAACACGGCCGTGCGGCAGGCGGCCGAGCTGGAGGTGACCGCGGCACGCCTCCGGACGTAGCGGCAGCTAGCCCATCACGTCAGTTTCGCCAGGCGTCCAGCCCGAGCATCGCCCTTGCCTCGGCGGTCGTGGCCGGCTTGCGGCCGTGACGCGACACCGCCTCGGCCGCGAGCCGGACCAATTCCGCGTTGCTCCCCGCCAGGCGGCCTCGGTCGATGCGGACGTTGTCTTCCAGTCCCGTGCGCACGCCGTCGCCGCCGCGGGCCAGCACCCACTCCATCACCCGCGCCTGGTTGCGGCCGATCCCAGCCGCCGTCCAGGTCGCGTGCGGCAGGACCCGCTTGAGTTCGCCCAGCATCAAGTCGAGCAGACGCTCCTCCGCCGGCAGCGCGTTCTTGACGCCCATGACCACCTGAACGTGCGGCCGCTCATCCATCAGCCCGGCGTCCACCAGCCGCCGCGCCCCGTGCAAGTGGCTGAGGTCGAAAATCTCGATCTCCGGCCGCACGCCATGGGCCTGCATCCGGGTCGCGAGGTCGATCACCAGGCTGGCCGAATTCTCGTACACGATGGTGGGGAAATTGACCGACCCGGTCGACAGCGAAGCCATGTCGGGCCGCAGCTCCAGCGCATTGCCGCGCGCCGCTTGGTCCCGCCCCCGGCCGCCGGTGGAGAACTGCACGACCATGCCGGGGCAATGCGTGCGGACGCCCTCCTGAACGGCGGCGAACAGGGCGGGATCGCTGGACGGGCTCTCGTCGGGGTTGCGGACGTGGATGTGCACCAGCGACGCGCCAGCCTCGAACGCCGCATGCGTGCTCTCGACCTGCTCGGCCGGCGTGGTGGGCACCGCCGGGTTGTCCTGCTTGCGCGGCACCGACCCGGTGATGGCCACGGCGATCACGACAGGCGTCATGGCGGCTCTCCTTCTCGAATATGTCAGATGTCGAAGAACACCGTCTCCCGGTCGCCCTGGAGATGGATGTCGAACACATATGCCACGGCGCCGTCCCGCTCCTCGCGACGGGCCAGCAAGGTGTCGCGCCGGACGGCTGGCTCGATCATCCGAAGCACCGGATCCTGTTCGTTCAACGTCGCCTCGTCGGCGAAATATAAGCGGGTGGACAGGCCGATGTTGATGCCGCGCGCAACGAGCCAAACGTTCACGTGCGGGGCCATCGGCCGGTGGCCGCTGCGGCTTGCCACGGCGCCGGGCTTCACCGTCTCGAAGCCATACCGCCCGGTGGCGAAATCCGTGCCGGTGCGCCCCCAGCCGCGGAAGGCGGGGTCGAGCGCCTTGTCCGCTTGGCAGTCCGCCGGGTGGTTGTAGCGCCCGGCGGCGTTGGCCTGCCAAATCTCGACCAGCACATCCCGGCAGGGCGCGCCCAGCCCGTCGAACACACGGCCTTCGATGCGGATGCGCTCGCCCGGCGTGTCCGGCCCGGCCAGGACGTCGCCGAACGGCCGCTCGAAGATGTCGAACCCGGCCTGGTGCGGGATCAGGCCGATGTGCACGTATGGCCCGGCGGTCTGGGACGGGGTTTCCTGCAGGTAGTCGAGCCTGGGCGTCATCGCGTCAGTTCCCGTGCAGCTTGTTCTCGAACAGCGTGGAGCGGGTGCCGCGCAGCACGATGTCGAACCGGTACGCCAGGCTGTCCAACGGAACCGCCGCGTTCAGGTCCAGCAGCGCCACCAAACGCTGCCGGGCCGCCGGGTCCGGGATGCCGCCCAGGATGGCGTCGTGCGGGATGAGCGGATCGCCTTCGAAGTACATCTGGGTGATCAGCCGCTGCGCGAGGCCGGAGCCGAGCAGGGAGAAGTGGATGTGCGCCGGCCGCCACGAGTTCACGTGGTTGCGGAACGGATAGGCGCCGGGTTTGACGGTGCGGAACGCGTAATGCCCGGTTCCGTCGGTGACCATACGGCCGCAGCCGCCGAAATTGGGGTCGATCGGAGCCAGGTACGTGTCGTTCTGGTGCCGGTAGCGCCCACCCGCGTTGGCCTGCCACACCTCGACCAGCGTACCGGGGACGCCGCGGCCGTTCTCGTCCAGCACCCGGCCGTGCACGATCGTGCGCTCGCCGATCGGCTCTCCGGACTTCGCATGGTTCAGGATCATATCGTGATCCAGCGGTCCCAGCTCGCCCCGTCCGAACACCGGGCCGGTGATCTCCGACAGGGAATTCTGCAGCGACCACAGCGGAAGCCGCGGGGACCGCAGCACGCTGGTTTTATAGTCCGGCGTCAACGCCGGCGGGTGCTGGCGCCGGTCGCGCTGGATGAACTCGAAAGGCGTCATCGTCGGACCTCCTGGGCGAGCGTGGCGCACTGTCTCGGCCGACATCGATCGCCCTTCCTGTGGCCGCAGCTTGCTCGATGGCCGCCACGGGCCGTGCGGCCCCGCCGATCACGCCGCAAAAGCTCCGCCCCTGCAAGCCTAAAAGGCCCGGCGCCGGGCTCGCGCCGCTACACCCGCTCGCTCACCGCGATCGCTACCTTGCAGCCCATCTTGATCACGCGCGACAGCACGCCGTAGCCGACCGTCAGCTCGGCCTCGTTCGCCAGGCCGATGTCGCGGTGCTCCAACTCCTCCGCGCGGAAGCCTTCGATCGTGGCGCGCAACTCCGGCTCATCCTCGTCCAGCGCGTTGGCCTGGGCGGCGTAGTGCTCGTCGATCGCTTCCTCGACCGCCACCGTGCAGGCCATGGCGGCGCGCTCGCCCATTGCCGCCGTCGCGGCGCCCAGCGCGAACCCGGCGATGCGCCACAGCGGCAGCAGCGCCGTCGGCCGCACCCGGCGGTCGGCGATCAGCCCGGCGAAGGTGTCCAGATGGTGCTGCTCCTGCGCCTTCATGTGACGGATCGTGTCGCCCATCGGCCCCCGGCCCAGGATGGCGAGCTGGCCGTCGTAGATTTGCGCCGCGCCGAACTCCCCGGCGTGGTCCACGCGGATGATGCGCTCCAGGCGCTCGCGCGGGGTCAGGTCGCCGGGCAGGGGGGGCTTGGTCATGGCGCTCTCCGTGGTTTCGCCACCGAGATGGCGAGGAAGCCGGCCAACGCCAGGGCGAACAGCAGGTTCATCGCAGCCATCGAAAGCGGGATGCCGGGCGCCAGGAAGGTCGGCTCGTCGCACGGCTTGGCCGGGCGCACGGGCATGCGGGCGAGCCGCTCGGCGATGCTGCCGCCGCCGAAGCGGGGCGCCGCGCATTCCGGCAGCGGACTCGGCCACCAGCCCTGCTCGACGCCGACATGCACGAACGCCACCACAGCGCCGGCCAGCAGGCACGCGGCCATCGCCCACAGCGCCCAGCGTGCCGCCCGGCGCGGGGCGAAGCAGGCAATCACCCCCAAGGCGGCAGCGATGCGGTACGGCCAGCGCTCCACCAGGCACAGCGCGCACGGCACGACGTGGCCGAGGCGCTCGACACCCAACGCCACCAGCAAGGCTGCGGTCGCCAGCAGCGCGCCGCCCGCAGCAAGCGCTCGTTCATCGATCCGCATCGGCGCACTATGGTTCGGGTGGCGGCTTGGAGCAACGCAGCCGCCGTTGTAGTTTGCCGTCACCAAACAGGAAGATGCCCATGCGAGTCTGGGGCCGCGCCAATTCGAGCAACGTGATGAAGGTGGTCTGGCTGCTGGAGGAGCTGGGCGTGCCCTACGAACGCGTCGACATCGGCGGTCCGTTTGGCCGCACCACGGACCCGGACTACCGTGCGATGAACCCGAACGGCACCGTCCCGACCTTGCAGGAGGACGATTTCAGCCTGTGGGAGAGCAACGCCATCCTGCGCTACCTGTGCGCGTCCAAGGCCCCGGACTCGCCGTTCTGGCCGGCCGACCTGCGGCAGCGCGCAAACGTGGACCGCTGGATGGATTGGCAGCAGACGACCCTTAACCGCCCACAAAGCATCGTCTTCCAGGGCCTGGTGCGAACATCGCCGGAGCAGCGCGACACCGGCGCGATCGAGGCGGCGCTGGCCGAGGCCGGACGCGGCTGGACGTTGCTGGACGCGCAACTGGCGCGGCACCCCTATGTCGCCGGGCCCGGCCTGACGCTGGCCGACATGGCGCTGGGGGTGCACGTCCACCGCTGGTTCAGCTTCGCGGCGCACCGGCCCGAGACGCCGCAGCTAAAGGCTTGGTACGGGCGGCTGCTCTCCCGCCCGGCCTACCGGACGCATTGCGCGACGCCGATGACTTAGCGCGTCATCCGTGCTGATAGGGGCACGAAGGACGCTCTAGGCTTTTGTTTTAATGTGCATCCTCATCCGACGGGTGATCCCGTTCGGGCGGATGACGCCCTAGTGCGTGTCTTGCGTGGAAGCAGCGACGAACGGCATCCAATGTGCGGCATCGGCGCAGCGGCGCAGCCAGTCGCGCACGCCGGGCGCACCGCCGAATACGTCCGGCACGAACAGCCCGGCCCCGCCGAAGTGGCGGGCCGCCCGCATCCCGTCCTCGTCCGTCACGTCGTCGCCGATGAACACGGGAATGCGGCCAGCGAACGGCGCCCGCGCCATCAGCTCCCGCACTGCCGACCCCTTGTCCACCCCGTTCGGCCGGATTTCCCACGCCATGTGGGCCGGGATCAACTGCAGCGCCGGGTGCGGCACGAGCAAGCTATCGAGGGCCGCGCGCAACGGCCTGCCCAGCTCCGGCGCGAGGCGGTAGTGCAGCACGAACCCGCGCGCCTTGTGCTCCAGGATGACGCCGGGATGCGGCTCGGCCAACGCCGCCGCGGCGGATCGCAACGCGTCCGGCAGCTCGGGCAGCGGGGCGCGCTCCAGGTCGGCACCCGGCGCCGGGCGGATCGCGCCGCCATGCTCGCCCGACACCGCGGTCAGCACGCCCGGCAGCAGCGCATCAATCTGCGCCACCGGACGGCCGGTCACGACGGCGACGGCGCCGGCCAGGTGGTCCCGCAGCTGCTCCAGCGTCCCGGCCAACCCCGGCGCCACCACGACGGAGTCGGGAGTGGGCGCGATGTCCAGCAGCGTGCCGTCCATGTCCAGCAGCAAGGCCGCCTGCGCGAATGGGGGCAGCGCGTCCATCAGCGGCAGGCGACCACGTGCACGTCGTAGATCGGGTTCTCCAGCATCGCGACTGCCGGCTCGCCGGAGAACATCCAGCCGTGGAAGCCGGGAGCGCCTGCACGGTTGTCCTTGATGTCCAGGAACGCCGCGGAATCCTGCGGCACGTCGGGCGGCCGGATGGCGCAGTTGCGGAGCGCGATCGTCAACGAGCCGTTCTGCGCCTGCTGCCCGACGCGAAGGCTCATCGCGGTGGCGTGGGCGTTCAGCTTGTCGACCACCTGGATATCGGCCGTCTGCCGGGGCAGCCACGGTTCGGGACTGAACGGCTGCGTGTCCCTGCTGGTTTGCGCCACCGCGGGAGGCACAGCCGACACCGCCAGCAGCAGGGCGAACGCGCACCTCATCGGCGGGTCGGGTTCCGCAGCCCGGCGACCATGCTCGCCAGGGCGGCGCGCATCGCGGCCTCGTCGACGCCCATCAGCACGGCGTCCTCGAACGCGTCCTGCATGACTTGCGCCAGCTCCGCCTGGTTCTCGGCCAGCACCTTGAGCTTCTCGCGGCAGGCGACCGGCGTCCCGTCGGACTGCAGCCAGACCGCTTCAATCATGGCGCATCCTGCTTCTTCTCGCGCGCAAGCTGCTTCTGCGAGGCGTCGGCCAAGTTGCCGACGTTGAAGATGAACTTGCCCAGCAGGTCTTCCAGGTTCGCCGCCGACTGGGTGATGGTGAGGGTCTGCCCGTCGGCCAGCATCTTCTCGTCGCCGCCCGGCGACAACGAGAGGAAGTTGCCGCCCAGCAATCCCCCGGTCGCGATGGACGCGCTGGTGTCGGCCGACAGCTTGATCCCAGTCTTGACCGTGAACGTGGCGACCGCCTGGTACGTCTTCTCGTCGATCGCCAGCGCGGTCACGCTGCCGATCTTCAGCCCGGCGATGCGGACGTCGGCGCCGGTGGAGATGCCGCCGATGTTATCGAACGCCGCGTGCAGCGTGTAGCCGCCAGTGACGGTGCGTCCCGTGTTGGCCACGGCGTAGAACAGAAATCCGGCGGCGACGAGCAGCACGGCCGCTCCCGTCGCGACCTCGGCGAAACTACGACGCGCCATCTTCAGCTCCCCGGCGTCCAGGACTCGTAGTCGCCCGTCGCCGGCGCTCGATGGCCCCCTTTGTAGTCGTGGCCCGGCGGCCGGTAGCCCAGCGCGGTGCCGGTCAGGTTCGGCTCGTGCGGCTTCTGCCAAGCCTTGCGCACGATGTCCGGCAACGGCGCGTCGGTGGTGTAGTGCAGCCAGCTATGCCACTCCGGTGGGACCGAGCTCGCCTCGGCCTCGCCCGGATACATCACCCAGCGCCGCAGCCGATGGCCGGGCCGGGCGCGGCGTTCCTCGAAATACCGGTTGCCCACCGGGTCGCGGCCGACGATGCGGCCTCGGAAATAGGTGAACAGGCGCGTGCCGATGGTCATGGGCGCATGTATAGGCATGGGCAGGCGCGCGGTCCATCCACAGGATTTTGTGGTCCATCGGCCGCGAGACGCAAAATGCGGCTTCCCGAGTCCCCCTCCGCCGCTCTAGGCTTCTGCCATGAAAACCGATCGCATCTGGCATGGCGTCCGTCTGCGGCAGATCGAGGCAGGCGCCGACCCCGAGGCCCCGCCCCGCGCCATCCGGCTTCCGGCCGCGTGGGACGACGCCGCGGCGGCGGCCATTGCCGAGTTGGCGCCCGGCGACGGCCCGGCCTCGCTGCCCGGCCTGGTGCACGCCTGGCTGCGCCCGTTGCTGGCGCAGGCGGCGGAAAAAGCCGACCTCGGGTTGCGCCTGCAGGATTTGCTGCTGCGCCGCCGGGGCGCGCCATCGGCCAGCGTGTGGCGGCGGGAGGACGACGATGCGCCGGGCTTCGTGCTCAATTTGCCCGCGTTCCACGATTCCGGCATCGGCTTCGACGTGGACGCCTTCGCCGCCGCGGTGGACACGGCAGCCGCCACCTTGCGGCTCGCGGCGCCGGGCGCGTCGCGCTACGCCGTCGCGATGGCCGACCTGGCCGGCTTGCTCGCGGCCCTCGGCCTCGACTACGCCCAAACCGCCGCGCGCGACGTCGCCGCCTGCCTGGCCTCGGTGCTGCGTGGCCGGGCGGACGCGGCCTTCGCCGGGGCGCAACTCGACCTGCTGGCCACGACGCCGGATTGGCCCGCGCCGCCCACCTGCGTGGTGCCCGGGCTGACGGCCGCAGCCCAGCAGGCCCGCGCCGCCGCGATGCTCGCCGCCCCGACGGCGCCGTCCACCGCCATCCTGCTGCCCGGCCCGGTCGATGCGCTGCTCGGCGTCGAGACCGGCGGCATCGCGCCCGCCTTCACGCCGGTGGGCCCTGGCGGATTGACCCGCACCGCCCGCGCCTGGCTGGCCGCGCGCGGCATCCCCGTGGAGGCGGCCCTGGCCGCATCCCTGGCGCGCGAGCCGGTGTTCCCCGCCGCCACCGCCGCCGACCACGCCGCGATGCACCGGGCCGTCGCCCCCTTCCTGCACGCCATGCCGCCCTGCCCCGCCGACCGGCCCGTGCCCGGCGTCCTCCCACGCCACGAGCTGCCGGACCGCCGCCGCGGCTACACCCAGAAGGCGGCGGTCGGCGGGCATCGCGTGTTCCTGCGCACGGGCGAGTACGAGGACGGCCGCCTCGGCGAGATCGGCATCGCCCTGCCGCGCGAGAGCCCGACCGTCCGCGGCTTGGCCGACTGCTTCGCCTCCGCCGTCAGCCTGGGGCTGCAGCACGGCGTGCCGCTGGACGCGTTCGTCGAGGCGTTCACCTTCACCCGCTTCGGCCCGGCCGGCGCCGTCGAGGGCGACCCGGCGGTGGGCGCCGCGGATTCCATTCCCGACTACGTATTCCGCAGCCTCGCCGCGGCCTATCTCGGCCGGTCCGTGCAGCCGGAGGTGGAGGCCCGCGCCACCGGCACGCACGACGACGCGCCCCTGCTGCCGCTCGACCTGCCCCGCAGCCGCCGGGCCGCACTCCGGCTCGTGGTGGGATGACGCCATGATGGGACGGATCGACACGCGCCTGGACGAACTCGGCATCGTGCTGCCGGTCGCGATGGGGCCGATGGCGAACTATGTCCCCTGGGTGGTCACGGGCAAGCTGGTCGTGGTGTCCGGCCAGGTGCCCGCGGTTGACGGCGCCATCGCCATCACCGGCAAGGTCGGTTCCGAGATTTCGGTCGAGGCCGGCCAGGCAGCGGCGCGGCAGTGCCTGGTGAATGTCCTGGTCCACCTGAAGGCGGCCTGCGGCGGTGACCTCGACCGCGTGGCGCGTATCGTGCGGCTGGGCGGGTTCGTCGCCTGCGCGCCCGACTTCACCCAGCACGCGGTGGTGATGAACGGCGCGTCCGACCTGGCGTGCGCGGTGTTCGGCGAGGCCGGCCGGCACGCGCGGAGCACGATCGGGGTGCCGAGCCTGCCGGGGAACGCGGCGGTCGAGGTCGAGGGCATGTTCGAAATCGGGTAAGACGGCCACCGACAGGACCGGGCCGACTCGCTCGACCGTGTGCCAAGCCGTCGGCGGCGGTTCGGCCTGCCGCGTCTTGCTTGCGAGACAATCAGCCCCCTGTTAATCTCCGCTGTCACGCAACATATCAGGTTGCATGAGGCGAGATAGCAGACTGTCCAGCGTGCTCCACGTTCTGCTGCACATGGCCGAGGCCGGACGGCCAGTCACGTCCGCGGCCATGGCCGGCGCGATGCAAACCAACCCAGTGGTCGTGCGGCGGGTCATGGCGGGCTTGCGGGACGCTGGTTTCGTGCGTTCGGAAAAGGGCCATGGCGGCGGGTGGTCGATGGCTCGCGACCTGGGCTCGATCACGCTCCGCGACGTTTACGCGGCACTGGGATCGCCTCCGCCGTTCGCGATGGGCAACAGGACCGAAGCGCCGGGCTGCTTGGTCGAACAGGCGGTGAACGCAGCGCTCGACGACGCCTTCCACGACGCCGAGGCGCTGCTGCTGGCGGGGATGGGCGCGGTCTCCCTCGCTGCCCTCGCCGCGGATTTCCACCGACGCCTCGCGGCTCGTGGCGCGATCAACACGGAGACGACGCATGCAAACGCAATTTGACGCGCTGGTCATCGGCGGCAGCTACGCCGGCCTGTCCGCGGCCATCTACATCGCCCGGGGGCGAGGTTCGGTCTGCGTCATCGACGCCGGGCAGCCCCGCAACCGCTTCTCGGACGCCGCGCACGGCTTTTTCGGCCAGGATGGCGCGGCGCCGCGGGAGATGGTCCGGACGGCGCGGGCGCAGCTGGCGCGCTACCCGTCGGTCACCTTCGTCGACGGCCTCGCGACCGCTGTCCGGGTCGAGGAGAGGGGATTCACGGTGACGCTCGGGTCGGGCCAGGAGGCATCCGGCGCGAAGCTGGTCCTGGCCGTCGGCGTCGCCGATATCCTGCCGGACGTCCCGGGCTTGGCGGAACGGTGGGGCCGGAGCGTCCTGCACTGTCCCTACTGCCACGGCTACGAGTTCAGCGGACAGCGGCTGGGAGTGCTCGGCATGGGTCCGATGTCCGCCCATCAGGCGCGGATGATCTCCAATTGGGGACCGACGACCCTGTTCCTCAACGGACGCGACGACCTCGACGCCGCCGCACGCGATGCGCTACGCGCGAGCGGGGTCGCGATCGAGCCGGCCGCTGTCGTCGGGCTTGAGGGCGAGGCGGCGCACCTGCAGGCCATCCGGCTTGCCGACGGACGCCGGGTCGCTGCCGACGCCTTGTTCATCATGGCGAGAACGCGCCTGGGAAGCCCGCTCGCCGAGCAGCTCGGCTGCGCGACCGAGGAAGGGCCTCTCGGCCCGTTGATCCGCGTCGATGCCACGATGATGACGACGGTTCCCGGCGTCTACGCTGCGGGCGATGCCATGCGGGTGCCGAACAGCGCGACGTTCGCGGCAGCGGACGGGGTGAGCGCAGGCGCGTCGGTCAGCCAGTCGCTCATTTTCGGCGCCGCGCACCAGATGCTGCCGCAGGCCCGGGCGGAACAGCAGGCGTAACGCCATACGAACCCGGCGCCCTGTCGCAGCCGATCGCGCCGGCCAGCGCCACGTGCGGAGCTTGAGCGTCATCCGACCGAACGGGATCGCCCGCTAGAGTCGCTCATGCGCCGCGGCGAGCGCGGTCACGGCCGCGTTCATGGCTGTCAGGACGCGTCGCGCTTGCGCAAGCGCCTCTGCGCCCTCGCCGTCGGCGTCCGCGACCTGCTCCTGCAAGTCCGCCGCATCCTTGCCGATGCTGTCCCAGAGGCGTTCGATGCGGGCTTGGGCGATACCCGCATCCATCTCCGCCTCGGCCGCCCAACCGGCGATGATCGTCCCGACCTCCTCGGTGATCCGATCCGGCGAAGCGCCCGCGCCGATCAGCCCGCCCAACCGGTCGAGTGCGTCGTCCGCCGGCGATTGCTCCGGTGTTCCATCCATCTCGGTTCCCCTTGTCGGGCCGGCGGGCGGCTTGGTTCGACCGTCGTCATCGTCGAACAGCCTAATCCCGGAACAGCCTGGCCTCAAGTTTGCACAGTCTTTCTTGAACCGACGCAACGGACGCAGCCATGGTCAACGCAGCTCTCTCGATTTCAGCCCCCGCCCCGGCTTCACCCGCCGCCGCCGCGTCCCAGGCCAGCCATCCGTCGTTCTTCCACCAGCTTCTGTCGGAGCTGAACCCCCTGCAATACGTGCCGGTGGTCGGCACAATCTACCGGGCGATCACCGGCGACACGATCCCGGAATCGGCGCGCATCGCCGGCTCGATGGTGGTCAGCGGGTTGATGGGCGGTCCCATCGGCATCGCCACCAATATCGGTGTCACGTTGCTGGAACAAGTGACCGGCATCGATCCGGAGAAGCTCGGCAGCCGGCTGCTAGCCAATCTCGGCATCGGTTCGCCCGCCGAGCCGGCCGCGCCCGCGCACCAGATCGCAGCGTCGCCCGACGCCGCTGCCGGAGCGGCCATTGCGGAGACCGCCCCGAACCCGCCGAACACGGCTTGGTCGTCGGCGCAGTATCGGGCCTACGACGTCGCCCGCCTCGACTCCGGCGCCCTGCCCGGTGGCGCGGTCTCAGAGGCCGACGTGCTGAATACCGCCGAACTGGCGCGCATCACGCTCGCGGGCTGACCGCCGGGCTGGCGCGCGAGGCCGCGTGCCCATGCTCAGCCCGAACCGGCGTGGCCGGGCGGACACCGCCCCTTGACCGCCTGAAGCCGGTCCGCCGCCGCGCCGACCACGCCGACGCCTCGGCACGATTTCGGCAGCCGCATCGCCGACGCCGCGGTAATCCCTCCCAACGCGAACGCAGCCACGCGCGACCGGCGCGCTAGGCTCGCCCATCGCGCGACGCCAAGGCCCGGCGCTCCGGGATGGCTGCGAGTTGCGAACACCGGCGAGACGAACACGCAATCGGCTGCCGACCGGGCGGCCCGGGCTAAATCCGCTGGGGCGCGCGCGGACGCCGTGACTAGGCGGGCGTGCCGCCCCGCCCCGCCCCGTTGGCCCAGATGCACCCCCCAAAGGCACCGTGGGCCGGCGGGCCCTGGCTGGGCCAGGACAAGCGCCACCCGCCGACGCCGGCAACGGCGCGCCAGGTCGAGCGACATCGCGGCGTCGAGCCGGCGGCGGGAGCGCAGCACGATCCCGCACAGCCCGGGCGGCAGCTCCTCCAGGATGGCACGGGGATCGGGCAGCCGGTCGTCGTCGGTGAAGATCCAGAGCACCGGAAGCCAGGCGTCGGCCCGCCAGCGATGGCGCGCCTTGACCGCCCGGGCCCACGCCACAAGCTTCGTATCCATGTCAGACCCCGATTCCGCAGCCGCGTCCACCATCGCCGCCAACCTTGCCGCCGTCCGGTCGCGCATTGCCAGCGCGTGCCACACAGCCGGACGGGCGCCCGGCGGCGTGACCCTGGTCGCGGTCTCCAAGACCTACCCGGCCGCGGCGGTCCGGCACGCCATGGCAGCGGGCCAGGCCCATTTCGGCGAGAACCGGGTGCAGGAGGCGGTCGGCAAATTCGTGGCACTCCGAGCCGCCGACCCCACCCTTCGCCTGCACGTCATCGGCCCGCTGCAGACCAACAAGGCCCGCGACGCCGTGCAGGCCGCGGACGTGATCGAGACCCTCGACCGGCCTCGGCTCGCCGACGCCATCGCGGCCGCGGCCGACCGCGAGGGGCGGATGCCGGCGCTGCTGGTGCAGGTGAACGTCGGCGACGAGTCGCAGAAGGCAGGCGTGTCCCGCGGCGAGGCCGACGCGTTCATCGCCCAGTGCCAGTCCCGCTTCGGCGGCACGCTCGCCGGCCTGATGTGCATCCCGCCAGCCGACGCCGACCCGGCCCCGCATTTCGCGTGGCTGGCGGCCCGGGCGCGCGTCCATGGCCTGGCGGTGGTGTCGATGGGGATGTCCGGCGATTTCGAGGTGGCCGTCGCCCACGGCGCCACGCATGTCCGGGTCGGGAGCGCGATCTTCGGCGCCCGCGTCCCCGTCATATGACATGCACGGCCGGGCCGCCTTGCCACCGGCACGCTCTCCGGCTTATGCCTCCCGACAACAACGTGCAGACGGCCGCGATGCTTGGCCGCGCGTCTTGCGCCAGCTGGCCGGAGTAGGACGATGAAGATGGCCGACGGGCTGCAAGCCGCGCACGCGCCAGCCATGGGCGCGGGCGCCCTCCTGGGCGTGCTCGGCATCGTGTACGGCGATATCGGCACCAGCCCGCTGTACGCGTTCAAGGCCAGCCTCGACCATTTCGCCGAGCAGGGCATCTCGGAATTCGAGGTGCTCGGCATCCTGTCGCTGATCTTCTGGGCGCTGGTGCTGATCGTCACCGTAAAATACGTGCTGCTGGTCATGAGCGCGGACAACCGCGGCGAGGGCGGCATCCTGGCACTGATGGCCCTGGCCCAACGAGCGCTGGTCAACCCGACGCAGCGGATCGTGCTGGCCACGGTCGGGATCATCGGCGCGTGCCTGTTCTTCGGCGACGGCGTCATTACCCCCGCAGTGTCCGTGCTGTCGGCGGTCGAGGGTCTCCAGGTCGCCGCGCCCACCCTGAAAAAATTCGTCGTCCCGATCTCGTTCGTCATCATCGTCGTGCTGTTCGCGGTGCAGTCGCGCGGCACCCGCAGCGTCGGACGCATCTTCGGCCCGGTCATGGCGGTCTGGTTCGTCAGCATCGGCGTGCTGGGCGCCCTGCAGATCGCCGACCATCCGCGCGTGCTGCTGGCTCTCTCGCCGCACTACTCGGCGCTGTTCCTCGCCTCGCATGGCTGGCTGGCGTTCGTCTCGCTCGGCTCCGTCGTGCTGGCCGTCACCGGGGCGGAGGCGCTGTACGCCGATATGGGCCATTTCGGCGCGCCGCCGATCCGCTACGCCTGGCTGCTGTTCGTCCTGCCCTGCCTGGTGCTCAACTATTTCGGCCAAGGTGCCCTCGTGCTGGTCCACCCGAAAGCCATCGCGAACCCGTTCTTCCTGATGGTGCCCGAGGCGCTGCGGCTGCCAATGGTCGTGCTCGCGACCCTGGCCACCGTCATCGCCAGCCAGGCCCTGATCTCCGGCGCCTACTCCATCGCCCGGCAATGCATGCAAATGACCTTCCTGCCCCGCATGATGGTCCGCCACACCAGCCAGATGGCCGAGGGGCAGATCTACATGCCCCAAATCAACAGCGCCTTGATGGTCGGCGTGCTGGTCCTGGTGGTCGCGTTCCGGAGCAGCGACGCGCTGACCTCGGCCTACGGCATCGCCGTCACGGGGACGTTCATCTGCACCTGCGTGCTGGCGGCCGTGGTGTTCCGGCGGCAGTTCGGCTGGTCGCGGGTCGCGGCGCTCGGCGTGTTCGGCTTCTTTTTCGTGATCGACTCGGTGTTCTTTGCTGCCAACCTGCTGAAGGTGCCGGAGGGCGGCTGGGTGCCGCTGCTGCTCGGCGCCGTCCTGATGGCGCTGATGACGTCCTGGAAACGCGGGCGCGACCTGATGCTGGCGCGGTGGCGGCAGGACAGCTTGCCGCTCGCGTCGTTCCTGGCCCGCCTGCCCCAATCCCGCACCCTCCGCGTGCCGGGTATGGCGGTGTTCCTGACCGGCAACCCGGACTACGTGCCCGCGGCCCTGCTGCACAACCTCAAGCATAACAAGGTGCTGCACGAGCGGGTGCTGTTCGTGACCGTGGACAACCTGGACGAGCCCGAAGCGGCCCCAGACCGTCGCATCGAAGCGGTCGAACTCGCGCCGGGCATCCACCGGGTGCTGCTGCACTACGGCTTCATGGAAAGCCCCAACATCCCGCGCGCGCTCGAGGACCTCAACCTGATCGGGGTTCCCTACGATCCGATGCAGGCCAGCTTCTTCCTGGGCCGCGAGGTGCTCGTGCGCGCCTTGGTGCCGAAGCTGCCGATTTGGCGGTTGTACCTGTTCCTGATCATGGCGCGGAACGCCTCGCCCGCGACCGAGTTCTTTCGCATCCCGAGCGACCGCGTGGTCGAGCTCGGCGTGCGCGTGGCCATCTAGCAAACCGGGCCATGACCAAGGTGGTGATGCTGCTCGCCCGCGGCCCCGCCCGGCCGCAGGGCGACTTGGACGATCGCATCGAACTCCGCGTGACCTTGACCCCGCAAGCCCAGCTCGACGGCACGGCCTGGGAAACCGGCATCCTGCCCTGGATCGCGAGGCGTGAACGGCCGGGCCACCCCCCGCGCACGTCTGAACTGGTCAGGGTCGACGGCGGCTGGGCGCTGCGCAGCTTGGGGGGCGAGAACGACCCGCTCTCCAGCCTAGACGTGCAGATCGTCCGTCCCGGCGAGCTTGCGGCAGTACAGGAACCTGACGGCGGCGAGTTGATCTACCGCATCGTCGCCGTCGAGCCGGACTGAGCCGGTCCCGACGCGGCTGCGTCCGCTCACGCCGAAGGGTGCTGGTTGAACAGGATGCGCCGTTCCTCGTCGGTCGGCGGGGCGGACCGGCGCAGCTCGCGGCCGAGGTCGACCCCGGCCTGCACCGCCGGCCGCGCCTTGATGACCCGGCGCCACCGCGCCACGTTCGGGAACCCATCCAGCGACTGGCCCAGCGGGGCGGCGATCAGGACCCAGGGCCAGCACGCGATGTCGGCCACCGAGTAGTCGTCCAGGATGAAATCACGACCGTCCAGCCGGCGCTCCAGCACGCCGAGGCAGCGTTTGTACTCCGCCGCGTAGCGCTGCTTCGAGTACGGGTGCTCGCCCACCGCGTAGTTCACGAAATGGCTGAGCTGGCCCGCCATCGGCCCGAGGTTGCCGACCTGCCAGAACAGCCACTCCATCGCCTCCTTCCGGCCTTGCTCGTCCGCCGGCATGAACCGTCCGGCGCGGGCCGCCAAATGCAGCAGGATGGCGCCGGACTCGAACACCGAAACCGGGCCATCCGCGGCGTCGTGGTCCACGATCGCCGGCATGCGGTTGTTGGGGCTGATGGCTAGGAAGTCCGGCTTGAACTGGTCGCCCCGCCCGATGTTCACCGGGACCATCCGGTACGCCAGCCCGCACTCCTCCAGCATGATGGAGATCTTCCAACCATTCGGGGTCGGCCAGTAGTAGAAATCGATCATGCCGCGCCCGCCAGCAGCGCCCGTATCTCACTGGGCGTGTAGCCCGCCTCGGCGAGCACGGCGGCGGTGTGCTCGCCCAGCCCGGGCGCGGGGCGCTGGATGCCGGCCGGCGTCGCGGAGAACTGCGCCGCCGACCGAGCTTGCCGCAGGCGGCCCGCGGCCGGGTGCTCCACCTCCTCGACGATCCCGTTCTCCAGCACCTGGGGGTGCTGGATCATGGCCGTGCGGGTCAGCACCGGCGCGCACGGCACGCCCTCGCGGGTTAGGCGGTCGAGCCATTCCTGCGCCGGGCGGGTGCGCAGGACCGCCTGGGTCAGGGCGAGCCGCTCGTCGATGTGCCGTTGGCGCAGCTCCGGGGTGAGGAACCGCTCGTCGTCCAGCCACTCCGGCCGGTCCAGGGCGTGGGCCAGCGCGGCCCATTCCCGGTTCGACTGCACGGCCACGCTGATCGCGTCGTCCGCCGTCTCGTAGATCAGGTCGGTGAAGCTCGCCGCCTCCTGCTGCGGCAGGCTCTCGCCGACGAAGGTCTGGCTGCCCATGTCCGACCCCCACAGGAAAGCCGCCACCGTCCCCAGCATCGACAGCCGGACGTGCTGGCCTTCGCCGGTGCGGGCGCGGGCCAGCAGCGCCGCGGTGATCGCCTGCGCCGCGACGACGCCGGTCAGCTTGTCCGGCAGGATCGTGCGCACCAGCCGCGGACGCGCCTCGTCCGACCCGGCCTGCACCGTCGCCAACCCGGACACCGCCTGCACCAGCGGATCGTACACCGGCTTGCCCGCGTACGGCCCGCGCTCGCCGAAGCCGCTGATGGAGACGTAGACCACGCCGGGCGACACGGCGCGGATGGCAGCCTCGCCGACGCCGATCCGCTGGGCGACGCCGGGCCGGAAGTTCTGCACGAACACGTCGGCGCCGGTCGCCAGGCGAAGCAGCGCCGCCAGGGCGTCCGGGCGCTTCAGGTCCAGCACCACCGAGCGTTTGCTGCGGTTGTTGTTCAGGAACGACGCCGAGAAGCCGCCCCGGCGGTTGGCGGCGGCGCGGGTGTGGTCGCCGCCGGGCGCCTCCACCTTGATGACGTCGGCGCCCTGGTCGGCCAGCATCATGGTTCCCAGCGGCCCCGAGATCATCGAGGTGAGGTCGATGATGCGGTATCCGTGCAGCGGGCCGGTCATGGCGGTCGCTCCTTCGGCAGCGGCGTCGATGGTGGCGCCGCTGCGTCAACCCGGCAATTCAGGCCTTGCGGATTTTTCGTCCGAACGGAATCCGCGCCCAAAGCCGCTCGTGCGCGAAGTAGATCGCCATCTTGCTGACCGCGTCCACGCCGCCGATCGCCGCAGATGCGCCGATGCTGCCGGTGTACACCCACGCGATCGCCGCCGTCGCGAACGACCCGAGGGTCCGGTACGACACCGCCTTCGCCAGGCTGCGGATTTGCGTGTCGTTGACCTGCGCCGGTGCCGTGGCCCCGCCCCGCACCAGGCCGAGCGCCACCGTGTCGAACGTCTCCGGATCGATCAGCACGAACCCGCCCATGGTCCGGCTATCCGCATACGAATCATAGGCGACCGGGCGCTCCAGGGTCAGGACGACGTCGGCCACGTCGTTCGGGCCGAGGACGTCGATCGGCTCGACCTTGAGGGTGTCGAGCGCCACGCGGCCGTCCAAGCGGTCCAGCCGGGCGGTGACGGTGCGCGTGCCGAGCTTGAGCAGGAAGCGGTCACCGACCGCGGCCGGGGCGTCGGCCGACCACAGCAGGCGCGCCGCCAGATGGCGACCGATGCTCGCCGGCTTGGCCGGGTCAGCCAAGACGTCGCCGCGGGACACATCCACCGGACGGTCGAGCACAAGCGTGACCGCCTCGCCGGCGCCGGCGGCGTCCAGGTCGCCATCGGGGCCGAGGATGCGCGCGACCTCGGCCCGCTGCCCCGCCGGCAGGATCGACACCGCATCGCCGACCCGGACCGCGCCACCGGAAACCTCGCCGGACAGGCCGCGGAACGACGCATCCGGGCGGTTCACCCATTGCACCGCCATGCGGAACGGCGACGGCTCGGTCGGCAGCACCGGAACGTTCTCAAGGTGTTCGAGCAGCGTCGGACCCGTGTGCCACGGCGACGAGGTGCCGCGCCGCACCACGTTCTCGCCGGTGAGCGCCGAGAGCGGGATGACGACCAAGCTGTCGAAGCCCAACCCGGCACAGAACGCGCGCGCCTCCGCGCCGATCTCGGCGGCGCGGGCCTCGCTCCAGCCGACCAGGTCCATCTTGTTGACCACGACGACGACGTGGCGGACCCGCAGCATGGAGGCGATCAGCGCGTGACGCCGGGTTTGGGGGGTGGCGCCGGCGCGGGCGTCGACCAGCAGGATGGCGAGGTCGGCGTTCGATGCGCCGGTGGCCATGTTGCGGGTGTACTGCTCGTGGCCCGGCGTGTCGGCCACCACGAACCGGCGTTTGTCGGTGGTGAAGAAGCGGTAGGCGACGTCGATGGTGATGCCCTGCTCGCGCTCAGCGGCGAGGCCGTCCACCAGCAAGGCCAAATCCATCGCGTCGCCCTGCGTGCCGTGGCGGCGCGAGGCGGTCGCGAGCGCTGCGACCTGGTCGTCCGCCACCATCTGGGTTTCCCACAGCAGGCGGCCCAGCAGGGTGGACTTGCCATCATCCACCGAGCCGCAGGTGATCAGCCGAAGCTGGTCCTTGCTCTCGTGGGCGGCGACGAAATCGTCGAGGTCGAACGCCGGCGAAGGACCGGTCGGGAGGATGCCGACGTCCATCAGAAGTACCCCTCCTGCTTGCGCCGTTCCATGGAGGCGGCGCTGGCGTTGTCGACCGCGCGGTCCGCCCGCTCGGAGAACCGGCTGCTCAGGGTCTCGCCGATCACCTCCGCGAGGGTGGTCGCCTGGCTTTCGACGGCGCCGGTCAGCGGGTAGCACCCCAAGGTGCGGAACCGGACGCTGCGCATCTCGACGGTCTCGCCGGGGCGCGGCTGCAGCCGGTCGTCATCGACCATCAGCAGCATGCCGTCGCGGGCCAGCACCGGACGCGGCGCCGCGAAATACAGCGGCACCACCGGGATGCGCTCGGCGTGGATGTACAGCCACACGTCGAGTTCGGTCCAGTTCGAGAGCGGGAACACGCGCATGGTCTCGCCGGGGCGCTTGAGGCCGTTGTAGAGCCGCCAGGGCTCGGGGCGCTGCCGGCGCGGGTCCCACTGGTGGCCTTGGGCCCGCAGCGAGAACACCCGCTCCTTGGCGCGGGATTTCTCCTCGTCGCGCCGCGCCCCGCCGAAGGCGAGGTCGAAGCCGTGCTGGTCGAGCGCCTGGCGCAGCGCCTGGGTCTTCATCACGTCGGTGTGGACATCGGTCCCGTGCGTCAGCGGGCCGATGCCGCGGGCCAAGCCGTCGGGGTTGGTGTGGGTGACCAGGTCGACGCCGAGTTCGCGCACCCGGGCATCGCGGAAGGCGATCATCTCGCGGAACTTCCAGGTCGTGTCGACGTGCAGCAGCCGCATCGGCAGCTTGCCCGGCGCGAACGCCTTCAACGCCAGGTGCAGCAGGACCGAGGAGTCCTTGCCGATGGAGTAGAGCAGCACCGGGTTGGCGCTCTCGGCGACGGCCTCGCGGAGGATGTGGATGCTTTCCGCCTCGAGCGCCTTGAGGTGGCTCATCGCCCGCATCGGCTGGCTGGCCGCCCGAAGTTCACGGCCCGGCGCCGGGCGGGTCTTCTCGAGCATCCCCATCATACGGCTCCTAGTGCTGCCGGGACGAGCGCCGGCGGCAGCGGATGGCTGTGCAGCCCGCACTCCTTGCGGTTCTCATCCTCCCACCACCAACGGCCCGCGCGCTCGGGCTCGCCGGGCGCGATGGCGCGGGTGCAGGGCGCGCAGCCGATCGAGAGGAAGCCGTGGTCGTGCAGCACGTTCACCGGCACCCGGTTGTCCCAGGCGAACTGGGCGACCTCGTCGCGGCTCCAATCGGCCAACGGCGAGGCTTTCACGACTCCGAAATCAGCGTCCCAGGCGGCGAACGGGGTCGCCGCGCGCGCCTGCGACTGGTCGGAGCGCAGCCCGGTGATCCACAAATCGGCGTCGCGCAACGCCCGCCGCAGCGGCTCGATCTTGCGGACGGCGCAGCAGGTCTTGCGATTGTCGACCGACTCGCGGTAGCCGCCGATGCCTTGCGCGGCCACCATGCCGGCCAGCGCTGTCGCATCGGGCGACAGGCAGGTGATCCGCAGCTTGTAGCGCCGCTCGGTCGCCGCCCAGACGTCGTGCGTCTGCGGGAACAGGCGGCCGGTGTCGAGGGTCGCGAACTCGATCGCACGACCGGTTTGTCGCATCGCCTCAACCGCAGCATGCGTCAATACCTGGTCTTCCAGGCCGAAGCTGGTGGTCAGCACGACCCGTGCGACGGGTCCTTGGAGCAGCGCCGCGAGACGCGCGACCAGACCATCCGCGGCGGCCATCCGGGCCTGGATATCTACACACAGACGAAGTGGAATTGCGTGTGCCACGTCCAGCACTCCCGATTTCAGATCGTAATACATCGGCATTCACCGATGCACAACAAGTGGTCGTGCAAAACCGGTTGACCCTGACCTCGATGGACCCGGCCGTGGTCAGAGCGTGAAGCGGTGCTCCGGCAGTCCCGGGACGTCCACATCCAGCCGAAACAGGCTGCCCGACAGCCGCTCGCCCGTGTGGTGGGCGGTCGAGACATACAGCGTCCTCAGGTCCGGCCCCCCGAACGCGGCCGTGGTGACGTTGGAAACCGGCATGGTGATCCGCTCGACCGCGCCTCCGTCGGGCGCCGCGCGCAGCAGGCAGCCGCCACCCCAGCGACAATTCCACAACCACCCCTCCGCGTCGATGGCCGAGCCGTCCGGGAACCCGGCGCCGGTTGCCCGCAGGAAGGGGCGCTCGTTCGCGATGGCGGCGGTCGCGCCAGCGTAGTCGTAGGCGCGCACCTCGTTCTCCAGGGTGTCGCCGAAGTAGAACCGGCGGCGGTCGGGGCTCCAGCACAGCGTATTGGAGATCCCCAAACCCTCGCGCCAGACCGTCACGGCGCCATCGGGGGCGATTCGGAACAGCTTGCCCTCGCCGGGGCCGGACTCGCCCGCCTCGCCATCCGGCAGCACGTTGTTCCGCATCGAACCGACCCAGAAGTTGCCCAGCGGGTCGGCCCGGCCATCGTTCAGCCTGACCCGGGGCCAGCCGGGCAAGGCGAAGCCGTGCTCGCGCCGTTCGTCCGACTCCGGCCGCCACAGCAGCAGCCGGGAGCCGAGCGCCACCAGCATCGTGCCGGGGCGGGTGGTCAGCGCCAACGCCACCACTGGCTCCTCGAAGATCCAGCTATGGACGGCGCCACTGGCAGTATCCAGCCGATGGATGAGGAAACGGTTGATGTCGGTCCAGTAGACCGCTGCCTCCTCGGCGCTCCAGACGACGCCTTCGCCGCAGCGGTCGCCGGTGGGTGCAATGCAGATCGGGGTCATGCCATAGTTTCCGCAACGGTTTGCAGGAGCGTGTCGCCATGCGTGGTCTGGAAGGATTGAGGGTACTGGTTACAGGGGCGGCGCAGGGCATTGGCCTTGCGGTCGCCGAACGCTTCGCGGCCGAGGGCGCCCGCGTCGCCCTGAACGACCGCGACGACACGCAGGCTTTGCACGCGGCCGTCGACGCCCTGCCGCAGGTCGAAGCCGGGCCGCACCTCGCCGCCCCCGGCGACGTCGCGGAGGAAGCGGCGGTCGAGCGCTTCGTGGCGGCGGCGATCGCCGGGCTGGGTGGCCTGGACGTGCTGGTGAACAATGCCGGGATGCAAATCGGCGCTCCGTCCGAGGCGCTGGACATGGCGGGGTTCGACCAGGTGATCGCGGTCAACCTGCGCGGCACGGTGCTGTGCGCCCGTGCGGCCATCCGCCACTTCCTCGCGGCCGGGCGCGGCGGCGTGGTGCTGAACAACTCGTCCGTGCACGAGGCGATTCCCAAGCCCGGCTACCTCGCCTACTCCGCCACCAAGGGCGCGGTCGGCAACGTCACCCGCACCTTGGCGCTGGAGTTCGCCGGCCGCGGCGTCCGGGTCAACGCCGTGGCTCCCGGCGCCACCGTGACGCCGATGAACGCCGCCTGGACCGGCGACCCGGCGGCGCGTGCCACCGTCGAACGCCACATCCCGCTCGGCCGCAGCGCGGAGGCCGCCGACATCGCCGCCTGCTTCGCCTTCCTGGCCTCGGCCGACGCCGCCTACATCACCGGGCAAACCATCTTCGTCGACGGCGGGCTGACCCTGCACGCCGATTTCCGCGACAACTGGGCGTCCTGAGCGGTTCACCGTTCGATCGCAGAGGGGTGCCGGGCGAGCGGCATGACCTCGATCGCCATGAACGGGAACAGCGGCAGGGTGGACAGGATGGCGTGCAGTTCGTCGTGGCTGTCGACGTCGAACACCGAAACGTTGGCGTACTGCCCGGCGACGCGCCACAAATGCAGCCACTTGCCCTCGCGCTGCAAATCCTGCGCCCGGGCCTTCTCCGCGGCCTTGAGCCGGTCGAACAGCGCCGGGTCGAGGCCGGGCGGCGGACGCACGTCCATCTTCACGTGGTAGAGCATCGCTCCCTCATCGAGCGAAGGCCCCTCGGCGCAGGCCTGGCGACGTCACGCCTGCTTCGCCATCTCGCGGAGGGTGAACTTCTGGATTTTCCCGGTCGACGTCTTCGGGAGGGGGCCGAACACCACCCGCTTCGGCACCTTGAAGCGGGCCATGCGCTGCCGGCAGAACTGGATCAGGTCGGCCTCGGCAACCGGGTCGGCGCCGTCCTTGAGCTCAATGAACGCGCAGGGCACCTCGCCCCAGGTCGCGTCGGGCCGCGCCACGACGGCCGCGACCAGCACGGACGGGTGCTGCGACAGCGTTTCCTCAACCTCCAGGCTGGAGATGTTCTCGCCGCCGGAGATGATGATGTCCTTGGAGCGGTCCTTGATCTCGACGTAGCCGTCGGGATGCCACACCGCGAGGTCGCCCGACAGGTACCAGTCGCCGACCAGGGTCTTGGCGGTCGCCTCGGGGTTGGCGAGATAGCCCTTCATGACGGTGTTGCCGCGCAGCATGATCTCGCCCACCGTCGTGCCGTCCCGCGGCACCGGCGCCATCGTGACGGGGTCGGCGACCATCAGGTCCTCGACGGTCGGGTAGGCGACGCCCTGGCGCGCCATGTTGGCGTAGCGCGCCTCCGCCGGCAGGTCGGCCCAGTCCGGCTGGAACACGCACGAGATCGCCGGGCCGTAGGTCTCGGTCGCGCCGTACAGGTGGATGACGCGGAAGCCGATCTCCTCCATGTTGCGCAGCACGATCGAGGGCGGCGCGGCGCCCCCGGTCGCGCAGGTGACGACGTGGCTGAACGGCACGCGCCGCTCGGCCGGCGCGTGCGCCAGCATGTTGAGCACGATCGGCGCGCCACAGAGATGCGTGACCCGGTGCTCGGCGATGAGCTGGAAGATCAGCGCCGGGTCGACCTTGCGCAAGCACACCTGCGTGCCACCCGTGGCGACCACCGCCCACGGGTACGACCAGCCGCTGCAGTGGAACATCGGCAGCGTCCACAGGTACACGCTGTCGGCGGTCAACCCGAACGACAGCGCATTGCCGAGTGCCGTGATGTAGGCGCCGCGGTGATGGTACACCGCGCCCTTCGGATCGCCCGTCGTGCCGGAGGTGTACAGCAGGCAGAGCGACTGCCACTCGTCGTCCGGCCCGGGCCAGGCGTATCCGGGGTCGCCCTCCGCCAGCAACGCTTCGTAGCCGAGGGCGCCGACCGGCGGGACGCCGGGCGAGGCCGCATTCTCGACGTCGATCACCAGCACGTCGTGGTCCACCGCCGGCATCGCCTCGGCGACCAGGGAAGCGTAGTCCTGGTCGACGAGCAGCACCTTCGCGCCGCCATGGTTGAGCGAGAAGGCGATGGTCGCCGCGTCGAGGCGGGTGTTGAGCGGGTTGAGCACCGCGCCGAGCATCGGCACGGCGTAGTGCGCCTCGATCATCTCCGGAATGTTGGAGGCGAGGATCGCGACCACGTCGAGCCGCTCGACGCCGCGCCGGGCAAGGGCCGAGGCGAGACGGCGGCAGCGCGTGAACAGTTCGGCGTAGGTGAAGCGGCGCGTGCCGTCGATGACGGCCGTCTTGCGCGGGAACGCCTGCGCGGCCCGCTTGAGGAAGCTGATGGGCGTGAGCGGGACGTGGTTCGCGCCACTCCGTTCCAGCCCCGCCTCGAATGGGTGCGCCATCGTCATGCGCGGCTCTCCCTCGCCCAAACTGACCGGTTCACAGGCTGGACACCAGGTGCCCGCCATCGACTGCGATCACGCTGCCGGTCATGTACGACCCGGCGTCCGACGCCAGCAGCAGCAGCGGCCCGTCGAGCTCGCGCGCTTGGCCGAGACGCCGCTGCGGGATGCGCTTGACCAGCGCCTTGCCGGCGTCGCTCGCGAAGAAATCGCGGTTCAGCTCGGTCTCGATGTAGCCCGGCGCGAGGGCGTTGACCCGGATGCCGTGCCGCGCCCATTCGAGTGCCAGGGCCTTGGTCAGCTGCACCACCCCGGCCTTCGAGACGGCGTACGGCGCCACTCCGCCGGCCACCCGCAGCCCAAGGATGGAGGCGATGTTGACGATGCTGCCGCCCTGCCCATGCCTCACCATCCGCCGCGCCACCGCCTGGGCCGTGAGCCAGACCCCCTTCAGGTTGGTGTCGACTACCTGGTCCCACGCGGCTTCGTCGAGGTCGAGCGCCGCGCGCGTGGCCGTCACCCCGGCGTTGTTGACCAGGATCGCGACCGGGCCGAACCCGGCCTCGGCGCGTTCCAACGCAAGCTCGATGCCGGCGGCGTCGGTCACGTCCATCGCCACGGCCTGCGCTTGCCCGCCTTGGGCTGCAATGCCCTCGACGGCGCGGGCGAGCGCGGCCTCGCGCCGGGCGGCCAGCGTCACCCGGGCGCCGGATGCGGCGAGGACGCGCGCGAAGTGCTCGCCGAGCCCGCTGGACGCGCCGGTGACCAGGGCGTGCTTGCCGTCGAGTCCGAAGTTTCCAACCACGCTGCACTCCTTCGGGCCGCGGCCCGGGATTTCCAGCACCGTAGCTCACCCGCGCCCCGCGCCAAGAGGGCCGGCACGGTTCAATCCGTGACCTTCGGCGTGCTCGCCATGCCGACCAAACGAAACGCGACCGCTGCAACGGTGGCCCCGATCAGCGGGCCAACCGTGTAGAAGAACCACACCGGGAAAGTGCCGGACACCAGCATCGGTCCCAGTGCCCGAGCTGGGTTGCCCGCCCCGCCGCTGACCGGACCCCCCAGCAGCACGCCTGCCGCCAGGGCGAAGCCGATCGCAACTGCGGCGGTGCCGGCGGGAACCCTGGGGTCCGTCGCAGTCGAGATCACGGTGAACACCAGGATGAAGGCGATCAACGCCTCGACCAGCAGCACCTGCAATGCGTCCGCGCCGTTCGCCGGCGATGGGGCGCCTAGGTGCGCGTCGAGGTAGGCGCCGTGCCCGTACGCGGCCCACACCACCAGGGCGGCGACGATCGCGCCGGCCATCTGGGATGCCCAGTACGGCGCCACGTAGCGCCAAGGGAACTTGCCTGCCACGGCGAGGCCGAGCGTGACGGAGGGGTTGACGTGCGCGCCGCTGACCTGTCCGAGCGATCCCACGATGGGATCAGGATCAATCCGAACGACAGCGCGACCGCCAGCGAATCGTAGGCAGGGCCGGCCGTGTTCTTGCCGAGCACGGCGGCCGTCGCGACCGCGGTGCCCACCAGCACGAGCAAAAATGTGCCGATAACCTCCGCGGTGCAGGCAAGCACAAGATTGTCGGTCGTGGTTTGGGCCGATCCTGGCTGGCCGGCAGGCAAGGGGGAGCGGAGTGGATTCGTATTCATAACCAGGTCCTTGGAGGTAGATACGCAAGCGAGGCGGTGAAGGAGTCGGCCATCGCGGCCTGGATGCTTCCGTCCCTCAGCGTCGGGTTCTCGGACGGCGCCCGCCAATCAGGGCCGGAGTTCCGAGCATGAGAAAGCGTAGTGCGCCGCCCTCATTATCCAGCGCCCATGCCGCACTTTTCGACCAGTTGGGCCAGCATCGCAGACGCTGCCTCGTGGAACGGCCCACCGCGCCACCGTCCAACGTCGACGGCCGCGTGACCGAGAGCGCCATGCTCGACGCGCGAGGCAGCCAGGCGACGATGGCCATGCCGTTTCGACGTCGCGAGAGCGGTGGCCGGCGTCGACGACGCCGGCCACCAACCATGTGCCAGACCTAGGAGAGCGTTCCGCCGCGGCGCGTGCGCTCGGTCGCAATGCTCTCGGGGGTGTAGGACACCGCGGACGGATCGAAGTTCGCCCAACCCTCGGTTTGGTATTCCGCCCGGCGTGTGGCCAGGTTCACCGGGGTGCGGCCATCCAGCACCGTCTCGATCCGCCCAGCTTGCGCCTCGTCCGCCCGCACCGTGACCAGGGTGCCGCCACGGCGAACGCCTTCGGCGTGCACCTGCGCGTCCGCCTCGCTCACGCCAGCGCCGGTCAGAGAGCCGACCAGCCCGCCGGCAGCGGCGCCGACGCCCGCCCCGGTCAGCGTCGCCACCAGCCAGCCCGCCGCGACGATCGGCCCGACGCCTGGAATGGCCAGCGCGCCCAAGCCCGCAAGCAGGCCTGCCCCGCCGCCCAGGATCGTTCCCAACGACGCGCCGGTACCGGTGCCGGTGCTGGCACCCTGCTGCGGATCGCCCGAGGTCAGGCCGCTGCTGCTGTCCGTCGCGGCAGCGTTGCCGTAGCGGCCCTCGGCGTTGTTGGACACGAGGCTGATATCCGCATTCGGGATGCCGGCTGCCTCGAGGGATTGCACGACGTTGGCTGCGTCGTCGTGGCTGTCGTAAAGGCGGGTGAATGTTCGCATAACCATGTTTGGTCTCCTTGTGCTTGTGTGCCGCTGCCATCGAGGGCGACGCTGCGGGACGACCGCGGCGGCACCCTCGATGACGCTTTTAGCCGAGCTTCACGGCCGCGAAGTGCCCGTGTTGCTGCCGCCGGGGTTGGCGCCGGTGCTGTTGGTGCCGAGCGTGCGGTCGATCGCGCGGCCCGCGGCGGTGCCGGGCTGGTTGCCCGTGGTCCCATCGAGGTTGCGGGCGCCGGCGTTCGTGCCGGTCGTGTTGGTGCCGAGGGCCCGGTCCGTGGCCCGGCCCACCCCGGTGCCGGCCGAGGCGCCGGCCGTCGCCATCCCGCCCTCCTGGCCGGTGTTGCCCTTGTAGTCCAGCCAGACCTGCGCCGGCTGGCCGTCCTTCGTGCCGGTGCCGCGCCAAACGCCGCCATCGTCCTTGTGCAGGTGGCTCACGCTCTGGAAGCCGGCGCTCTCCAGCCGGCGCTGCGCTTCGCCCTGGGTGAACGAGTTGCTGCCGCGGGCCGGCTGCGGCGCGTTGGCCGTCGTCGTCGTGACCGCCTGGTTACGATCGCCGGACGCCGCGGCAGTGCCGGCGTTCCGGTCGACCAGGCCCGTGCTCGGGGTGACGCCGGTGCTGTTGTTCACACCCGGCAGCGGGGCGTTGCTCGTCGCACCGGGGGCGCTGGCGCCAGGGGTGGGGCGGGCGGGCGTCGTGGTCGTGCTCTGGGCGAGGGCGGTGCCGGCGAGCAGCGTGGCGGCCAAAGCCAGCGAGGTGGTTTTCATAGTGTGCGTCCTTGCAAGACATGTTGAATATAACGTCGGAAGGGAGCCGGTTGGCCCTTCCCGATCGCCAACAGACCCGTCCGCGATGTTAGACGGGGGCGAGTGCATCAGCGTCGGTCCCGCGGCGCTAGACCGATCGCCGTCCGGTCACGGCGTGGTAGATGAGCAGAACGACGACCGCTCCCACGACGGCCACGAACATGCTGTAGAGGTTGAAGCCGGTCACCGGCGCCGCGCCGATCAGCGAGAACAGGAAGCCGCCGACGACAGCGCCGACGACACCCAGGATGATGTCCGTCACCAAGCCTGCGCCGCTTTTGTTGACCACCTTGCTGGCAACGAAGCCAGCGATCAGTCCGAGAATAAGCCAGCCAATGATCGACATTGCTCGTATTCCGATAGAGGAAGGGAAAGGACGCCCCAGCTTGAGGCGTCCATAGCCTTAGGAAAGCCTAGCTGGATTTCGGGACGCCTTGCCCCGGTCCTGACACCTCCTTGCGGATGGCTTCGTCGCCGGTCCGCAGCACGTCCTGCAGGACGTCCTTGGCGCTGCCGGCCAGCTTGCCGCTGAGCGCCGCATCCACGACGTTGCCGGCGGTTTTATCCCCGGTCAGGCCGTGCGCCTTGGCGCTCTCGCTGCCTTTGTCGAGGACGGTCTGCGCGACGGCGCCGCCCCGCTCCATCGCTTCCTTGGCAAGCCCGCTGATGGTGTCGCGGGCTTGCCCGGCGATGCCGCCGAGAGCCTTCTCCTCCTCGTGCGACTGCGGCAGCAGCGCGCCAAGCAGGGCGCCCGCCGCCAGCCCGAGCACGCCGAGCAGCACCGGGCTCTCGGTCAGGGCCGCGACCAAGTTGCCGCCCGCCTTTCCAGCGGCCTGGCCCCGCTGCGACACGGCACTGCCGGCCTGCCTCGCCGCCTCGTGGGTGGCTGCGCCGAGTGAGCCGATGGCGTCCCCGGCGGCGCTGACCGAGCCGCTGACCTGATCGCGCAGGTCGTGCATCCCTCGGGTCGCGGCCTGCTGCGTATTGGCCAGGGCGTCCCGGATGCGCTGGCCGAACGACTCGCTCGTCTCGTCCGTGTTGCGCGACAGGCCGACGGCGTGGCCCCGCGCCTCGTCGAGCCGATAGGTGTAATCGTGCTCGGCCTCGTTCGGGTGGCGCGACACGCCCTGCTCGGCGCCGC